>Ga0182024_10003926_pt1 | contig 34805 bp, 28 predicted proteins | sample P32metaG_FD_120480 | JGI IMG/M metagenome (GOLD analysis project Ga0182024, IMG submission 120480) | Permafrost microbial communities from Stordalen Mire, Sweden - P3-2 metaG (Illumina Assembly) | ecosystem: Environmental > Terrestrial > Soil > Wetlands > Permafrost | place: Sweden: Stordalen...
CGATCTGATCCCCGCAACGCTGATTGAACTCGAGCAACTTCCAGAAACCGCTGCAAAGCTCGCCTCGGCCGTCGTCCGATTCCGAGAAAGGAGCGGACCATTCCAGCTTAATCGAGGATCTCCCGGCGATTCCAGGAATTACAAAAAGGCGCCTCAACGTAATTCGGCCCTACGTGCGCATCGACACTGCTCGCACCGCGACACAGCAGTAGTTTTTATGGGCAGAAGGTACTCGACGCGCTTACCAGAACAGCCACTACGGAATCTGGTGAGTTCGCGCAGGCTGAGGAATCGCCAGCGGCACTTGCTCGGTAATTTCCAAGCCGTAGCCATCTAGCGCCACAACCTTGCGCGGATGATTGGTGAGCACGCGAATTCGCTGCAGGCCCAGATCGATCAGGATCTGCGCGCCGATTCCGCTCTCGCGCTGAATGCGACGTTGCCCGCTCACATCCTGCTCGGCTTGGCCGCTCCGGTGGTACGTCAGCCGCGGCAACCCCGCCTCGCCTTCGGAATTTGGCTCGATCCCAAAACCGCGGCCGGTGTGATGCAGGTAGATGAAGACACCGCGGCCCTCCTGCGCGATAGCCGACAGCGAGCGCCCGATAATTTCATGACAATCGCACGCCGTCGACGCGAATACATCCCCGGCCAGGCAATGCGAATGGACCCGCGCCAACGGCGGAAGCGGGCCCGCCAGATCGCCTCTCACCAGCGCCACGTGGGTTTCGTGGTCGGTCTCGCTGGCGTACGCAATCATCTGAAACTCACCGAACGGCGTGTACACCGGCGCTGCAGCCACCCGCTTGACATACCGCTCGTTCTGCATTCGGTAACGGATCAGGTCGGCGATGGAAACCAGTTTCAGTCCATGTAGCTTGCAGAACTCGATTAGCTGCGGCATGCGCGCCATCGAGCCATCGTCGTTCATGATTTCGCAGATCACTCCGGAATGATCCAGCCCGGCAATCCTCGCGAGATCCACGCTGGCTTCGGTCTGACCGGCGCGCACTAACACCCCGCCCCGCCGCGCTCGCAGGGTGTACACGTGCCCCGGCCGCGCCAGGTCTTCCGGCCGCGTTTTCGGGTCAGTAGCGGTTAGGATGGTGGTCGCGCGGTCCGATGTGCTTGTTCCGGTGGTGGTCCCTACCCGCGCGTCAATCGGTTCGCAAAACGGAGTGCCAAAAAGAGAAGTATTCCGCGGAGTAATCGGGGCCAGGCTAAGCGCGTCGCAGCGCTCCTGGGTCATCGCCAGGCAGATCAGCCCGCGGCCGAATTTCGCCATGAAGTTGATCACTTCCGGGGTCACTTTTTCAGCGGCGATGGTCAGGTCGCCTTCGTTTTCGCGGTCTTCGTCGTCCACCACCACGATCATCTTCCCCTGGCGGATGTCCTCCACCGCTTCGGGAATGGGTGCGAAAGTGAATTTGGATTCGGTCATCTCACTTAATCCAGTAAAGCGATAGATAGTAGAACGCGACGCCCATCATGCCGGCACCAGGAATCGTCAGCACCCAAGCCCAGAAAATTCTTTCGGTCACGCCCCACCGCACCGCGGTGATGCGATGCGCGGCGCCTACTCCAGCGATAGCTCCGGTAATGACGTGCGTCGTACTTACCGGAATACCCGCGGCCGCCGTTCCAATCAACGTCATGGCGGCGGATGTTTCCGCGGCAAAGCCGCCGAAGGCATTGAGCTTGGTGATTTTCTGGCCCATGGTCTTCACCACCCGCCACCCTCCTGCCATTGTACCGCCAGCGATGGCCAAGTGGCAGCAAAGGATCACCCAGTAAGGCACCTTGTAGGTCGTCAACGTGCCACTGGAAACCAACGCGGCGGTGATAATGCCCATGCCTTTCTGGGCGTCATTGGTCCCATGCCCCAGGCTGAACGCCGCCGCGGACACCAGTTGCAGGCGCCGAAACCATTTGTCCACCCGGCGCGGCGCCTGTTTGCGCACCACCCAACTGGTTATGACGGTGACCACCAGCGCCGCCGCCAGACCAATGAACGGCCCGACGAAGATGAAAATAATCGGCAGCACCCATCCATGAACGATGATCGCCCGAAAGCCCGCCGCAGCGATAGCCGCTCCGCCATATCCGCCCATCAAGGCATGCGACGAGCTGGCCGGCAGCCCGATCCGGATGGTGGCGTAGTTCCACACGATGGCGCCCAGCAGCCCGGCCAGTAGCACGTTCTGGCTCACCAGTTTCAGGTCTACCAGGCCGCTGCCCATGGTCTTGGCTACCGCCGTGCCGAAAACGAATGCCGCCACAAAATTCCAGAATGCCGCCCACACTACCGCCCACAGCGGGCGCAACACGCGGGTGGAGACGATCGTTGCGATCGAGCTGGCTGAATCGTGCCACCCGTTCGTGAATTCGAACGCCAGGGTGACCAGGATGATCAACACCAGCATGTGATAGTTGCTCACAGCCAGGCCTCTTTCGTGCCAGCGGGACCGCCGGGGGGCAAGTGGGGGTTCAAGCGTTTTTCAGGGTGACCGTTTCGATGACGTTGGCCACGTCCTCGCATTTGTCGGTCGCGTATTCCAGAGTCTCGATGATTTCTTTCCACTTGATGATCTGGACGGGATCTTTTTCCTGATCGAACAACATGCCGATCAGCGCGCGCGACTGGCGGTCCGCCTGATTCTCCAGGCGATTGATCTCGATGCAGTGATCCAGGATGTGGTCCTGCTTTTCGATCAGCCGGACGGCGGCGACCATCTCAGCCGTGGAATCCAGCACCGTTCTGGCCAGATCGGCCACGCCCGGGCGAATGGACTGCACACGGTAAGTGACCAATCGGGTGGCCACGGCGTCCATCAGGTCAATCACGTCGTCAATCTTACTGGCTAACTCATGGATATCTTCGCGATCGAACGGGGTAATAAACGTCTGGTTCAGCCGGGTGATGATGCTGTGGGTGATGGTGTCGCCGATGTGTTCGAATTTCTCGATCTGGTCGGCGTTGGCGCTCGGATCCTGAAAATGTTCCAGGCCCTCGACGAGCGCGATCGCCGCCTGATGGACGTTCTCCGCCTGCTGCACGAACAGATCGAAGAACGTCGTCTCGCGCGGAAGAATCTTGCTTAGTAGGCCTGGCATTACTGCAGCTCCCCCCGGTCCCCGAATCACCCAATGACTGCCATATGAACGGATTGTTACAGTGCCGAGAAGGGCCGACTATACCGGAACGCTGGTTGCGAGGCAACCTACCATGCGAGTGATAATCGGTGCGGAAAAACAACAGGCGCCCCGAGCGGTAATTCGTCCGGGACGCCCTGTAAGGTGTTGAATTGGCTTAAGTTGTGGAACGGTTTAGTACATTCCGCCCATGCCGCCAGGTCCGCCGCCCGGCGCTGCTGCGGCCTTTTTATCGTCTTCCTTGATGTCCGCGATCAGTGCTTCGGTCGTGAGCATTAGGGCCGCGATAGAGGCTGCGTTCTGCAGTGCCAAACGAGTGACCTTGGCCGGATCGATGACTCCGGCTTTCACCAGGTCGCCGAACTCGCCAGTCTCCGCATTGAAACCGAAGTTTTCTTCCTTCGATTCGCGAACGCGTCCAACGACGATTGCGCCTTCGTGTCCGGCATTGAGCGCCAACTGGCGAGCAGGCTCTTCGAGCGCCCGCTTGACGATGTTCACGCCGATGGCTTCGTCATCATGCAACTTCAGCTTGTCCAGTGCGTTCAAGCAACGCAGCAATGCCGTGCCGCCGCCGGGGACGATACCTTCCTCGACTGCGGCGCGGGTCGCGTGCATAGCGTCTTCGACGCGAGCCTTCTTTTCCTTCAACTCCATTTCGGTGGCTGCGCCGACCTTGATGACCGCCACGCCGCCTACCAGCTTGGCCAACCGCTCCTGCAGCTTCTCGCGGTCGTAATCCGACGTGGTGTCTTCCACCTGCGCGCGGATCTGCTTTACTCGTCCTTCGATCTCCGAGGCCTTACCGCCGCCTTCGATGATCGTGGTGTTGTCCTTATCGATGGTGATCTTCTTGGCGCGGCCCAGATCCTCGACCTTGACGTTCTCCAGCTTCAGGCCCAGATCTTCGGTAATGGCCTTGCCGCCGGTCAGCGTGGCAATGTCTTCGAGCATCGCTTTGCGGCGATCTCCGAAGCCAGGTGCCTTCACTGCGGCGCATTGCAGGGTGCCGCGCAGCTTGTTCACCACCAAGGTCGCCAGGGCTTCGCCCTCGACGTCTTCAGCGATGATCAACAGCGGCTTGCCCATCTTGGCGATCTGCTCCAGTAGCGGCAGCAGGTCCTTCATCGAGCTGATTTTCTTTTCGTGGATCAGCACGCGCACATCTTCCAACGTGCAATCCATGCGTTCCGGATCAGTGACGAAGTAGGGCGAGAGGTAGCCGCGGTCGAACTGCATTCCTTCCACGACTTCCAGGGTCGTCTCCATGGTCTTGGATTCTTCCACGGTGATGACGCCGTCCTTGCCTACCTTCTTCATGGCTTCGGCGATGATCGAGCCGATCTGCTTGTCGTTGTTGGCGCTGATGGTGCCGACTTGCGCGATCATGTCGCCCTTAACGTCTTTGTGCAGTTTGCGGATCTCTTCCACCGCCACTTCGACGGCGCGTTCGATGCCGCGCTTCAGAGCCATCGGGCTGGCGCCCGCCGCTACGGTCTTTACGCCTTCGCGGAAAATGGCCTGGGCCAGGACGGTTGCGGTGGTGGTGCCGTCGCCGGCTACGTCGGAAGTCTTCGACGCAACCTCACGGACCATCTGCGCTCCCATATTTTCGAGCGGATCACGCAACTCGATTTCCTTGGCTACGGTCACGCCGTCCTTGGTTATGATCGGCGCGCCGAACTTCTTTTCGATCACCGCATTGCGCCCCTTGGGGCCCAGCGTGATCTTCACGGCGTCGGCGAGGATGTTCACCCCGCGTAGAATGGCTTGCCGCGAATTTTCACCAGTTACGATCTGTTTTGCCATAAGTCCTTAACCTCCTCCGATATCTTTCTGCGAGCTTTCGCCTGCGGTTGAGCGGGCCGTGGTCCGGATATGGCCCGCGAGGGTTACTTCTTGCCAGCGGCTTTGGCTGCGCCGCTCAGCTTGGCAAGGATTTCGTCTTCCTTCAGGATCAGGAATTCCTCGTCGTCGATCTTGATTTCGCTGCCGCTGTATTTGCCGAACAGGATGCGGTCCCCGACCTTAACATCCAGAGGCACGCGAGCGCCTTTTTCCAGCTTCCCCGCTCCTGCGGCGACGATTTCGCCTTCTTGTGGTTTTTCTTTGGCCGAATCCGGGATGATAATTCCACCCTTGACGACCTCTTTCTCTTCGAGCCGCCGTACCAGCACGCGGTCGTGTAACGGAGTGACTTGAACTGACATCGTGACTTGCCCTCCATGAAAACTGCGAGATTAGCTGGGAGGAGGAGCGCTGAAGAAATTAGCACTCTCCTGCAGCAACTGCTAATATAGCAGAGGATCGGGCGAAGTCAAGGATATGCTCAGTAGGCACTCAACTTTTACCCGTCTGTAACATTTATGTAAGTCTCCTATTTACACCGTTTATACGCAGTGCAAGAAAAACCTTACACTTCTACTTGTATTCCTTTATCCCGCCGCGATAGAATTTTTGGACAGGTTGCATCCGGACTTGCCCTATCTCTTCTATTGTCGACTCATCGGATTTACAGCGGGTTCGCTGGCCTACCTGTTTCTGATTGCGCTGGTCGTAGGGCACCGCCGCCCACGCCGGCTCGAACGCCTTTTGTTCTTCCTGCTGCTATCGCTTTTCCTGGTTTACGCCGGTGGTTTGCTCGCACTCAACGCCCAAATGCACTATGGCTCGCCCCCGGCAGCCACGCTGCTGTTTTCCTCGAGCTTGATGGCAGTGGGGCTGTTATTGCTGGTTCCGCTGCTGCTGCACACCCACTGGGAATATTTGCGGGCGCTGCGCCCGGGGTTGGTTTCGGGGTCGGCGATTCAATTGCTGTTCGCGGTGTTGTATGCATGCGCGGCTGCGGCGGTCGTCCGCGTGCTCTATGCGGAATTCCATACCATCGGCGCCTCGTCCCAGACGCTTCCGTGGACCCCCCGCTTCCCAATAATGCTGCTGCCCGTGGTTTTGATTTGTGCGCGGCTGCAGGTAAGCATCGCCGACGCAGCGACCGACGTGCACCTGCGTCAGATGTTCCGTTGGCTCGGGGTGATTTCAGTGGGCAGTTTCATCGCGGTGGTTTGGTGGGCGATGTTGGGTACCGGCGCTGGACGTCTGGCCGAGGGCGTTCCGTTGGTGGTAGTGGTCTGCGGCATTCTTCCCGGGGCGGTGCTGATGCACTACTCCTTGCGGCAGGAATTTCTGGAGTTTGGGGCGCAAAGTAACCTGGTCTTCGCGCTCTCCGCTACCTTCCTCGCGCTCCTCTATCTGGCGCTGGTGCGGCGGATCAGCGGATGGCTGGAGCCGGTTCTGCCGCCGGAAGCGACCGCCAGTATTTTGCTATTCGTCCTGCTATTCCTGTTCGAGCCACTGGAGCGGGTGATCGGCCCGGCGCTACACCGCCGATTTCGCGAGCGGATGGACCGCCTGCAGCGGATGACCGCGGCAATGCACGAAGTGGCCAGACTGGGCGACCTGGATCGGCTGGTCGCGTTCTCCACCGGGCGCGTGCAACAGGAATTTGGTCTGGCCGAAGTGCGTATTTCGATTCCGGCGGTGCCCGAGCGGCCCCCGCTCAGCTCGCCCGGGGGCTGGGGCCACGTGTTTCGCGCCCCCATCGAGCACGATGGCCGCGAGTTTGGGGTGCTGGAAGCGAGTTCCAGCGGCGCGGTGCTCACCGGGGAAGCCAGCGCAGGCCTGGAATTTTTAGCCGAACAGTTTGCCGGGATGATCGACCTGTGCCGGCTGATTGGCGAGCGCGTAGAACTTGAACGCGAACTCGCCGAGCGCCAGCGATTGGCCCTGTTGGGTCAGATGACCGCCAGCATCTCGCACAATCTCCGCAATCCGCTGAGTGCGATGAAAACCATCCTTCAAGTGCAGCTAGAAAACAGAAATCTCGATCCGCCGGTACGCCGCGACACCGAGCTAGTCCTGGCCGAAACCGAGCGCCTCACCCTGAAACTGAACGAACTCCTCCGCTACGCGAAACCGGCGGCGCCTTCCTTGGGCGCCTCGGGCGCCGTTGTGGCGCAGCCAATCCTGGCGGCGGGGGCTCAAGCTCCCATTGACGCCACCACCGTAGCCGCCCAGGTAGTCGCCCTGCTGTCGCGCGATTCGCAAAGCCACAACGTAACCATCGAATTTCTGCCGCCGCCGCGAGCCGAAGAGCTCAAGATCGCCGGCCCAGACGACGCCTTCCGCGAAGTGCTTTCCAACATAATCGAAAACGCAATCGAAGCGCAGCCCCGCGGCGGTACGGTTCGAGTAGAAATGCAGCGTACCGGAACGGAGGTGGAACTGAAAGTAACCGACGCTGGCCCAGGCGTACCCGCCCCCGCGCGCGCCAAAATGTTTCAACCCTTCTTCACCACAAAAGCCAGCGGAACCGGCCTCGGCCTGGCGATAGTAGTGAAGCGACTCGAGGAGATGGGCGGAAGCATCGAATGCATGTCGCCGGTCGAAAACGGCCGAGGGACACAATTCAAGGTCACCCTGCCGTTGGCAGAGAAGTAGCACCCGTGGTTGAGGAAGCCCGAAAAATGGAAAAGCATCACAGAATTCTAATCGTCGACGACGATCCCGCGGCCCGCTACGCCATCCGGCGCGCGCTGGAAAGCTCCTACGACGTCGTCGAAGCCGGCGGCGCGGCTGCCGCCCGCGCCCAAATCGAAAAACAGCGGCCGGACATGGTCATCCTCGATCTGGTGATGCCCGAAGAGAGCGGCATCGATTTTCTGCGTTGGATGCGCGCCCAAGGCCAGCCACAGCCCGTCCTCGTAGCCTCCGCGCTAGATTCTGCACAAACCGCGGTCGAAGCCCTCCGCCACGGTGCCGGCGATTATGTGGTGAAGGGCTACGAAGTAGAAGAACTCCGCAATCGCGTAAGAAATCTATTGAAACTCGCTGACCTTGACTCGGAAAATGCGCGTCTCCGTCGCGAGTTGGTCGCCGAGGGCCAGTTCGGCCGCATGCTGGGCCGCTCTCCCGCGATGCAGCGCCTTTTCGAGATGGTCGAGCGCGCCGCTCCCACCGACGCCACGATTCTGATTCTCGGCGAAAGCGGGACCGGAAAGGATTTGCTGGCCCACGAAATTCACGCGCGATCACCCCGCGCGGGAGCGGCGTTCGTCGCGCTGAACTGCGCCGCGCTCCCGGAAGCGCTGATCGAAGCAGAACTCTTCGGATTCGAGAAGGGCGCGTTCACCGGCGCCACTCAGCAGCGCCGCGGGAAATTTGAGATGGCCGGCGGCGGCACCCTCTTCCTGGACGAAATCGGAGACATGAACGCGGTCACCCAGGCGAAGGTGCTGCGGGCCATCGAAAATCGCCAGATCGAACGGCTGGGCGGCAGTCCGTCCATCGACGTCGACGTCCGCATCATCAGCGCCACCCATCGAGACCTGCCCGCCGAATCGGCGGCCGGCCGCTTCCGCGATGATTTGTACTACCGGCTGCGCGTGGTGACTATGGAAGTCCCGCCGTTGCGCGAGCACAAGGAGGATGTGGCGCTATTGGCGGGAGCGTTTCTCGATCAATTGGGCGCGCGTCATGGACGTCGCGCGAAACTCTCCCCTTCCGCCCTCGCCGCCCTGGAACGCTACGACTGGCCCGGCAACGTGCGCGAACTGAAAAACGCGTTGGAGCGCAGCATGATTCTGGCGCGCGGCGAGGAATTGCAGCCGGAGGACTTACCCGAAGAGGTCCGTGCCGCAAAACCAGTTGCTGCGCGCAAGCAGCCGGCCGATGCGGCGACTACAACCGCCCCGGACAAGACCGAAGGATTTCTGGCGGAGTCTGATTTCCGCGAGGCCAAGCGCCAGTTTGAAATCGTCTACCTGAAGCAAAAGCTCGAACAAAATCACTGGAACGTATCCCGCACCGCCGCCGCAGTGGGCCTGCACCGCCAAAGCCTGCAAGAGAAACTCCGCGAGTTGCGTGTCACCCGCCCCGGAAAATGACCGACACCCGCCAGATCGGCTCCTTCATCCTGGCCGGCGGTGCCAGTACTCGCATGGGACGGGACAAATCCCTGCTCGAGCTAGCGGGCGAACCTCTGATCGCTCGCACCCTCCATCTGCTCCAGCGCGCCCGGCTGCAACCAACATTCGTCGGCGCCCCCGAAAAATTCGCAACTCTGGCCCTGGGCGCCCCAATCATCCCGGACCACACACCGGACCTCGGCCCCCTCGGCGGAATCGCCACCGCCCTAGGACACACGAGAAAGTCCTGGAACTTGATCGTCGGCTGCGATCTGCCATTCCTCACCGACGACTGGATCCGCTACCTGATCGCCCGCGCCGTTCGCGCGCACCAGGATGCCGAATCGCGGTTTGACGTGGTGATCGCGCAGAATCTCGCCGGCCTCGAGCCGCTCTGCGCGATGTATCATCAGCGCTGCGTGGTCCCCATCGCCGCCGCACTCGGCAGCGGCACCCGCAAAGTGACCGCCGCCTTGACCGGGCTGCGCCTGGACGCGATCCTGCCCGAGGAATGGAAAGCATTTGATTCCGGCGGCCTGCTATTCAAGAATATGAACTCGCCTGCGGACTACCGGCGGGCGCGCGAGATTCTGGAAGGCAAGTCCAAAGGGCAGCGGCCAAATTGAGCGATCACTATTTCGAATTTCGGGGCGTCTCGAAATCGTTCGACGACCATCTGGTCCTCGATGACGTGAACTTCGCGGTTGATCCCGGCGAGACCGCCGTCATTCTCGGACGCAGCGGCGTTGGCAAATCGGTGAGCCTGAACTTGCTGATGGGTTTTCTCAAAGCCGATGCCGGCCGCATCATCGTCGCGGGAGAAGACATCACCGACTACACCGAAGCGCAGCTCGGCCCGATCCGCCAGCGCGTCACCATGGTTTTTCAGACCGGCGCACTCTTCGATTCGCTCACCGCGGCCGATAATGTCGCCTTTCCGCTGGAGAGCCTGAATAAATTTACGCCCGAACAGATCGATGCCCGCGTGAAAGAACTGCTCGATATGCTCGAAGTGGCGAATATGGGCGACCGCATTCCCGAGGACCTGAGCACCGGAACCAAACGAGCGGTGGCCATCGCGCGCGCCCTCGCCGCCAGTCCCGAAGCGATCCTGTATGACGAACCCACCACCATGGTCGATCCACTCATGGCCGGGCACATCATTCAGCTAATTACCAAGCTGAAAGCCAAGTTTCAAAAGACCTCGATCGTGGTCACCCACGATACCCACCTCGCGCAAAAACTCGCCGACCGGGTGATTTTCCTGCGGGAGGGAAAGGTCGGATTTTTCGGCACCTGGGCCGAATTTGAAGCTTCCCGCGAACCGTTCCTGCGAAATTTCCGCGCGCAGGATGAACTGATCCCGGCGCTCGACGCCAAAATCTAAGGCCTGCGCCGCCCTTTTGAGTAATGCCGCCGCGCTACTCGATACCCCAAATCCCGCGATTCTGATATTGTTCGCCACGCGAAAGCTTTCCTCGACCCGGAGACGCCAGCCTTGAGCCAGCCGCCACCGCCGAACCCTGCCGAGGTCAAAAAGCAGCTCCGGCGGGTAATGGGCTTTTGGGATGTGCTGCTTTTCAACATCGTCACCGTGCTCGGCCCTCGCTGGATCGCCGCCGCCGCTCATAACGGCACCTCGTCGATCAGCTTATGGGTGCTCTCCGCGGCGATGTTCTTCGTTCCCACCACCCTGGTCATCACGGAACTATCCACACGGTTCCCGTCGGAGGGCGGCCTGTACGCGTGGTCGAAGGAAGCCTTCGGCGATTTTCATGGCTTCGTCGCCGGATGGACCTATTGGGTCTACACGTTTTTCTATTTCCCGGGCTTGCTGATAGCCAGCGCGGCGATGAGCGCTTACATCGGCGGCGCAGGCACCGCAGCCCTGGCGCAGAACCGCACCTTCCTGATGGTGGGATCGTTCCTGCTGCTGCTGGTCGCGGTGGTCATGAACATCATCGGCCTGAATATCGGCAAATGGCTGCAGAACGCGGGCGGCGTGGGCACCTATCTTCCGTTGATGATTTTGGTGGGCATCGCGGGAATCGTGTGGTGGCACCATGGATCGCAGACCGTCTTCACCTGGCACAACATCTGGCCGCAGTGGAATCTGGACACCGTCAATTTCTGGTCGCAAATCGTTTTTGCATTCACCGGCCTGGAATTGGTTTCCGCGATGAGCGAGGAAATTCGCAATCCCCAGAAGGTGCTGGGCCGCGCGGCGTTTGGATCCGGCTTCCTAATTGCGTTGATGTACATCGCCGGAACGGTTGCCGTGCTATCGCTACTCCCCGCGGCTGACGTCGATCCCAAAGTAGGTGTGTTTCAGGCCATCGCCAGCGGCGCGGGAATGTTGCGCATCGCATTCGTTGGTGTGCTGGCTGCGATTTTCGTTACCATCGGCAACGCTGGCGGAGTTGGATCCACTGTGGCCGGAATCGCGCGGGTTCCGTTCGTGGTTGGAATCGACCGCTATCTCCCCGCCGCCTTCGGGAAAATTCACCCACGCTGGAAAACGCCCTACGTATCGATTCTGGTGCAGGCGCTCATTTCCGGCGCGATCCTGTTGGTGATTCAGGTGAACGAGTCGGTGAATGGCGCGTACCAGATTCTCGTCGACGCCGCGATCATTCTGTACTTCATCCCGTTCATGTACATGTACGCTGCCGCGATGTTCCTCGCAGGCCGTCCCGACCGTACCGAGAATCGCAACGCAGTGCTGGTTCCCGGCGGCAAATTTGGAGTGCGCCTCTGCGCCGGATTCGGTTTCCTGGTAGTCCTGGGCGGGATCGTCCTCTCGCTGATTCCCCCCGCCGAAACGCGCAATCCCACCGTCTTCGAATTCAAGCTGGTAGGCTGCACCGCCGCCGCGGTGCTGATCGGCCTAGGCCTGTACTACCGCGGTCTGCGAGCGAAACGCGCGGAACTGCGCGCCCCGTACGTTCGCACGGGGCTGTGAAAACCAACAGACAGCAAACCGTAGAACCGGAATTCAAAACCCATCGATTTAAAGGTGCAGTCTTTGACTTTGGTGTACGTTAGAAAACCTGCCGATGCTGGGACGTCTGTTTCGTTTCCAGTGAAAACCGAGGCTCGACCGTACCAATCCCCTGGATGCGCGCTGCTGTGTATTCACCGAGCGCCGGACCGTGCTTGAATCCGTGGCCCGATCCGCCGCCAACCAGCCACACGTTGGAAAAGTCCGGGTGGCGATCGACCAGAAAATCCCCGTTGGAAGTATTTTCGTACTGGCAGACCCGCGTTTCAACCACCGGCGCGTCGCGCAGAGCAGGGAACCGTCGTGCCAGGTAGGCCCGCGCGGCGGCTACCCCTTCCGGCGAAACCACGCGCACCAGCGTCTCCGGATCGGCCGGCGGCCCATGCCCGTCAAAAGCCAGTTTAAAGCCGCGACTTTCGATGTCCGGCATTCCGTAATATTCGTCCGACAATATCAGCCACGCCGGCAGCGCCGGAAAAGTGAATCGCGTGTCGCCCGCCGGAACACCAAAGAAAAAAATCTCCTGCCGCGAAGGAAAAATCCGTTGCCCCAGCAGCACAGGAAAAACCGCCGGCAGCCAAGGCCCGCAAGCAAAAACATAACTGCCAGCCGAAATTGAATCTCCGTTGCTGGTGGCGATCGCGCCCACCGCGCCCCTGCCGGTCGGCGGCCGCGCGGACGCCTGAAGGTAGTCCACGCCATTGCGGACCGCTTCGTCCACCACCGCCTGCACCGCGCGCCGCGCCAGCAGCACGCCGCTGTCGGGTTCCAGCATTCCCACTACGTCGGAATCGATAGCAATCTGCGGATAGCGCGTTGCGAGATCGTGGTGTGAAAGGTCTTCAAATTTCGTACCGCAACGTTCCAGGCCCGCGCGCGATTGCTGAAAGTAGCGATCTGTCTGCGGCGCAATCCACAGCACTCCGGTGCGATGAAACAACGGTGTATCCATCCGCGCGAAGACCTCCAACCACAGAGGCAACGCCCGCATTGACCACCGCGTATAAGAATCATCGCCACCATATCCCATGCGGATAATCCGCGATTCGCCACCCGAGCTGGCCCGAGCGTTCGCGGGTCCATAAGCATCGAGCAGAATCACGCTGCGCCCGGAGCGCGCCAGCCAATGCGCCGTCCATGACCCGAAAACCCCAGCGCCGATCACCGCAACGTCGTAGGTTTTAGTTGTCGCCATTCGAACTCTTTCCCAAGATCCGGTCAGCCTTCAGCTAATGAAGAGGATCATCGGCGCGCTACCGCAATCAGATTCAGCGCGGGTCTTGTGGCACAGCCAACTGGCGGTGTGAACCTGAAATCCAAACTCACCCAATTCCACGATGCCCGCAGCAGTGTCCCGCCCCTTCTCAAAATCCCTCTTCAATCAACCTCTCCACGCTCAGCCCCGCACCTGCGGCACTGCTCCCAGTTTTCCCGAGCAAACTCTCCATATATTTCGCCAGAATATCCGTTTCGATATTCACCGCTCCACCCGGGACCATCTGGCGCACACCAGTATTCTGATAAGTGAACGGAATCACCGCGATAGCCGCCACGCCGCCAACCCACCGCGCCACCGTCAAACTGATCCCGTCGATCGCGATCGATCCTTTTTCGGCCACATACTTCCGCAGCTCCTCCGGCACATTCACCGACAGCCACCAGTTTTCGCCTTCCGCGCGTAGCTCGCTCACTCGCCCCACGCCGTCCACGTGCCCTTGAACGAAATGCCCGCCCAATCGCGCACTAGCCGCCAACGGCCGCTCGATATTGACGATGTCCCCGGTATTCCGCTCGCCGAACGAAGTCCGCCGCAACGTCTCCCCGGAGAGATCGGCCGAAAAACCTCGCCAGTCGCATTCCACCACCGTCAGGCAGCACCCATTCACTGCGATGCTGTCGCTAACCCGCACCGCCGCCGCCAGCTCCGGCGTTGCACTCATGTCGACGCGCAGCCGCCCGCCGGTCGGCGAATTTTCCAAGGATTCAATTCTTGCGATGGCTTCGATGATTCCCGTAAACATCCGTGCAATATCCCTCCACCACAAAGTCCGGGCCCACGCGCCTAAGCCGCAAGTTCGTAAGCTCGCTAGCCGCAGCCAGTGAATGAACCTTCGCGCCGCTCAAGGCCACCGGCGCAACCGTCGTGCCCAGAATTCGAGGAGCGTAAAACAAAATCATCTTATCGACAATTTTCGCGTCGAGCGCGGCGCCGTTCAGCCGGCTTCCCGCTTCGATCAGCACGCTCAGAACTTGCCGGCGTCCCAATTCCACGATAGCTTCGCGGACCGAAACCCGTCCGCCACCGGTGCGCCCAGCGCCCAGCTGTACCACTTCCACGCCCTTTCGTGCCAGCGCCGCTGCTTTGCGCGGATCGGCCGACCGCGTGGCGAAAACCAAAACGTCGCCGTCGGCGGATTTCACGATTTTCGAGTTCAGCGGCAGTCGTAGCCGCGAATCCAGCACCACGCGCAGCAGCGCCCTGCGGCGTGGTAACCCGGTCCGATCGGTCATCCGCGGGTCGTCCGCGATTACCGTTCCCACGCCAGCGAGGATCGCGTCGGAAGCGTGGCGGATCTGTAGCACCTCGTTGCGCGATTCCGCCGACGTAATCCATTTTTCCTTTCGCAACGGCGAGGCGATCTGTCCGTCCAGCGTCAGCGCCGCTTTCAGCGTTACAAACGGCCGCCCGGTGAGCACCCACCGCGAAAACGCCTCGTTCAGCTCTCCTGCTTCGTCGGCGCGCAGGCCTACGTCAACCTGCACTCCCGCCCGTCGCAATTGGCGAATCCCGCGGCCGCCAACAACTGGGTTGGGGTCGGCCATTGCCGTCACCACCCGCCGCACCCCGGCCGCCAGAATCGCCGCAGTGCAAGGTCCGGTTCTTCCGGTGTGGCAGCACGGCTCAAGGTTTAGGTAGAGAGTTGCGCCGCTCGCCTGTGCGCCAGCCTGCGCGAGCGCCAAGGGTTCGGCGTGCGTGCGCCGTTCATAGGTATGAAAGGCTTCGCCGACAACCCGGCCGCCTTGAACGACCACCGCGCCGACCAGCGGATTCGGATGTACACGCGCCGTGCCTCGGCGAGCCAGTTCCAAAGCGCGCAACATGTACGCGTCATCGTTGTCGTCGCCGCTGGTGGCATCACCGTGTCGATCGCGCTTCATTGCCGTCCTGGCAGCGGGCTCGGAGTTACGCCGTGTGTTGATCCGTCCGCAGTTTCCGCGGCGCAAGGTTGTGTTGAAAAGAGCTCAATCGAACAGGGAATTGACGTACGTCTGCGCGTCGAACGGCACCAAATCGTTCATCTGTTCGCCGGTGCCCACGAACCGGATCGGCAATCCCAGCTCCCGCGCGATGGCCACCACGATTCCGCCTTTGGCTGTTCCATCCAACTTGGTGAGCACGATCCCGGTCACGCCCACCTGGCCGGTAAACTCGCGCGCCTGGTTCAATCCGTTCTGCCCGGTCGTCGCGTCCATCACCAGCAGCATTTCGTGCGGCGCGCCGGCAACCAGTTTCGCGGCGGTCCTCTTCATCTTTTCCAATTCCGCCATTAAATTCGATTTGGTATGCAGCCGGCCCGCCGTATCGACGATCACTACATCCGCCGCGCGCGCTCGCGCCGAAGACAGCGCATCGAACACTACCGCCGCGGGATCGGCCCCGGGTTTTTGCTTGATCAGCTCAACCTCTGCTCGCCGCGACCACACTTCCAGTTGCTCGATCGCCGCCGCGCGAAATGTATCTCCCGCGGCCAGCACCACCGACCGCTTTTCCAGCTTGTAGCGATGCGCCAGTTTCCCGATGGTGGTGGTCTTGCCCACGCCGTTCACGCCAACTATGAATATCACTCGTGGTGCGTCGCCCGCCGCCTCATCGCCGGCCGGCTTCGGAGTTTCCAGTGTTTTCACGATCTGCCGTTTCAGTTCGCGCTTCAGATCGGCCGCCGCGATCAGTTTGTGCTCGTTCACCTGCTGCCGTAATGAGGCCAGAATTTCCCGGGTGGTGGCCACGCCAATATCCGCGCTCAGTAGTGCCGACTCCAGTTCGTGCAGCAGCGCGGGGTCCACCGGCCGGTCGCCGGTAAGCAGTTGCTCCACTTTCGCGGACAGTTCCGTCCGCGTCTTGACGACGGATTCCTTCAGGCGCTCCAGGAGCGTCGGCTCGGGTTTTCCAAACAGTGAGATCATCGGCGATTCGAGGCGCGAGCGCACAACGAGCGGCGCGCGTTGCGCGAGCCAACTATTCTAGCAGAGCAGGGCACTCCCCAAGGAATGCAGCAGCAGAAGGTCAGACTTCAATGAGCGTGGCGCTCAGCTTAATCGCGCCGCTGTGTACCGCCGCTTCGAACGCATCCACCACGTCGGGATCGAACCGGCTGATTGCCAGCGAGCGAATCCGTTCCAACGCATATGTCAGGTCCATCGCGGTCTGATACGGCCGGTTAGTGGTGATCGCGTCGAAGGTGTCTGCCACCGCGATGATCCGCGCCATCAAAGGAATTTGTGCGCCGGTCAGGCCCTTCGGGTAGCCATGGCCGTCCATTCGTTCGTGATGGAATTCGATTCCCGGCAGCATCTCTTTTAGCTGTCCGACCGGCCGCATGATATTCGCGCCCTTCGAGGTATGCTGCTTCATCAGGTCGAACTCTTCGTCGGTCAACTTCCCCGGTTTCTTCAGGATGCGGTCTTCCACTCCGATTTTGCCCACGTCGTGCAACAGCGCGGCAATGCGCAGGCGGTCCAGCTCCTCGTCGTTCATTTTCAACGATTCGCCAATCGCCAGCGAATACTTCGCCACCCGGCCCGAATGGCCGCGCGTATACGGATCCTTTTCGTCGATCGCCGCAGCGAGCATGCGGATCGAGCCCAGGAACAATTCGCGATTCTCCGTGGCAGCTTGCTGCAGCTGCTCCACGTGCTTCTCGATTTCCCCCGCCATGTCGTTAAACGTCTCGGCCAGCTCGCTGATCTCCGCGGCTCCTGACACGTCCACCCGCTCGTGGAACTCCGCGCGGCTGATCGCCCGGGTGGACTCCACCAGCCCGCGAATCGGCCGGGTAATCCCTACGGCGAACATGTAGCCCAAAAGTATCGCCGCCAGCGTGACGATGAAGACGAATCGCACCGCCTGGGTGCTCAGTTCCTGGACTCCGGCATCAATGCGCGCCTGGTCCAAACTGCGTTCCGCCACCACCGCCCAACGCAGCTCCGGAATCGTGCTGTACGTCCCAATCATTTCTCGCGGGTGCGTCTTGGCGTTCTCGGTGAAGCGAATGTTGGCGGTGGTGCGCAGCTCCATCGGCAGTTCCTTGAATCTCGCCACCACCGGCGAAGTGTTGGAAACGTCCATCCCCGGGACAAAATCGTGCGTCTCGGGATGGGCCACGATGTGGCCATGCACATCCACCACGAAGTAAGTGCGGTCGCGCACGCTGGCGGTCCGCAGCAATTCCACGATGCGGTCCAGCGACACCACTACGGCCAGCATCCCCGCGAATTGCCCGTCGTGAATCAGCGGTACCGATACCACCAACGCGGGGCTATTCTCTGAGCCCATCGCGAACGGTTCGCTGACGGTGTTGAGCTCCTGCATACTGCCCTGGAACGCGCGCTTCAGCGCCGCTTCCACGAATGGATCGGTCTCCGCCCGAATGCTTCCTGCGGATTCTCCACGCGCCTGCTTGCCGACCGCGGTCACGTACAGGATGTGCGGATCGCTCTCGATAAAATTTTGCAGCATGCGGGTGAGTTGCGGGGAATGTTCCGGGTCTTCGACACTTTCGATCCAGCCCGTCAGCAGCAGGAATTGCCGTTGGCTTTGTAGTTGTTCGCGAAGGTTGGATTCGATTTGCAGGATTTCCACGGCCAGCGATCGGGTGATCTCCGATTGCTGCACGCGCTCGGTATCTTGTAGCTTTTCGTCGCTCAGTTGAATCACTTGGCGGTGGTACAGCCACAGCGGCAGGACGCTGACGGCCAAAAGCGCTCCCATGACGATCCATAGCAGCCGGAATCGCCGGGAATTCAGATTGGTCAGAAAGTCGATGATTTGGTCAGAACGCACACCACACCCCTTGCATGAAAAGCCTATCGGAGCGGTGGCGGCAACACAATCCAGCCGAAGTACAGGCGTGGCGCATCGGCCAATGGCAAGGCGGGATAGTTGACAGGCTAAAAGGGAAGATTCAGGCGGTTTTCGGTGCCGCGTATCAGCCGTTGCAGGTTTGCACGATGCATCCACAACACCAGAACGGAGATAGCGACCGCACCCAGAGACACCGGCAGCGCCGGCGCGTGCGGCGGGGCGTACAGAAAATAGACAAAAATTGGCATAGCTGCGGCCGTAGCCATCGATCCCAGCGACGCATATCGCCAGAACCCGACCACCAAGATCCAAAGCAGCAGGGCGATGGCCACCGCTTTGGCGCAGATCAGCAGCATCACGCCCAGGCCGGTTGCCACTCCCTTGCCGCCCTGAAAGCGCAGCCATACCGGGAACACGTGGCCCACCACCGCCGCTACCGCCGCCAGCATCATCCAGCGGATGTTGCCGCGGGAAGCATGCTGCGCCAGCCACACGCCCAACGTTCCTTTGCTCGCGTCCAGAACCAGCGTGGCAATTCCAGCCCAGGCACCCGCGCGTCGGGTTACATTGGCGGCGCCGATGTTGCCACTGCCTTCCGAGCGAATATCTCGCCCAGCGGTGAGACGCACGATCAGATAGCCGAACGGAATGGAGCCGAGGAAATACGCCGCGACGGTGGTCCACAGAAGGTGATTCACGAATGGCCTTTGGGCGCGCCCGCCGCGGCGAATGTTGCCAGTCGCGTGTATTCCGCGCCGGTGGATTTCAACACGCTTTGGAAGAGATGAAACTCGCCGATCTGCGCCGCTCCAAATTCCACCGCTCCGATCCGCGTGATTTCTTTGCGCAGCCGATCCAGTCCTTCCGGAGATTTGAATCGCGCCAGCGTCAGGTGCGGCGAGTACGCTCGGGTTTCGCCCCCGATTCCCGCAGCCTGGCAACTTCGATCGATGCTGGCAGCCAGTTCGGGCAGACGTTCCGATGCTTCGACCCCGGCCCACAGCACGCTCGGCCGCGATTCCCGCGGAAAATATCCGGTGCCGCGGAACCGAACCGCCACCGCAGAGGGCATTGGCGCACTGCGCAGCGCGGACTCGATCACCTCGACCGCCTCCGGTTTCACTTCTCCGATAAACTTCAGCGTCAGGTGCATCGACTCTGGCCGCACCCACCGCGCACCCGGCGTTTTCGGCAGGCCCGCCAAGAAATCCCGCAACCTCGCCCGAACCGCCTCCGGAATATCCATCGCTACGAAAACGCGCATCGCCCGTCTCCGCGATTCATTCCCTGCCGGGCTTTGCGTAAAGCAAATATCGGCGAACGCTATCGAGCGCTGCCTGGGTCGCGTTCAGCCGGATACGCTGGCGGTCACCAGCAAATTGAAACGCTTTATCGCGCGATCCGGCGCGATCGGCGATAGCGATGTGCACCAGTCCCACCGGCTTTTCGGCCGTCCCGCCCGAAGGACCTGCGATCCCGGTAATCCCGACTCCGATGGTGCTGTCGGTGCCGTGGCGAACGCCGTCCGCCATCGCCAAGGCCACCTCCGAGCTCACCGCGCCATACGCCTCAATCGTTTCCGCCGGCACGCCGACCACTGATATTTTCATTTCGTTGCTGTAACACACGATGCCGCCGCGAAAGTAGGCTGAGCTTCCCGCCACGTTGGTCAGGCGCGCCGCCAGCATCCCTCCGGTACAACTTTCGGCCGCTGCGAGGGTCGCCTGTTGGCGGTGCAAGCCCTCCGCCACTACCTCTTCCAGCGTTTGTCCGCGCGTGGAAAAAAGATTTTCGCCCAGCGCCAGCGCGAACCGCTCCGACATTTCATCGAGCACCCGATTGGCTTCGCGCGCGTTGTCTGACCATAGCCGTGGATGCAGTTGAATTTCCGTGGAAACCGCGAGGATAGTGATACGTACGTCGGGATACTGACGGTAGATTCCGGACACTCGTTCTTCCACGTCCGATTCGGGCAGCCCCGCGACACGCAACTCGCGCGTGTACAGGCGCAGACCGGGGCTGCGCTTTTCGAGTCTGGGAACCACCTCTCGCTCGAACATCGGTTCGAGCTCCCCCGGCGGACCCGGCAGCAGAATTACGATTCGCCCGCGAGCTTCCAGCCATAAACCCGGTGCCGTGCCGCGCGGGTTGGGCAGCATTTCGGCGCCCTCGGGAACCATCGCCTGCCGCGCATTTGTTTCCGGCATGGGCCGGTTGTAGCGGCGAAACCGTTCTCGAATCCCGGCAAGGATCTCTTCGTCGCGCCGCAGGCGCCGGCCGAGCAGCTCCGCCACCGTCTCACGTGTCAAGTCGTCTTCCGTGGGACCCAGGCCGCCCGACGAAATGATCACGTCCGACCGTTCCAGCGCGCCACCGAACGCATCGCGCAATTGGCTGGGATCGTCGCCCACCACCGATTTACGAATCACTTCGATACCCAGGCGATTCAGCGCCGCGGTGAGAAAGAGCGAATTCGTGTCGATGCGGTCCGGCGTCAGCAACTCCGAACCGACCGCGATAATTTCAGCGTGCATGGTGTGAGTGTTCTACCCTGTATAGAATCGGCGCGCCAGCAAGTGTCCACGGTGCACGCGATCGACCGCTATTGACGATGCTCAACAATCGAAGAAAACCGTTTCGCCGGCGCCTTGCAGCACCACGTTCCATTCGAACTGGACATCTTGCCCCGGAACTTTTCGCGCGATCAGCGTGCCCCGTCGTTGTGGCTCCACGCGGCTGAGTGCGAAGTCCGTTTCATTCGCGGCCTCGTCGGGGAAATAGATCCGCGTCACCAGCCGCCGCATCAATCCCCGTGCGAATATAGATACGGCGATGTGCGGCGCCTGTGGTTGGCCATCCGGTCCGGGAACCGCTCCCGGTTGAATCGTGCTGAAACAAAATTTCCCGTCATCGTCGGTAGGAATCCGCCCGTAGCCACGAAATCCCGGCTCGATCGGCTTGTCCTGAGTGTCCTCAGGATGCGCGTATTTTCCGTACGAATTGGCCTGCCAGGTTTCCAGCAGGGAATCGGGCACCCCGGCGCCGTCACCATCCACAACGCGCCCGGCAATCACGATGTGCTTTCCGGCCACGCCCGGCGCAGCCAGGCAATCGCAATTGCCGCGCGTGGAGCCGATCGTGAAGTACGGGCCCACCGTCTGCGAGGGTGTGGGAATTAGCGCCATCACAGTTCCATCGGCGTCCGATCCCGCCCGCTCAATACGATGTCGAAGCGATACCCCAGCGCCGTATTCGGGATTGTTGTCTCCCAATCGAATGCCGAAATCAGCCGCGTCCGCGCTTCTTCATCCGCGGTCGAATTGTAAATTGGATCGAACGGCAGTAGCGGATCTCCGGGAAAATACATCTGGGTCACCAGCCGTGTGGCGAACGCCGGACCAAACACCGAAAAATGAATGTGCGCTGGACGCCAGGCATTATGGTGATTGTGCCACGGATATTCTCCGGGCCGAATGGTCACAAAGCGGTAGCGTCCCTCCGCGTCGGTGAGCGTGTGGCCGCAGCCTTCAAAATTGGGATCGAGTGGAACATCGGGACGTTGATCCACCAGATGCCGGTATCGCCCGCCGGCGTTCGCCTGCCACAATTCCACCAGCGTCCGGCGAACCGGTCGGCCATCCTCGTCCCGCACCCTCCCGGTCACCACAATTCTCTCGCCAATCGCCGTTCCCCCGCGTCCCGAGATCAGATCGGCCGCCTTTGGATCATCCGGAAAATCCTCGAAGGTGGGCCCAGTAATTTCCGAAAGCGTATGCGGCAGATCGATTAGTGGCTGCGAGGGTGCGCGCTTGTGTGAAGAAACGTATCCGCTATAAGCATTAATCGGCTGCTGGCCCGGAACTGTACGTCGGTATCCTGGAATCCCAGCCACGCGCATCTTCCTCCGTACGCACGCAACCCATCGAACCGCGTACGTTGCACCTCGACGATTGCGGCTCTCTCCGCGAATCTATGCACCCCACCGCGGAGAGTCAAGATCGATTATGGAAAACAGCGTGCGGCTATCGCCCAGATCGCGTATCCTGCGTGCGAGTTTGCCCGATTGTCTCGCTGGGGGAGAACCCCGATGCCGCCGAAAAACCTCGCAGGGAGCCCCGCGCTATGATCCACCGCCGGGAAATTCTGCTGGAGTGGGGCGATTGCGATCCCGCAGGGATCGTCTATTTCCCGCGCTACTTCGAGTACGGAGATGCCTGCACCAACGCGCTTTTCGCCAGCGTCGGCCTGAGGAAACCCGAAATGATGGAGACTTACAATCTCGCTGGCATTCCGCTGGTGGACGCGCACGCCACCTTCCTGGTGGCCTCCCAATTCGGAGAAACACTGATCGTGGAGTCCTGTATCACTGCCTGGGGGCGTAACAGTTTTTCCGTTCTGCACCGGTTCCTCCGCGGTGATGTGCTCGCGCTCGAAATCACCGAAAAAAGGGTTTGGGCTGTCCGCGCCACCATCGGCGACAATCCCATCAAATCGGCCCCCATTCCCCGGGGGGTGAAGGACAAACTGCCTGCCGTTGCAGCCGACGCGCTTAAGTAGAAGTCGTCCCCACAAAAAAATCTATTCCTTCCCCAGCCTTTCGGCCATTTCGGGCGGCAAGTCGTCCAGCAGCTTGACGAACACGCCATTCGTCCACCCAAACCCGATCACGTTCTGGTGGTAGCCCGCCACGATTTCCGTTTCCGACGATCCGGACACCACGTTGTATTTTTCCCGGATGTGCCGCTCCTGCTCAAAATTCCTAAGCACCATCGCCAGAAACTTGTGAGCGATGCGATCGGCATCTGCCGAAAAGCCGTAGCGCCGCAGCCCTTCCACCGCCAGCAGGTGGAGCGGTGCCCATCCATAAGGAAAATCCCACTGCGCTTGAGTTTCGCGCAGACTGGTCGCCAACCCGTGAGCTTGCTCGAACAACGTCAAGTTTGACGCAACCGCCCGCGCCTGCGCTTCCGAAGCCATCCCCGTCCACAGCGGATAGGAAGTGGTGGCGTATTTGTAAGTGGACTGCGTGCGCGAAGCGAAATCGTAGTCGAAAAACATCCCTTCGCTCTGATTCCAAAGAAACCGATTCATCGCTTTCTGGCGCGCCTGCGCGCGCTCTTTCCATCGCGCCGCTTCCGCGCCGCACCCCACTCGATTGCTGATATCCGCCAGATCGGTTTCCACTTTGTACAGCAGGGAATTGAGGCAAACCGGCGCGTAGTGATGGGTGTCAGCGCAAAAAGGGCCGAAACGAAAGGAGACATCGAACCCGGATTCGCGCATGCTTCGATCGCCCTTGTAATACTCGGCGGTCAAAGCAATCCGCGGATATCGCGCCGCGTCTTGTTCCTCACCATCATCCTCCACCCTCGCCCCACTGGCCGCCACATCCACAAACACCGGTCCCACCGCGTCCGTCGGCGCCCCTGGCGCGATGCGCACCAAATATTTGTCGTTTGCGCCGCCATGCGCGGCAAAAAACCGTGCCACCCCGCGGTAATACTCGCTCGGATCGCCCATAATTTCCGGCACCGGCCCATCGCCGTGATCGAAATATCGCGAGAGACCGGTATCCCCGGCAAGATGCGGCTCCCGGGTCCATTGCTCGTAATCCTTCACTGCGTATTGGTACGCCCGTAGTAGCCACGCGGGGTCGCCCCGCCCCGCGTTTCGCTCCGCCGCATCCACCGCGAGAATCATCGAAGTCAGAAATGGCGGCTGCCCGCGGGTGATGTAGTAAGTCCGATTCGCGTTCAGAATTTCGCCGTAGTGCTCGATCTCGAAGAAAAAATTTTCCAGCATGCCCATCGCGAGTTGCCCCCGGCGGTCGCGCAGCAGCCCCAGAATGATGAAGTAGCTGTCCCATCCGTACATTTCGTTGAATTGGCCGCCGGGCACGATGTAAGGATGTTCGAGGTACAGCAGCCCCTCGTTCGGAATTTGGCTCACGTCCGCATCCTCTGGGCTGGTGATAACGGTCGGCAAATTCTGAATCTTGACCTCGCAGTGCGCCGTAAGGTCCGCGAACGCGGCCACCTGCGGGAATGCCACCGGGACGTAGAGATACTGCGGTCCATTGATCTTGGAATCGGGATAACTCGCGCAGTTTGTTAGCGATCGGGTGAGATGGTCCCATCCCGCGGAGATATATCGCTGGATTACCGCGAGGCGAGAAAAAGGGCTGTGGGCGTGACTCACCATTCATTTGTAGCAAACCCACCCGTTTCCGCGCCAGCGAATCCATCGTCGATTGATCCGGCGCGTGTATACGCAGCACCCCCGACCCCCGGTTGGCTAAGTAGAACTTGCGTGAAGGGCGAAAAAAAATCATAAGCGATCGTCGGTCGTCAAAAGTTAAGTCGCTCTAAATCAATCGGTTGGGGGTTAACCATAATGGCATCAGACGTGCCCATCCGTTCACCGTGAATACCTCGATCCCAGTCGACATTCGCCAGCATTCTCCAGCCACCCAGCCCGGGGATTCTTACCCTCCCCCGGACCCCCTCGGTACTTCGCTCCTCCCAGCGTCCGTCGCGCATCGAATGCTGGTCTTCGATCGTGCCAGGCACGCCGTTCATCCCGCACGCGAGGTTGCCGCACGCACTTTGCGGCCCCGCGTCAGCCTACTGTGTTTTCCTAGCGCGCCTGCGGTCGCATAGGGATGTGCCAAACGCGGGCAATGTACTTAAATGAGAGCTACCGAAATGTCTGAAACCACCACCGAGCCCATCCGGTTGCCCCGCCCCAAGTGGCACGAGCGCATGCGCGCCCTCAACAACGTGCGCCCGATTCTGCGCATGGTCTGGGAAGCGGCGCCCGGAGTGGTAACCGGGGGCGTGGTTTCGCGTCTGCTCGCTGCGCTAGTTCCAGTGGCAATGTTGTGGGTTACCAAACTCATCATCGACGCGATCACCCACGCGCGCCCGCTGCCCGGATATTTCTGGTGGTTGGTAGGTCTGGAATTCGCGCTGGCGTCAATGGCCACCATTCTGGGCCGCGTCGGCGACTACTGCGACACCGTCCTCGGCGACCGCTACGCGCGGTACATCAGCACCCGAATCATGGAGCATGCCTCGCGCCTGGATCTTACGTCGTACGAAGATCCCGTTTTCTACGACAAGCTTGAGCGCGCCCGCGTCCAGGGCACCGATCGCATCGCGATGATCCAGTCGGTCGGACGCCTGATCCAGCAAGTCATCACCACCGCCAGCTTGGCCGCGGGCATCGTGTTCTATTCCCCCTGGCTGCTGATCGCTCTGATCGCTTGCGTGGTTCCGGCATTCCTGGGGGAAACGCATTTTGCATTTCTGGGCTACTCGCTCAACTTCCAGCAGACACCCGCGCGCCGCGAAATGGAGTATCTGCGCGTGGTCGGCGGCAGCAAGGAGAGCGCCAAGGAACTCAAGCTGTTCGGTCTCGGTCCCTACCTGGTCGATCGTTACCGCACCATCTCCGATGAACTCCACCGTCAGACCGTAGGACTAGCGCGCCGTCGCCTGCTGGTAGGCGCGTTGCTGACCATTCTCGGAACGATCGGCTATTACGGCACCTACACCTTCGTGATCTATCGCACCGTCATCGGCGCGATCAGCATTGGCACCATGACCTTTCTCGCCGGCGCGATTGCCGGTGCGAGCTCCAACATCCAGTTGGTCTTCTCCACCTTCTCCAGCATTGCCGATCAGGCCATGTTCATCACCGACCTGCTGGACTTTTTCGCGGTGAAGCCTGCGGTCTACACCAAGCCCAACGCCTTGCCCGCGCCGCGTCCGATCCGCCAGGGTTTTGAATTCCGCCATGTGTCGTTTTCCTATCCTGGAAATCCGCGCCCGGTGCTCCATGACATCAATTTTAAAATTGCGCCGCGCGAACGCCTTGCTCTGGTCGGTGAAAACGGTGAAGGGAAGACCACCATCGTCAAGCTGCTCACCCGGCTTTACGACGTCACCTCCGGCCAGATCCTGCTCGACGGCATCGACATCCGTGAATACGACCTCGAGGGACTTTGGAAGGAAATCGGCGTCATCTTCCAGGACTTTATGCGCTACGACCTTACTGCCTCGGAGAATATCGCCGTCGGCCGCATTGAGGAGCGCGACAACACCTTCCGCATTCGCGCGGCCGCTCTGAAGAGCTTGGCCGAGCCGGTCGTGCGCAAGCTGCCCAAGGGTTACGACCAGATTCTCGGATGCCGTTTCGAAGGCGGCGTGGATATTTCCGGCGGCGAGTGGCAAAAGATGGCTCTGGCGCGCGCCTATTTGCGCGACGCTCAGCTGTTGATTCTCGACGAGCCCACTGCGGCCCTCGATGCCCGCTCCGAGCACGAAGTGTTCCAGCGCTTCGCCGAATTGACCTCCGGCAAAATGTCGTTGCTGATCTCCCACCGTTTTTCCACGGTGCGCATGGCTGACCGGATTTTGGTGATCGAAAAAGGCCGCATCGCTGAAGAAGGTCCGCACGATCAGTTGCTGGAGCGCGGCGGCCGTTACGCGGAGATGTTTGAGTTGCAAGCTGCAAACTATCGATAAAGTGCGAGGAAGCTAGAAACTATGGCAACGCCCAATCAGTCCCCGTTTTCAGCGCCGTCCGATCCCGGACAATTGTTGCAGCCGGTCACGGCAGCGCCCACGCCGGCGCTCCGCTCGATCGAATCCGCTCCGGCGCCGGCTGCGGAGTCTGCATTGGCACCCGGGGTGCCGGACGACAAGATGCTCGCTGACCGCGCGCAAGCCTGCGCGCAGTCCTGCACCTCCGTCGAAAAATCGGCCACTCTACCGGTGCTCGAAGCGGCATGGACCGCTGCCGACGCCGCCATTCGCGCCGCCTCGGCGCGGCTCGATCAGGATTCGCACAACGGCGTGAAGGCTACCGCCAATGACGCGAAGTGGTTTATCAACAATTCCGGTCTCCTTCGCTTCGCTTTGCAGGAAACCGAAAAGCAACTGCGAACCGCGGCACGTCTGCCGCAAGTTCGCAATCTCGATGCGCAGATCGTGCCCCGTGCCTATGCGGCGGTCGAAGGCTTTCTAAATCTGGTCCAGGGTCAGTTCGAAAAGAACAGCTTCATAGCGTTCCTGCACGGCTTTCAGCGCGATCTCCCGCTGCAGCTCCCGGAACTCTGGACGCTGCAAACCTTTATCCAGTTGGTGTTGTTGCAGGGTATTGGCGACCTCGCTCCCGTGGTGAACTCCGCCACCGACGTGGATTGCGAAGCGCACGCCGCGAACGCTTTACCGGCGGGCCTTTCCGCGGGCACCTTGCCCACCCTGATCGCCAGCCTCCGCGAGCTGACCGACCTGGACTGGGAAACACTCTATGAAGGCGTCAGCGAGACCGACCAGCTCCTGCGTCAGGATCCTCTAGACAAGTATGCCCGCATGGATTTCGAGAGCCGCGCCGCCTATCGAAATGCCGTCGCCGAACTCAGCGCCGATTCGGAATGGACCGAGCAGCAAATCGTCGAGAAAGCGCTGATCCTGGCCCGCGCTCCACAGCACGCCTCTACCCCGCGCGGTAAGGACCGCCGTTCGCACGTCGGCTATTACCTGGTCGACGATGGCAAAAAGATTTTGCGCCAGGCCATCGGTTACCGGCCCTCCACGCTCACCCGCATGCGTGACGCGATTCTGCACGGCCCGGATTTCTTTTATCTGGTGGGTATCGAAGTCAGCGCGTTCGCGGTGTTGACCCTGGTAACCCTGATTTCCCACGTGCGCCTGCCGGGATTCGCCGTGCTCGCTCTGTTCTTGCTGCCCGCCGTTGATTGCGGCGTGAGCGTCATCAACCTGCTGGTCACGTTGCTGCTGCCTCCGAAGAAGCCCCTGAAACTTGATTTCGCCAGCGGCATCCCGGACCAGAGCGCCACCATGGTGGTGATCCCCACGCTGCTGATCACCAAACAACAAGCGCGAGATGCCGCGAAGGCGCTTGAAATCCGCTATCTCGCCAATCGTGACGCCAACCTGCATTTCGCTTTGCTCACCGATCCGCCCGATTCCACCCAGGAATTTGACGATAAGGACGCGCTGGCGGGTTTCTGCTCCGGCCTGATCGAGGACTTGAACCGCCAATACGCCCCCGCCGGCAAGGGCACTTTTTTCCATTTCCACCGCAACCGGCTGTTCAACGAGGCCGAAGGCATTTGGATGGGATGGGAGCGTAAACGCGGAAAACTGGTCGAGTTCAATAATCTTTTGCTCGGCCGCAGCGACAGCTTCCCGGTAAAAATCGGCGACTTGTCGATCCTGGCGAAAATCAAGTACGTGATCACCCTGGACGCCGACACCCAGCTGCCGCGCGACGCTGCCCGGAAACTGGTCGGTGCCATCGCCCATCCGCTGAACATGCCGGTGGTTGACCCGGTTTCGCACGTGGTGGTCGAAGGTCATGCAATTCTTCAGCCGCGCGTGGACATCAGCTCTGAATCCGCGCGTAGCTCGCGCCTCGCCGCCATGCTTTCCGGCGATACCGGTTTTGACATCTACACCCGTGCCGTCTCCGATGTGTATCAGGATCTATTTGGCGAAGGCATTTTCACCGGCAAAGGAATTTACGAGGTCGAGCCCTTTCAGAGCGTTCTCGACTATCGCTTTCCTTCCAACCGCGTGCTCAGCCACGACTTGATTGAAGGGTCTTACGCCCGCGCCGGACTGGTCTCTGACGTTGAAGTGGTCGACGACTACCCCTCGCAGGTTTCCGCCTACAGCCGACGGAAGCACCGCTGGGTACGCGGGGACTGGCAAATTGCCGTCTGGCTGATGCCTCGCGTCCGCAATTATTTCGGCGATAGCGTCCGCAACCCGCTCAACGCTATCTCCCGTTGGAAAATTTTCGATAATCTCCGCCGCAGCCTGACCGACTTCGCCATCCTCGCTCTGCTTCTCTGCGGGTGGCTCGCTCTGCCGGGGCAAGCTGTCTACTGGACGCTGGCTGCTCTGGCTATTGTGGCTTTCCCAACCTACTTCCAGTTTCTTCCGTCGCTCCTGCGCGCCCGCCGCGCCCTTTTCACTGGCGCGTTCTGGAAGAATTTCTGGCCCGATTTTCTGAACGCCCAGGCCCATCTGCTGTTCCGGCTGGCTTTCCTGTGTCATCAAAGCCTGGTGACCATGGACGCGGTGCTCCGCAGCATCGTCCGTATGACCATTACCCACAAGAAACTACTTGAATGGGAAACCGCTGCCGAAGCCGAATTGAATTCCGGCCACCAATCGGTGGTCGAGCTTTACTTGAATTGGACTCCTGCTTTCTCGTTGCTTATTGCCGTGGTGGTAGCGGCCAGCCATCCCTCGTCGCTGGCCGTCGCCCTTCCTCTGCTTGCGTTGTGGGCTGCCGCGCCGGTCATCGTGCACTGGCTCAATCAGCCCGTGCCGGAACGCGTGGATGAGATGAACGCCATGCAGACCGCTATGCTCCGCAATTCGGCGCTGCGTACCTGGCGCTTCTTCCGCCAGTTTTCCACCGCGGAAGAAAATTGGATGGTGCCGGACGTCGTTCAACAGACGCCGGCGGTGATCTTGCATCAGATCTCCACCACCAATCTGGGATTCCTGCTCAATGCGCGCCAGTCCGCTCGCGATCTCGGCTGGCTCACGCTTCCCGAATTCGTCACCGATACCGAGCGCACCTTGCAGACCACCCAGCGCCTAAAGCGTGTAAAAGGACATTTCTTCAACTGGTACAACACCCAAACGCTCGAGCCGATCGAGCCGCTGTTCGTATCCACCGTCGACAACGGCAACCTGGTTTGCTCTCTGTGGACGCTGGAACGCGGCTGCCTGGAAGCCCCCAACCAGCCCCTGTTTCCTCCCTTGCTGCGACAGGGAATTCAGGACCATCTCGAAATGATGGAGTCGCTGCTGGGCGATGGCGCCGGAAATCCCGCGCTGTTTTCCGTCATTCGTACCATCAAGACCCGCGTTGCTTCGGCCGATGCTGACGACCCGGCGTGGTTTGCCGACGTCTCCGGTCTCGAAGCCGATGCGGTCGCCTTTGAGAAAAAAGTCGCCGCCACTCCCAACGCTCCCGAGGACCTGGGCTGGTGGGCGCATGAGCTCTCTCTGCGCCTCAGCAACCTCGAGCGCATGGTTTACGATTTTGCCCCGTGGTTGCTGCCGCAGTTCGCGAAATTCTGTGGCGACGCCAGTGCTCAGAACCGCATCGACGCCGCGCAGCTTACCCTCGCGGTGCTTCCAGCGATCCAGGCCTCGTTGATCGATCGGCTCGAGAAACGGATTTCGGCGCGCGATATCGATTTGCAAACTCGCTCCGGGCTTCGTTTCTTCCGCTCCGCGCTGGAACGCGCCGTCAGCGTTACTCGCGACCTTGCCGCGCGCATGGAACAAATCGCTGGCGTCGCCACGACTCTCGCCGACGAAATGGATTTCGGTCTGCTCTACGATCCCGAGAAGCGGCTTATCTCCATCGGCTACGACGGAGCCAGGAACGAAGTCAGCAAATACCACTACGACTTGCTCGCCTCCGAAGCGCGTGCTGCTGTTTTCGTCGGCGTCGCCAAAGGCGAGATTCCCCAAGAAGCGTGGTTCCGGCTGGATCGTTCCCACATTCTCTACAAGCATTCACGCGTGCTGCGCTCATGGACCGGTACTATGTTCGAATACCTGATGCCCACGCTGTGGATGAAGTCCTACCCGCGAACGCTTCTGGACCAGTCCGGCCGCGCAGCGGTTAGCGCCCAGCAAAAATTCGCCGCCCAGAAGTCCATCCCCTGGGGCATCTCCGAATCCTCATGCAGCGAGCTCAACCCCGACGGGGTGCACCGTTACTTCGCCTTCGGAGTTGCCGCGCTGGCCATGAATCGCGACGCCGCCGACGAGCTGGTCGTCTCGCCCTACTCCACATTTTTGAGCTTGGGTGTCGATCTGGAAGGCTCCCTACAGAATCTGGAACGCATGAAGGGCATGGGCTGGCTTGGCAAGTACGGGTTCTACGAAGCGGCGGATTTCACGCCTTCGCGCGTGACCGAAGGCAATCAATACGACATCGTTCCTTGCTGGATGGCCCATCACCAGGGCATGAGCCTGGTCGCCGCCACCAACGCACTTTGCGAAAACGTCATGCAGCGCCGCTTCCACGACGAACCTCGCGTGGAGGCCACCGAGCGTCTGCTGCTCGAAAAGTTTCCCCGTGTGCCGGTGGTCCAGCCGGGAGACGAAGGCGCCGCCGATGCTCCTACCCTCCTGCAGCTTGGCCGCCGCATGCTGACCCGGCCGCAATTCTGGGGCGCGGGATCTAAGGTCAGAACGCCTGCTTGAGGTGATCGCCGGTGACTCGGGAGGTACGGGCTACCGCTATGGCTGGCGGCGAGCTGTGGTGACGCTTCCGTTCGTTGTGTTGCCGGCCGGAGTTGCTCCGGCTTCCTGCGTGGCCGAGGTCTGATAGGTCTTGAATCCGGCTCGGTCCATTCCCCGCTGCGCTTCGGGGTTCTTCATGAACGTCTTCCACACAAAACCGGTGCGCGCATTTTCCGCCATCACCATGGTAATTCCGGAATCGATTCCCACCACGTCGCTGTCGTACCAGTTTTTCAGCGGATTAAACGCATCCACGAAGCCGTAGTGGCTCCAAGTTCCCGCCTCATAGCGGTTCTTGATCGTCCGCAGCACCCGCATCGACGCCGTAGGTGTGAAGGGCAGGGAACCGGCCGCCGCGCACGGCACTATTGTGCCGTCAATCGGTCCCGTTGAAGGCGGGCCTCCCCAGATCTCGTAGCCCTTATCCGAATCCGACGCGGTGATCCCCCACAGGTCGTCGCTGTAGTCCGGAAACGTTTTCGCCAGGCTCAGGCAGAATCGCCGGTGGACGTCGGTGGCGATTACCGAATTCTGATAGTAGTCCGCGTAGCGATCGCGCTTTCCGCGGAAATCAAACCACGCCTGCGAATATTGATGGATGAACAATGGCGCGTACGAACCGATGAATTGGATCCCGTCGAATTCGAACGTGGTGCGCTTCCACGCATCCCAGCTATCCGCGGGCAGCGCATGGGTCGACGATCCCATTCCCAGCAAATACATCATCATCATTTCGCTGTAGCTGTCCCAGCGATACTGCAGAAAACCCGTTTCCGGCGTCCACCCGTGCGGCAGGATCCGGGTGTCTTCCGAAAGCCAGTTCCAATCCACACGGTTGAACATCTCGGTGGCCAGATCGCTGATCTCGGTGTGCTGGAAATGTTCCCGGCAAGTGAGAATGCCGCACAGTAGTATCGCAGTATCCACGGAAGAAACTTCGGAGTCCCACATTCTTTCGCCGGTATTGATATTGGCCCAGTGGTAGAAGAATCCGCGCTCGCTCGGCAGCTTTTTCCACATGAACCGCAGCCCGGTCAGCACCCGCTCGCGCGCCCGCGCCGAGGATATGAATCCGCGCTTTTCCGCGATGCATAGTGCCGTCAATCCGAATCCCGTCGCGGCGATACTCCCCACCTCGCTCTTGCCGGGTTTTTCCGGCCAGCGAACGTTGGTTCGGTCCTTCACGATTCCGGTCTCTGGGTTGGTCTGCTCCCAGAAGTAATAAAAATTCGCTTTCTCGAGTTCTTCCAGGAATTGATCGTCAGTAGGCGAGAGTTCCGCGTGCGCGCGGACCGGCAACGGACGCGAGAGTTGCGGCGGCACGGTCGCGGCTGCCGAAAGCATGCCGAGTCGAATCAGTGGTAGGCCCACGCCCGCCTTGGCCGCGAGCTGCAACAGCTCGCGACGCGACAGACCTGCGCGTCCATGGTTTTTCCAGTCCACATATTAAGTCTAAACAATCTTGGGACGTAATGATACCCGCCCGCGTCAAGTGGTAAATGAGCGGCTCCATTTTTGCTTTCGATATCACGATTCTCACGCCTGGCTGCGATTCCTGTTGATTCCCGTGCCGCTGTTTACCTGAACACAAGACCGCGAGGCTTACTCCATGGCAATCAACGCGGTTCGTTTTGCAGTCCTTGGTCAGCTATCCACGGTGCTGTTGGTCGGGGCGCCGCAGTCCAATCCGGACTCCTTCGGTCGATTGGTGAGCAATCCTGTCTACTTCCCGCTGTTTTTTGTCTTCATGTGGTTGCTGGTGAGACTCCTTATATATATTCGTTCTGAGCGGTTGGCAGGCGCTGGCAGGCCAGTGGCGGTGTCGCGGCGATTTTCCAGGTGCAAAATGGCAGTTTCGTAGCGGCCGGATGAGGCCACCCATGGGCAACTGTCGAAGTTGTTTGAATTTTGGATCTGATGAAACGGGGCTATACCTGTCGGTTTTCCCGATCTTCAGGCCTGGTCACCCGCCACTACTCATACCTTGGTCAGAGATTACAGTCGTCTCCGGCGAAAAGGGCCTCATTTCTAAAACACGCGAATTGCTGCTTGGCCGAGAACAATCGATTCCCCTGGCAATCTCTCTCGCGCTTGCCGAGAAAATTCGCCTCGCAGCCGGAGCCGCGTGGCCTATCGAGCCGCTCGGCTGAGCGCGCTCGCACCCTCGAACGAGCAGCTCTCTCGCATTCTGCAAAGTCCCCCCATTTTAATCTCCTTGCCCTTCTACCCTGCTTCCGGCTAAATAAATCAAGGCATCCCGCGTGTTGGCCGTACCCGAGGCAGGCCTTGACCCGGCAGCCGGCAAAAAGATATGTTGCGTGCAGAATTCGCACGAATGTTCGATTAACGCACAATGAGCCCCGCTCCTAACGCCACCATCACGTCCCTCTCCAACGCCGTCCGCTCCCTCATCCACGACGGCGACGTGGTCGCCATGGAAGGTTTCACCCACCTGATCCCCTTCGCTGCTGGCTACGAAGTGATCCGCCAGCGCCTGAAAAACCTGACCCTCATCCGTATGACCCCGGACGTAATTTACGATCAGTTGATCGGCGCAGGTTGCGCCAGCAAGCTGGTGTTCTCCTGGGGCGGCAATCCCGGTGTGGGCTCTTTGCACCGCCTGCGTGACGCCGTCGAGCACGAATGGCCCGGCCCGCTAGCCATCGAAGAATACAGCCACGCCGGGCTCGCCAACGCCTACGTGGCCGGGGCATCGAATATCCCCTTCGCGGTTTTGCGCGCGTACACTGGTTCCGACCTTGTCAAGCACAGCGACCGCATTCGCTTCATCGACTGTCCGTTCACCGGAGAGACGCTGGCCGCGGTTCCCGCGGTGCAGCCCGACGTCACCGTAATTCACGCACAAAAGGCCGATCGGAAGGGCAACGTGCTGCTGTGGGGAATTCTGGGTGTGCAAAAGGAAGCCGCGCTGGCGGCCAAGCGCTGCGTGGTCACGGTAGAAGAAATCGTCGACGATCTGCAGGCGCCACCGAACGCCTGCGTCTTGCCCTCATGGACGCTCTGCGCTGTTTGCTGCGTCCCGGGCGGCGCTCATCCCTCCTACGCTCACGGCTACTACCAGCGCGACAATTTCTTCTACCAGCATTGGGACAGCGTCTCGCGCACCCGCGAAGGATTTAACGCCTGGCTCCAGCGCCACGTTTTGGATACCGGAAATTTCGAAGAGTTTCGCCGGGTTCTCGATGAATCCATTTCGGAGCAAGCTCGATGAGTAAGTCGATCAGCAATCCGGCGGAGCGATCCGAGCAAGCGGGGAATCCGGAATCGGCCCGCGC
>Ga0182024_10003927_pt1 | contig 34800 bp, 22 predicted proteins | sample P32metaG_FD_120480 | JGI IMG/M metagenome (GOLD analysis project Ga0182024, IMG submission 120480) | Permafrost microbial communities from Stordalen Mire, Sweden - P3-2 metaG (Illumina Assembly) | ecosystem: Environmental > Terrestrial > Soil > Wetlands > Permafrost | place: Sweden: Stordalen...
GAGAAGATCCGCAAGGGGGTGACGCCGCCAGAGGAGAAGTAGTCTCAGCGACAACCCACCCCGGCGATCAACTGGGGAGTTTCAGTGATCGAGAGTGGGGAGTTTCCGAGATCGGCGGCAACGGCAGTGGCTCGATGCCAACCTGGCTCCTATGGTTGCTCGAAGTGTCCTTCGTGGCTCAGGCTGCCATGTGGCTCCGGCGAACGAAACGGGATCGTGTGAGGCAGCGAACCTGGGTACCACCAACGACCTGATCAGCGGGCCTTCCAGCCAGCAGGACGACCACCGACCCGCTCGGACCGTCGTTCGGCTCGGCCAGCCGTCCGGTCAGTCGTCAAGCCAACAAGGTCGACCATCCGAAGACCGTGTATGTGAGGGAGGACGTGATCGTACCCAGACTCGACGAATGGCTCGCCACTCTCTTTGACCCAGCGAACCTTGACGCTACGTGCGAAGCTCTGGCCGTGGCGGGCGATATGGACGAGACAGCCGAAGCCCGGCTGGAAGCGGCGCGGCGAAGGATCGTCGATTGCGACTCGCGTTTGGCCAAGTACCGGGCCGCCCTTGACGCCGGGGCCGACGCCACCATTGTGGCGGCTGGATGGCTGAGGTTCAAGGTGAGCGACTCCATGCGGAGGTCGACCTCGGTGCTGGCGTGCCCGGCGAGCAGATGACGAAGGAGCAAGTTCGGACCCTCGTACTGGCCCTGCACGACATCGCATCCGTCCTCGCGACGGCCGACCCAAAGCTCAAGGCCGAGGCATACGCCGAGTTAGGTGTGAGCATCGCCTACGACCACGAGCGCCGAGTGGTCACCGTCGAAGCACGGCCCCGAGGCGCGTGTGCAAACGGACGTGTCGGAGAGGGGACTTGAACCCCTACGCCCTTGCGGGCACCAGCCCCTCAAGCTGGCGCGTCTGCCTATTCCGCCACTCCGACGAGAGTGCTCCCTCAGGCGAGGGCTGCTGACGTGCAACGCGCATGTTAGCGCGGGCCGTCCTACATCTTTTTCGTCGCCGGCTTCGGCGGAGACTTGGCCACGAGGGGCGCCCAGTCGTTCATATCCCACAGTGCCCCGGGTCCGCCGGGGTCGGTCTGGACACCGGAGACGGACGCTGAGAAGGCCACGAATTCGGGTTCCGCCAACAGCGGCAATGTGGGCATGTCCAGCCACAGATCCTGGTCGATCTCTTGATACGTCGACTCTGCCTGGTCGGCGGAGAGCTCTCCCTGGGCCGCGGTAAACAGTGCGTCGATCTTGGGGTCGTCGAACCCGGTCCAGTCCTGTGCCAAGGTTTCGCTCCCGGCCGTGGAGGACGTCGCCGGTGAGAACGCCTCAGCCAGTGCGCTCGGATAGGCGCTGGCGTCGACCGGGACGAGGGCGAGCTCGAAGTCGGCGCTCGGCAGCACGGTGCCGAACAGCTGCGCACCGGTTACGGGTTGCGTCGTCACATCGAACCCGACCCCCTCCAGTTGGCTCGCTACCAGGGGGCCGACGGCGGCCGACCAAGGATCATCGTCGGCCCACGTGAGGTCCAGTGTCACCGGTGCACCGTGGAGCGTCCACGTCCCGTGGGAGTCGGCCACCAGACCGCCCTGGGCCAGGAGGGCGTCAGCGGCGGCGGGGTCGACGGCCTCGTAGCCCGTGGCATCGTCGTTGTAGTCAGACTGGAGGTTGGCGAAGAGATGATCGTTGTCCAGCCAGGCGTAATGCTGAAGAGGTTGGACCACCTTGTTCACGATGCCGACCCGGTCGATGGCATGGGCGATTCCCTGGCGAATCGACACGGAGTCCAACGGGGTGCGGCGTGTGTTGAACTCGAGCTGGAGAATGGTGGCACCCAACCGGGTGTCGGACTCGGTCTGGGGCAGCGACGACAGCTGGGCGATGAAAGAGGCGTCGAAGGTAGCGGGAGCCGCCACCTGCACGCGTCCGTCGCGCATGTCCTGTACCAACACCGTGGGGTTCGTGACTGACTCGAGGACGATCCGGCTGTAGGGGGGAACCGAACCCCACCAATGCGGGTTGCGGCCGAGCACGATCTCCTGGCCGGGCACCCACTTCTTGATCAGCCACGGTCCCGCTGACACGAGCACGTGGGGATCGAAGTGATCGAAACCATGGTTCCAACCGGCCTGTTCGGCGATGTGAGCGGGGAGAAGGTCGTCGAACAGCGACTCCCAGTCGGCGAACGGTGTTCGGAACGTGACGGTGACGGTATGGCCGCTGTTGCTCGCTGCCACCGAGACGACGTCGCGGTACCCGAGCGTGGATGCCACGGAATCGGGACTGCCGTCGATGTCGGTGGCCCCGCCGCGTTGCGACTGCCAGGCGTATTGGAAATCAGCGGCCGTGACGGGGACACCGTCGGACCAGGTCGCCTTGGGGGCTAGCTGATAGACGACGGTCTGAGGATTCACGCTCACGACTTCGGCGCTCTGGAAGTCGTTGGTGTCGAGTCTGGGTTTCATGTCCGGGCCGACCTGGAAGACCTGGAGCCACACCGCGCTGGCCACGAGTCTGGTGACGTCGGTGTCTCCGGCGACGGTGTGATCGTTGAGGGTTGTGGGGATGGAGCTGAGGGCCACCGTGGCGGTTCCACCGCGCCCGGAGACGAGAAGCGGTGCGCTCTTTCGGCCCGACGTCGCTGCGCCCGTACCGGACGATCCTGCCGGGGTGGCGGGTGCTCCGCACGCGGCCAACAGTGAGGCGACGACGACGATGATCCCGAGCGGGCCCAGAGCGAACCACGAGGGCGATTGATGTCGGGGAGGGGTGCGACGTCGGCTCGACGGCACGTGGGCGACGCCGACCACCCTGAGATCAATGCAGGCGCAAGGCCAGTATGACAGTGGTGAAGGCGAAGACGACGGCCACGGTGATGGTGATCCGGTCCAGGTTCTTCTCGACAACGGTGGAGCCCGCCGCCGCCTGGCCGACGGAGCCGCCGAACATGTCCGAGAGCCCGCCGCCCTTACCGGAGTGCATGAGGACGAGGAAGATCAGCGACAACGTGGCGGTCAGGTGAAGAACGACGAACGCAATGGTCAGCACCGGTGGTCCTCCTCGGGCCTTCTGGACCTCTCCACGCTACCAAACGGGGGGCTTTATCGAATGGCGGCAGCTGCCTCACGGACGATGGCGGCGAAGCTGGCTCCGTCCAGACTGGCCCCTCCGACCAGGAGTCCGTCGATATCACGCTGGCCGACCAGCTCCACGGTGTTGTCGGGGCGGACCGAGCCCCCGTACTGGATACGGATGGCCTGGGCGGATTCATCGCCGGCCAACCCGGCCACCACCGCCCGGATGTGGGAGCAGGCCTGCTGGGCATCGGCCCCGGTGGCGGTGACCCCGGTGCCGATGGCCCAGATGGGTTCGTAGGCGAGGACCAGACCGGCCGTCTGCGTGGCCGGCAGACCCTTGAGCGCGGCGGTCGTCTGGGACTCGAGACACTCGTCGGTCTCGCCGGCCTCGCGTTCGTCGGCCGTCTCGCCGACGCAGACAATGGGGGTCATGGCGTGGCGCAGGACGGCCCGGAGGGTAGCGGCAACCTGTTCGTCGGTCTGGCCGAAAATCTGCCGGCGTTCGGAATGTCCGACGATCACATAGGTCACTCCCAGACGGGCCAACATGGGCGGTGCCACCTCGCCGGTGAAGGGGCCCTCGTCCTCGCTGAAGCAGTGCTGGGCGCCGAGGGCCACCGGGATGGCGCGGTCCTCGAGCACTGTCTGCACCGAGCGGAGATCGGTGAACGGCGGGTGGACCGAGACGTCGAGCGGACCGACGTCGGCCGCCGTCAGGCGCAGGCCGAGATCCTGGACGGTGCGGATCGATTGCAGGTGATCGTGGTGCATCTTCCAATTGCCGCTCACGAGCGGTCGCCTGCGAGGCGCGCCGGATGCCATGTCAGTATCCCCGTGCCGGGGCGTTGGAGGCATGGCGTAATGCGACGAGGCCGGGAAGATCGCCGTGTTCGAGGAGCTCGAGCGACGCCCCGCCCCCGGTGGAGACGAACCCCACCCGGCCGGCCAGCCCTAGTTCATCGAGGGCGGCCACCGAGTCCCCGCCGCCGACCACGCTGAATCCACAGCTACCGGCTACGGCCTTGGCCATCACGTAGGTGCCGGCGGCGAAGCGCGGGTCTTCGAAGACACCCATGGGACCGTTCCAGAAGACGGTTTTCGCTCCCGCCACGGCGTCGGCGAACGCCTGTGCACTGGCGGGCCCGATGTCGAGGCCGGCGGCGTCTGCGGGGATGTCGCGACCGACCACGGCGGTCTCCTCTTCGCCATCGGTCGTGATCCGCCGCACGACCACGTCGATCGGCAGCATCACCCTGTCCCCCGACTCGTCCAACAGGGCCCGGCAGGTCGAGACGGCCGATGCGTCGAACAGCGACGCTCCGATGGAATGCCCTTGGGCGGCCAGAAAGGTAAAGGCCATGGCTCCCCCCACGATCAATCGGTCGACTGAATCGAGGAGCGAGCGCAGGACCCCGAGCTTGTCGGTGACTTTGGCCCCACCGACGACGGCGAGAAAAGGCCGGGCCGGATGCGCCAGCAAGCCACCGAGGGCCTCGACCTCACGGGCCAACAGGCGGCCGGCGGCCGACGGCAACCGGGCCGGTGGACCGACGATCGACGCATGGGAGCGGTGGGACACACCGAACGCGTCGTTGACGTAGGAGTCGAAGCCATGGACGAGCCGGTCGACAAATGCGGGATCGTTGCCCTTTTCACCGGGATAGAAGCGGAGGTTGTCGAGAAGATCCACCCCTGGCGCCAATTGGGCCAGCCGATCACGCACGGGAGCCATGTCGTAGCGTCGATCCTCCCCGTTCGGACGCCCCAGGTGGCTGCACACCGTGACGTGGGCGCCGTGACCCGTCAGCCAGTCCAAGGTGGGCATGGCCGCCCGGATGCGGAAATCGTCGGCCACTTCGGCGGCGGCCGTCGGCCCGTCTGGCCACCGCAGGGGGACGTTGAAGTCGGCGCGCACGAGGACGTTGCGACCGGCCACGTCGGGGAGATCCTCGAGCAGGGGAAGGCCGGCCAGCGGATCGATACGGGAGGGCGTCATGCGCCGGCCCCCGGGCGGCACCAGGGTGTCACGCCCGGGCAGGACGAGTACCGCCGACGAGCGCGGCCAGATCGACCAGGCGGTTGGCATAGCCCCACTCGTTGTCGTACCAGCCCTGCACCTTGACCAGGGTCTGGTCGGGCCCGACGGGCATGACCATGGTGAGCCCGGCGTCGAGGGTGCAGGATGCGGGACTGCCCACGATGTCAGAGGACACGATGGGGTCGGTGGTGTAGACGAGGATCTTCGCCAACGGTCCGGCGGTGGACGCAGCGCGAAAGGCTTCATTGACCTCCTCGACGGTGACGCTGCGGGGGACGACGACGGTGAAGTCTGTGATCGACCCGTCTCCCACCGGCACCCGCAATGCGGCCCCGTCGAGTCGGCCCAGCATGGCCGGAAGGACGAGCTTGGTCGCCCGGGCCGCCCCGGACGAGGCGGGGACGATGTTGAGCGCCGCGGCACGGGCGCGGCGCAGGTCGTCATGGGGAAGGTCGAGCAGGTTCTGGTCGTTGGTGTAGGCGTGGACGGTCATCATGAGACCGCTGGTCACGCCGAAGGCGTCGTCCAAAACCTTGACCATGGGCACGAAGCAGTTCGTTGTGCACGACGCGTTGGAGACGACGACATGGGTTGCCGGGTCGAACTCGTGGTCGTTCACGCCGATGACGAAGGTGGCGTCGGCGTCCTTCGACGGAGCCGAGATGATGACGCGATTGGCCCCGCCTTCGAGATGTCCGGCGGCGTCATTGCGAGCCGTGAACCGCCCGGTCGACTCGATCACGACCTCGACGCCGACGTCCTCCCAGGGCAGCGCCTTCGGCTCGCGCTCGGCGAAAACGCGGATGGGGGCCCCGTCGACGATGAGTGCGTCGCCCTCGACGCTGATCTCGCCGTCGAATCGCCCGTGGGTCGAGTCGTAGCGCAGCAGGTGGGCATTGGTGTTGGCGCTGGTCAGGTCGTTGACGGCCACGACCTGGACTCCCTCGCCGAGCATCCGGGCCGCACGCAGGAAGTTCCGCCCGATGCGTCCGAAGCCGTTGATACCCACCCGAACGGTCATCTGTGTCTCACCTCGTCAGCCATCGCTCCCCCGTTGCCCTCGAGCCACCCGACCGCCGCCGGTCCCCGATTGCCGTCAGGCCCTCGCCGGGTTTCTCCGGCACGACTGCCCTATCCGACCAGACTGGCCAGGGCTGACGCCAGTCTGAAGGGATCGTGGGCGAGCCCGTTGGCCTTGGCCAGGGGGCTGTCGAAGATGGGCACCTCGAGGAGTCCGAGAGCGATGGCGGTCGAGTCGGCCACCACGGCATCGACCTCGATACCATGCGCCACCAGGGCGGCCACATGGTCGGCGACATCAAAACCTCCGGTCTCGGCCGGTTGGGGACGGAGGTTGGCCACATAGACGGTCCGGGCCGACGCCGTGCGGATTCCCTCGGCTATGCCGGAGACGGCCGCCGCCGCCAGCACGCTCGTGAACAGCGAGCCGGGGCCCACGAGGATCTGATCAGCGGACGCCAAGGCCTCCAGGGCGGCGAGCGGAGCCACGGCGTCGGCCGGGATGACCGACACCCGCTGGATGTGGGCGGTGTCCATGACGGCCGTCTGACCCTCGATGTCGCCTCCGTCGGAAGACGCCTTCAGGACGACCGGCTCGGTGGCGGCAGGAATGACCCTCCCGCCGGCCCCGAGCAGGCGGGCCGCCTCGTCGAGGCCGCCCTGGACATCTCCGGCACAGGCCATGAGCCCGGCGATAATCAGGTTGCCCAGGGCATGTCCGGTGAGCTCGTCGGAGTCGGTGTCGAAGCGCTGTTCGAAGACCTGTGCCAGCAGGGCATCGTCGTCGGCCAAGGCCACCAGGCATTTGCGCAGGTCCCCGGGGGGCATGATGCCCAACTGGCGTCGGAGCCGCCCCGAGGAGCCCCCGTCGTCGGCCACCGACACGATGCCGGTCACCTCGCCGGCGTAGAGCCGGGCCGCCCGCAGGCTGGCGGCCAACCCGTGCCCGCCGCCGACGGCCACCACCCGGGGGCCTCCGAGGTGAGTCATCGATCGACGTCGCGGTGGAAGACCGACGGTGCCGTTCCCCGGTCGTGGAGCCTCCGGGCCAGCTCGTCGGCCAGGACGACGGACCGGTGACGGCCCCCGGTACAGCCCATGGCGATGGTCAGATAGGACTTCCCCTCGGCCATATAGGCGGGGAGCAGCATGGCCACGAGGTCGACGACGCGGTCGAGGAAGGGACCGGTCGCCTCCTGGGAAAGAACGAAGTCGCGCACGGGCTCGTCCAGTCCGGACAGCGGGTTGAGGGACTCGATCCAATGCGGATTGGGGAGGAAGCGACAGTCGAAGACGAGGTCAGCGTCGAGGGGTACCCCGTGCTTGTACCCGAAGGAGACCACCGAGGTGCACATGGCGGTATCGGACTCGTCGGCGAACAGCTCGAGGACCCTGACGCGCAACTGGTTGACGTTCAGCTGACCGGTGTCGACCACCACGTCGGCCTGGTCACGGATCGGCTCCAGCAGCCGGCGCTCGTCGATGATGGCCTCTTCGACGTTCGCTCCGGCGATGGGATGGCGCCGTCGGGTCCCTTCGAACCGCCGGACGAGGATGTCCTGGGGGGCGTCGAGATAGACGACCCGGACCCGGTGGCCCCGGGACCGCAGCTTGTCGATGGCGGGCAGAGCCTCTTCGATCTGGCCCCCTCCGCGACCGATGACGAGGGCGATCCGGTCCTGTCCCGACCCCGGACGCCCGACGACGTCGGCCACCTCGGTGAGCAGGGAGGAGGGCATGTTGTCGATCACGTACCAGCCGGCATCTTCGAGGGCGGCCGCCGCCGTGGAACGCCCGGCGCCGGACAGGCCGGTGATGAGGACGTAGTCGGCGAGCTCGCCTCGGCCCGTTGGGACCGGGCGTGTCTTCACTGTCGCACCGAGTGAAAAAGCACTGGCCTGATGTCCTCAACCGTAGCCCGAGGGCCGGACGATGACGGCCCAGAAGCCCAGCGATCAGTCAGGGCCGGGGGCCGGCGATCGGTCACGGCCGGTGGTCAATTCACGGCCCGGGCGGCCTTCAGTACACAGGTGGGCACGGTCTGGGGTCCTCCCCGTCCGGCCCGGCTGGCACAGTAGTCGAGGGTGCCGGGCGCCAGCCTCAGCGAAGACCTGGGGCCAAGGCCGTACCAGGCCCAGGACCCGTCCTGCCAGCGCGGGGCGCGGCCGAAGACGGCCGTGAAGTAGGCCGTGGCGAAAGCCGGGTCACGCCCGACCGTGGTCACCACCACCACCCCCACCCCCCACCGTGCCAACGTCCGCCTCACCTCGGCCAGCTGGGCCGACGCCCCCGACGGCACCGCTCCATCCAGACCGAACGACAGGCGGTCGAAGATGGCGTCGGCCCCACCCAGAGGCGACGCCGCCGCGCTGTGCCGACCGTCGCGCCCGGGCACGATGGCGTAGCCGCTCACCAGCCGAAAATGGAGCCCGGCGACGGCCTGCCAGCCCATGGCCTGGGGCAGGCCGGACGACGGGTAGGGCACCGTGAGCACCACCGTCCCCGGTGGTAGCCGCTCGCCCGCGGTGACGAACCATCGGGGCACCGGGCCCCCATAGATGACGAACGGGAACCGGTAGCTGGCGGCCACCGGCACGAGTGTCGCCGCCACGGCCACGGCCAGTACCCCGGCCCAGACCACCTGCAGCCGCGTCAGCGATCGGCTGTGGTCGGGGGCCTTGCGTCGGGCCATCCAGGCCCGGCCCACCCGCCACCACCGGTCGGCCGAGATGACCAGGAGCAGGGCGGCCGCCAGTCCGGTGAGGGAGCTGAAGCGAACCGGGATGATCTCGTCCAGCAACGGCAGGTGGCCGAGGAGTCGGTCCGGGAGCCATAACCCGACGTAGTGGCCGTGCTGCATCGACCCCGGCCCCCGGGAGATGGTCCACGACGCCAGCCCGGCGGCCAGGACGACCCAGGCCAGCCGACTCCGGTACCACACGACGACCGACACGGCGATGAAGACCACCACCCCCCAACCCAGAAAGACCACGACAGGACCGGCCGGGCCGTAGTACCCCGACAGCCGAAGCAAAGGCGACACCTGGGTCACGCCGGGACCGGCCGACACGATGGCCCCCGCGTAACTCCCGAACTTCCCGGTCCCCGGCCAGGCCAGGCCGATGACCCGCTGGGGCCCGTCGATCACGAACCACAGCGGGTAGGCCAGCAGGACGCCGGCGGTGACGGCGGCGGCCCCCAATCCGCTGGCGATGCGGCGGCGCAGGGCCCACGCCTGGCGGGGGGCCAGGGCCAGAGCCACGGCCAGACCGATGGCCCCGACCACTCCGGAGATGGCCAGAAGCTCGGTCCCGCAGAAGAACTGGAGTACCACCACCAGACCCAGCGCCACCCCCGTGGTCGCCGGTCGGTGCCGCCTCGTCACCAGCAGGTCGTGCAGGCAGATGAAGGCCAACGGCGGGAACACCATCCAGGCCAGGAAGAAGTGCCCCACCGGTTCGCTGGAGACAATGGTGGGCGAGAACCCGTACAGGGCGGCGGCCACGATCTGACCGGGGATGAAGGTGGTCAGCCTCCGGGCAGCCAGGAAGAAGCACCAGCCCGAGGCCACCGGAGCCAGGGTCACGGCCACGTTGAAAGCGGCCACCGGGCCGAAGAGCCACGTCACCGGGGCCAGCAGGGTCCCCAGGAGCAGGTTCGACGTGTTGGCCAGCATGTTGGCCCCGCCCTGTCCCGCATAGATGGCGTGGGACAGAAACAGGTTGTGCAGGTGGGCCAGCGCGTACGGCGTCCAGGCCAGGTAGCCGAGCTCCTCGCTGATGTCACCGCACTGGCACGTGACCGTCGTGGTCGGGTGACCGGTCACCCACACGTGCCACCACATGACCACGGCGATGGCCAGGAATCCGGCGATCACCCCACCGTGGAGAGCCAGCGTCGCCTTGTCGATCCCCCGGCCCGCCCGCCCCGCCCGCCCGTCCTGGGCGCCGGGCCATACTCGCCGTCGCCGGGACCCGGTGCCGGCCCCGTCGGTCGAATCGCTCCCGTGGGACCCCGACGCCTCCACGGGGGCGGGGGGCGGGACGGCCCGGTCACCCCGGGTCACTAGCGAGGACATGTCCAGACGGTAGACGGCGACCCTAGGGCGACGGGTGGTCGGCCGGGCACGGCGTGGAGGACAACCCGTTCGAATGGGAGAACCGGGGGTCGTCGACCCACGACCCCGTCGCCCACCCGGCCCCGGGGGCGGGGAGGTGGTACAGAGATGTCAGGTCGGCCAGGAGGGCGTCGGTGTACCGAGCGGCACCGGCCGGACAGAGATGCACGTTGTCGACCATGCGGACCCGGAGCCAGCTCGAGGCGGGCGCCTTCGGAGAGGCGGCCGGTGGCAGCCAGGTGCTGAAGTGACCGTCGAGCTCCACCGAGGACCCGACGGGGAAGTACATGACCCGGCCGGGGAACACCTTCGTCATGGAGGCGGCGATCCGGTTCCAGGCCCGTACCCCGGCAAGACGCGTCGCCGTGTCTGCCGCGGTCTGGGCGCTGTCGGTGTCGCCGTTCACCGGACCGGTCGTCGGAAATTGCTGGAAAACGAGGCCCTGCACGCCGTCACCGGGGGCGAGCACGACACGGGCGAACTGCTCGAGGACACCGCGGTACTGGGTGGGGTGGTCCAGCGCCCAGCTGTTGTCCCAACTCCACATGGCCACCACCAGGCGGGCCTTCGAGTCAGCGATGTTGGCGGCCACGTCCTGACGCCAGTTGTGGTCGGTCGACAGACCCCATCCGACGATGGCCCGAGAGGCGACGTCGACGACGCCGGTGGCCTCGAGGCCGGCCTGGACGGCGGGTGCTTCGACGTACATCACTGAGTCGCCGAGCAGGGTGACGTCCAGCGGGTGGGTGGCCGACGGCGGCGGAGACAGCACGATCGGTTTCTGCCCGGACAGGCCCCCGGCCCCGGGGACCGCACCCGCCGTCACCGTGGCCCCCTTGGTTCCGGCCGTGGCGGCGTCGGCCACCGAGGGCATGGTGGCGACCACGGCCAACACGGCGGTGGCCGCCATGGCCGCCGGGGCCAGCGCCCAGCGGGCCGGCCGGGGCCACGACCTCAGGCGGATCTTCTTCACCGGCTGTTCGATCAGGTAGAAGCTGAGCGTCGCCGCCGCGAACGTGCACGCCACCCGTTCGGCATCAAGGGCCAGCCCGTTCAGCCCCGTCCGCTGCGGCGTGAGCTCGACGATGATCGGGAAGTGCCACAGGTAGAGGCCGTAGGAGATCTTGCCCACCCACCGCAGCGGACCAAGGCGCAGGGCGGCGCCGACCGGTCCGGCGAGGCTCTGGCGGGCATCGGCGATCACGGCGGCGACGGCCACCGCCACCAGGAGGAAACCCCCGTCGGTCATCCACGCCGGCGGTCCCTGGCTCAAGGGCACGCCGGCGCGCCACAGGCACACCACGAAGGCCGCCGCCCCCAGCACGCCCAGGCCGTGCAGCGCCCGTCGGGCCCGGAGTCCCGGATCCGGTCGGGCCGCCACCAGAAAGGCCACCGTGGCACCGGCCAGGAGATCGAAGGCCCGGGTGTCGGTGCCCAGGTACACCCGGTTCACGCTGGCACCGTGATGGCGCAACCAGGCCATCCAGGCCGCCGACAGCAGCGTGCCCCCGATCGTGACCACCAGGCCGGTCCGCCGCCACGACCGGTCGCCGGCCCGAGCGCGCGGCGCCCGGCGGGCACCGACGCGCGCCCGGCGCCGGCGGCCCACACCACCGAGGATGACCACCATCACCAGAGGCCACACCAGATAGAACTGTTCTTCTATGGCCAATGTCCACGTGTGCTTGAGCGGCGACTGACCCGCGAACCCGGCCCAGTAGGACTGGTGGGCGAAGATTTGCTGCCAGTTGGCCACGTAGAAGATGGTGGAGAGAGCGGCGTCACGGAGTTGGCCGAGGTCGATCGGCGTCCCGCTCTTGGTGACGGCCACCCAGGCCGCCAACAGCAGCAGCATCGTGATCAGGGCCGGTAGCAGTCGTCGGGCCCTCCGGGCCCAGAAGGCCCGGAGTCGGATGAATCCGCTGACCGTCCATTCTTCGATGAGCAGACCGGTGATGAGGAAGCCGGACAGGACGAAGAAGGCGTCGACGCCGAGGTACCCGCCGTCGGCCCAGCCGTAGCCGAGGTGGTAGGCGAAGACGCACAACACGGCCACGCCCCGCAGCCCGTCGAGGGCGGGCAGGTACCGACCAGTGAAGGCCAACGGGTGGGCCCGGTCCGGCGCCACCGGGACCGTCGCCGGCGTCGTGTCGAGCGCGGTCACGGCCGGCGCTCCCCCACAGACGGCATACCCCGCATCATCGCACCCGGAGCACCGGCGACGACGCCGTCCCCCGGGCCGCTGACCCCGGAGGGCGGGAGCGCTGACAGTACTGTCATCGGATCGTGACTCCGGCCGTCGACCCCCCGACGCCCCTGGGCACGGCGCCGGCCCTGGAGCGTCAGAGCGGTCGTCTGTCGGCCCTCGACGGCATCCGCGCCTTCGCCGTGCTCGGCGTCATGCTCTTCCACTTCGGGGTGCCCTGGGCCCAGGGCGGCCTCCTCGGCGTGGACGTCTTCTTCGTCCTGTCCGGCTTCCTCATCACCTCGTTGCTGTGCCGGGAGTTCGGGGCCACCACCACCATCGTGCTCCGCTCCTTCTGGGCCCGGAGGGCCCGCCGCCTGCTGCCCCCCCTGCTCGTTCTGCTCCTCGGCGTGGCCCTCTACGCCCACCTCTACGCCGCGTCGGTGGACGTGACCAGCCTGCGCAAGGACAGCCTCGCCACCCTGCTCTACGTGGCCAACTGGCGCTTCATCCTCTCCCACCAGGGCTACTTCACCATGGCCCAGTCGCCGTCGGCTCTTCTGCACACCTGGACGCTCGGTATCGAGGAGCAGTACTACGTCGTCTGGCCCCTCATCGCCCTGGTCACTCTGCGCCGTCGCGGGCCGCGAGGGCTCGCCGTGGTGGCCGGGGTGGGAGCCCTGGCGTCCGCGGCGGAGATGATCGTGCTCTACGCCGCCGGCGTGTCGGTCACCCGGCTCTACTACGGCACCGACACCCGGGCCCAGGCCCTCCTGGTGGGATCGTTTCTGGCCGCCCTGGGCTTCGTCGAACAAAGAGCCGGCCCCGTGCACCGGCGCGACGGCGCCCGAACGATGCAGGCGCTGCCGGAACGGTGGACCCGTACCGTGACCAGCCGGCGGCTGGTGGCTGTGGCCGGTCTGGTCGGCGCCGCCATCCTCCTGGGGGCGGCCCACGCCCTGGTGGGGACCGACCCGATCTTGTACCGGGGCGGATTCTTCGTGGTGGCCCTGGCCGCCGGGGCCGTCGTCACCGCCGTCGCCACCGCCCCGGCCGGCCTCCTGGCCCGGGTTCTCTCCCTACCGCCACTGGTCTACGTCGGGCGCATCTCCTACGGCCTGTACCTCTACCACTGGCCCCTGTTCCTGGTCATCAACAACGCGCACACCGGTCTGAGCGGTGCCGCCCTCCTGTGGGCCCGCCTGGCCGCCACCTTCGCCGCCGCCACCTTGTCCTGGTTCCTCGTCGAAACACCCATCCGTCGCCAGCGGCTACCGGCGCGGGTGATGGCGCCGCTGACCGGTCTGGTCACCGGTGTCGTCGTCGGCGTCGTCCTCGTGGCCACCACCGTGCCGGCCGTCTCGGCCGCCCCCCGCCCGACGGCCGGAGCCCTGCCCCCGACCGAACGGGGGCAACTGACCGCGGCGCACGCCTTCACCACCCGGCCGATCCGGCTGCTGTTGCTCGGCGACTCCGTGGCCCTCACCCTCGGACAGGGGCTGTCGGTCGACACCGTCAAGAACTACGGCGTGAGGGAGTACGACAAGGCCGCGCTGGGCTGCGATCTCGATCCCACCCTCCAGATCCACCGTTCGGGCGCCGTGGCCCCCCCCACCACCGGATGCCAGAACTGGCCGGTCGTCTGGGCCGCCGACGTCAGGCGCAGAGATCCTGACGTGGTCGGCATCCTGCTCGGCGTGTGGGAGATCCACGACCACCGCTACGAGGGCCAGTGGACCCATATCGGCCAACCGCTGTGGGACAACCACCTGGCCGCCGAGTTGGCCCGGGCCATCGCCATCGTGTCCGCTCACGGGGCCCGCGTGGTGCTGTTCACCATGCCCTTCATCGACCCCCCGGTCGAGTCGGCCGCCGGCGTCCCTTTCTCGGAGAACTTGCCGTCGCGGGTCCGGGCCTACAACGCCCTGGTCCGCATCGTGGCGGCGCGCCACCGCGCCGTCGCCACCGTGATCGACCTGAACGCCGAGCTCGACCCCGCCGGCGTCTACGCCTCGGTGGTCGACGGGGTCACCGTACGTTCCACCGACGGCATCCACATCTCCCTGGCCGGCGGTGAGCTCCTGCGGGCCTCGATCGATCGCGTGGTGGGCGCCCTGGGCCTCGCCGCCGAACGCGCCCGCGCCACGGCGTCGCCGTCGTCTCGGTCGTCGCCCCCCTCGTCATCTCCCGGGCCCACGTGACGCCGCCCCAGCACTCCCGTCGACCACGGTCCCGCACCGCCGCGGTCGCCGCGGTCGCCGCGGCCGACGTGTCCGGCGCGGGTGGTCCCCACGGGGAACCGACAAGCCCGCGCCTGTCCCCCGACGCCCCCCGTAAAGGCACGAGCCTTTCTTACGTTCCCGCCCTCGACGGGATCCGCGGCGTCGGGATGCTCAACATCATGGGGGTGCACTCCGGCGTGTGGCTGACGGCCGGCGGCTTCTTCATCCTCGACAGCTTCTTCGCCCTGTCCGGGTTCCTCATCACGTCGTTACTGATCGTGGAGTGGCGTACGACCGGCGCCGTCAAGTTGGCCGCCTTCTGGTCGCGACGGGCCCGGCGGCTGCTTCCCGGCCTCTTCGTGATGCTCCTCGGTGTGGCCGTCATCTACGGCCTCTTCGTCCCCGCCGGCACCTACCCCACTCTGCGCGGAGACGCCCTCTCCGCCCTGTTCTATTTCGCCAATTGGCACTACATCGCCGCCGGCTCCAACTACTTCAACCAGACCGGGCTCCCCTCTCCCCTGATCCACACCTGGTCCCTGGCCGTGGAAGAGCAGTTCTATCTGGTCTGGCCGCTCGTGTTCCTCGGCGTGTTCGCCATCTGGAAATCGGTGCGGGCGCTGCTGATCCTCGCTGTCGTCGGCGTCGTCCTCTCCGCCTTCGAGATGGCTCTTCTCTTCAACCACACCGACATCACCCGCCTGTACTTCGGAACCGACACCCACGCCCAGTCGGTTCTGGTGGGCGTGGCTCTGGCCGCCGGCCTGGCCCTGTGGACCGAGCGTCGGCGTCCCGGCCACGAGCAGGACTGGCAAGCGCGCACTCGCTGGGCCACACGTCTTCTGACCGTCCTGGGCGTCGCCGGCATAGCCGGCAGCGCCGTCCTGTACTCCTCGGTCAACTCCAGCGACGCCTTCACCTACCGCGGCGGCTTTCTTCTCGCCGCCTTGGCCGCATCGGCCGTCTTGGTCAGCGTGTCGTGTGCCCAGTTCTCACTGGTGGCCCGCGTGCTGTCGTGGCGCGTCCTCACCTTCTTCGGACGCATCTCCTACGGGATGTACCTGTGGCATCTCCCGCTGTTCTTCTTCATCAACCACGCCCGGACCGGTCTCAGTGGATGGCCGCTGCTCGTCGTGCGTGTCGTCCCCACCGTGGCCGTGGCCACGGCGTCGTTCTATCTGGTGGAGCGACCCATCCGGCGGGGCACTTTCTTCAGCTCACTACGGGGACTGGCGGCCAGCGTCCCCGCCGTGGGCGTGGTGGCGGTGGCTATCATCCTGGCCACGGCGCCGGCCTCGGTGAGCGTGGCCGGCGGCGTCGTGGCCCACGGGACGGTCCCGGCCACGCACGACGGCACCGTCGTCCCCGCCGCCTACCGTCATGACCCGGTGCGGGTGCTGCTGGTGGGCGACTCCCAGGCGGTGACCCTCGGCATCGGGCTGCAGACGGCGCTGCACGCCGATCCGGCCAAGTACGACAACATGGATGTGCTCGACGAGGGCATTCTCGGGTGCGGCGTGGCTGACGGGACGACGGCCATCGCCAAGGGAGCGCTGTTCCTGGTGGGGTGGCCCTGCACGCCCTACCCGGGTCGGGGGAATTGCACCCCGGGCGGAAAATACGGTGGCGCGCAAGATGTCCCCTGCCAGACGTGGACAGCGGCGTGGGCCGCGTGGGTCCAGGAGATGAAACCGAACGTCGTTGTACTTCTGGCCGGTGGGGGCGAGGTTCTCGACCGGATCTACGACGGCCGGCTCACCAACATTCTCGATCCAAAATTCGCCGCCTACGTAAAGAGCCAGCTCGAGAGAGCCGTCGCCATCGCCACCGCCGGCGGCGCCCGCATGGTGTTCGAGACCAAGCCCTGTCAGAGCACCGGCGAACAACCCGACGGCGACCCCTGGCCTGAGGACAGTCCCCGGCGCCAGCAGGTCTACAACACGCTCCTGCGCCAGGTGGCGGCCGCCCATCCCGGTCAGGTCTACGTCCAGGACCTCAACTCCTACGTCTGCCCCGGAGGTCAATTCAGCCAGGACCTCCACGGCGTGCCGGTGCGGGAATCCGACGGTGTGCACTTCGCCTACGGCGAACCCGGCGAGGGAGGTGCCTACCTGGCGCCGGCGATACTTCCGTACTGGGAGGCCCTCGGGCACCTACAGGAGGCGAGCACGGGTGGCGCCACCGTCCACGTCGGCGTCCTCCCGTTCTTCTTCGCTCGGCAGTAGCGCGCCGAATCCCTTATGACGGCCCACAGGGAAGCTGCTCGTACCAGGCCGGGACCATCGCAGGAGCGGCCACCACGGCTGCCGATGTCGAGGTGGTGGCCAACGGTGCCGACACCACATGGGCGCTGCGCCCGAGATGGACGAGAAGTGGCAGCAGACGGGGGGCGAGCACCTGCCCGGCGGCGGCGCTGAAGTGCACACCGTCGGCGCAGCGCACATCGACTCCGTCGACGTCCTGCTGGTAGCCGTCGTCGGGCGTGACGATGTTCCCGAGCGGGAAGAGGGTGACATCCGGTCGGCCCGCCGAGGTCTGCCGCAGGATCCTGTCGTCGATGACCACGCGCCCGGGAGCGTCCTCGGGCACCGCACCCCCCGACTGCACTGTCGAGTCGTAGTACGGCGACGTCATGAGGACCACCTTGGCCCCCCGCGAAGAGAGGATCGACAAGCCGGTGCGCAGCTGCCTGCGCAGGAAGTTGTCGAAGGCGGGATTGTCGATCGAGGTCCACGTGCCGTCGAACTGCTGATCCATGAGATCGACACGGGCCAGATAGACGACCACGTCGGGACGGTACTCGTCGACCCACTGGCGCCACTTGTCGAGCAGGGCGGCCGGTTGGCCGATCTGGCACGGCTTCCCCGGTGGCGCCGTGAACAACAGCAGACGGAATTCGGCGACGGTGGTCACCCCACATCCCGGGTGGCCCTCGTTGATGATCTGCACCGCGTACCCCGGCGCCTCGGGCGCCAGCGTCGCCCCCAGGCTCCCGGCCATGGAGTCGCCCACCAGGAGGACCCGGACCGGCGGTACCGCCGCCGAGCTGAACCGGGACGTCGCCGCACGGACGGGAGCGGCGGCGGCCAAGGTCGCCGCGGGGACGAGGGCGAGAAGGGTGATCGAAAGGCCGACGGCCACCGGAGCACCGATGACGGCCCGCCGGACGCTCACCGTGCCGCGCCGGATGGGCATCTCGATGAAACGGAACGATGCCGCCGCCACCACCAGGGTGACCGCCGTCCGGCAGGCAAACAGGGCCCACAGGTCGAAGTGGGTCCGTTCGGCCGTGATGGCCAGCGTCGCCGGCCAGTGCCACAGGTAGAGGCCGTAGGAGATCCGACCGAGATAACGCAGGGGCCGGACCGAGAGGGCCCGCCCCGCCAGCCCACCGGGCGCCAGGACCACGGCGGCCACCACGGCCGCCGCTGCCAGGGACGCCAGGAGGAAGCCGCCGTGGAAGGCCAGGTCCGAATAGAACGGGACCAGGTGCCACAGGGCGGCCACGGCCAGGAGCCCCCCCACACCGGCCGCCGCCGCCAGGCGACGCACCCTGGCTGACGGCGGCCGGGCCACGGCCAGCACCACAGCCAGGGTGGCGCCCACCAGGAGGGCCTGGGCCCGGGTGTCGGTGCCGTAATAGGCGCGGTCCAGGTTGGCGAAGGCCGGTGTCAGGAGCCACATCCAGGCCGCCGAGGCCAGCGCCCCGACTCCGCAGAGGACGGCGAGGACGACGAGGCGGCGTGGGCGGCGGGGCTCGGCCTGCCGGCGCCCGCTGACGCGGGCCAGTCCCCCGAGGACGACCACCACCAGCAAGGGCCACACCAGATAGAACTGCTCCTCGATGGCCAGTGACCAGGTGTGCAGAAGCGGCGACTGGGGGCCGCTGGCGGCGAAGTAACCGGTGTTGCCGATCACGAAATGCCAGTTGGCCACGTAGCCGAGGGTGGCTCCGACGTCCCCCAGGGGATCGGGCCAGGGCAGGAGGCCGGGCCAGGCCACGTGCACCACGGCCAGCACGGTCACCAGGACGATGAGGGCGGGGAGGAGCCGCCGCGCCCGCCGGGCCCAGAAACTCCCGAGGCGCACCGTGCCCGAGGCCCGCCATTCGGCCACCAGCAGTGAGGTGATGAGGTAGCCGGACAGGACGAAGAAGACGTCGACGCCGTAGAAGCCGCCCGGGATCCAGTCGAACCCGTTGTGGTAGGCCATGACCGATAGCACGGCCAGGGCCCGCAGGCCGTCGAGACCCCCGACATGGGGAAGGCGCGCGTCGGTTCCTGCTGGCTCGAGCTCCCCCCCGAGATCCATCAACCCATCGTGGCACACCCCATCTCCATACCGTGGTCCCGCGGACCCGCTGTCAGCCGGCGGCGGGTGATCCGGCTGCGCCGGACCCGGCCACGATGCAGGCGTTGAGGGTCTGGGGCAGAGCCTGATCCGATGCCACGGCCCCGGCCGGGGGAGGCCTGGCCTGGCACGACCGGAAGGCGGCCGCCGCCACGGTGACGTCCGCCGGGGTGGCCACGGGTGCCGCACCCGAGGTGGCGGGCTGGGCGCCGGTCGCCGCTCTCGCCGACCGGGGGGCCACGTGCCACACCCAGGCCCGGTGCACCACGCGAGGCATGCGGGCCGTCGCCGCCGTGAAGAGGGCCGCCGCCTCCACCGGGGCGCGCCCCGTATCGGTGACGACGATGTAGGTCGTCCGCCACTGCGACAACGCCGTGCGCAGGTGGCCGAGCTGCACGGCCGTGAGGTTCAGCGTGCCGCCGGCCAGCGTCAGGTCCTCGAGGGTTCGGATGGCCGAATTCGGCGGACCGAATCCGATGACTCCGTGACCGGGGCCGGGGCCGGGGCCGGGGACTTTCACATATCCACCGGCCAGCCGGAAACGCATGGCATCGGCGGCCTGCCAGACGAGTGGCTGCGCCGTGAGATCGGATGACGCCGGAAACGGGTAGGTGACGACCACGGATCCGGCGGCGACGTGTGGCGCCGCGGTGGCGAACCACGGGGGCAGAACCACCTTTTGCACCACCAACGGAGCCCGGTATGTCACCCACACGGGAGTCAGCATGGCGATCGCCGCGAGGCCCAGGACGACCAGGCGGGCGGCCGAGGGCACCTTCCGCCAGAACGACCAGGATGCGGCGGCACCGAGGCCGATCCCGATGAGGAGGGCGGCGGCCAGATCGGCCAGGACAGCGAAGTGGACAGGGAGGATGTCGTCGAGGATGGGCTTGTACCAGAACCGCGGCCACGGCAACCATCCCGCCGTCACGAGATGACGTTGACTGAGGAAGATGGCCCCACCCCAGGAGCACGCCGTGATGACGATGGCCACCGTGGCCACGACCCACGCCACCCGCCGGCGCCATGCCACGACCAGCGAGACGCCCGCCGCCACCAGCACACCGGAGCCCACGAACCCCAGAGGCGGCCCGATCCCAGATGCCGATGGAAACGACGACAAGGGCTCGCGGTAGGGCCCGGCGCTCCACAGTTGATAAAGCATCGAGACGGCGAAGATCTGGGTCCCCGACCAGAGGGCCCCCTTGATCGTCTGCGGCCCGTTGAGCATGTACCAGACAGGTGCGGCGAGAAGCACGGCGGTGACGACTGCAGCTAGGGCGAAGGCGCGCAGGGCGAAGGGGAGGGCTTGGCGCGCCCGGCGCGGCGCCATCACGGCGGCGGCGACCAGTCCCACCGCCACAGCCATTGCCGTCATCGCCAGGTACTCCTGGGATATGAAGAACTGCAGGCTCACGAGCACGCCGAGAGCGACCCCGCACCACCAGGGCGAGCGCTCGCGGCGCACCAGAATCTCGTGCAAGACCACGACGATCAGCGGGGGGATGACGAGTAAGCCCCCCGTCAGGTGGCCCTGTGCCACGCTCTGCACGATGAAGGGCGAATAGCCGAAGAGCAGTCCGGCCACCCAGCATGCCGGTGACCACGACACAAAGCGCCGACAAGCCAACCAGCATCCCCAGGCGCTCAGGCCCGGGGCCAAAGTGAAAGCCACCGTGGTGGTGACAAAGGGTCCGAAGGCCCATGTCACCGGGGCGAGGACGAGGCCGGCCAACGTGGCACTGGCATTGGACAACAGGTTGACGCCGTGGGGCGACCACAGCCAGGTGGAGAACACCGGGTTGAGTCCGTGCCGCAGCGCATAGGCCGGCCAGGCCAGGAACCACACCTGCTGGCCCGGGTCGAGACAGGCGCATCGGACCGTGGAGTCCGCTCCGTCGCTCCACGCCCGCCACCACAGAACCACGGAGGGGAGGGTGAACACGGCGATGACGCCGATCTGTCTGGCCAACCGCATCCACCAGGGTTTCCGGCGTGCGGCCGAGGTGGGTGTCCCCGCGTCCGAATCCCCAGGGATCTGAGCGCCGGGCTCGGTTGTGGGCCCGGGATCGGGGTCCGCACCGAACTCCGTCGGAGCATCGACCGATGTGGTCCAGAACGACAACAACGGCCTCCCTGCGCGGTGTGGGGCGGACACCTTTGCTGCCTTTCCACGTTAGCCATGAGGGGCCTGGCTGCCCACTGATGGGTGGGGAAATCTGTAGCGGTGCCGTTGCGTCGACCTCGGCTGCCCATGGTGCCAGCCCAGCCCGTGCGTTTAGCGTGACGTGGGGGTCTCGAGCACCATGATTGTCGCTTCGAGCACGTGCCTTAGATTCTTCGAGGAGACCTCCCGGTTCGGCACGTCCCGCACGCGGAGGCAGGAGCCGGCAAGAGGCTCTTACCTGAACGCCCAGTACCACTACCTGAACGCCCGACACCACCGCCGGGCCGGCGGGCGGACAAGCTCCGGGCCCGCAAGGCCGTCGGCCATACCCTGCTCATCGGGACCTGGCACATCCTGAACGACACAGTCGAATAGAACGACCTCGGCCGACGACTACTTCGACCGCCGCCAGTCACCCGAGTACCGGGGCTCGCCGCCAACTGCACGGAACTGCGCGCGCTCGGCTGGGACGTCACCGTCACCGACGACGGCACCACCACCCTCACCCCACCGGTGACGGCGTGATATCGGAGGCTCCCAGGCCCCATCTGTGGCGACCACAGCCGGATCCCTGGCCCGCCCGAGGTGGAATTACGTCTTAGGCCATGATGGCGTCCGTGTCAGAGTCCTTCGCCTGTCCCGCGACCGCGCCCGCCGGCGCTGCAGTGGGCGGTGACGCGTCGGACGATCCGTCGGCACCACAAGTCCCGTCCGGCCGGCCGCCGGTATCCTCTCCGACAGCAGACAGTTCTCGAGACGCCCGCCGGGTCCCTCGTCGGCAGCGCCGGTTGTTCACCACCGGCCTCGGCACGATCGTGGGCGTGGCCCTGGGCATCCGTGTGTTCTACGTGCTCGTCGTCACCCGCCACGAGAACGCGAAACTCTACGACGATCTGTACTACCTCCTGCAGAGCTATGCCCTGTCCAAAGGGAACTTCTTCCCGGTCTTCTTCGGCTACGGGCCCGACGCCGCCCATCCCCCGCTCACGTCCATCATCATCACGCCGGTCACCTACTTCTACAACTTGCCACCCGGATTCACGCCACAACGCCTGACCATGGCCGTGCTCGGCACCGTGGTCGTCCTGCTCGTCGGACTCCTCGGTCGCGCCCTGGCCGGACCCGGCGTCGGGTTGCTGGCGGCCGCCGTGGCCGCCGTCTACCCGAACATGTGGATCCCCAACGGCATCGTCATGTCGGAGACGCTGACCATGCTGATGATGGCGTTCATCCTTCTCGCCGTATATCGGCTGCTGCGGGCGCCCACATGGACAATGGCCGTTCTCCTCGGCGTGGCCTGCGGGACCGAGATCCTGGTCCGAGCCGAGCTCGTACTCCTGGTGCCCTTCCTCCTCGTCCCTGCCGCCCTGGCCTCCCTGGGGGCATCGTGGCGCCGCCGGATCGCTTTCGCCGCCATCGGCGTGCTGGTGGCGGGTCTGGTGGTGGGTCCGTGGGTGGGACGCAACCTGGCCTCGTTCCCGGACACCACGGTCTTCTCCACCGGCCAAGGTCCGCTTCTGCTGGGGGCCAATTGCCCGCAGACCTACTACGGCCCCGGCCTCGGCACCTGGAGCCTCCAATGTTCGATCAAGGTGCCCCACGCCAAGGACCAGTCGGTGGAATCGACCCGCCAGTACAACGCGGCCAAGACGTATATCAAGCACCACCTGGGACGGCTGCCGGTGGTGGCGTTGGCCCGGGCCGGGCGCGTGTGGGACTTCTACCAACCGATCCAGATGGTGCACGTGGACGTGAACGAGGGGCGCCCCGTCCCGGCCGCCTTCGCCGGGCTCCTGGCCTACTACGCGCTGCTGCCCTTCGCCGCCCTCGGCATCGTCGCCCTGCGGCGACGCCGCGTACCCGTGTGGCCGATGCTCGTCGTCGCCGCTCTCGTCACCGTGATCGCCGTCGCCGGCTACGGACAGGTCCGCTTCCGGGCCGAGTTCGAAGTTCCCCTCGTGGTCCTGGCCGCCACCGGCATGATGGCCACGGCGCGGCGCCTCTTCGGCCGTCGGGACCGGGAGCCCGTCGCCGTCACCTGACGTCGGTGGGTCTGGCGCCGCCGTTGTGACCGAATGTCAGCCGCCCCCGGTCTCCGGGGCGGATCGGGCGGACTCCGGGGCGGATCGGGCGGACTCCGGGGCTGAACCGTGAGGAGAGTCGGGCGGGGCCGAGGGAACCGGGAGCCGCACGCCGTCGGCTTTCGGGCGCCCTGGCATATGCAGGTGCTGGTAGACGGTGCGGGCCACGGCGTCGGGGAGCCAGGCCAGGGCCAGAAGGTCGTCGAGCGAGGCGGCGCGCAGAGCCCGCAGACTGCCGTACTGGCGCAGCAGACGGGTCCGGCGGCCCGGGCCGAGGCCGGCCACGCCTTCTAGCGCACTCTTGGTCATGGACCTGCCCCGTAGCTGGCGGTGGTAGGTGATGGCGAAACGGTGCGCCTCGTCCCGCACCCGCTGCAAAAGGAAGAGGGCTTCGGATCCCCGGGGAATAACCACCGGGTCAGCGCGGCCGGGCACGAATACCTCTTCGAATGTCTTGGCCAACGCGGCGATGGGGATCTCGTCGGTCAAGCCCAACTCGGCCAGCACCCGCACGCCCACCCCCAGCTGGCCCTTGCCCCCATCGAGGAGGATGAGCTGTGGTGGATAGGCAAAACGTTTGCGTCCGGCGGTGCCGTCGGCGTTGCGCTGGCGTTCGGCCAGGAGGGCGGTGAGCCGTCGGGTCAGGACCTCTTCCATGGCAGCGTAGTCATCGTTGCCGGGAACCTCGCGCACCCTGAAGCGGCGATAGTGCGCCGGCCGGGGCAGGCCGTCCTCGAGGACGACCATGGAGCCGACGTAGGCCGTGCCCTGGATGTGGCTCATGTCATAACACTCGATGCGCAGAGGGGCGGCGGGAAGGTCGAGGGCGTCCTGGAGGGACTCGAGGGCGCGGACGCGGCTGTCGTAATCCGAGGAGCGGCGCAAGCGATGGCGGACGAGCTCCTCGCTGGCATTGCGGGCCACGGTCTCCATGAGACTGCGCTTGCCTCCGCGTTGCGGGACCCGCAGGGCTACGGGGGCCCCGCGCTGACGGGCCAGGAAGGCCTTGTAGGCGTCGGCGTCGTCGGGCAGCTCGGGCACGAGGACCTGGCGGGGCACGCCGGGGTCGGTCGCACCGTCGGTCCCCCACATGGCCTCCCCGGCGCCCGAGGTCCAGCCGCTGCCGTCGGTGCCACGGGCCGCTCGGCGACGTGGGACCGGTGGCGCCGATGGAGGCTCGGCGTCGCCGTAGAGCTGCTCGAGGACGCGACCCACCAGCTGAGGTAGCGACAGGTCCTCCACTTTGTCGATGATGAAAGCCCGCCGGCCCACGATGCGTCCGCGCCGCACGTGGAACACGCACACGGCCGCCTCGAGAGGTTCGTCGGTGATGCCGACCACGTCGAGGTCTTCGGGCCGGTCGGTGACGACCTGTTGGCGTTCGACGGCCATGTGCAAGGTGGCCAGCTGATCGCGACGGCGCGCCGCACATTCGAAGTCGAGGGCGGCAGCCGCTTCGTCCCTCTCGCTCGTGAGCCGGCGTTCGACCTCGTCGGTGGCCCCGGCGAAGAAACTCATGGTGTCCTCGACGTAGCCGTCGTATTCGTGGCGTTCGACGGCACCGATGCACGGACCGCTGCAGCGCTCGATGTGGTACATCAGGCATGGCTTGCCCAGCTTGACGTGGCGGTCGAGTTTGGAGTCGGAGCAAGACCGGATGGGAAACGTACGCAGGAGCAGATCGAGGGTGTCACGCAGCGCGCCCACGTGGGCGTAGGGACCGAAGTAGCGAATGCCGGGCCGGCGCCGGCCCCGGACCACGGCGGCCCGGGGCCAGGTGTCGGGAAGGGTGACGGCCAACCAGGGGTAGCTCTTGTCGTCGACCAGCCTGATGTTGAAGCGGGGCCGGTGCTCCTTGATGAGGGCGTACTCGAGCATGATGGCCTCGACCTCGCTGGCCACCTGGATCCACTCGACCCGGTCGGCGGTGGCCACCATCTGGGCGGTCCGGGCGGGCAGGGTGGCCGGATCGGCGAAGTAGTTGGACAGGCGGCTCCGCAGAGACTTGGCCTTGCCGACGTAGAGGACGCGCCCGTCCCGGTCGAAGAATTGGTAGGAGCCCGGGCCGTCGGGGATCTGGCTCGGGGGAGGCCGTTCACGCACGCTCCCACTGTGCCGCAGACGGCGCCCTCGCGGTGACGGCCGTGCGGCGACGGCGGCGACGGCCCTGTCCACCCTGCGGACCGGATAACCTGGGGGGTAGCGCCGGCCTGGTATCCCGGCGTACATAACGCTTCGAGGCCGACATACCCGCGGATGGGCGACCAGGCTGTCCCCGCCGGCCGTTATCGGAGTGCTCCCCGAAGGGGGTTCGACCATGCTCCGTCTGCAGCATGCGCTTCCCGAGCGCTATTCCGACGCGTCGCCGGCACAACTATCCGAGTGGATCGGATCGGCCAAAGCCACCCTGGGTCGGCGTTTGTTCATCCTGGGCCACCACTACCAGCGCGACGAGGTCATGGTCTGGGCCGATGCCCGAGGAGACTCCTTCGGCCTGTCGCGACTGGCGGCCGAACGTCACGAGGCCGACTTCATCATCTTCTGCGGTGTCCACTTCATGGCGGAGTCGGCCGACATCCTCACCGGATCCCACCAGCAGGTCCTTCTCCCCGACCTGAACGCCGGCTGTTCCATGGCCGACATGGCCGACCTCGACGCCGTGGAGGACGCCTGGGAGGCACTGGCGGAGGTGACCGACGTCGAGCGGATCGTACCCATCACCTATATGAACTCCTCGGCCGCCCTGAAGGCCTTCGTCGGGCGCCACGGCGGGGCCGTCTGCACGTCATCGAACGCCGGGGCCGTTCTCTCCTGGGCCCTGGCACCCCAGGGCGGCGACGAGGCACGGGGCGACAAGGTCCTCTTCTTCCCCGACCAGCACCTGGGCCGCAACACCGGGTTCCAGCTGGGCTACGCCGATCAGGACATGCGGGTCTGGAACCCCCGCCTGGACCGGGGCGGCCTGGAGGAAGCCGACATCAAGGACGCCACGTTGCTGCTGTGGAAGGGCCACTGCTCGGTCCACCAACGCTTCCGACCCGAGCACGTGACGGCCTTCCGGGCCGAGCACCCAGGGGGCATCGTGCTCATCCATCCGGAGTGCGCCCACGACGTGGTCGAGATGGCCGACGAGGTGGGTTCCACCGACGCCATCATCCGGGCCGTCGCCGCCGCCCCCGCCGGATCGATCATCGGGGTGGGGACGGAGATCCATCTGATCAAGCGCCTCGATGACGAGAACCCCGGCAAGACGGTGGTCTCGCTCGATCCTCTCGTCTGTCCCTGCTCCACCATGTTCCGGATCGACGCCCCCCATCTCTGCTGGGTGCTGGAGAACCTGGTGGAAGGGAACGTGGTCAACCGGATCACCGTCGACGACGACACGGCGGCCGACGCCCGGGTGGCCCTCGAGCGCATGCTGGCCATCACCTGAGCTGGTCCCCGACCTCCATCTCCACCTGGAAGGCGGTGGCCAGGCCGCGCAGTAATTCCCGCCATGGGGTGGGAGCCGACGCCGGGAGCGGGCCGCGCAGGCTGAGCGCCTCGACCAGGGTCAGTGCGCCACCGCGTAGTCGGACCTCCTCATCGATGTCGCAGTCATCACCATCCCGCACGGCCACGCACTGGTCCACGACCAGCACGAAGCTCTCGTCGGGGTCAGTGGCCTCGACGGCGAAGACGTCGGCGAAGCTCCGGCCCGTGCTGAGGGCGAAGGCGGGACAGAGAGCACTCACGTAACGCAGGCTGGAGCGAAGCTCGTCGGGCTCGACGGGCGGCGTCACGCCGAGCGGCAGCGCGATATCCCGCTCATGGATCCAACAGTCCCACAGGGCGTGATGGGCCACCACGCGGATAGCCACATGGCCGGGCGGCGTCTCGGCCACCGTCATCCACTGCTCATCGTCGAGCGAGTCGAACACGGCCAGCAAACTGTCGTTGGAAGCGACGAACTGCTCGAGCACGTCCGCCGGTGCCAGTTCCCGCATGGCATCGACCATCAACCCCGGGGTCACGGCCGGATCGAAGCCGACGAGAAGCCGCGTCGGCGCCCCGGCCAGGCCGGCCTGGACCGAGGCCTGCCAGAAGGCGTTCACCCCCACCAGGTGGGCCACAACGTCCTGGACCGACCATTCGTCGCACCGGGTCGGCCCGGCCCAGTCGTCGGGAGCCAGGGCCTCCAAGGTGGCTTGCAGGCGCCACCTTTGCCGGACGAGCGGCACCAGCTGGTCGCCAGGCTCCCCCGACATCGAAATGATGGCCGGTCCCTCGTAGCGCGGCGACGCCAGCATCCCGTGGACATTAACCCGCTCGATTTGCCAACACGACGGACAGCGGGCGCGTCAGCGTGAAGAGGCCACGGACCGTCAGATTTTATTCGCCTGGGGACGCTGGTTCAGTGGGAAGCCGTTGGCTGATGGCGGCTGCGACATGAGAGAGATCCCCGGGGACCAGGTAGGCCGGCGGCCGACGTTCCCAAGGGATCTCCGATCTGCACGGCGCAGAGAGATCGCCGCCGTACTGGTGGCTCGTCGCCGGGGGCGTCGACCCTGGCCATGGGATCAGCGGCGACCAGACCGGGCCGCCGCCACCTTCTTGGTCCGTCCCGCCGTCTTGGTGGCGGCCGACACCTTGGTGGTCTTGACCGCTTTGGCCGGGACCTTGGCCCGCGGCTTCGATCCGTTGGCCGTCGTCCTCCGGGCCCGGGTGGATCCGGCCGGGACCGACGCGGTGGTCCTCTTCGCTCGGCTCGGGGCTTTGGGCCGTCCTGCCGCCTTGCGCCGTCGGACGGGGCCGAGGACCGGAATCAGGACCTCACCGGTGTAGCTCCCGGGAGTGGCCGCCACCTCTTCGGGGGTGCCTTCGGCCACCACCAGGCCGCCGCGCTCGCCCCCCTCGGGACCGAGGTCGATGATCCAGTCGGCCGTCTTGACCACGTCGAGGTTGTGCTCGATGACGATGACGGTATTGCCCTGGTCGACGAGACGTGACAGCACCTCGAGGAGCTTGCGGACGTCGTCGAAGTGCAGACCGGTGGTCGGTTCGTCGAGGACGTACAGCGTGTGCCCGGTCGGCCGGCGCGACAGCTCGGAGGAGAGCTTCACGCGTTGAGCCTCGCCCCCGGACAAGGTGGGGGCGGGCTGGCCCAGGCGGATGTACCCGAGACCGACGTCGACCAGTGTCTGCAGATGGCGGGCGATGGTGGGTTGGTTGGCGAAGAATCCCAGAGCCTCTTCGCAGGACATGGCGAGCACGTCGGCGATGGTCTTGCCCTTGAACATGACCTCGAGGGTCTCGCGGTTGTAGCGGGCCCCGCCGCAGACCTCACAGGGGACGTAGACGTCGGGAAGGAAGTGCATCTCGATCTTGATGGTGCCGTCGCCGGCGCAGCCCTCACAGCGCCCGCCGCGCACGTTGAAGGAGAAGCGTCCCGGCAGGTAGCCGCGCACCTTGGCTTCTGACGTTTGGCTGAAGAGCTTGCGGACGTGATCGAAGAGGCCGGTATAGGTGGCTGCGTTCGACCGCGGGGTGCGGCCGATGGGTGACTGGTCGATGGCCACCACCTTGTCGATGGCCTTCACCCCGTCGATGGTCCGGTGGAGCCCGGGGGTGGTCCGGGCCCGGTTGACCTGACCCAGCAGCGACGACAGGAGGATGTCGTTCACCAGGGTCGACTTCCCCGAGCCCGAGAGGCCGGTGACGGCCACCAGGCAACTGAGGGGGAAGGCGACGTCGATGTTGTGCAGGTTGTGCTCCCGGGCCCCGCGCACCACCAGCTGATCCCCGGAGCCGGACCGGCGGCGGGCCGGAATGGGGATGGACAACTTCCCGGTCAGGTACTGGCCGGTCACCGAGTCGGCGCAGCGCAGCAGACCGTCGACGTCGCCGCTGTAGACGACGGCTCCCCCGTGCTCGCCCGCCCCGGGGCCGATGTCGACGACATGGTCGGCGGCGCGGATGGTCTCCTCGTCATGCTCCACCACGATCACGGTGTTCCCGAGGTCGCGCAGTCGGACGAGGGTTTCGAGAAGCCGCTTGTTGTCGCGCTGGTGCAGACCGATGGACGGTTCGTCGAGCACGTAGAGGACACCGACGAGACCGGATCCGATCTGGCTGGCCAGGCGGATGCGTTGGCCCTCGCCGCCCGACAGGGTGGCCGTGCCTCTGGTCAGGGACAGATAGTCGAGACCGACGTCGAGGAGGAAGCGCAGGCGGACCTGCACTTCGCGCAGCACCCGGTCGGCGATCAGGTGCTCGCGTTCGCTCAGCTCCAGAACATCGACCTCGGCCGAGGCGGCCGTGATCGACAGGCTGCAGAGCTGGTAGATGTTCAGTCCGCCGATGGTGACGGCCAGGGACTCGGGTTTCAAGCGGGCCCCACCGCAGACCGAGCAGGGGACCTCGCGCATGAAGGTCTCGGTCCACTCCCGCATGCCCTCGGACTCGGACTCCTTGTGGCGGCGCTGCAGCCAGGGGATGACGCCCTCGTAGTGGGTCACGAAGGAACGCGACCGTCCCTGGCGGTTGCGGTACTTGAGCGAGACCTTCTTGGCCCCGGAGCCGTAGAGGACGATCTTCTGGTCGGCCTTGCGCAGCTTGTCCCACCGGGTCTTGACCGAGAACCCGTGCTCGTCGGCGATGGCCTCGAGCATGCGGTCGAACCAGCGGCTGCGGCCGCCGGCCCAGGGGAACAGAGCCCCGCCGGCCAGGGTCTTGGTCGGATCGGGGACCACCAGCTCGGGGTCCACCTCGAACTGGGTCCCGAGCCCGTCACAGGTGGGGCAGGCGCCGTAGGGGGAGTTGAACGAGAAGTTGCGCGGCTCGGGCTCCTCGAACGAGAGATCGTCGAAGGTGCAGGCCAGGTGCTCGGAGAAGGTAAGGAGCTCCTCGGTCTCGTCCTCCTGGATGACGCCGATCTGGGCGATGCCCCCGGTGAGGCGGAGCGCCGTCTCCATCGACTCGGTGAGGCGCTGGCGGATGCCGTCGCGCCGCACCAGGCGGTCGACGATCACTTCGATGGTGTGCTGCTCGTAGCGGGCCAGGGCCACGGTGGCGCGTTCGGTCAGCTCCACCACCTCGCCGTCCACCCGGGCCCGGGCGAAGCCCTGCTTGGCCATGTCCTCAAGCAGTGCCTCGTACTCGCCCTTGCGGCCCCGGACGAGGGGAGCGAGCACCTGGAAGCGGGTCCCTTCGGGGAGGTCGAGGACACGGTCGACGATCTGCTGGGGCGTCTGGCGCACGAGCGGTCGGCCGCACTTGGGGCAGTGGGGCCGGCCGATGCGGGCGTAGAGCAGCCGGAGATAGTCGTAGATCTCGGTGACGGTCCCCACCGTCGAACGGGGATTGCGGCTGGCCGACTTCTGGTCGATGGAGATGGCGGGCGAGAGACCCTCGATGAAGTCGACGTCGGGCTTGTCCATCTGGCCCAGGAACTGACGGGCGTAGGAGGACAGGGACTCGACGTAGCGCCGCTGACCCTCGGCGTAGATGGTGTCGAAGGCCAGGGACGACTTCCCCGACCCGGACAACCCGGTGAAGACGATGAGCTCGTCGCGCGGCAGATCGAGAGAGACGTCGCGGAGGTTGTGCTCGCGCGCGCCTCGCACCACCAGACGATCGGCCATCAAAGGGAGGATACCGGCGACGTCACGGGATCAACGCGGGGTTGGGCGTTCCCTCGAACTCCTCGGCCAGGGCCAGCCGCAGGTCGGCGATCTCGTCGCGCAGCAGCGCCGCCTCCTCGTAGCGCAGCTCCTTGGCCGCTGTCTTCATCTCCTCCTCGAGCCGGAGCACCAGAGAGACGAGTTCGCTCGGCGGGAGCCCGGCCAGCTCCCCCAGGAGATCGTCGGCCGCCGCCGTGTCCGGCGCCGTGCGTGGCGGCCGCCGCGTCGGCATGCCCCGCCCGGGAACGCCCGTGTGACCGGACAGCCGTCGCGGTTTACCGGTGGACGGCGCCCGGCCGCCCTGGTCGCGGCTGTTGCCCCGGCGCGTGTGGGAGTCGTCGGCCGGCCTCAGGCGGGCCAGGATGTCGGTCACCGCCTTGCGGACGGTGGTCGGGTTAATGCCGTGCTCGATGTTGTAGGCCTGCTGCAGGGCCCGTCGGCGTTGGGTCTCACCGATGGCCGTCCGCATGGCGTCGGTGATGGTGTCGGCGTAGAGGACGACGTTCCCCTCGACGTTTCTGGCCGCTCGTCCCATCGTCTGGATGAGCGAAGAGGCCGAGCGCAGGAACCCGGTCTTGTCGGCGTCGAGGATGGCCACCAGCTGGACCTCGGGCAGGTCGAGGCCCTCGCGCAGCAGGTTGATGCCCACCAGGACGTCGAACTCCCCCAGCCGGAGATCACGCAGGAGCTCGATGCGGGTGATGGTGTCGACGTCGGAGTGGAGATAACGCACGCGCACACCGAGCTCGAGGAGGTAGTCGGTCAGGTCCTCAGCCATCTTCTTGGTCAGGGTGGTGACGAGTATCCGGCCCCCCCGTTCGGCCGTCACCCGGATACGTTCGAGGAGGTCGTCGATCTGTCCGGTGGTGGGGACGATCACCACCTCGGGGTCGACGAGCCCGGTGGGCCGGATGACCTGCTCGGCCACCTGGGTCGATATGCCGATCTCGTAGGCGCCGGGAGTGGCCGACAAGAAGATGGTCTGGCCCACGCGGGCGGAGAACTCGTCGAAGGTGAGGGGGCGGTTGTCGAGGGCCGAGGGGAGCCGGAAGCCGTGCTCGACGAGCGTGTTCTTGCGCGACCGGTCGCCCTCGAACTGGCCGTGGATCTGAGGGACGGCCACGTGGCTCTCGTCGATGACGGTCAGGAAGTCCTGGGGGAAGAAGTCGAGAAGGGTGTGGGGCGGCTCCCCCACCTTCCGGCCGTCCAGGTGGCGGCTGTAGTTCTCGATGCCGTTCACCACACCGACCTCGGCCAGCATCTCGAGATCGTGCTCGGTGCGCAGCCGCAGCCGCTGGGCTTCGAGCAGTTTGTTCTCGGACTGGAGCTCGGCCAGTCGCTCCCGCAGCTCGACCTCGATCGACTGCACGGCGCGCCTGGTCGTCTCGTCCCCGGCCACGTAGTGGGTGGCGGCGAAGACCACGAGCTCCTCGAGGTCGTCACCCAGGTCTCCGGTCAGGGCATCGAACTGGCGGATCCTCTCGACGGTGTCGCCGAAGAGCTCGATACGGACCGCCTGCTGCTCGTAGGCGGGGTGCAGTTCGATGGTGTCGCCGCGGACCCGGAAGCGGCCCCGGCCGAGGACGGTGTCGTTGCGGTCGTAGTGGAGGTCCACCAGCTTCCGCAGCAGTCCCCGCTGATCGACCGTGTCGCCCGGCTTCAGGACGAGGATCCGGCTGCGGTACTCGTCGGGTGAGCCCAGTCCGTAGATGCAGGAGACCGAGGCCACCACGATGACGTCGCGCCGCAGGAGGAGACTCGAGGTGGTGGCGTGACGCAGCCGGTCGATCTCGTCGTTGATGGACGAGTCCTTCTCGATGAAGGTGTCCGAGGTGGGGAGATAGGCCTCGGGTTGGTAGTAGTCGTAGTAGGAGACGAAGTACTCGACCCGGTTGTTCGGAAACAGCTCACGCATCTCGGCCGATAGCTGGGCGGCCAGGGACTTGTTGGGCTCGATGATCAGAGTGGGCCGCTGCACGGCCTCGATCGTCCAGGCCATGGTGGCCGTCTTCCCACTGCCGGTGATGCCGAGAAGGGTCTGGTAGCGGTCACCTCGGTTGATGCCCTCGGTCAGCGAGGCGATGGCCACCGGCTGATCGCCGGCGGGGCGTAAGGGGGAGACGACCTCGAGACGGGGCACCCTCCGATCGTACCGGGGGGGTGTATCACCGCCTCCGGGCGAGCTCGGCCCAGACCCGGTCGACCTCGGCCCCGAGATGGTCGAAGTCCGAGGCATTGTCGATGACGAAGTCGGCGCCCTCACGCCTCTCCTCCCGGGTCGGCTGGGCGGCCATCCGGGCCTCGGCGTCCTTCCGGCTGAAGCCCCGCTGCCCGACGAGCCGGGTGAGGGCCAGATCCGCCGGGGTGTCGACCACGATGACGTAGGCGAGATCGAGAAGCTCCCGGTGGACGGGCTTGAGCAGCGGGACGTCGAGGACCACGACGTGGTCCGTCTCCTTCTCGGCGTCGCGACGGGCGAGCATGACGGTCGAGATGGCCGGGTGGGTGATGGCGTTCAGCGCCGCCAGGGCCTCGGGATCGGGGAAGACGATGGCGGCCAGGGCGGCCCGGTCGAGCGAGCCCTCCGGGGTCAGGATGCCGGGACCGAACCGGTCGACGAGCGGTCCGAAAGCGGGCCCGTCGGGGGCCACGACCTCGCGGGCGATACGGTCGGCGTCGATCAGCACGGCTCCGCGCCCCACCAGGAGATCAGCGACCGTCGACTTGCCCGACCCGATCCCTCCCGTCAGACCGACGGCGAGCACTGCCTCGTCGGAGAACTAAGCCTCATAGGGAACGGGGCCTCATAGGGAACGGCGGGGCTTGCCGGCCACGGCCAACAGGACGAGGGTCGTCTCGTCGACATCCTCGGTGACGAAGAAGTCGTCGTCGGTGATCCCGGTGCCGCCGCCAGTGTCGGACCGGGCCATGAAGCGATAGGCGATCGGGAGAGCCCGGGTGTAGGCCCCGACGTACCAGGAGTGGGGGATCTTGTGCCGTATGTCGAAGACGTCGAGCCTGAGTACTTTCTTGGCCTTCTCGCGTCGGAGGCGAAAGTCCTCCTTCACGTGGGGTACGGCGTCGATGCCGCCCACCCAGACGTCGTCGAAGGAACGCTCGAGGACCGATACCAGCTCGGCTCGGCGGAAGAGGCGGATGTGGAAGGGGTTCTCGAAGTCGGCTGGGGCGTTGGGGGTGATGACGAAGGCCTTCCCTTGGGGCGACAGCACGCGGGCCAGCTCGGAACAGTGGGCCTCGGCGTCGGGGAAGTGCTCGATGAGGTGGGAGGAGCAGGCCCAGTCGAAGGTACCGGTGCCGAGAGACAGACGGCGGGCGTCGCACTGGGCCACCCGGAGGCCGGTGGGGCCGTAGCGGGCGGTGGCGTCGGCGGCGGCCTCGAAGCTGTAGTCGACTCCGGTCACCGACCGGTCGGTCCCGGCGAACTGGACCGTCTCGAATCCCTGTCCGCAGCCGACGTCGAGCATCCGACCCGGTCCCAGGCGCTCCCTGACGGCCCGGTAGCCGGCCGAATGGAGAGCCAGGAGCGAGTCCGGGGTGATCCCGACGAGTGGACGTTCGCCCGTGAGTTTGGACACCCGTCGTTCTCCTTCATTGCCGCAAAGCCGGTCCGCGGGCCCCGTACACTACCGGCGATCATCGGACCAGCGGCGGTCCCGCCGCGGGCCGACGACGCCCGTTCGGAGAGGACCCATCGTTGAGCTTGACGGTCGAGACGCCTGCGCCGGAACCCGACACCGAACCGGTGCCGGAACCGGTGCCGGAGCCCACCGATACCCCGGAGCCGGAGCCCACCGATACCCCGGAGCCGGAGCCCACCGATACCCCGGAGCCGGAGCCCACCGATACCCCGGAGC
>Ga0182024_10003928_pt1 | contig 34794 bp, 30 predicted proteins | sample P32metaG_FD_120480 | JGI IMG/M metagenome (GOLD analysis project Ga0182024, IMG submission 120480) | Permafrost microbial communities from Stordalen Mire, Sweden - P3-2 metaG (Illumina Assembly) | ecosystem: Environmental > Terrestrial > Soil > Wetlands > Permafrost | place: Sweden: Stordalen...
AGCATCACTCTTTTCGAGAAAACCCCGCTTTTATCAGGGTTTTCTCAGGTTGCCAACAACTTCGAGAACGTCGATCCTTGTACGCAATTGAAACTGTTCCACTTATAATGGGACAGCATTGATATCAGATATCAAATCTCAGATTTCAAAAGCAGTGGCCAGGATTTCGCCGCCCCGTCTCTCCCGATATTGACGGCCCGCATCCGCAAACTCATTTCCCGCCGGTCTTGATTCGCTCCATCTCTCCGGCAATGTGCCGCAAAGTCTTCTGCATTTCCGGAATCCGCTTGAGCGCGGCAATGACCTTCAAGTACAGCTTGTTTTCCATGACGGGCGATCCGGAGCGGATCGCGCCGGGAGGAACGTCCAGGTGCATTCCGCTCTGCGCCGTGATCACGGCGCCGTCGCCAATTTCCAGGTGACCCGCGGACCCGACTTGTCCCGCGAGTATGCAGCGATTGCCGACCACTGTGGATCCCGCCAGGCCGACCTGACCACAAAGAATGGAATCCTCGCCCACTTCGCAGGCATGTCCCACCAGCACGAGATCATCGATCTTTGCGCCCCTGCGAATTCGCGTTTCTCCCACAGTCGCGCGATCGATGCAGGAATTCGCCTGGATTTCCACGTCGTCTTCGATTACTACCGGGGCTTGTTGCACGATTTTGTACCACCTGCCGTCGGCGCGCTTGGCAAAGCCAAATCCGTCGCCTCCGATCACCACGCCGTTTTGCAGGATCACGCGATTTCCGATCGCGCAGCCTTCGCGGACAACGGTTTGAGAATGGGCGAGAAAATCGTCCCCAATTTTGGTGCCCCGGTAGATAGTCACCAGGCTGTGCAATACGCAGTTGCGCCCGATTTCGACGCCTTCGTCCACGAAACAATGCGGGCCTATGTGAGTGCCTTCTCCAATCTTCGCGGATTTCGCCACCACCGCCGTGGAATGGATTCCCGGAAGGTAAGTTTGCGCGGAGTGAAAAATTTCAACGGTGCGGGCGAAATCAAGATACGGGTTCGCGGAACGCAATGCGGAAAGCGGCGCCAGGCCGGGCTTGCGATCAATGGCCACTTTATTTTCAACCAGCGCCGCCGAAGCGCTCGTGGCCGCCAGGTCCCGCGCGTACCTGGGATTCGAGAGAAACGTCACCTCTCCGGCGCGGGCTTCTTCAATGCCAGCGACCCCGTGGACTTCAATCTGCGCGTCGCCTTCCAGAGTGCAGCCTAATCGCGCGGCCAGTTCGCCGAGTTTCATATTGCTTTCTCCTTGAATGTGCCAGTTGGCTGGCTCAGAGCAAACCCGCAGGGTGAATCGATCACTCTACCTCTTTCAAATCGCAAATCACAAATGCCATAGGCGAAATTTCAGACCTGAAAGTTCGAATCTGAAATTTCAAATCTATTGATTTCCCCAGGCTTGCCGCAATTCGCTCGTTGCCGGAAGCGCAGGTCACTCGTTGAAGAGACCCGGCTGCGGCGGCGCGGCCGGCTTTCGCCGGGCAATCCCCACAACGCCAAGGACGGTCATTTCGGCGAGGGCCGTTCGGGGGATAAAGATTTTCAGAGTCGTTCCGTGCAGGTCCGGAGGAGTAATCTGGACTCCGCGATCGAGCAGAGACAGCAGGTCGTTGGGCACCACTCCTTCAATACTTTCGTTGTCCTGGAACTTCAGGCGCACCCATAGCCCGTCGAGCTTGGGCCTGGAGAGAAACGCTTTGCGCTCAGGTTCAAAATCATCGGTAAAATCTCGAACGAAGTACACGCTGCGCACGTCCTTGAGCGCCACATTCCGGTGCTCGCCGTCAGGCGTTAGCAGATCAATCGCCTCCGCATCTCCCAGCTTCCCCGGGTTCAGGTATCCCCGCAGCGAGGACCGGTTCAGCAAGAGTACGACGACTTTTTTAAGTGTGGAGGCTGGGGCGCGTAGTTTCACGGAGACGGGTGTGGGCTCGACTTTCCCCAGCACGCTTCGAAGCAAGCGTGGGGCCTGCGAATACGATCACCTACGCGCGGGCCTTGCGAGTTGACGCGAGTTATGTTATGTTGAGCAGTCTTTTTCTGTCAAGTGTTTATATATCAGAGGTTTAGACTGAGGCTTTGACTGGGGGCCTCGACCTTTTGACCCACACGCTGACCCACAAGAGGCAGATTCTCAAGTCTGCCTCCATCATTAGCATTATCACAGTTGTCAGTCGGATTCTCGGATACGTCCGGGATCAGCGGTTGACGCTGTTGCTGGGGACGACGAGAATCGCCGACTCATTCGTTCTGGCATACCGGATCCCGAATGTCCTTCGTCGGCTGGTCGGGGAAGGGTCGATGACGGCATCGTTCATTCCCGTTTTCACGGATTACATGCGGAATCGTTCGCGGGAGGAAACCTGGGCGTTTGCGAACCGCCTCTTTTGGACGTTTTCCGTGGTTTTGGCCGGGTTAACGGTCCTGGGCGTCATCTTTTCACCCCTGATCGTCCGGACGTTTTCGATGTTCGGAAAGAACCAAGTTCAGATCGAGGCCGTCTATCTGAACCGCCTGATGTTTCCTTACATCCTGTTTATCGGGATGGCGGCCCTGGCGATGGGGATTCTGAATTGTTTCCATATTTTTGGCATGCCCGCAGCGACTCCCATTCTGCTGAACATCTCGTTCATCGTCTTTTCGACAGCTGCGGTGTGGAGATACTTCGCAAGCCCGGCGTCGGCGCTCGCGGTAGGCGTGCTGGTGGGAGGCATTCTGCAGTTTTTTCTTCAGGTGCCCCAACTGGTCCGCAAGGGGATGAATTTCCAGTTCGGCATTTCCTTTACCGATCCCGGAGTGCGCCGCGTGGCGCGTCTGATGGTTCCGGGATTTATCGGGATCGGGATCGCGCAGATTAATCTGCTGGTGGACACGATCTTTGTGAATGCCAAAATTATGCCGGAGGGAAGCCTGATTTCCCTCTACGTCGCGGACCGCGTGACGGAACTGGTGCTGGGAGGCTACGCGATCGCAGTGGCCACGACGATTCTTCCGATGATGTCGCATCAGGCTTCCGCCGGCGACTTTGAAGGGATGAAGCGGACGTTTGGATTTTCGCTGCGAATCGTGTCTTTTATCACCATCCCGGCGGCGGTGGGCCTGGTGACCCTCCGCGAGCCGATCGTGCAGGTGCTGTTCCAGCACGGGCAGTTCGTCGCCGAATCTACTCGGTTGACCGCGCGGGCATTGCTGTATTATTCAATAGGGCTGCCCGCGTTCGCGGCCGTGAAGCTGATCGTGCCGGCGTTCTTTTCGACGCAGGATACGAGCACACCGGTTCGTGTCGCGGGAATCACGGTGGTCGCCAACATCGCGTTGAACCTTATTTTTTTATTTTACTTTTTCGCGAAGTTCAAAAATGGGGGGCCGGCGCTGGCGAGCGCGCTGGCGGCTTATCTGAATGTTGCCATTCTATTTACAATTTTCCGCTTGCGGTTCGGGCGGATCGGAACGGTTGAAATCCTGACGTCCATGGGGAAAATTGCCATCTGCGCCGCGGTCATGGGAGTTGTTTGCTGGGGCGCCCTCCGTTACTCTCAATTCGACATGATTGAACATTTTTTCCCTCGCCTTGTGGTCTTTGTGTGCCTGATTGGCTCGGCGACTCTCACGTACCTGGGCCTTGCGTGGCTGTTTCGTTGCAATGAGTTGAGCGAAGTTTATGGCATTGCGTTCCACAGGGATCACGCCGCGGCGGAATCAACCAGGTGGATGGGCTAACGCATGGAAACCACAATCCATGTTTTCTTGACTTACGTGCGCGTTGAAAAGGGCCTCGCGAACAATACGATTCTCGCCTACGGGCGGGATCTGAAACGATTTGCCGCGTTCCTCGCGAAGCGCCGGAAGCGACGCGTCGAAGAGGTGAACCGCGAAGATGTCGTCGATTTTCTTTCCAGCCTATACCGCGAAAAGCTGGACAGCCGGTCCGTCGCGCGGTACCTGGTTTCGCTCCGGTGTCTTTTCAAATTCGCCTTGATGGAGGAGCTGATCACCACCGACCCGACGGAGAATCTGGAATCGCCGAAAATTCGTCAAAGTCTGCCCTCTTACTTGCGCTTGGATGAAATGGACAAAGTTCTTGCCGCTCCCGATCCTTCTACGCCCATCGGCTTGCGCGACCGCGCCATGCTGGAGGTCCTCTATTCCTCCGGCCTGCGCGTTTCCGAATTGCTGAACCTGCGGATTTCCGACCTGGATATTCGAATCGGATGTGTGCGGTGTGTAGGGAAGGGCGACAAAGAAAGGCTCGTTCCGATCGGGCGAAAAGCCATCGCGGCCGTCGAGCAATACCTTGCCGGGGCGCGTCCGAAGTTTGTCCGGCCCAGCAGCCCTCCGCCGCACAACCAGGTGCTTTTCCTTACCAGAAATGGCAAGAGGCTCAGCCGCATCAGCATCTGGAAGATCATGCACGATTACGGAGTGCGTCTGGGTTTGCGCGGCCGCCTGACTCCGCATAAACTGCGACACAGTTTTGCAACGCACCTGCTCGAGAGGGGCGCGGACCTGCGTTCGGTTCAGCTCATGCTGGGCCACGCGGATATTTCCACGACTCAGATTTACACGCACGTGGTCGAGGAGCGCCTGAAGCAGGTCTACAAGGCGCATCACCCGCGTGCGTGAAGGCCAACGATTCAGCCACGGAGAATTTCCGTGGAATAACAAATTCGATCGAGCGCGAAGACGCCGCAAAATGATTGGCGATCTCGCCCGAGGACGGAAAACGCATGCCTGATTACATGTACCAATTGGAGAGCCGGCTCACCGCCGAACAACGAGCGGCGCTGGTTCGCATCCAGGAACTCGCTCTCGCGAGCGAGGCCAATCTCTATCTCGTCGGCGGCGCCGTGCGCGATTTAATTTCCGGAATGCCCATTCGGGATCTGGATTTTACCGTCGAGGGAAATCCCACGCGGATCGTCCGGGAACTGGAGAAGGGCGGAGCGCAGGTCACCGGCGAGGACGAGTCCTTGCGCTCGGTGGAACTGCTTCTTTCGGGAGACGTGGACGCCAGCATTTCCGCGGCGCGCGATGATTTCTACTCGCGTCCCGGTGCGAAATTCGAAGTCCGCTTTTCTACCATCATGGAGGATCTGAAGCGCAGGGATTTTTCCATCAACGCCATCGCCATCTCACTGAATACGAATTCCCGGGGCCTGCTTCTCGATCCCACCAACGGTCTTGCTGACCTCGAGCGCCGCGAAATTCGCGCGCTTTCCATTCACAGTTTTACGAATCAGCCGGTCCGGTTGCTGCGTGCGTTGCGCTACGCGGCGAGGATGGATTTTAAGCTGGATTCCCGCACGGCGGAATGGTTCAAGCTGGCGATGGAACGCAAGCTGCAGGAAACAATCTCTCCGGAAGACGCGGGCAGTGAACTCCGGCAGGTCGCGCGCGAGGAAAAACCCGTCGCCATCCTGAGATCATGGGAGTCGCACGACCTGCTCGAAGTATTGCACCCGCAGCTTGCCAAACGTCATCCCGACTATGACGCAATTAACCGGATCACTCGCGTTCGCGAGGACATGATGACCGCTGGCTTTCGCCTGCGCCTGGTTGCGCCCGTCACGCTGGCCATTCTGGGGCGATTGAAAGACCGCGAGCGCGCCGCCGTTCTGGGCCGGATGTCGTTGCCAACGGCGGAGCGCCACGCCGTAGAGGCGCTCGAATCGGAATCGTTGAAAGTCGTAAAGCTGTTGAACGGACCAAAGACGGCGTCCGTCCGTGATGCTTATGCGTTCCTCGAGAAAACTCCCGTCGACTTCCTGGGTTTTATCCTGGCCGAATCGTCAAACGGCAAAGCGGTCAGTAAGATTCGAAATTATTTGAACAAGTGGAAGCCGATGCGCCAGGCGCTGCCCGGCGTTGCGGCCGAGCTCGAAGCCCTGGGAATGGAGCGCGGCCCAAAGTTCGACAAAGTGATCGAGGATTTCTTCCAGGCGCAATTGCTTGGAAAGGCGCGGAAGCCGGAAGATCACGCCAAGGTCCTGCGAAAACTGTCGGGCATCAAAGAGCCGCCAAAGAAGATTGAAGAAAAGAAGAAACCGGAAAAGCCAAAGAAAAAAGGAAGTTCGGATGCCGTTTCCGCAACTCCGCCGCCAGTCGAACAACCCGCGACGGGAAAAGAGAAGCCGCGAAAACCGGAATCGGCGCACCCGTCGGCAAAAGCTGCTTCCAAGGCGAGCCCGAAGAAAAAACCGTCCGGCAAGAAAAAATAATCGCGATTTCAATTTCCTGAAATCGCGTCATAGCCAAATTTCGCGTACGCGACTAGAATAGCTTCCGGCATGGAAACCCCCAGATTCGTTCACCTGCATCTGCACACGGACTACAGTCTTCTGGATGGAGCTTGCGACCTCGAAGAGGTCGTGGACGAGGCTGCCCGGCGGCATATGCCGGCCGTTGCGGTCACCGATCACGGCAATCTGTTTGCGGCGGAGTCCTTCTACCACGCGGCCAAGACGCGCGGCGTCAAACCGATCATTGGTTGTGAAGTCTACATCGCAAAGGGAAGCCGTCACGATCGCGGAGAATCCACCGAACGCGAATCGGGGAACGGCCACGCGAGTTCACCCTCCGAGCCCGGTCAGCGCAGTACCAATCACCTCGTATTGCTATGTGAAAATGCGGAAGGCTATCGCAACCTGATCAAGCTGGTTTCCGCGGGATACCTCGAAGGGTTCTACTACAAGCCGCGAATTGATTACGACTTGCTCGCCAAGCACAGCAGCGGCTTGATTGCCTTGTCGGCGTGTTTGCGCGGCCCCGTCACCGAACAACTCGTCGAGGAACGCCCGGAGCAAGCGCGTGAAGCTGCCTACCGGTTGCGCGACATTCTCGGGAAAGGGAATTTCTTCCTCGAAATTCAGGACCAGGGCCTCGACATTGAAAAGCGCGTCAATCCACAAATTGTCAGCCTGTCAAAGGAAACGGGCATTCCCCTGGTTGCGACCAACGACTGCCATTATCTGAGTCACGCGGATGCCCGCGCGCAGGAAGTGCTGCTTTGCATTCAAACCGGGAAGACGATGAGCGACACGCACCGCATGAAATTCGCCACCGATCAGTTTTTCTTCAAGACGGCCGAAGAAATGGCGCGCGTGTTCGGTGAAATTCCCGAGGCGCTCGAGCGCACCGTGACTATCGCGGAACGCTGCAGCGTCAAAATTGATGCAGTCCAAAATTCGTTTCCCGATTTTCAGGTTCCCGAGGGCCATACGGTCGATACGTATTTTGAAACGGTGGTTCGGGAAGGCTTCGCGCGGCGCGTCCCCGTCCTCGAAGCTCGCGCAAAGGCCGGCCATCTCCGTAAAACGCTGGCCGAATACGAAACCCGGCTGACCAACGAGATCCGCATGATCAAGCAGATGCGCTACGCCGGGTATTTCCTGATCGTCTGGGACTTCATCCGCTACGCCAGGTCGCAGGGAATTCCCGTCGGCCCGGGAAGGGGATCGGCGGCGGGAAGCCTGGTGAGTTACGCGCTGCAAATCACGGACGTGGACCCGCTTCAGTACGACCTGTTGTTTGAGCGTTTCCTCAACCCGGAGCGCGTGTCCATGCCCGACATTGATATTGACTTCTGCATGCGGCGGCGCAGCGGCGTGATCGAATACGTCACCGAGAAGTATGGCCGCTCGAACGTCGCGCAGATCATCACGTTTGGAACCATGGCGGCAAAAGCCGCAATCAAGGACGTGGGCCGCGCTATGGATTTGCCCTACGGCGAAGTGGACCGCATCGCCAAGCTCATCCCGAACCAGTTGAACATCACTCTGGATGAAGCGCTAAAGCTGTCGCCGCAGCTCAAGAGCCAGATCGACAGCGACGCGCGCTACGTTGACATGATGGAAGTCGCCAAACGCCTCGAGGGCCTGGCGCGCCACGCTTCGACGCACGCGGCAGGCGTCGTGATTTCTCCCGAGCCCCTTACAAATATTGTCCCGCTGTACAAGTCGAACCGGGATGAAATCACGACGCAGTACGACATGAAGGGCCTCGAACACATTGGGCTGTTGAAAATGGATTTCCTGGGCCTTACGACGCTCACTGTCCTCGATGATGCCGTCCGCATGGTGGAGCAGAATCGCGGCGTTCATGTGGATCTGGGAACGCTGCCGCTCGATGACGAGGCGACGTACAAGCTTTTCGCGCGCGGAGAAACCACGGCGATCTTTCAGTTTGAGTCGCACGGCATGCGGGACATCCTGCGCCGCTACACGCCCACGCGCCTCGAAGACCTGACCGCCCTCAATGCTTTGTACCGCCCCGGCCCGATCCAGGGCGGCATGATCGACGACTTCATCAACCGGAAGCATGGCAAGAAAAAAGTCAGCTACGATCTTCCCGAGCTGAAGGAAATTCTCGAAGAAACTTACGGCGTCATCCTCTATCAGGAACAGGTGATGCAGATCGCCAATCGCCTCGCCGGATTTTCGCTTGGCGAAGCCGACATCCTTCGCCGGGCCATGGGCAAAAAGAACCGCGATGAAATGGGCGCGCAGCGAGAAAAATTCCTGGTCGGCAGCTGCGCTCGCAAAGTTCCCGCCAGGAAAGCAGAAAAGATTTTCGATCTGATGGCGGAATTCGCCGGATATGGTTTCAACAAATCGCACTCCTGCGCCTACGCGCTGCTTGCGTACCAGACGGCGTACCTCAAGACCCATTATCCTGTGGAGTTCATGGCCGCCCTGCTGACTTCGGAAACGGGCAATACCGAAAAGGTCGTGAAATATATCAACGAGTCCCGCGGAATTGGCATCACGGTGCTGCCCCCCGACGTGAATTCCAGCGATTTGAATTTCACGCCCGTCGGTGAGTCCATCCGCTTCGGCCTGCAGGCGATCAAGAATGTGGGTGAAAACACCGTGATGGGGATTCTGGAAGCACGATCGAAGCTCGGGCGGTTCCATTCGATCTATCAATTCGTCGACAACATTGACACGCGCCTGCTGAACAAGCGAGTGCTCGAAAGCCTGATCAAATCCGGCGCCATGGATAGCATCGGTGCGCGGAGGGCGCAGAACTTTGCCGTCATTGACCGCGCCATCGAGCGCGCCCAGCGGCAGCAGCGCGAGCGTACGAGCGGCCAGCACGGACTATTTGGAGGCGCATCGGCCGCCGCGGCCCCCGCCGATGAGCCGTTACCGGACCTCGAGGAGTGGCCCGAGCACGAAATGCTGGCGGCGGAATTTGCGACGGTGGGTTTCTACATTTCCGGCCATCCGCTTTCCAAATATGCGGCCAAGCTTTCCGAATTGGGAGCCATCGACCTCGCCGCAGTCGAGGGCCGCCGCAATGGCGAAGAAATCACCGTCGCCGGAATTGTGATTGCGACGCGCAGCATGCGCTCTCGAAAAGGAGAGCGTTGGGGGATTCTCACGCTGCAGGATATGACCGGCGTTCTCGAAGTCCTCGCCTTTCCCGAATCGTTCGCTCGCCTCGAAGCCGTGTTCAAGAGCAATGCGCCCATGCTCCTGAAAGGCCGGGTGAATGTCGAGGAGGCCGGCACGCGCCTCGCCGTCATGGACGCGCGCCGCCTCGAAGACATCGGGCAGCTCCCCCCTAACGTAATGCGCGTGCGAGTGGACATGGCCGCGCTCGACGACCGGATTCTCGATGAACTCAAAAGTTTGTTTGCAGGCAAGCCCGGATCGTGCGCCGTGGCGTTTGACCTGATTTCTCCCGAAGGCGAGGTAGCCACACTGCGTGCCGATCAGCGCGTGCGACCCGATCAGGACCTCGTCCGCGAAGTTTGCAGGCTTTGCGGAGAAAACGCGGTCCAATTGGAATCGCGCGGCTGACGGCCACCGCCTCTGCCGCGAACTGCTGGAGTGATACAATCCTGGGTGGCGTTCGATTGTTGTGTCATTCCTTGCGAAGCAGGGTATCTCTCTGGAACGGGTGTAGTCCGGATTTTGAATGTTTTTGGGGCCAATCTCTCAAATGGTTAGATGATATTTTCAGTCGCGGCTTCATAGGTTGCGGAAAAGATCTAGTAGCACAGCCACTCTTGGGTGTGTGCTGAATGTGAGCGCTGCAAATTCAGCACAGGCAAAAGTGCCTGTGCTACTAGAATCCGCTCTGAATCGACTATTTCCGCAGCCTCTTCAGCCGCGACATTGGATCAATCGGGAACTGGTGCTTTAGCCCCTGTCGTCCAATTTGAATTGGTTATTCCTGTTTATCGCTGACGGCAAGGGCAATGTCGCGCTAAATTAAAACCATGAAACGGAATTCACGCACCGACGAAATCGAAAAGCTCGAGCGCGAAGTCGCCGATCTGCAGCGCATGGCGAGGCCGGAGATTGCCTCCGGAGATCTCGACCGCCTGCGCGGCGTGATCTCGCAGCTTCGCCACGATTTTTACCAGAACATCGGCCCCTGGCAGCGCACTCTGCTGGCGCGCCACCCGCAGCGCCCCTACATGATGGATTACGTCCGCATCCTGTTTGAGGGTTTCCAGGAATTGCACGGCGACCGCGCGTATGGAGATGATGCCGCAATGATCACCGGATTCGCCAATTATCACGGACGGCCCGTGGCCGTGATCGGCCAGAGGAAGGGAAGGGACACGAAGCAGCGTGTCGCGCTTAATTTCGGCCAGGCTAAGCCCGAAGGCTACCGCAAAGCGCTTCGCGTCATGCACCTCGCCTCAAAATTCGGCCGCCCGATTTTTACTTTTGTGGATACACCCGGAGCGTACCCCGGTGTTGATGCCGAGGAGCGCGGCCAGGCGGAAGCAATCGCGAGAAATCTTCGCGAGATGGCCCGCTTGCCGGTTCCGGTTGTCGTGACGATCACCGGCGAAGGCGGTTCCGGCGGGGCATTGGCGATTGCCGTGGGAGATCGCGTAAACATGATGGAAAATTCGGTTTACTCCGTAATTTCTCCCGAGGGTTGCGCCTCGATCCTTTGGCGCAATGCGGCCAAGGCGGAAACCGCTGCCGAGGCGCTCAAGATTACCCCGCAAGATCTGTCCCGCCTCGGGATCATCGACGAAATCATCCCCGAACCGGAAGGAGGCGCGCACCTGGATCACGAAGCCTCCGCCGCACTTCTGGACGCGGTTCTGGAGCGATCGCTTCGCGACCTTCTGGTCCTTTCGACCTCCGAACTTCTCGATCGCCGCTACGAGAAATTCCGCCGCATGGGGCAGTTCTTCGAAGCCGCAAAGGCCTGACGCGCTTCTGCATCGCACCTGCCGGGGGCATTCCAAAACAGCATTGCTGGTTTCGCACCATGATTGAGCATCTTCATTGTTGCTCCGGGATATCTCGTCTAGTCTGGTTGAACGGAGACGGGGCTCTCATGTCAAAGCAGACGGACATTCAGGGTACGGACGCATCGAGCACAACCGGAACGAACCAGGTTTTCCGTCCCTACGAACGCCTGGTGGATATTAAGGTTCTGGGGAAAACGTTCCAGGTTCCCGAAAAGAACACGATTCTCCGTTGTTTTCAATACATCAGCCCGGAAACCATCCCCTACGGTCGTTTCTGCTGGAATCAGGATTGCCAGTATTGCAGGGTGGTCGGCAAGCTGGTGGACGACGATCAGCCCCACGAGTTGCTCAGCTGCAAATTTCTGGTCAGTGCGGGCATGGAAATCACCGAACTCAGCCCCGAATTGAAATACTGCCTCCAAAATAAACTCGATAAGTAACCCTTGCAGCGGTCAACCTGACTTGAATTTCAGAAGCGCTTAGCCCCATGTCCGTATAGCGAAAGCTCCGTTCGCAAAGAAGTTGTTCCCGCGGCAGGACCAGCGTACGATGCAGAACCGAAAGAGCCCAATCGCAAAATTCAGGTGAGACTGAGCTTATGACTGCAGCGAAAACATTATCGAAATCGTTGAAGTATTCCCTGCAAATTGCGCTCGTCCTGCTGGTTTTCCAAATGACGCCAAGTCTACCCCGGCGCGCATCGTCCGCGTGGTCATCCAGCGCGTGGAATCTCCAACTTTCGGGGGAGCTCCCTTCGGTGCGATGGGGCAATACGAAAAAATCGTTGGTATTGCCTGCGGAGAGGTTGATCCGAGCGGTCCTCACAACGCCATGATTCAGGACATCGCTCTCGCGCCGCGCAACTCGCGTGGAATGTTCGAACACTCGACGGACGTTTATATCCTGCGCCCGCTCGATCAGCGAAAAGGGAATCAGGTTTTGTTTTATGACGTCGTAAATCGCGGCAACAAGATCGCGCTGGCCGGCTATAACGTAGGCGCCGCTGAATCGGACGACCCCGCCAACAACGCGGCCAGGCAAGCAAAATCCCGCAGTAGCGGGCCGCTTCATCGGGCGGATTTGAAATTCATTGTTTCCCGGAACGCGGGAGAGTACGATGCGTGAAACTGGGGTATTGCACCGGTAATCGAGTGAAAGGTTTCACGGCTCTTGCAAATCAAAGTAATCGTCTAGGAGGCGCTTGTGCGAACTAGATTGTTCTCATTCCTCGCGACTGCCATTTTGAGTATTTCAGCCTTCTGCGCAGGCCCTAGTTCCGCATGGGGACAGGCGTCGGGCCCCGTGGCGCTCGCCGGGCAGGTCACTTCGCAGGAGGAAGGCCCGATGGAGGGCGTGCTGGTCAGCGCGAAATCCGCGAACTCCACGATTACCGTCACCGTCGTGAGCGATGAGCACGGCCACTATAGCTTCCCGCGAAAATCCCTCGATGCCGGACAATATACGCTGCATATTCGCGCGGCTGGCTACGACCTGGTGGATCCCGGAACCATTGACGTTCCCGATCAGAAGCCGGCGACCGCCGATTTGAAACTTGAGAAAACAAAAAATCTCTCTGCCCAACTCTCCAGCGCGGAGTGGATCAACAGTTTCCCCGGCACGGACCAGCAAAAGCAATTTCTCCTGGGCTGCGTCACCTGCCACACGCAGGAACGCGTCGCGAAATCCACGCACGATGCGGATGAATGGGTGCAAACCTACACGCGGATGTCGGGCTATGCACCTGAAAGCCAGCCTTCACGTCCGCAACTTCGCCGGGATCGCGAAGCCGATGACGGAATGGAAGCCGTCGGGCGAGGCGCAGCGCGGAATCAAAAGCAAGCCGAGTGGATGGCCAGCATCAATCTAAGCAAAGTGGAAAAATGGGCCTATCCGCTGCAGACTTACCCGCGCCCCAAGGGCCGCGGCACGCATGTGATCATTACTGAGTACACGCTCCCCCGGCCGAACACGATGCCCCATGACGCGGTCGTCGACTCCAAAGGGATGGTCTGGTACACGGATTTCGGCTGGCAATTCCTGGGCAAACTCGACCCCAGGACCGGCAAGACGCAGGAATTTCCAGTGCCCGAGCTGAAAGCAAATTTCCCTCTTGGGATGCTCGATCTTGAACTCGACAAGCAAGGGAATTTCTGGATCGCCCAGATGTTGCAGGGAGGCTTTTCCAAGTTTGATCCGGCAGCCGAGAAATTCACGTCCTACAAAATTCCGCCGGAGGAGAACAATGCCTCGACGCAAATCAACATGGTGATGCCCACTCATTCGGAAGTGGACGGAAAAGTGTGGACACAGGACACCGGCGACCTGACGATTCACCGTCTGGACATCGAGACCGGAAAAATCGAGACGTTTACAACGTACCCGGATGGCCGAGCGGGACACGGACTGTACGATGTGCTTTCGGATTCACATAATAATCTCTACTTCACCGACATCGGCGGAGGAAATTTCGGCCGCGTCGACGCCAAGACAGGGAAAATTACGCTCACTCCCACGCCAGCTAAGGTTGCCGGCAAACCTTCCGGCCCGCGGCGTGGTCAGATGGACAGCCAGGATCGCCTCTGGTATGGCGATTACGGCGGAAACAGAATGGGCATGTACGATACCAAGACCGGCCAATTCAGAGAGTGGGAAGCCCCGCATCCCTGGATGGCTCCCTACGACGCGGAGGTCGACAAGAATGGCGATGCCTGGGGCGTGGGAATCACCAGCGACCGCGTGCTCCGCGTGGACCCCAAGACCAATCAGATTACAGAATACTTGATGCCCCGGTACACGAGCATGCGCCGCATTTTCGTTGATAATTCAACCAACCCCGTCACATTCTGGCTCCCCAACAATCATGGAAACGAGTTGGTCAAGGTCGAGCCCCTGGATTAATTGGAAGTCATCGCATAAATTTCCAATCATCTAACAACGTGAAATCGGCTTCGCGTGGCTCTGATCCCGGCGCCGAAAGCGCCGGCTGATACCAGCCCAGGGCAACGCCCTGGGAATGGAATCCCAAAATCGTTGCGCCCTAAAGGGGCGCAGGATTCCTCCGCCCGTTAAGGGTGTGCGTGAGAACTCATGTTGGGCTTGTATAGCGCCCGCCTTCAGGCGGGCATGTCCGCAAATCTAAAGTGCCCGCCTGAAGGCGGGCGCTACAAATTCACCCGAAATCCGGGTTGTCACGCACACTCGTCTGGCGAGGTACATCTTCCTCAATGATTGGCCGATTCACCTTGTAAAATACCCCCCGCGCCGAATTCTACGTCTTGTCCTCAAGCACCCCGCAACTTTTCCCGGACCCTGGTGTTTAACCGCGTGGACGCATCCGAGTTTGCTCAATAACTGCGGCCTGATTTCCACCCCTGGAACCCCCAGGCCGCGGCGATTGCGCATCAAAGGGCGCGGCGTCCCCGATTACGGCGCGCCCTTCAGATTTTCTGAAACTCAACTGTCATCATCGCCTTCGCTTTCCTATTCTGCTTTTTCTCCGCATGTTTACCTCGACTCTCGCGTGGCAATTTGCTGTACGATGTTTTTCGAATATGGAAACTCTTCCAAACTGGGTCACGTGTGACGGATGTGGACTCCCAGGCTCTCCGGCCCACATCGCAGAGCGTGTCCATCGGCTGGAACTCGCGACGAGGTATCGTCCTATCCATATCAGTGTGCTCTTTGTCGTTGCCGCGCCATTGCCTCGTCCCGAAGACGATTTTTACGCCCCGCCCGAATCGCGGCAGTTTTTCGATTCGTTCATGGAGGCGGTCGATATTTTTCCATCTGGAAATAAACCGCCGGCTGGAGCAGAATCTCCCGACGCCGCCAAACTCGCCGAGTTCCAGCGACGGGGCTACTACCTCTCGTACCTGTCGGAATGTCCGGCCGCGGGAGAGGATGCGTCCGCCAATACAGCGATCCCGCGCCTCGGTCCGACACTCGCCCGGCGAATTCGATTTAATTACAAGCCCCGCCAGACGGTGATTCTGGGAATTGAACTGTCCCCGCTGAGCGAAGTCCTGAAAAGAGCCGGAGTGCCCGCTGCTTCTGTTTCGATTCTTGGCATCCCCAAGCCCGGTGATTTCGCCCAGGCGGCGCAATTTCGTTCTGCATTTTCCAGTCTCGCACGCAGCGGAAGCGACTCCCTTTGAATCCTCCTGCCTCACGTTGATCGAATCATGCGGGTTGCTTTCGTAGCGGCCGGCTCCTCACGGGTCTTTCGTGATGAGCTGGGCAACCTTCCTTTCAGCCCGACCCGGCGCCAAAGTTTCCGCTAGCTTTTGGGCCCTGCGCGCGTTACTACGTCCCTATGCGACGCACCCTGTCACAAATTTCTCCCGGCGAGCGTTGTTATGGTGTGGACGCACCCAGCGAAGCAGGCGCTGAGAGCAAGGATGCGGAGATCCAGTTCGATATTGAGGCCATTTTTCACGCCCAATATGCGCGCATCGCCCGCGTGATCGCGAGAGTCGTTCGTGATCCTGCCCGCGCGGAGGAACTCGCCGTTGAGGTGTTCCTGAAATTATGGAGAAGGCAACAGACTTTTGGCGATAAGACGCAGGGATGGCTCTATCGCGCCGCCGTGCGAATAGGCATCGACGAACTTCGCCGGCAAACGCGTCGAACGCGTTACGAGCGTCTCTTCGGATTTGGTGAAAAGGCGCTCACGCCTGAGCAAATCCGAGCCGCCACAGAGGAGCAGGAAAGAGTCCGCCTCGTCCTGGGGATCATCCACCGACGCCACGCCGAGTTGTTGCTCCTGCGAAGCGATGACATGAGTTATGAGGAAGTGGCAAACGCTCTCGACATAAACCCGGCTTCGATTGGAACTCTCCTGAGCCGTGCGCAACAGGCATTCAGAAAGGAGTACGTCAAGCGCTATGGAGAACAATAAAGACGCGGACATCAACCGGTGGGTCGCCGAGCGCCTAAACACACTCGATCCGGGCAGCGAATTCCATCCCAATGCGGCCTTGGCGCTGGCACGTTTCCGAAATCTGCGCCAAACGAGATTTCGGCGCACGCGCTTGTGGGGTTGGACGGCGGCTGTGGCCTCGGTGGCTCTCCTTTTCGTCCTCGCACTTCCCGAAACTCGAGCGGTTGCTCAGCACTGGTTGAACTTCGGTTCCGTGGACATGAACCAGAGTGGTGCGACGTTGGACCGCCCGGAGTATTCAGGCTCGCAACTGGTGCGTCCCGCGGATTATCGCGAGTGGATTTATTTGTCGTCGGGACTGGGCATGGAATACAACGCTGCGGCCGGGGGCCCCGAGAATTTTACAAATGTTTTCGTTGCGCCGTGGGCTTATCGCGAATTTATGTCCACCGGCAAATGGCCGGATAAGGCGATGTTTGTCCTGGAGGGGCGCGCATCCGAAACCAAAGGCTCGATCAATAAATCAGGACATTTTCAGTCCGACCTGAAGAGCGTGGCCGTCGAGGTCAAAGACGAGACACGATTCGCTGACCGATGGGCCTATTTCAGTTTCCGAGGCGACACGATGACGGCCGACGCAATGACTGGCCCTACGGACGCCTGCTGGCAATGCCACGATTCCAACGCAGCGGTCGAGCACACATTCGTCCAGTTCTATCCGACTCTCAAGCCGGTTGCCCTGAAGTTCGGAACCTACCGGGCCCAGGCCGAATAAGTGGTCGGAGCAATCGAATGACGCCTCTCTCCATTCGCTCACTTCGCGACAATCTTGCTCAGGACTATGATAGAATTCAGCTCAAGGAACTTTAAGGTGTCAAGGGAGAGGGAGAAGTTTGTGAAAACCAAAGTGAAATTCGGAATCGGGGCGGGAATCATCATTGTTACGCTCTCCTGCCTGGCCTATGTGGGAGCGGAGCAGAGCAAGACGTATTATCACACGATATCGGAGCTCCCCACTTTGAACGGCGCCGCGCTACACCAGCGTCTCCGAGTCGGCGGGGACGTGAAGACCGGCTCAATCCAGCATTATTCCGGCCGCATCGATTTTGTTCTTGTAGAAGATGGGAAAGGCCTGCCCGTGAGCTACGTTGGCACCGATCCGCTGCCGGACACTTTTAAGGATGGCGCGCAGTGCCTGGTCGAAGGGAAGGTTCAACCCGATGGACGCTTCGTGGCTGAGACGGTCCAGGCCAAGTGCGCGTCTAAGTATGAAGCGGCCCCTCCAGGTCAGGCGCAGCCGGCCGCAACTGGCTCAGATTACTCGAGCGGCAAGGGTTAAGCAGGGGGCCGAGGGACAAGTATTCGCTTCATGTTGTGGTTGGGGATGGCTCGAGAGATTTCGGGCGGCAGTGATTCCGCAGAATGCAAATAGACAATCTGAAACCGAGGGCCTAATTTGGACATATTCGGTTCATATGCGTTGCTACTCGCCTTTGCGTTTGCGATATACGCAATCGCAGGCGGAATTGCTGCGATCATCACGCGCCGTCCTCTCCTAATCAAGTCCGCACGCAATGCGGGTTTCGCTGTTTGCGTTCTGATCTGGATGGGCACCGCGAGCCTGGTCTACCTGTTCTTCACCGACGATTTCAAGATGGCGTACGTTGCTGCGCACAGCAACCGGACGCTTGCCCCTTATTACAAATTTTCGGCTCTCTGGTCGGGCCAGGAAGGCTCCCTGCTTTTCTGGAGCTTCCTGCTTTCGATTTATGTTTTTTCCGCTCTCTTTACGTATCGCGGCAAACATCCGGAGCTGATGCCATACGTCGGAGTTGTCCTCGCCGGCGTTCAGACGTTCTTCCTGATCATGAATAATTTCGTCGCAAGCCCCTTCCATGTGTTTGCGGCGAGCGGCGGCGCGGGCGTCCTGCATCTTGCGACACTCGCGGATGGAAGCGGCCTCAATCCTTTACTCCAATATCCGGAAATGGCGATTCATCCGCCGACGCTGTATACCGGCTACACGGGATTTACGATTCCATTTGCGTTCGCTTTGGGAGCGCTGCTGGGCCGCTATCCAGGAGAAAAATGGATTCACCTCACGCGCCGCTGGACCATGATTGCCTGGGCGTTCCAATCCGCCGGAATTTTGCTCGGCGCGCACTGGGCGTACGCGGTGCTGGGCTGGGGCGGTTACTGGGGATGGGACCCGGTCGAGAACGCGTCGCTGATGCCCTGGCTCACCGGAACGGCATTTCTGCACTCGGTGATCATGCAGGAAAAACGCGGAATGATGCGCGTGTGGAATGTCTGGCTTGTCTTCATGACATTCATGTTATGCATCCTGGGGACGTCGCTGACGCGCAGCGGCGCGGTCAATTCCGTGCATGCCTTTGCGGAATCTAATATCGGCCACTGGTTCTGGAGTTTTCTACTGCTGATCCTCGTGGTGTGCATCGCGGCATACCTCAAGAATCGCGATTACCTGCGCAGTGACAATCAGCTCGACTCAATAATTTCGCGCGAGTCCAGTTTTCTGTTCAACAACCTGATTCTCCTGGTCGCCTGCGTCGCGGTTCTGGCGGGCACGCTCTTCCCGGTGCTTTCCGAAGCGGTTCGCGGATCGAAAATCAGCGTCGGGCCGCCGTTCTTTAACCGCGTCAATATCCCCATTGCGATGTTTTTGCTGTTTCTCACCGGCGTCGGCCCTCTTCTCGCGTGGAGGAAAACTTCCGTTGAAAGCCTGAAAAAGAATTTCGGCTGGCCGATCATGGGAGGCATTATCGCGGCGGCCATTGCCGTCGCGCTTGGATTGCGTGAATTTTATGTCACTCTGTGCCTGCTTCTGGGCGTTTTCGTAACGCTTACGATTCTCGGGGAATTCTATCGTGGCGCGCGGGTCATCGCGGCGCGCACGGGCGCGAATATTTTCTCCTCGGCCGCGCAGCTCACCATGCGCAACACGCGGCGCTACGGCGGATACGTCGTCCACTTCGGCATGGTGCTGGTCTTCATCGGAATTTCCGGCACGGCGTTCAATCAGGACAAGCAGATGGACATGTCGCCCGGCTCGTCCATGAACATCGGCCCGTATACTTTGAATCTCCAGAATTACGACTCGCAGCAGGAAGCGAACTATTCCGCCGATCGCGCCACGATTGACGTGGACAAAGACGGACGCTCGGTGATGATGCTCTATCCCACGCGGCGTTTCTATCCCTCCAATCAGGAATCCGGGACGATGGTGGCAATTTCCTCGACCCTCCGGGAAGACTTGTACGTGGTTTACGCGGGGACCAATCCCGATACGAATCTTCCCGTCATTCACGCGTATTTAAATCCCCTCGTAAAATGGATCTGGCTAGGCGGCTGCGTTGTCGTCCTGGGAACCATTCTTGCGCTGCTGCCGAACCGTCAGGCGGTGCTCGTGATGTCGACTTCGACGGCGGGAGCTACTTCACCATTACCCGGAAGCGCGCATCCCGCGCGAGCCTCGATCTCTGCAAGGTCGCAGCTTCCCGGAAATTCGGGTTCCGATCATGACTAAGCAACGCCGCCTCATTCTGACATGCGCCGCGTTCGTGGGAATCGCGCTGGCCTTGGTCCCGCTGCATGTTGACGCGCAAAAAACCGATCACGCCAAGATGCTCGGCGAGAAGCTGATGTGCATGTGCGGATGCGGGCAAATCCTTACGCAGTGCAACCACATCAACTGTCCCTCGTCCGGCCCGATGCTTAAGGAACTTGACGCGCACGTTGCCAAGGGCGAATCGGACGACTTGATCACTCAGGACTTTATCCAGGAATACGGCGAAAAAGTCTTGAGCGCGCCACCGACCCATGGATTCAATGCCATTGCCTGGTATATTCCCGGCGTCGCGTTTGTTCTGGGGTTGGGAATTGTTGTCACCCTGATCCGGTTGTGGCGCCAGCGTGATGTCTCGAGGTTGGCTGCCGTTGCTGCTTCGAGCGGTCCTTCCTCGGCGGCGACTGCGGCGACCGAATTGCGCAAAATTCAACTGGAGCGCGCGCGCCATCAGGCCGACCGCGACACGGAGGAATGAGCGTGGCCCTCGCTTCAATCGTTTTTCCTGACGCCGTCATGCTCTCTGCCTGCGTGCTTCTCACGCTGGCTGCCGTGACGTTCGTGTTTTGGATTGAGCCGGACCCCGGAGACTCTGCGCCGCACCGCTCGCAGCTCGATCAACTGATGGAGCGCCGGGATTCCATTTACGACAATTTGCGCGACCTTAAATTTGAAAACCGGGCAGGGAAGTACGCCGAGCAGGATTACGAACAGATGAGAGATGCCCTGGAGACCGAGGCGGCTCAAGTGCTGCTCGAAATTGAAAATGTGACCGGTAACCAAGCGCCTGTGGCGCGCCGGGACCCGGCCACTGGCGCGAATCCTCGTTCATAGTAGGACAGGCCTGCCTGCCGCAGGCGGGCTTCAGCCTGTCTGATTTTAATTAGGTCGTTCAGAAATGCAGACAGGCTGAAGTCTGTCCTACTTCGGAAACATGCAAGACGGCTGGGCACTTAATTTTTTTGAGGATGATGTTGTTTATGAAGATTTGCGTGAACAGAAAACAAATGCGGCACGCGCTGCTCGCGCTTTTGCTGTGTGCGGCGGCAACTTCCGCGCGCGCCGGAACGGTCACAGGCGTCGTCCACAATGGCACGAGTGGCGATAAGCCCGCGCCGGGCGTCGATGTGCTCCTGATTCAGCTCCAGGGCACCATGCAGACCGTGGCCAGCACGAAGACCGACGCCGATGGGCGATATCACTTCGATAACCCTGCCATCGGTGGCGGCCCAATGCTGATTCGCGCGGTCTACAAGGGAGTATTTTTTCACCAGCCGCTTACGCCGGGAACGACCAGCGTCGACGTCACTGTATTCGAGCCCACGACGAATCCGTCGGCCCTCCAGGTTCCCCTGCGCCTGCTCGTATTTCAGCCCAATGGCGACAAGCTGGTCGTCGGCGAAGAATATTCCATCACCAATAACACGAATCCTCCGGTGGCCTACTACAAGCAGGACGGCAACTTCGATTTTACGATCCCTGCCGGCGCCGAGCTCGATCAGGTCTCCACGTTTGGCCCGTCCGGCATGCCTGTGAAGCAGGGCACGATTGACAAGGGGAAGGGCAAATACTCGATTGCGTACGCTTTCCAACCCGGCCAGAACGGGGTGAGAATTTCCTATATTCTTCCCTACACAGGCAATCAAGCGGCGCTGCGCGAATCCTCCTCCTACAACTCCCAGCGTGTCCTGTTGGTCGTTCCGCCCACCATGCAGATCTCGAGTCCCGGATTCGTTCCTGCGGGCACAGAGCAGGGATTTAATGTATTCTCGAAAGAATCCATGAACGCCGGAACAGGTTTTGACGTTTCCGTTACCGGCACCGCGCCGCCCCCGTCCGATGCGCCACAATCCGCCGACCAGGTGAATGGCCGCGACTCTGACGGTTCCACCCCTGCGCCCACGATCCAAAATGTTCCCGCTCGCCTGGACGACCAGAAGTGGATTCTTCTCGGCGGCCTCGCGGCGATCTTTGCCGTCGGCGTAGGACTGCTGCTCAAGAAGCCCATTGTTCTGGTCGCCGCGAGCGTGCCGGCTGCCGCGCCGACGAATTCAAAGGGCCGCAAAGCGCAACGCGCGGCGCAGGCTAAACCTCCCTCGCCACCTTCGTCGGTGGCCGCTCAGATTGACCGGGAAGTGAACACGGATCTGGACTCGCTGAAAGATACGCTGCTGCGGATTGAATTGCGCCACCAGGCCGGAACAATTTCGGATGAGGAGTACGCCCTCGAGCGTGGTCGCGCCGAGCAATTGCTGCGCGATCTGGTCCAGGGCTGAGCCGTCGCGCGTGTCCACACCGCCTGTATCTTCCCTGAACAGCGGCCTGCGCATCACCTTTAGCGGCGTCGAGAAGCGCTATGGAATGCGGATGGCCTTGCGCGAAATTTCCCTGGAGATCGCCGCGGGGGAGTGCGTCGCGCTGGTGGGCCACAACGGATCGGGCAAGACGACCTTGCTCAAGATGGCGGCGCAACTTTCCCGGCCTTCGCGCGGCAAAATCACGTTCTACTCCGGCGACGCCATGATATCGAGCGACGACGTCAAACGCCGGATCGGAATGGTTGCCCATCACACTCTGGTTTACGACGAATTGACCGCCGAGGAAAATCTCGTCTTCTTCGCAAAATTATTTCGATTGCCCGAACCTGTCACGCGCGCCCGGCAAGCGCTTGAACCTGTCGGCCTTTCGCGCCGTGCCGCTGATCTGGTGAGGACGTTTTCTCGCGGAATGCGGCAACGTCTGGCCATTGCTCGCGCTCTACTTGCCTCTCCCGGATTGCTTCTGCTCGATGAACCCGCCGCGGGCCTCGATCCGGAAGGGCAGCAGTGGCTGGGCGCGACGCTTTCGGGGTTGCACGATTCCGGTTGCACCATCGTGATGAGCACGCACGGACGCAACGAAACGCAAGGCTCGGTCACCCGCGCGATTCGCCTCGAGGGTGGCAAAATCACGCACGATTCAGGCGTCGGAGGAGACCCGAGCGGAGTCCTCGTCATGGCAACTGTGCGGGATTCTGAAGAGGGGGACGCGTCATGAGCCTCGCTCAATCCACAGGCGTGATCCTTGCCAAGGAGCTCAAGACCGAATTCCGCTCGCGCGAATTGCTCGGAACCACGCTCGTATTCGTCCTCATCATCATTGTGCTTTTCAGTTTTACATTTAATCCGACCGCTTCGGAATCGCGCCGCTTTGGCCCCGGGCTTTTGTGGCTGGCTTTTTTATTTGCCGGTTCGCTCATGTTGCAGCCGTCGTTTCTGCGGGAGCAGGCCAACGATACGCTCTCCGCGCTGCGCCTTGCCCCGATTGATCCGTTCAGCATTCTCGCGGCAAAGATGGCGGCGAATTTTCTGTTTCTTCTGCTTGTCGAAGTGATTTTGCTGCCCGTGTTCGCGGTGCTCTACAACATTGCGATCCTCCCGGTCCTGCCGCAACTGGTCCTGGTCCTCGCTCTCGGGACGGTTGGCCTGGCGACCACGGGCACGGTATTTTCGGCCGTCGCGGCACAGGCGCGGTTGCGGGAACTGCTGCTGCCGCTGCTGCTCCTCCCGGTGCTCGCGCCGGTGCTGATCGCCAGCACGGAAGCGACGATCGGAATTCTGCGCGATCCTTCCGAACTCTCGCTCGTGTGGCTCACGTTTCTGGTCGCGTTCGACGTTATTTTTTTGACGACGGCATGGCTTGTCGGCGAATATTTGCTGGAGGAATGAAATGGCAACGGAATCTCAATCGCGGTCCGCGTCTCCGCCGTTCATATCGCTGCCGCTGGTTCTGGGCGGATTTATGTTGCTTGCAGGAGCCAGCTACGGCGCGCTGATCTGGGCCCCGACGGAAAGCACCATGGGATTGATCCAGCGCATTTTCTACTTCCACGTTTCGAGCGCCTGGACCGGCTTCGTCGCGTTCACAATGGTATTCATTGGCAGTGTTGCCTACCTGAAAACGCGGGCGCTCAAATGGGATTGGCTGAGCGTAGCTTCCGCGGAAGTAGGCGTGGTCTTTTTTTCGATCGTGCTTGTGACCGGGCCGATCTGGGCAAAACCTGTCTGGGGAATCTGGTGGACGTGGGATGCGAGGCTCACGTCGTCATTTCTCCTGTGGGTCCTGTTCGTGAGTTACCTGATCCTGCGGACGCTGGTGGATGAGCCCGAGCGCCGCGCGCTGGTTGCGGCAGTCTTCGGAATCTTCGCGACGCTGGATATTCCACTCGTTTACTTCTCGATCTGGTGGTTTCGCACGCAGCATCCGCAACCGGTGATTGGCGACGGCGGATCGCTCGATCCCCGGATGTGGCGCGTGCTCCTCCTGAGCTGGGCCGCCATGCTCTGGGTCATGGCGCTGCTGATCCGCGTACGGTACCGCCTCGAAGCCACGCGCGCCGAAGTGGACGCGCTTCGCATGCAAGAGGCTCGGGGCGATTGAAACTCTGATGAAAAACTCTTCGGGTCTGAAGAGGATTAAAATATTTTTGGGAGAACACTGATGAAAGACTTGAATTTTCTGGTTGCGGCATATATTGCGATTTGGCTGTTGTTCAGCCTGTACTTGTTTTCCGTCGCTCGCCGGATGGCAAGCTTGCAGGATGACGTCCGTCGTTTGAAGCAGGACAGGAAGTAGTCGAAATTCCCGGAGAATCGTCCGGCAGATCCTCGTGCCCGAAAAGAAAAAAATCGGTGTTGTAATGTTTCAACTCGGCGGGCCGGATTCCGCCGCCGCCGTCGAGCCATTCCTGTACAACCTATTTTGCGATCCGGACATTATTGATTTCTTCGGCGCCTGGTTTGCGCGGCGTCCGCTCGCCCAATATATCGCCCGCAAACGGGCAGGCGTCGTGCGGGAGCATTACGATGCCATCGGCGGCCACTCGCCCATCCGGTTGCTCACCGAGAGGCAAGCCCGCGCGCTGGAGGCCGCTCTTGCTCCACGCTTTGACGCCAAATGTTTCATCGCCATGCGCTATTGGAATCCCCTGACCGCGGAAGCCGCCGCGGAAGTCGCCGCGTGGAATGCCTCCGAACTCGTGCTGCTTCCCATGTATCCGCAGTATTCCTTCGCCACCACCTCCAGCAGCCTGAAGGAATGGAAACGCCTGTATCATCCCAACGGAAACGCCCCGCGGACGAAAACGATTGAAAACTTTTTCGCTCATCCGCTGTACGTGCAGGCGGTCGCCGAAAAAATCGCGCTCTCCCTGACTCATTTCGATGATCCCGATCGTACCCACATCGTTTTCAGCGCGCACGGACTGCCTCTCAGTCTGATCGAGCGCGGCGACCCGTATGCGAAGCAGGTCGAAGAGACTGTCCGCCTGGTCATGCAGCGCGGCGGCTGGAAGAATGCGCACACGCTGTGCTATCAGAGCAAAGTGGGACGCCGCAAATGGCTTTCCCCTTCGCTCACCGATACGATCGATCGTTTGGTCCCCCCAGGAGAAAAACATTTGCTCGTCGTTCCTGTCGCCTTCGTCACCGAACACATCGAGACGCTTCATGAAATTAACATTGAAGCGCGAGAACAGGCGCACAAACTCGGCGTCGAGCAATTTGAAATGATGCCGGCGGTCGGAGACTCACAGACCTTCATCTCCGCTCTTGCCGACCTCGTCGTCAAATCGCTGGCCTAATGCTTCGCGAAGGGTATTCTAGGACTCAGTGAAAAACGGTCGAATTGTAGTCACTCGCCGGGGTGGCCCCGAAACCCTGCAATATATTGAAGAAGAGTTCCCCGAGCCCGGTCCAGGACAGGTCCGCGTAAAGGTTTTGGCCACTGGCATTTCATATGCTGACGTGCTTATGCGCCACGGACTTTACCCCGGAAAACCGCCGCCTCCTTTCACTCCCGGTTACGACATCGTGGGCAACGTGGACAAAATGGGAGAGGGAACGTCGAAGTTTGAAGTGGGCCAGCCGGTCGGTGCGTTGATCGTTCGGGGCGGCTACAGCAGGCATACAATCGTTCCTGAGGAATGTCTGGTCCCTGTGCCGGAGGGTCTTGATCCCGCCGAAGCAGTCAGCTTGATTTTGAACTACGTAACCGCCTATCAGATGCTTCATCGAATTTGCCGCGCAGCAAAGGGCCAGAGAATTTTGATTCATGGCGCGGCCGGAGGCGCGGGAACCGCGCTGCTTCAATTAGGCGCGCTTGCGGAATTGACGATGTACGGAACGGCTTCCAAGTCGAAGCACTCCGCAGTCGTCTCCGAGGGCGGCATCGCGATTGACTACCGGTCGGAAGATTTCACACTTCGCATCCGAGAATTGACCGGCGACGGAGTGGATTACGTTTTCGATGCCATCGGAGGATGGAACTGGTGGCGCTCCTACCGCGTTCTGCGAAAACGTGGAACCTTGGTTTGCTATGGAGCGTCCGCCGCGGTCACAAACGGGAAAATGGCCGCCGCAGGGGGCTTTTTAATGATGGGAATTTTGAGGTTGATTCCGGACGGAAGGAAAACCGTCTGGTTCAACGTCACCAATCTTCGCCAGCAACATCCCGATTGGTTTCGCGAAGACCTTTCAATCTTGTACGATCTGCTCGCACAGAAAAAGATCCGGCCGGTCATCGGCGCCAGGCTCGCGCTTCGAGATGCCGTAAAGGCGAACGAAATGATCGAGCGCGCCGAGGTCACGGGAAAGATCGTCCTGCTGTGCCAGGAATAACTTCCACTAAAATCTGTCGATCTTCGTAACTTTCTCGGGCGGGATACGTCATATAAAATAGAGAGCGTGGTTTCAAGAATTTGTACCAGATTGGGAATACGTCTTGACACAGAGGCTCGGGAGAATATAAATAGATGTGTTCAAGGCATAACTATATTCTCGATTTATAAAATTTATCGAGAGGTTGATTACTGGAATTATGGCCGATCCCGTAGAGGGCAGTACCCCGGCTCCCCCAGTACCGAAAGCCGGGGCAGCAACAGCGATAGCAACGCCGCCCCCAGCGCCAAAGCCGGCGGCAAAAAGCAAAAGTGAGAGCGCCGACCCGCCCGACCCGATGCGGAGGCGTGTGATTTGGGGAATGATTTACGGGTACCTCGGCATTAACCTGTTGATGTTTCTGCGGTTTTTCTTCCCACGCGCCTTGTACGAGCCCAACACGATTTTCAATATCGGCTACCCCGCTGATTTTTCATTGGGGATTGACCAGCGATATCTGATGACCAATCGCGTGTGGATCATTCGAGAACCGGATAGAATTTTCGTGATTTTCGCGCGCTGCACGCACCTGGGCTGCACTCCGGAATGGAAAGCTGCGGAGAATAAGTTCAAGTGCCCTTGCCATGGCAGCGGCTACGACAGCGAGGGCGTGAACTTCGAGGGGCCTGCGCCGCGTCCGATGGACCGCGCGCACATTGATCTGGACCCCACAGGGAAAATTATTGTGGATACCAGCAGGCTGTATATGGATGACCCGCGCGCAGGGGTCAATCAGTTCAACGATCCGGGTGCCTATCTGCCTGTGTAACGCGTTGCGGTAATTGCTGCGTGGGAGTTCGCCAGGCCTGGGAAATTTTCGAGGGGGCTAGGAATGGCCGAAGAGAACGGCAATAAGAAGGGCACTGGGCTGCTTGACCGTGTCCGTCAGGACGTCACGGACCTCAAGGAAGTCATCAAGGAAAAGGGCAAGGAAGAACTGGAGGGCTTGAAAGAGCCCGAGAAGAGCCAGCTCTTCCGCTCGGTTTTCCGCGTCAAGCACGACGAAACTTCCCGCAATCGCGCTCTTTCCGTTCTATCCAATGTCTTCTTCCACCTGCACCCTGCGAAAGTCAATCGCGACGCCGTAAAATACAAATATACCTGGGGCATGGGCGGAATCACCTTTTACCTGTTTATTGTCCTCACCTTCACTGGCGTCCTGTTAATGTTCTATTACCACCCGAGCAAGGTGCAGGCGTTCCGCGATATTTTGTATCTTGAGAATGACGTGCCCTTCGGCAAATTGCTGCGCAACATGCACCGCTGGGCCGCGCACCTGATGATCATCGCGGTGTGGCTGCACATGTTCCGTGTGTTCCTTACAGGCTCCTATAAAAGGCCGCGCGAATTCAACTGGTGCATCGGCGTCCTCCTGATGGTGTTGACGCTGCTTCTCTCCTTCACTGGCTACTTGCTGCCCGACGATCAACTCGGTTTCTGGGCCGTCACGGTCGGTACAAACATGGCCAGGGCTACGCCCTTGTTAGGAACGGAAGGGCCGTTCGGCGCGATCATGGGGATGACTCCTTATAATGATGTGCGCTTCGCGCTGCTGGGCGGATCGATCGTTGACGCCAATGCGCTCCTGCGTGCTTACATCTGGCATTGCATCGCGATCCCCCTGATCGCCAGCATCTTTATGGCATTGCATTTCTGGCGCGTTCGTAAGGACGGCGGAATTTCGGGTCCCGCGCCGGTCATGCTCGAATCGGAAATCAAGGAAGAGAAGGGCCACCGGCCTGTTGTGTTGCGGCCCAGCGGCTTGCAATAATCTAAGGAAACCAAGGGTGCACCGAACAGATTCGATATTTCTGGGGGCCCCGGAGGGGCGAAAGAACGTAGCCCACCGCGGAAGCGGTGGGACGGTTTGAAGATGTCCAGAAAGCCCCGGCAGGGGCGACACGCGGAACTGAGCCAGGAATATAGCTTACTTCGGGCAATATTGGGTTTTTAACAATCTGACAGGCGAGGTTTGAGGCCAATATGAACTGGCATCAGATTTGGGAAGTTGCTTCCGCGCCGGACAACGTGCCGATCGTGGCGCTGTTGTTCCTGGTGCCTTTCTATGTCTGGTACTCATTCCGCCAGGCGCTCGAAAATGACCGGTTGATCGACAAGCTCTCCGCTGACCCGGCGCTGGCCAAAACCGAATATCGCAAGACAGAGCCCTGGAATCCGAAGTGGGAAAAGGAAGTTCATACCTGGCCTTACCTCATGCGTGTGGAGCTGGTTGCCGCCGTCCTGGTCACCGTGCTGCTCATGGTTTGGTCGATCACGCTCAGCGCGCCGCTTGAGGAGCCTTCCAACCCGAACGTTACGATGAATCCTGCCAAAGCCCCGTGGTATTTCCTCGGCCTGCAGGAAATGCTCGTCTATTTCGATCCCTGGATTGCAGGAGTCATCATGCCGACGCTCATTATTGTCGGCCTGATGGTTATACCCTACATTGACGCCAATCCGCTGGGGAACGGGTATTACACCTACAAGCAGCGCAAATTCGCCATCTGGACGTTCCTGTTTGGATTCATTGGTTTATGGGTGTTAATGATTGTAATAGGCACATTCATCCGAGGCCCCGGATGGATGTGGTTCTGGCCGGGGCAGACATGGGATGCACAGCGAGTCGAGTTTGCGGTGAACCGGAACCTGGACCAGATTTTCGGTATTAATGGGTCGTGGCTCGTTCACATGATGCCCGCGGCGAACGCGTCTTATGCGCCGATTCTCGCGCGTATTATTTTCGGAGTTTTTCCGCTGGCAGTCTATTTCCTGGTGGCCGGATATTTTTCCTACCGGCTGATGCTGGTTACGGAATTCAGTAGGAAAATTTTCAAGCGCATGACCTTGCTTCAGATGGTGACGACCCAGATCTTTCTTGTGTTAATGCTCAGCCTGCCGATTAAAATTGTGGCGCGGCTTGTGTTCCGCATCAAGTATGTCTGGGTAACGCCGTGGTTCAGCATATAACGGGCTTTGCCGTAGGATGATGCTTCGCGCTTCCAGTAAAGCGCGGAGCCCGCTAAAACAATTATGAATCAGAATCAAAATTCCAAGGAGGCACGGGGTGCCTGAGCTTCTTCCTCCGGATGATCCAGTTACAAGCCGGCCAATGGCCGGGCTTGTACTCGTTTCTGTATTTCTTCTGATGTTGACCGTCGCGTGGTCGCTTTATAACGAATTCTTCGGCCTGCGCCCCTGGCGCACTTACCAGAACGATTTCTCCAAGGTGTATTCCAAATATCTGGACGACCAGTATCAGGCGCGCAAAGCCGCCGAGCAGAAATTTTTCGCCACCCCGGAATACCAGAAACTCCTCGCCGACGTGAAAACCGCCACCGATTCTGCGCGTTCGATGGACCAGCAGATCGGCCAGCAGATGGACCTCCTCGATCGCCAGAGGGCGGCGATGACCGAAGCTTTCCAGACTTCCCGCGGAAAGGTCGGCGCGCTCACCTACCAGCTCGAGCAAATTGATGAAAAAGATACCGGCGCGAAAAAGTCGAAGCTGGACGATTTGAACGTTGCAAAAGCCGAAACCTACGACGTGATGTGGCCCGTCGAAGGCGGCAAGCTTGAACCTCGCAAATTTATCTACCAGCAGCTCAATGATCTGTTCACTTCGATCATGACCTCGAAGGCCAAGCTGGTTGCCCAGCGCGGCGACCTCGATAAGCCTGCCAAGGACGCGCAGGATAAGCTGAACGACTATGTGAAGGAGCAGCTGCCGGGCCTCGCTTCCAAGGATCTGTACACTCTTTCCGACAGCATGAAGAACCTGGACATTCGCCTGCGCCAGATCAACGTGAATCCCTCCGGGGCATCCATCAACAATCTTGGCGGAGCGGGCCTGGTCGATCGCTGCCAATCCTGCCACCTGGGGACCGATCCTCTGCTGGTTCCCGTGACGATGACGCTGACGAAAGCCGATCTCGGTCTGGCAAAAAACAACGATGCCCCCTACTCCAGCCATCCCGACCCGGACATGATGAAGTATCATCCTCTGGAAAAATTTGGCTGCTCCCCATGCCACGGCGGAAACGGCCGCGCTCTCGACACGGTCGAAAAGGCGCATGGCCGCTATGAGCATTGGCTCTGGCCTTTGTATTATCCTGAAAATTTTGAAGCCGGATGCCAGCAGTGCCACGCTTCCGACATGGTCACCGAGCATGCTCCGGTCCTGAACAAGGCCAAGCAGCTCTACCGCGAAAAGGGATGCATCGGATGCCACCGCTTTGAGGGCTTCGACAACCAGGACGAGCAACTGGTCAGCGCTCAACAGGCGATTACGCAGCTTGATAATCAGAAAGAGGACGACCGTCTGCAAGTCGCGCAGCTCAACAAAAAGGGCGACGCAGCAAGCGATAACGCAACCGCCAACAACTATTACGCCGAAGCCACCAACCTCACGGTCACGATGTCGGGAATTGATGCGAAGGTTGACTCGCTCGATCAGCGCTCGCACAATCTTTTGCAGGAAATCAAGAAAGTCGGTCCGGACCTGAAAGAAGTCCGGATGAAGATTCACAAGGAATGGATTCCATACTGGGTCGGGCATACGCGCGATTTCCGTCCCACCACGAAGATGCCGCAATTCCGCCTGCAGGATGATGAAATTCAGGCGATCTCCGCCTACCTCTGGCAGTCCGCCATCACCGGGCCGGAGCTTACGAAGCAAACGCCGGGCGATGCCGCGCACGGAAAAGTGCTGTTCGAGGAGCGCGGTTGCGAGGCCTGTCATTCGATTGGCGAAGGCGCGAATATGGTCGGCGGAGACTTTGCCGCCAACCTGTCCCGGGTCGGTGAAAAAGACAATTACGACTACCTGGTCCGCTGGATCCTGAACCCACGCACCAGGACGCGCCCGTATTCCCCGTTCGAAAAGCGGGACCTGGGCCCGGAGGATTACGCCAAGCACGATCTGCCCTTCGTCTTCGACCTCGACCATTCGAAGAGCCCCGACGACGGCCATGAGTTGGTCGTCCAGCAGCCCACGGTTATGCCCAGCCTGCGCTTAACTCTCGATGACGCGCGCGATATCGCCAGCTTCCTCGAGACGCAAAAGCATGCTGATGCGTCATATGCTTCGGCGGATTTCATGGACGACCCGAAGCTCAAGCAGCACGGCAAAGAGCTGATCCAGCACTACGGTTGCGCCGGTTGCCATGAAATTTCCGGCCTCGAAGATGAAGGCCGCATCGGCACCGAGCTGACCAACGAGGGCAGCAAGCCAATCGAGCGCCTGGACTTCGCTCTCTATACTGAAGATGCCAAATTAGGCGTCCTGCCCGACGGTTCGAAATCTCCGCGCGGCGCGTGGTACGACCTCAAGGGTTTCTTCGAAAACAAGCTGACTGACCCTGCGGCATTCGATCACGGAAAATACAAGCCCGATCCGATGGATCGGTTGCGAATGCCGAAGCCGAACGTCACGAAGGAAGACATCGATGCCCTCACGACGTTCCTGCTGGGCTCGACTGATCCCTCGCTACCGGTTGAATATATGTACAAGCCGGCGGACCAGCGCGCTGCGATCCAAAAAGGCTGGTGGATCATTACGAAATACAACTGCATCGGTTGCCATCAGGTTGATATCGGGCAAAAGTCCGTGCTGATGGGCCTGCCGCAATTTCAAGGCGAGAACAAGCAGAACCTTCCCCCGGTCCTGACCAGTGAGGGCGCGCGCGTGAGTCCCGAATGGCTGAAGGGTTTCCTCGCGAATCCCGCTCTCAGCACAACCGACGTCAACCGGGACGGTGTGCGATCCTACTTGCAAGTGCGCATGCCGACGTTCTTCCTGTCCGACGACGAAATCCGCACGCTGGTGCTGTTCTTTGAAGCCATGTCCAGCCAGCCGCAGCCTTTTATTCCGCAGAAGCTTACGCCTCTGACCACTGCGGAAAAGGAAATGGCGCGGCAATTATTTACCAGCACGTCCGCTCCATGTTTGAAGTGCCATGCGACCGGCGATCCTGCGCACGACAAAACGGCGATCGCTCCAAACTTCCTGTTCGTCAAGGACCGCCTGCAGCCGGCATGGACCGAACGTTGGATCACCAATCCCGCATTAATCGCGCCGGGAACCGCGATGCCTTCGGGACTGTTCAAACGGGACGGAGACAAATGGGTGTTCTCCGGACCGCTCCCCCCGAGCTTCAAGGGATATACGGGAGATCAGGCGGACTTGCTGGTACGATACATGTTCGAACTGACGCCGGAGGAGCAGCGTTCCTTAACGGGGCGAACGCCGTCCGGAGGCGGTGCGGGGAAGTAGAGCAGGTAAAGGCGCGGCGGCCCCGCGCTCAATAAGATTCAGTTTTTATTTGGAATTTATGCAATTCTGCGACAGGAGGAACTATTTCGTGAAGAACAGCAAATTTGGAATTTCTTTACTCGCAACAGGCTTGTTTGCCCTTGCGCTGGTTGGCTGCGGTGGCAGCAAGACGGATACATCATCGGAAACGCCGGCCCCCGCGGCAAACGCTCCCGCCGGAAAGTCGGTGGACCCGGCGACTGCGGGCGAAGTCACTGGCACCGTGAAACTTGACGGCGCTGCCCCGAAAATGAAGAACATCAGCATGGCGGCGGAGCCGTCCTGCGCGAAGGAACATACCACTCCCCCGACCAGCGAAGAGGTCGTGACCGGAGATGGCGGCGCGCTTGCCAACGTCGTGGTCTACGTGAAGAGCGGGCTCGATGGGTATTCCTTCCCGGCCCCCTCGGCCCCTGCGAAAATTGAGCAGAAGGGCTGCCAGTATCATCCTCACGTGGTGGCGATGCAAGTCGGCCAGAACATTGATGTCGTGAATGATGACCAGACGACGCACAACATCCATCCGATCCCGACGGTAAACCGGGAATGGAATGAATCGCAACCCCCGGGAGCGGCGCCGATCGAAAAGAATTTCGCGCGCGAAGAAATCGCCATTCCGGTGAAGTGCAACGTTCACCCCTGGATGAAGGCCTATATGGCTGTTCTGTCGAACCCATATTTCCAGGTTACCGATAAGGACGGCAAGTTTGACCTGAAGAATCTTCCGCCGGGCGCCTACACGGTGGTCGCCTGGCATGAACTCTACGGGGCGAGTGATCCGCAGTCGGTCACGATCGGTCCCAAGGAAACCAAGGCAGTGACGTTCACGTTCAAGGCCAGCGCAGCGGCTGGAGACTAACTCAGGACGCAGGAAATCAGCTCGGATTGCCGGGACGATTCCAGGATCGTTCCGGCATCCTCGCGGACCGGGGGCCAGCTTTACTTTACTTACCCTGAATTCCGTGGGGAGACCTGCCAAGAGAGCGCCATGAGAGTCGTGGAAACTACCTACAATCCCAGCCTGCACCGATATGCCGTCCTCACGGCATGCTGCACGTTTCTTTTACTGATCGCGGGAGCCCTGGTTACTTCGAACGATGCCGGCCTTTCCATTCCGGATTGGCCGCTGGCGTATGGATCCCTCACACCGCCGATGGTGGGCGGGATTCGATACGAATTTACGCACCGCGTGATTGCCACTTGCATTGGCATTCTGACGATTATTCTGGCTGCCTGGCTCTGGAGGGCTGAAAAACGCCCGTGGATGCGCTGGCTGGGCTTGGCGGCCCTTGGCGGGGTAATTGCGCAAGGGATCCTCGGGGGCGCGACCGTTCTCACTTTTCAACTGCCTGCAGTTTCCGCGGCCCATGCCACGCTCGCGCAGCTGTTTTTCTCCACGGTTGTGGCCATCAGCATCTTTACGAGTTCCTGGTGGATCGGGTCATCGACGGAGGTCGAAGATACCGGGTCGCCGCGCGTCCGCTCTCTTGTGGTTTGGACACTGGCGGCCGTCTTTCTCCAATTGATTCTGGGCGCGGCGTTCCGCCATAAGGGTTTCGGAATTATTCCCCACCTGATCGGCGCGGTGATTGTTACAATGCTGATCTTTATGACGGCGGGGGCGCTCAAGAGGCGCTTTTCGCAAGTGAAACCGTTGCGAACCTGCGCGCGTTTCCTGCACATCCTCATCGGTGTGCAACTCCTGCTGGGGGCGGGTGCGTACTGGTCGCGGCTCTATGGTGCCCATTTTCCGCAGCCGATCGGGATCATGGTGGAGCTTACGGTCGTGCACACGGTTACAGGGGCGCTCGTGCTTGCGGTAACATTGGTTACGACGCTGGTGAGTCACCGCCTGATCGCGGTTCGAAGCGCCGTTCGGGATTCCTCGCCGGCCAGGCAACAGGTCGCATAGGTAGGACAGGCTTCAGCCTGTCTCCCTTTGCTTTTGCAAAACTGAAGACCAGACAGGCTGAAGAGTCTGTGTGGCAACTCGGCTTGACAGTACAGGTATACTTCGCGCAGGAGGTTGCGCGATGCCAAATTTTTACGAGTACAACCCGGAACAGGGATATTTGTTGCCGC
>Ga0182024_10003929_pt1 | contig 34781 bp, 30 predicted proteins | sample P32metaG_FD_120480 | JGI IMG/M metagenome (GOLD analysis project Ga0182024, IMG submission 120480) | Permafrost microbial communities from Stordalen Mire, Sweden - P3-2 metaG (Illumina Assembly) | ecosystem: Environmental > Terrestrial > Soil > Wetlands > Permafrost | place: Sweden: Stordalen...
AACGGATTTATCGAACGCGCGAAGCGCACCATGCCCACGTCCACTGCCTCGCGAAAAACGCACGTCCGATAAATTCTCGAGCGTCAATCGCTCGCAACGCGGAAAATTGCTTTTTGCTCCCTTTCAGCGAGGGCGTTCCTAAATGAGTGACCAGGCGACATTACGTCAACAATCTGAGCCGAGCCTGAGATACCATCACCATGTCGCTTCCTGTTGCGATGGCAGAGATAGGGGAAACCCTTTGAATTATCTGGTGGGTGGAACTGCTATTCAACAGTCCGGCGTCATCGCGCAGCTGCGCATGAACCGGCGTCTCGCCCGCCTAATTTTCTTCCGCGTGTCCGTTTTGCTGGGGTGCGTTGCCCTTCTTTCTGAAGCGTGCGCACAAGCAAAAATGAGTCCACGGCCAAAAGGGTTAGGCAAGGAATTCGCTTCCGAGACCGCGAGGGTGAATGGGATCACACCTCAATATGTTCGCGGAGGTAAGGGGCCTGCCGTCATCCTGATCCATGGGTTCCCTCAGGACTGGTTCGAGTATCACGCAATCATGCCGCGTTTTGCGAAACAGTTCACAGTGATCGCGGTTGATTTGCGCGGCGTGGGCGGCTCGACGGCCGCTCCAGTCGGGTATGACGCGGCCAATATGGCGGAGGACGTCCATCAGCTCGCCGCGGTGCTGAAATTGGAACGCATCTATGTCGTCGGTCACGACATTGGTGGGATGGTAGCCTATGCCTTCGTTCGTCGTATCCGCAGGCTACTCGTGGAGCGATGATCCTCGATGTGCCGCTTCCTGGAATTGCAGGCTGGAACGAGATTCAAGGCCATCCCGCCATGTGGCACGTCCGGTTTATGCAGGTCCCCGGGCTCCCAGAGAAACTTGTCGCGGGCAGGCCGACTACTTCGGCTACTTCTTCAAGTTTGGCAAATTCACGACGAGCGACGTGGCTCATTTCGTCAAGGCTTACGCCACCCCTGCGCAGCTTGGCGCGGTCTTTGAAATGTACCGCGCGTTTCCTGCCAATGCGCAATTCAATGCGGCGCAACGCGGGCCAAATGACGTGCCGCGCCGTTTGCACAATTGGTTCCCGAAATGGCAGAGGGTCTCCGCGCAAACGGATGCCCGCCCACGCTCCTCGGCCCTAGAATGGCAAAAAAAGAATTTACATCACTGATGAACAGTCCTCTAGCCGGTTTGTACTTCGGTGTCTCGTAGAAACCGAGCAGTTCACATTCTGCGGAGAGACAGGAAATGGCGCGGAGGCGATGGCAAAGGCCAAGGAGCTCTTTCTGACCTGATACTCCTGAACTTCTCAATGCCTGATATGAACGGCGGTCGGTCCCTTTCGATCACGTGCGAGTCAGAACAATCAGTGTCTTTGCAAAACGCAGCGATCTCGTCATTTCCAACGGGTCCAGCGAGTTCCAAGTACCGCTTCTTCATTTTTTTCTGCGTCTCTTCAAAGGCGGAGCAGGTTTCTTGCGACTTGAGTATTAATTCCCGCAGGCCGTTGGCGGTTTCCGCCGAAATATCGATGGCTCTCATGGGGACACCCACTTAACACACTTCAGTACCTCAGAGGATAAGTTCGTCGTCTTTGCAGCCCTTGAACCATACACCCGACTAGATACCAGTGGAGCGTGCCACTCCGTGTCAGTCGCCGAAAATCATTTGGACGTTAATGCAACCCGGAAGCGGGCAACGGCCCGAGGCATTTCGGCTGGTCGAGTGCTTCCAAAACCAAGGACAAATCCCTGACGGGTTGCCTTGCCCAGATAAGCGGGCGAAAGAGGCAGTAACCAGAGTTTCTGACGAGCGGCGCGCGCCGCAACTTCCTGGTCACGCGATCCTTTCGACAGGGTAACGGCGAGATACATTCCAGCTTCGGAGCCATGCACGTTAAGGGAGGATCCGAATTCTTTGCGCAGGCTTTCGACCAGTGCGGTGCGGCGTTCGCCATAGAGTAGACGCATTCTACGAATATGGCGCGCGAAATGACCTTCGTTGATGAAGTCGGTGAGTACGGCCTGATAAAGGTAGGGCGACGCGATGTCGATGGTGTAGCGGACCGCAACAAACCGTCCGACGAGATCTTTGGGAATGACGGCGTAACCGATGCGCAGGGAGGGAAACAGCGTCTTGCTGAACGTCCCTATATAGATGACGCGAGAATCATGGTCGAGTCCCTGCAACGACGCGATGGGCATGCTGGCGTACCGATACTCGCTATCGTAATCGTCCTCGATAATCCATGAGCCGGATTGGCGTGCCCATTCAAGAAGTTGCAGGCGCCGTGACGCACTCATGGTGGCGCCGAGCGGAAATTGGTGGGAAGGGGCGACGAAGGCGGCCTTGGCGTTGCGAGAGAGCCTGATGCCAGCCGCTACATCCAGGCCTTCACTGTCGACTGGAACCGGCACCAAACGACAACCCGCGGCCATCAGCAGGCTCCTCGTCAACCAGTAGCCGGGCTCCTCAATCCAAACGGAACTTTGGGGATCGAGGAGAACGCGTGCGGAGAGTTCCAGCGCCTGCTGCGAACCGGAAACGATCATGATTTGATCAGGATCGCAACGCACCGCGCGCGAGGTTCGGAGATAGGTGCAGATCGCTTCTCGCAATGGTTCGAAACCCAATATCGGGCCGTAATGAAGCGAACTGGCGTGCGGATTTCGGCAGTGGCGCATGACCAGGCTCGACCAGAGTTGGAATGGAAACTGGTCGTATGCAGGTTGACTCACGCTGAAGGCTCCGAAACCACGCAGCCAAGGAAGACTTTCGTAGGATGGAAGTAGCGAAACACGTTGCGCTACAGGACGGGAAGCAGAACGCCCCTCGGTGGATTGGGCGGCGCGCCGCGCGTTGGGTGCGACTTGCTCCGGCAGCGAGCTGCAAACGAACGTGCCGGCGCCCACGCGCGATTCGAAATAGCCTTCGGCAAGAAGTTGAGAGTACGCGCTTAGGACCGGAATGCGGGAAATACCCAGTTCGGAAGCCAGAGCGCGCGTTGAAGGCATTTGTTGGCCGACGCGCAAGCTGCGCGCGACGATCATGGCGCGGTAGGCGTCGTAGATTTGTTTGTGCAGCGGCTTTGCTGCTTTGCGATCGACGGACATGATCGGTGAGAAACCGCTGGAGACTTTCTTCATTTGCCAATCATAGTGGTTATACCATAAACGGATCAAGTGGATATTGCTATCAACCACTCGTTTAGCTAGTTTAAGTGAAATTAGCCGTACAAAAATGGTCGGGGTGTGGAGGAAAGTGAATGTATTCACCGAGTGGCCTGAATATTCGAAATGTTGCCTCCCGAACCAGGAAGTCTGAGACGCGGGATATCCTAATGCTGGCCGCACTGCTGTGCTGTATGCCTATTCTTGCCTTGGCGCAGGCCAGCGTCGTGGGCACGGTCACCGATCCGTCCGGTGCGAGCGGCACCCCAATTTAGAGTAGAGGAGACCAATCGTGAAATTATTTTGGGTGTTAATGGTGATAGCGTATACTCCGAGAGGGATATATGGGCAAACCGCGCAGAATAGTTCCCCAGTCCCCATCCTCGTGGAGTTGTTTACCTCTGAAGGTTGTTCCAGTTGTCCGCCCGCGGACGATCTGTTGCAACGAATGGATGCTTCTCAGCCTGCACCTGGAGCTCAGCTCATCGTCCTCAGCGAGCACGTGGACTACTGGAACCATGACGGCTGGAAGGATCCCTACTCGTCGCCTTCGCTAACCGAGCGGCAAAGCGGATATGTGCGCGCACTTGGCCTGAACACCGCCTACACGCCGCAAATGATTGTGGACGGGGCCAGCGAGTTGAAAGCGAGCGGTTCGCAGCAGCTGATCCAGGCACTTCAGAAGGCGACATCCGCGCCGAAAATTCCCGTGCGCATCAGTTCGGTTCGTGTTGAATCCGCGCTACTTCAAGCACATGTTGAAGTGGATGGCACCTCCCAAAAACACAACGCCGACATTTATATTGTGGTAGCCCGCGATCACGCAGAATCTCAGGTCTTGCGCGGAGAAAATAGCGGCCGACACCTGGCGCACGTTGCTGTGGCGGAAGACTTCACTCGGATTGGCAAGCTCGAGAAACAAAAGAGTTTCAGCAAAGACATTCAAATCAAGCTAAAGCCAGGCATCGAGCCGTCGAACATCCGAGTCATCGCCTTCGTTCAAGAATCCGGACCCGGCAAGATTGTTGGAGCAGCGTTGCAGAAAAATACCAACTCTGTTGCCACGATAAACTGATGACGTATAGCCCCGGGGCAATCGGGTCCGCGCTGTCTGACGCACCGAGCCGTCATTTCGACGCCCCACACCTCCGATCAGTGCGTCCCGAATCCCTTCCACAGCTCTGTTCGCATCCAGTCGACCCACCATAGACCTCGCCACTTAGGGGTGAGGTGCGCCCGACTTAGGATTTTGCGATGAGAGATACGCTGCCCACCAGGAGCAAGCCGTTGGCAGGCGAGAACAATTGGTGACCCTTCCGTTTTTTGTTTGGCGATGCTATTTGACAATCCTCGGAGACCGAACAGCAAGCGACCAGTCGGCGCTACCCGACTAGCCGCACATTTCTGAGCTTTAGCAGTTTGCGAAGCACGGCGCAAGGGCCGCCGGTGGGCGATCGGGACTGCCGGTGGTCCCAGTGAAGGATGACCAGTCATCTTTACTTGATTGAGCACAAAAAAACCGGCGATGTCGTCCTTTTGGGCACGTCACCGCCGGTAGCAGCCATTGATTTATGCGAGGGGCTAAGCGCGCGCACCCTTTACTTTGCGCGTCGGGGCTTCTTCCTCCTCTTCTTCTTCCCCTTCTTCTCCGGACCCTTTCGCTTCGACGTTGATCTCTTCCGCGAGTTCGGTCAGCTTTTGGTCAGTCTCTTTCTCTTCCTCCAGGGTCTTTTCAAGCAGCGCATTGGCTTCGGATTCGCCGAGTAATTCTGCCCAAGTAGCGACGCAGCCATAAGCGGCGATTTCGTAGTGCTCAACACGCTGTGCGGCTGAGATTAACGCAGCGTCCATAACTTCTTCGCCGAAATCCTCGCCCATCATCTCTTCACCCTCTTTGACAAGACCGGCCATTCCGGCACATTTCTTGCCGGTTGGCTTCTCCCCAAGAGCCTCGAAAATTTCCTCCAGGCGGCTCACGTGCCCCTTGGTCTGCTCTAGGTGCTCTTCAAAACCCGAGCGAAGTTGCTCTGAGCTGGCCGTCTTGGCCATTTTCGGCAGTGCCTTCACCAGCTGGTTTTCAGCATTGTATAGATCCCGTAGCTCGTCAATATACAGTTCCTTCAGTTCGTTGCGCTCCATGGGTGTTCCTTTCTGTTAAGTCAGAGAATCGTTAGCCGCATAGCCCGGCTGGTGTGAAGTTACGAGGTAGGAAGGGGGGCCGTCCATACATGGATCGACTTAGGTGGAACATTGTTAACGCGTACGGTGCGAAGTATGTACCAGCGCCGGTTACTGTAGGGCACCGGGCGTCAGGTGTTTCCCGGATTGCGATGGCCGGGTGTTTCCGGCCAGAGGGTTTGCGGGTGGCAATCCTGGCAACCGACGGCTTCGAAGAAATTGAACTGGTAGCGCCGCGAAAGGCGCTTGACGAAGCAGGAGCTGGAACCAAGCTACTTGCGCCTAAGACCGGAGCTATCTATGGAAGGAAGCACCATGACAAAGCAGGGGAAGTGAACGTAGATGCAAAGATCGAGGACGCGAAACCGGCCGATTTTGACGCCGTCTTGCTTCCCGGGGGAGCCCTCAATGCCGATGTCCTGCGGGTGGAAAAGAGCGCTCAGGAATTTGTTCGCGAGATAGACCGCAGCGGCAAACCGATTGCCATGATTTGTCATGCGCCCTGGCTGCTGGTTTCCGCAGGCCTTGTAAAGGGTCGAACGTTAACAAGCTACCGCACCATCCAGGATGACGTCCGAAACGCGGGCGGCAAATGGGAAGACAAAGAGGTCGTCCGCGAACGGAACTGGGTAACAGCAGGCAGCCGCAGGATATTCCGGCGTTTAATCAGGAAGTGCTAGCAGTGTTTGGAGAACGCAAAGCACGATCGCAGGCAGGATCTTGACAGGCGGCAGGTTTAGTTGAAGGTTTCCGTTTCGTTCCATTGAGGAGGCTATTATGGCAGCGTACAGCAACAAACGATGTGCTCATCCTTCTTGCACCTGTCAGGCGGCGGCTGACAGCAAGTATTGCAGCACCGAATGCGGCAATGGAGAAGACCCCGGACATTGATTGTCGACGCGGACACGCGGGCTGCGGCGGTAAGACTCATTAATCATTATTAATACGCACGGCCCCTAGCCACCCGAATTCCAAACTGGAGGCTCTCGTTCGTTCAACAGAGCCTCGGCGGCCCATTTCCCGAGGTAGACGGAAAGGGCGACCCCATGGCCGCTGTAGGCACCAAGGACGATAATGCGTGAGTCCTTGGGGTGGTAACTAAATATGGGACGCGACGCTTCGGCAATCAAGATAGGACCCGCCCATCTGTGGCTGATATCGATGTCGGCCAGAGCGGGATGTAAGGTATGGACGCGTTTCTCCAAGCGATCCATTAGCGCTCGCGCCTCCCCAACGCTAACATCGAGGGTAGCCAACTCACGCCAGTTGTTTACCGACACCAATCCACTGCCGAACATGATTTGATTCCCGTTCAACAGCCGTCCCCACAAATACGGTAAATCGATTGTATAGAAGGGTTTGGATGAGGCCAATCCCAGCGAGTGCAACTTCTCCTCAGAAACGGGCTGGGTGACCATGGCAAGCGTCAGCTTCGGCCGGGCACGTTCAGCTAACGCGCTCAGTTCCAAGGATTCCGCGTTGGTAGCAATGAGGATCCGCTCAGCCTGGATTCGGCGGCCGCGAACTTGCAGTGTGAGAGGATCGCCGTAGTCTATTTGGTCGACCCGAGCATTTTCAAACACCAATGCTCCACGAGCCACGGCCGCGCGTGCCAGTCCGCTGACGAGTTTGCCGGGGTTGGCCGTACCTCCTGGTACTTCCCTGGCGACCCGCAATTGACCCGAGTCCGTCCAACGAATCGCCGAATGCGCGGTTTCGGCTGAACGGTCCAGCTCGGACACGCCTGGCAGAGTAAGATCGCAATGCGCCTCAAGAGTGCCAAGAATTGAGGCAAATCCCGTTAAGACGTCGCCTAGGCCGGGGAGGTCGCCAGCGGCGGTCTCATTCAGAGTTAATCCTCCTGTACGGCCGCTTGAACGAGCGCCTATGGTCACCGCTTCAAAGACGGCGACGCTTTTTTCCGGATTGAGGCTGCGAAGGCAGGCAGCGACCGAAAGGCCCGTAAATCCGCCCCCAATAACCACAAAATCCAAGGTTTCAGGTAAAGGCGCTGGCTCAGGGCGAAAGTCGATGACCCACGGCGTCTCACCCCATCGTGGTAGGTTAGTGCTGTCCGGCACTCTGCCCCCGTTACTGCAAAGCTGCAGTCTGTCAAGAAATGCTCAACACAGTCAACCTACCGTTAAAGGCGCATCTGGCTCAAGGCGGCTTGAACGAGGAACCTTGCCGGCGCGTGAGCACCCAGATCTAGAGACAATAGTCTCTAGTAATAGAGCCTGTAGACTCTATGTTGGGGCCTGTTCATGGTAGGTCTGAGGACCCCAATTGCCGCCGACAGTCGACCTCTTTACATCCCCCAGCCCTCGCGTAGATTTGCTAGGACGGATGGGTGTGGCACTCTGCAAGTTCGCCCCATGCGCAGGTGGAGGCCTTAGATGTTTGCGCGTTCAGGTCCAGGGAGCCGCGTAGCGGAGAGAAGAACAGCATTGCGTTACCCACTCAGACTTCCTGTCGTGTTCTCTTGGCAGGACGATGCCGGCCGCGTGCAAGGGTGCGACGGCTACTGCCGCGATTTGGGCAGTCGCGGCATGTACGTTCAGGCCGAGCTGGTGCCTCCCTTGGGTGTGTCCGTTGAGATGAATGTGTTTTTGCCCCGGCCTGAGCATTCGGCACGCCCGTCCGAGATCCATGCCATTGGAAGAGTGGTTCGGTCAGAATGCCCGGCGACAGCTTCTCAGCATGCAGGTTTTGCCGCGATGAACCACACGACCCGGTTACGCGAAACGCGCAGCCAGAAGTCTGATGCTGAGGAGTCTGCGCTCGACGAGATCGGGCTCGGAGGAGCTGGTGGTGATATCGAAAGGACCAGTGAGGATTGAACGTGAAAGCCTATGACCTACGGCTCGCCAGGTTCTCAGGGAGTGGATGGTCGGCGTCAATGGTACCTCCGGGCTATAGAAGCAGGACGGACGTAATGCAAACCTTGGAGGGTACTTCGGTACTGGCATCAGAGAACGCGAGGTCCATTGGCCGAAAGGACAGGCGATGGCAAACTTGTTCCATCAGGCGAGCTGAGCCACTTTTGGACTGCTGTGGTGAAGCTTATGGATTTTGTTGAGTCCTGGCAGTTGGCGGTTCGATGGTGTAGCGCAGTTAAGTGGGTTTAGAGCGCGCATGGGACTCAAAGGGCGGTAGCTTGCCCTCTCTAGGAGACTTTGTTGCGGACGTTGAGGAACCGAACGACTTGCTAGTCGAAACATCTAATACGCCGGGTACGACCGAGCCAATACAACTTCAACCCCCGGAAGGGGTTGAGGGTTACACGACGACGATTGTTGCACCCTGGTTCGCGCTTCGGGTACGCCCAAACTATGAGAAACCGGTTGCGGCGGCGCTTCGGGGGAAGGGACTTCAAGAATTTCTGCCTTTGATCCGAATGAAGAGGCAATGGTCGGATCGCGTGAAGGAGATGGATGTACCGCTCTTCCCCGGCTACCTGTTCTGCCGCCTGAATTTAGAGGAGCGAATGCCGTTGATCACTACGCCCGGGTTTCTTTACCTGGTAGGTGTCGGCAAGCAACCAGAGGCCGTGGATGAAAGCGAGATTTCGGCGATACAGTCCGTTTTGCAATCGGGCTTGGCCATTACGTCTTGGCCAACTTTGATGGTGGGACAAAGAGTACAATTAAAATATGGACCTTTGCGCGGCTTGCAGGGCGTTCTAACCAAGATCGCCAACCAACACCGGATCTATGTTTCTGTGACCCTTCTGAAAAGATCGATCTCAGTCGAAGTGGCACCGGAGTGGATCCAACCGATCCGTGCGGGCAGCTGAGCTGGCAGCAGAGCGAAGGCAGCGATCGAGCACAAATTACGCTGGGGCCGGGCCCCACGAAGCAAAGGGACTTAGAGGACCGCGAGTGAAAACCAAGATTGGTGATAGGTGCGGAGAGGAGGGTCGATGACTACTTGGAGAGGCTATTCGATCGGCCTGGCAGCGCTCTTTCTGGCGGTGAATTGCCTGGCGCAACGAGCGGTACCGGTGGCGACAGGTACCCAGAAGGCGAACTGCGGCGACCAAGTACGGTCGACGTATTTACTTGGACCCGAGGACGAACTCCAGATTTCCGGCCCTGAGCTAGAGGAACTAACTTCGAAGACGGTGCGCGTCGATGGAGAAGGCGATCTTCAAGTTCCGCTCGTGGGACGGGTTCACGTCGCCGGACTCACGGTGCAACAAGCCGAGCAAGAACTGAACAAGAGACTAAGCGCATACATCAAACACCCGCAAGCAGCGGTCGACGTAAGAGAATTGCGCAGTCAGCCCGCATCGATACTCGGGGCGGTGAATCAGCCCGGTGTTCATCAGGTGGAGGGGCACAAGACTCTGCTGGAGATGATTTCGATGGCTGGCGGCGTTCGGCCGGATGCGGGATACAGCATTCGAATCACGCGCCAAGTGGAGTGGGGTTGCATCCCGCTCCCGGGAGCAACCTTGGACGCTTCGGGACGATTCACGGTCGCGCAAGTGAACCTCCAAGACATCATGGAAGCTAAAACTCCGGAAGAGAACATTCAGATATTCCCACACGATGTCATCTCCATTCCGAAAGCGGAGTTGATTTACGTGACCGGCGACGTAAAGAAATCGGGAGGGTTCATTCTTGGCGAGCGGCAAACGATGTCGGTGCTGCAAGCGGTCTCGCTTGCAGAAGGGTTGGGACAAGCGCCTGATCCGCGGCACGCAAAGATCTTGCGACTGAATCCCGGCGCGGACCAGCGTACGGAGATCCCTGTGGACTTGAGAAAGATTTTGCAGGGAAAAGGTGGAGACGTCCCGATGCAGGGCAACGATATTCTTTTTGTCCCCGATAGTACCGGTCGCAAAATAGCTCTGCGGGTCATGGAAGCAGCGATATCAACAGGCACGGGTCTTGCGATTTATCGGCCGTAAAAAGACCGAGCAGAGAAACACCAGAAGATCCAGGGCGCTGTCAATTTTAGCCGCAGGGCGGAACGGCAGGTAAGCAATGTCTAAACATTTCGATCGAGTGAACAATCGGACGCGGGCGATTCAAACGAACAACTACGCGGATGATCGCCCTACCGTCTATCGGATGGAGGACCCGGTCCACGCGGATAACGGGGAAACTCAAGCTTACGACAGCCTGCTTGGCTATTGGCATATTCTCGTCCGGAATAAGATCACCCTCTTGTGCTTTGCATTGGCTGGTTTGGCACTGGCCGTGTTGTTCAGCTTGCTGCAAACGCCCATCTATCGAGCCCGGACGTCCATGGAAATTCAGGACTTTAACTCGGAGTTCATGGATCTAAAGAACGTGGACCCAACCAGTTCCGGACCTGGCGCCGCCAACGATTCGTACTTTCAGACCCAGATCAAGATCCTTCAGAGCGATTCCCTGCTGGAACGTGTTACCAATAAGATCGATCTTCAGCAAGAACAACCCAAGAGCGGTTGGGGCGCGTTTGCGACTCGAGTGCAGCGGATGCTCGGTTTCCCCGAGGCCTCTCAAGAACCGAATAAGGACGCCTTCATGGGGAAGGCCCGAGGGAACCTGACGGTTCGCGCTTCCGGCCAAACCCGGTTGGTAGAAGTAATGTATGACTCGGAAGATCCAAAATTTGCCGCATTGTTTGCCAACACCTTGGTCAATGAATTTATTGAACAAAGCCAGGAAATGCGCTGGAAGTCCAGCCAGCGCACCGGAGAATATCTGACGGGTCATTTGAGCCAGATGAAGGTTGATCTGGAAAAGCAGGAAACTCAACTTCAGGCCTACGCACGTTCCTCAGGCCTGACCATGACGGACAAAGAGAACGCTACCGAAGGCCGGCTCAAGGAACTTCAGGACGAACTTGATAAGGCGCAGGCTGACCGTGTGGACAAGCAAGCCAAATTCGAAGAAGCCAAGAGCAAGCCGGCAGAATCGCTGCCGCAAACGATCGACGACCCCACACTGCGCGAATATCAGATGAAGTTGACGGACTTGCAGCGCCAGCTCGTGGAACTCACTGCCACGTTGACTCCAGAGCATTATAAGGTTCAACGGGTTCAGGCACAGATCACCGAACTGCAAAACGCACTGGAAAGGCAACGCACCAACGTGCTGCGGCGCGTCGGGAATGACTATGCGGCTGCGTCCCGTCGTGAAAAACTTTTGCAACAGTCCTACATCGAACAACAAAAGACCGTGGCCAATCAGTCCGACAAGGCCATTCATTACGACACTTTGCGCCGGGAAGTGGAGTCGAGCCGGCAATTGTATGACACCCTTCTAAACCGTGTTAAACAAGCTGGACTGGCATCGGCAATGCGCGCCAGCAACGTGTTGGTTGTAGACGAAGCCAAACCGCCCTTCTTTCCCTTCAAGCCAAACGTGCCCGTGAATTCCGCGTTGGGTTTATTTTGCGGCGTCTTCCTGGGATTGGGTTTCGTGGTATTCCGCACGCGATTCGATCGCACCATTCAGGCCCCCGGCGACCTACAGATTTATTTGAATTTGCCGGAACTTGGCGTCATTCCTATGGCCGAAGTCTGCGACACACCAGCAGTTCGCAGTCAGCGGGCACTTTCACCAGCGGATCCCAACGACTGCCTGGAATTGGTGACTTGGAAGCATAAACCGTCCGCGGTGGCGGAATCGTTCCGAGCTATGCTCACTTCTATTCTATTGCCTGGCCAGAATTCCGAAGGGCCTCAGGTGATCGTGGTGACCAGTCCGGGTCCAGCAGAAGGCAAGACGACGGTAGCCAGCAACCTCACTATCGCGATTGCGGAGATGGGACGCCGAGTGCTGTTGATCGACGGCGACTTGCGCCAACCGAAGTTGCACAAGATTTTTGGCGCGGCCAACACCCGTGGCGTCAGCGACGTGCTCTTGTCCGAGGCGCCGCTCGAAACGGTTCCCCTAAACCAGTTGGTGCTTGAGACCCGGATCGCCGGCGTGTCGCTGCTGCCAAGCGGCACTCGGACGACGAGCATCTCACAACTTTTGCACTCGCCGCGGGTCGAAGCGCTGATGGCCCGGATGCGCACCGAGTTCGATATGATTATCATTGACGCGCCGCCGATGATGCACCTGGCCGACGCCCGATTGTTGGGAGGCCTCTCTGACGGTGTCGTTTTGGTCGTCCGGGCGGGTCATACCATGCGCGAGGCTGCGTTGATTGCTACCCAACGGCTATCCGAAGACGGAACCCGAATCCTCGGTACCGTGCTGAACAGTTGGGATCCGCGTAAGACTCCGGGTCGCACATACGGCTATGGTTATGGCTACGGCTACGGGTATGGTTATGGCCAAACCGCTGAGGCGAAACATCCTCCCACACCGAACGCTTAGAATTATTCCACCCACCCTGTAAGTCGTTTCCTCAACGCCCGCGGCCAGCGGTCGCGGTCAGCCACGGATCGGTGATTTTTCACTTATGTTTTCTGCCAGAGGGCCAATGCCAGGAATGCCGAGGGCCAATAAGAATGGCGGAGTAAGCATCCGCCGGCCGTTAATGCCGAAGGGCGGGCAGCTGCTTACGTCCGTTGCGTTTGGGTTGCTGTTCCTGTTCGTGTTCGCTATTCCACTGGAAAATGCCCTGGTCTTACCCGGCATCGGCACTTTCGGCCGGGCCGTGGGTTTGGCGGCATTCGCGTTGGGAATATTGGCGGTCGCCGAAAACGGTAAGGTCCGGTCGCCTTCGGCCATACACATCGTCATGCTGGCCTATGTGGTCTGGGCAAGCTTGACGTACTTCTGGACGGTTTCGCCGGAAGAAACCGTGGAGGAAATTCTCAGCTACGTCCAATTCCTCGCCATGGTGTGGCTGATTTGGGAATTAGCCCCGTTGCCGCGTCAGCGGGTAAACCTGATGCAGGCCTACCTTTTGGGTACCGGAATTTCGGCGATTGGCGCATTGATGCATGTCGGCGCCGCCGTGGGAGTGACGCGTAACTCCACGTTCAATATGAACCCGAACGATATCGGGCTGCGCCTGGCTTTGAGCATTCCCATGGCGTTATATTTGGCGGCATCGGAGAAGCAGGACTGGCGCGTGTGGCTGTATCGGTTGCACATGGTTTTGGCGGTTTCGGCTTTGTTTATGACCGGATCCCGCGGTGCGCTGATCGCGCTGTGCGGGAGCTTGCTGATGATCCCGATGACCTTCCGCAAATGGACCTTTCGTCAGAAAGCGCTCATGGGAGCGGTAATGGTAGTGGCCGCCATGACAGCGATTTCGGTAGTCCCAACGACTACTTGGGAACGCATGGCGACGACCGGATCGGAAATCAGCCAGGGAACTATGGACGCCCGGACAGTAATCTGGCGAGCCGGCATAGACGTGTTTCTAGATCATCCTTTCTTTGGTGTAGGAGCCGGAGGATTTCCCAGAGCGATCGAGCAGAATGTGGTTACGGCTTGGGTGGCCCACAATACCTTTCTGTCGGTCCTGGTGGAACTTGGCGTCGTCGGCTTTGCCATCTTCACAGCTTTGCTGCTACTCCTGGCTTACTCGGCACTGAAGCTGCCGGTATTGGGACGAAGCCTGTGGTTGATCATGCTGCTTACCTGGGCTTTGGGCGCCTCGGGAATGACTTGGGAAAATACCAAGCCGACTTGGCTGCTTTTTGGTTTGCTGGCGGCGGATGCCGCCGCGGTTCAGGTGGCAACTGCAAAGCGCTATAACACTGCGCGCGCTTTCCGGCCTGGGGCAGTGCCACAGGGAGCGCATGCACATGCACACTCTCGAATGCTTCGTGGTTTGCACGCAAAACTTCAGAAGGCCGGCTTGGAAAAACCAGCGGCTCCGACCATGGGGCGCCGATGAGCTCGGTGCCAAACTCCATGTCTCCTTCGGAGGTTCCTCTGTCGGGTCCCGCCCCGCCTGCCGAAAGGGGTGGCCAACCGCGAACGAACGTAACTGTTTCGGTCGGTGCTGAGCAAAAGCCGAGTCCCCTTGCCGCGCGCGGCGCTTCCCTGCGTTGGAATTTCAGCTGGACGTTTGTCGGCAATATTATTTATTCCGCTTGCCAATGGGGCATGTTGGTGGTGCTGGCAAAGATTGGGAATCCAGAAATGGTTGGTCAGTATGGCCTGGCCATGGCCATTGCCACTCCCGTCCTTGCGCTGTCCAGTCTTCAACTGCGGGCCGTGCTAACCACCGATGTGCGGGAACGGGTGCCGTTCGGTGAATATCTTGGATTCCGGCTCGCCACGACATTGTTGTCACTGGTGGTGATCGCCACGATTCCGTTCGTAATGCACTACCGGCGGGAATCGACGTTAGTGGTCCTGATCATCGGTTTAGGTCAATCGCTTGAGACCTTAAGCGACCTCTATTACGGGCGCATGCAGTTTTACGATCACATGGACCGAATCGCCAAGTCCATGATCATGCGAGCCCTGCTCGGATTGGCAGCGCTTGGCTCGATTGTCTATTTCACCAAGAGTGTGGTCTGGGGAGCCGTCGGTTTGGCGTTGGCGCGGGCCATCGTTGTGTTTGGGTACGACATCAGCAAGCGCGCGCAACTCTTGCCGCGGCACGCGAACCGGGAAGAAGCTGAGCAAATCCTGAAGACCAAAAGCGAGGCATTGCTTCCCCGTTGGAATCCCAAGACACAAGTTTCACTGCTGAGCACTTCGATCACGCTGGGCGTAATCGCGATGCTGGTTTCTCTGCTGCCGAATATCCCGCGGTATTTTATTCAAGGGTCGTTAGGTGAGCGGGCGCTGGGCATCTTCACCGCTACGGCTTTCCTGGTGTCGTCGGGCAGTTTGATCGTAAACGCGATGGGGCAATCGGCGTTTGTGAGGCTGGCGAAACACTACGGTGCCGGAGACGTAGCGGGATTCAATTCCCTGCTGCTAAAACTCGTGGGAATCGCCGGCGCTCTGGGTCTGGCAGGCATCGGCGTCGCCGTCTTGTTCGGGCACATGCTGCTGACGTTGTTGTACCGCCCGGAATATGCCGAGCATACCGATGTACTCATCGCGATGATGGTAGGCGGCGCAGTCACCTACGTGTCGGGTTTGATGGCTTCGGCGGTGACTGCAGCTCGCTGCTTTGCACGGCAGATACCTGTATTGGCGACCGCGGTCGGAGCGGCCGCGCTGGCCAGCTTCCTATTGGTACCCACTCACGGGCTGCTGGGAGCGGCTTTCGCGGTCATTATCACTTCGACGGTACTCGGAGCGGGTGAGGTGGTCCTGCTGTGGCATGTGTTGAGCAAAGCCAAACAGCCAATCGAAGCACAGGGCTAAGACTCGCCGAAGCTGCCGCGAAACCGAGTAGATCGCGCGATATTTTGTATGGAAGGACGCCCCGAAATTTATGAGTCAAAACCTACTCGAGTTTGAGAGCCACTTCTCGTTCGGCGAGAACTGGGCGCAGTACGCCGAGAAGATTGACGAAACCAGGATTGAGGAAGCGGAAAAATCCCTGCTTCGGCTGGTGGGCCGGGAAACCATTCAGGGCCATACTTTTCTGGATATTGGTTGCGGATCGGGTCTCTTTTCCCTAGCGGCGGTGCGCCTTGGTTGCAAGCGGTTGCTGGCCGTGGATCTGGATCCCAATAGTGTGGAAACCACGCGCAAGACTTTGCAGCGCTACGCCCCGTCGGGCGCTAAATGGGACTGCAAACGCATCAGCGTTTTTGACTTGGATCCCAGCATGATCGGAACGTTCGATGTAGTCTATTCGTGGGGGGTCTTGCACCACACGGGCGCCATGTATAAAGCCATTGAAAAAGCCGCTGCTATGGTGGCCTCGAACGGAGCATTGACGCTGGCTCTGTACGGAAAAACGCCATTTTGCGGCCTGTGGCGCATCGAAAAGAGGATTTATTCGCGCTCTCCCAAATGGGCTCAGCGCGCGATTGAGCGCGTGTATCGCGTGATCGTCGGAGCACGGCTGGCGCTGAAAGGGGAAAGTCTCAAAAAGCGCGAAGAGACTTACTTCCACCAGCGCGGCATGGATATGTATCACGACACTCGCGACTGGCTCGGCGGCTATCCTTACGAGTCGATTTCCCCGACCGAAGCGATGACCTTCATGCACAAGTTGGGATTCGAACCGGTTCGGTCTTTCGTTGAACCGTCTATCGGCCTTCTCGGCGCCGGCTGTGACGAATATACCTTCACCAAGTCGCACGCGGAAAGGCGCTAGACGATCTCTTGGGCCAGAACACTTTGTTCAGCTGGAAGGTTGCGTGTATTTGCTACGCGGCGAGGACATGCTGGAAGTACGCAGCTTTGGGAGCCAGCTTAATGGCAACCGTTGGGTTGGTGCCGTGTAGCGCGCAAAAACGAGCGTTCCCCGAAGCTCAGGGCGGAGGGGCGGCCTCTGTCGGCGGACGCGGCGGCGCAGTCAGGGAAGTTACAAATTTGGATGATTCCGGGATTGGCAGCTTGCGGGCATGCGTAGATGCATCCGGTCCGCGCACCTGCGTTTTCCGCGTGGCGGGCATAATTACGCAACATTCCGATCTTACCGTCAGCCATCCATTCCTAACCATCGCCGGACAGACGGCGCCGGGCGAAATCATTCTCGGGGGGCCAGGAAACAAGGGCTTCACGTTGCGAGTTTCCACCCATGACGTCGTAATCCGGTACCTCACTCTCAGTCCGGACGATTTCAACACGGAATCAGGACCGTCCAGCGGAACCGTAGCGTTCGGCATAATCAACGGCGACAACTACAACATCATTCTCGATCACGTAACCTCGCGCTGGGCAGGCAACAAACTATGGATTACGGCCAGCAACTACGTTGGCCCGAACCGCTCCATCACCACCTCATGGAGCTTGTTTTACGAGCCGCACGCCGGCCATCCGGTAGGACCGGGCACAGCGGGTAACCCTGTAGGATGCCCAAATGCCACTCCCGACCGTTCGTTGGAAAATCCGTGTTTCAGTTCCCTGGAAACGGATATTGATTTTCACCACAACGTGTTCGTGAACATCAGTCACCGAATCCCCGAGGTCGATAATAAATCGCTGCGCTGGGTCAACAACCTGACATTCAATTGGTCTTTTTATGCGTTCGCAGGTCTCGGCGGCGAAGCGCTAGATATCATTGGCAACAAATGGGTTCGCGGCAATCTGAATGCTTCCGCGCAAGCACACGAGATTCATGTGACGGAGAAAAGCCCAGAAGTCCTCGGCAATCCGTCGGTATTCGTTTCGGGCAACATCGGTCCGAACCAGCCCAACGCCAATGACGACCAATACCTGATGGTGTCGCATATCGTAGGAGAAAATGGTCGCGAGGATGGACCGATACCAAGCGCGTGGAAACGCTTCGGGCCGTTGCCGGCAACCGATTTCCCGATCGTCGCAGATCCTGCCGAAAACTTGGACGCGATCCTGCTGCCCACGGCGGGCAACTCTCAGCATCTCGATTGTAACGGCCGATGGGTCAACCATCGCGATGATGCCGACACCCGAATCATCGCGCAATACCAAGGCAGAGGGCCGGGAGGATTCTGGCCCAACGGGATCACCACCACGGGCAAGGCCGCGCTTCCCCTGCCGGCTCTTGCATCGCCCTGGCAAGACCGGCCGGTCATTAAGGGAGCGGCATGTGTGGAGTCGCTGCATGACGGCGTCCCAGACGAGTGGAAAAAACTGCAAGGCCTGAACATCAAGAACCGAGATTTGTACAAATCCGTGACCCCCGATGGTTACACTATCCTGGAGCACTATCTGAACGGCATGCCACTTGCCCCGGTTAGTCATCAAAAGAACGGCAAGCGCCCATGAAAGTGCTATTCCTGGTTCGGCAGTTAAATATTGGTGGCGCGGAGCGACAGTTGGTTATTGTTGCGAACGAGTTGGCCTCTCGCGGACACGAGGTCGTGATCACCTCGTTTTATACCGGCGGCGCTCTCTCCAAGCAGCTCGACTCCAGCCGTGTACGTTTAATTTCTCTGGAAAAACGCTCTCGCTGGGATCTGTTTTCGCTGTGCGTACAGCTAGTACGGGTGATGCGCCAGGAACGTCCGGACATTCTGCATGGCTGGATGCACACGCAAAATGTTATCGCCACGATGTTTCGTATTTTCCATCCGAAGGCCAAGCTCTTCTGGTGCGTTCGAAGTGCTAACCTGGAGACAGTTCTTGACCGCGTTGAAACCTTTTTGGTCTGGCTGCAAGCCCGATTGTCGATCTTTGCCGACTGCATCGTCGTAAATTCCGTTGCCGGCATCGACCACGCCGCGTCGTTAGGCATTGCTCGTAAAAAGATGGTGTTCATCCCCAACGGAATCGATACCAACGTCTTCTATCCGTCTGAGGCAGAAGGCAAAAAGGTCCGCACCGAGTGGGGTATCAGCGACAACGAAAAGATTATCGGAAAGATTGCGCGCTTCGACCCCATCAAGAATCACCCGCTATTTCTTAAAGCCGCCGCGCGCATTGCCGCCGAGCGGCCGGACGTGCGATTCGTATGCGTCGGCCACGGAGACGCCTCTTATCTGAAGCAACTGCAAGAGCTGACCAGTAGGCTGGGGATTGGGGATAAAGTTCAATGGGTGAATGCCCGCAAGGACATGCGCGCGGTATACAACGCCCTCGATATTTTCTGCTCCTCCTCCGCAAGCGAAGGCTTTCCGAACGTGATTGGGGAAGCCATGGCGTGCGGCCGGCATTGCGTGGTTACCGACGTAGGAGATTCCAAATTAGTGGTGGGTGCGACAGGTATTTCGGTTCCGCCAGACGACGTGGATGCATTCGCAGCGGCGTTGCGACAGACATTGAATGGCAGTGCCCTAAACCTGCGCGCCCGTCAGCGTATTCTAGAGAATTTCACGGTTGCCCATTTGGGCGACAAAACCGAACAGACGTTGATTCACTCCCTGGAACATCGCCAAACAGGAATCACTCCAGCCCTGACACATGCGGGAGATGCTGAGCCGTCGATAGACGCTTGAGGGAATAGGCCGGTGCCGATGCAGCCCCGGACGCGCAGGAAATTGTAGTCGGGAGATAGTACTTATGTGTGGAATAACCGGGTTCCTGGATACGCGACAAACCAAAGGGCACGATGAGCTTGCCACCATTGTGCGTCGCATGGCGACTAGTTTGCGCCATCGCGGACCGGAAGATGAAGGCGTCTGGGTCGATCCTGCCAGCGGTATTGCGTTCGGCCACCGCCGCTTGTCGATTATCGACCTCTCACCCGCCGGGCATCAGCCCATGCATTCCTCTTGCGGCCGCTACGTCATCACCTTTAACGGTGAGATTTACAATTTTCAGGCGCTCCGAGAAGAATTGGTCGCTCTGGGGCAAGCTTTCCGTGGACACTCGGACACCGAGATCATGCTCGCTGCCATCGCGCATTGGGGCGTGGAAGCATCTTTGAAGAAATTCATCGGCATGTTCGTATTCGCCGTCTGGGACCGCCAGGAAAGAACACTTTATCTGTCGCGCGACCGGGCGGGCGAGAAGCCACTTTACTACGGTTGGGCGGGGCATACGTTACTGTTTGGCTCCGAATTAAAAGCCCTGCACCAGCACCCGGATTTTCGCGCCGAGATAGACCGCGGCGCTCTAACTATCTATGTCCGTCACGACTACATTCCGGCGCCCCACTCCATTTATAAGGGCATTCACAAGCTGCCTCCGGGAACCTTGCTGACGATTCAAGGTTTCGGCACCGATGCAGCACCCCAGCCGTACTGGTCCGCAAAACGCGCCGCAGAAGATGGATTGAGCAATCCGTTCTCGGGCAGCGACACCGAAGCGGTCGATCAACTAGATACCCTGCTAAACGACGCCATCAGCAAGATGATGGTTGCCGACGTCCCACTCGGCGCGTTCCTGTCGGGTGGTATCGATTCGTCTCTGATCGTCGCCATCATGCAGGCCAACAGCACCAGGCCGGTGAAGACCTTCACTATCGGGTTTAACAACTCCGATTTCAATGAAGCCGAATCCGCGAAGGCCGTCGCCAAACATATTGGAACCGATCATACCGAGCTGTACGTAACCCCTGAAGAAGCCATGAGCGTGATTCCGCGGCTTCCGAATTTGTACGACGAACCATTTGCCGATTCATCGCAAATTCCGACATTTTTAGTTTCACAACTGGCGCGGCGCCACGTAACAGTCAGCCTTTCCGGCGACGGCGGAGACGAGTTGTTTGGTGGCTACAACACCTACCTGTGGGGCCGCAGCGTTCAAAAAAATATCGGCTGGATGCCGCGACCTTTGCGGGCGGCACTGGGAAAATCGCTGAACCCATTGGCGCGGTTCGACTGGAACACACTCTTGAGCGGAAGCCAATCGCTGCTTCCCGAAAGCCTGAGACGCAAAGATCTGAACAAGGTTCTGCAAAAGCTCGCCGGGATTCTGAAGGTGCATCAACGTGAGGCGCTCTATTGGGTCCTGTGCTCCTACTGGATGGAGCCAGGTTCCGTCGTTATCGGCGGCAAAGAACCGCTGACGCCGCTCACCGATCCGAGCAAGTGGGCGCACATCGAGGAGTTCATGCACGTCATGATGTACCTCGACACGCTTATGTACCTGCCCGACGACATTCTGGTTAAAGTCGATCGCGCAGCGATGGGCGTGAGCCTGGAATCTCGCGTCCCCTTGCTGGATCACCGGGTGATCGAGTTTGCGTGGAGTCTCCCGTTGGCCATGAAAGTTCAAGGGAACACCGGAAAGCGGCCTCTTCGGCAGTTGCTCCATCGCTATGTTCCCAAGCAACTGGTCGAACGGCCAAAACAGGGCTTCGGCGTACCGGTCCATGAATGGCTGCGAGGTCCAATGCGTGCCTGGGCCGAAGAACTGCTAAGCGAATCGAGGCTGCGGCACGAAGGTTACTTCGAAGCGGCGCCGATCCGGCAGAAATGGTCCGAACACGTCAGCGGCCGGCGCAACTGGCAAGCACAGCTGTGGGGTGTGCTAATGTTCCAGGCTTGGCTCGAAGAGCACAAAACGCTAATTTCGACGAAAGTGTCAGAGGTAGTTTTGGACTCCCATCAAGTAGTGGGCATTCCCTCTTCCGCGATTGGATTGCAGTCGATCCAGTCAAGCACGAATTGAACGTTGAATTGCACGCTTTCTGAATCGACCCTGGTGTCCGGTGCTGAGTTGCTAGCTGAGAGACAGAAAAAAGGTGGGGCTCGAACATGAGTGTCAAGTTTCTGCTGCGGTTTGACGACATGTGCCCGACGATCAATTGGGCCGTCTGGCAAAAACTCGAAGATGTCATGATCGAAGAAGATGTGCGCCCGATCTTATCGGTCATTCCCGACAACCAGGATATTAATCTTCACGAAGGCCAGCCCAACGAGCACTTCTGGGACAAAGTGCGCGCCTGGCAAGCCCGTGGATGGACGATCGGCCTCCACGGTTATCAGCATCGCTACGTAAGCAAGAGTCCAGGCCTGGTGGGGTTGAAACCCTATAGTGAGTTTGCCGGTGTTCCCTTCGAAGATCAGCAAGCCAAGCTGAAATTGGCCATGGAAATCTTTGCTCGCGAGGGTGTGCGCGCCGATTGTTGGGTCGCACCGGCTCATTCATTCGACGAAAATACCGTCCGGGTCTTGATAGCATTAGGGGTCCGCACGATTAGCGACGGGCTGGCTCTCTATCCCCACCGCGACTCGCAAAATGTGATGTGGATTCCGCAACAGTTATGGCGATTCCGCGCGGTGCCGTTCGGAGTGTGGACCATTTGCATCCACTCCACCGACGATCTGTATCTTTATTCCGAGCATTTCCGGCGATGCATCCGTCAATACAAGCACTCAATGACCAGCCTTCCGGCCATGGCTCATGCCTACGCGCACCGGAAGAGTAGCTGGACTGATCGTGCTTTCGGCGAACTGTGGCATCTTGCGATTCGCGCCAAGGTAGCGTTGGCCGCAAGCCAACCGCCCGTTCCAGCCGTGGTTCTCGAGACTACACCGGACGCCGACGCCAGGCAGCGGCTCAAGGCAGCTCTGTAAGATCGCGTGCGACGACGACCGCGTTGTCGAAGTCATTTGAAATGAACCAGCAAGCCATCCAAAAACCAAGCTTCGGCGCACTAGTGATTTCGCTCGACTTTGAGCTGCACTGGGGCGTACGCGACAAATGCGCCGTGGACGCTCCCTACCGGGAAAATCTTCTGGGCGCTCGCAAAGCCGTTCCCCGAATCCTCGATTTGTTTGAGGAGTTCGATGTTGCAGCCACCTGGGCAACCGTAGGATTTCTCTTTGCAGAGTCGCGACAAGAGCGGGAAAAGTTCTCTCCCATTGTGCGTCCGCGATATGCGGATGCGCGTCTGAACGCTTACGCCGAACCGACAGGCGAAACCGAAAAGGATGACCCCCTGCATTACGCGATGAGCTTGATTTCTCACATTGCGAATCGCCCGCGCCAGGAAATCGCCACGCATACATTTTCGCATTACTACTGCCAGGAGCCTGGCGAGACCCGCGACGCGTTTGCCGCCGACTTATCCAGCGCCATAGCCATCGCGCAACACCATGGGATCAACGTGCGTTCCATCGTGTTCCCTCGCAACCAGTTTCGACCTGGTTATGAGCATGTGCTGAACCAGGCGGGCATTGTTTGCTATCGTGGGAACGAGCCGCACTGGATGTACCAGCCTCGCCCCCGCAGCAAAGAAACCTTAGCCGTCCGCGCGCCACGATTGCTCGACCATTACCTGTCCGTCTCCGGGTCGAAGGTAATTGGTTGGGACGAAATCCTCCAATCGAATGGTCTTTGCGATGTTCGCTCCAGCATGTTCCTCAGGCCCTATTCAACCGGACCGAAGAGTCTTGAGTCGATACGCTTGCGCCGCATCGCAAACGGAATTCGCAGCGCTGCGGAACAGCGCGGTATTTTCCACCTATGGTGGCATCCTCATAATTTCGGCGTAAACACAAACGAAAATTTGGATTTCCTCCGAAGCGTTCTGGAAGTCTTCTCCCGGTGCCGCCAAACTCACGCCATGAAATCACTCTCTATGACTGAGGTGGCCTCGCTAGTGTCCAACGCGGATGAGTCGCTAGAGCCTGCGGTTGTATCGTCCAGCAATTCTTCCTGGGAGCAGGAGCTGTGATTCGCGTCACGCACATCATCGCGGGCTTGTCGGCGGACGGCGCTGAAAAGATGCTGCATCGCCTCGTGGCCGGCATGGATTCCAGCCGCTTCGAAAACGAAGTGATCTCGCTTACCGATTTGGGCCCGATGGCTCAGCCGCTTCAGGCCTGCGGTGTAAAGGTCCGCGCCTTAGGAATGAAACGCGGTAGCGCCAGTCCCGTCCGCCTGCTGCAACTCGCGGCATGGCTGCGGAAATCGCGTCCAAACGTGATTCAGACTTGGATGTATCATGCCGATTTGGTTGGCGGTCTCGCCGCCAGGCTCGCCGGCATACCAGCGGTTGTCTGGAATATTCGTCACAGCGAATTGCACCCCGAAACAGACAAGCGCTCCACGCTCTGGACCGCCCAAGCCTGCGCTCGCTTGTCACGGATCCTGCCGAAACGCATCGTCTGCTGCTCCGAGACGTCCCGGAAGCTGCATACGGATTTGGGCTATGCGTCCGAGGGGATGCGCGTCATTCTTAACGGCTTTGATTTGGGCCGTTTTAAATCGGATTCCAGGCAACGCGTCGACACCCGTACCGCATTGCGGATTCCCCAATCCGTCCCGGTAATCGGCTTGATTGCTCGCAAACATCCCGTGAAGGACCATCGCAACTTCATTCTGGCCGCCGGAATTCTGCATCGCGAATTCCCAACCGTTCAATTCGTGCTGTGCGGTGAAGGGGTTACCCCGGAAGACCCCGAGCTGCAGGCCTGGATGGAATTGGCGGAAGTTCAAGACGTCTGCCATCTGCTCGGCCCGCGCAGCGACATTCCTCAAATCCTCAACACCCTGGATGTCGGCACGTCGTCCTCTGCGGGAGAGGCATTTCCCAACGCCGTCGCCGAAGCCATGGCGTGCGGAATCCCGTGCGTGGTCACCGATGTGGGAGACTCGCGATTTATCGTGGGCGCAACCGGCCGTGTCGTGCCGCCTCAGACGCCCGGAGCCCTGGCCCAAGGTTGGAAAGAATTGTTGCAAGCAGGCCCCGACGCTCGAGCCACTCTAGGGCTCGCTGCGCGCGCGCGGGTGGAACAAAATTTCGGTTTACCAGCCGTCATCGGTCAGTACCAAGACCTCTATGCGCAGGTTGTCGAGGAGACTTCGGGCAATCAGCATTTGCCAGCAGCCGGCGCGACCGAACGAGCGGCTCAAAAGGGAAAGGCCTCGCCGCAGCTTCAAATGAAAGTATTGTTCGTGGACAATGACGTGAACTCGTTCTATTCCTATCGCATCGAAATGGCGCGAGCGGCCCGCGATTCTGGCTTCGATGTGCACGTTGCGGCACCCGACGGTAAAGCCGCCGAAACACTTATAAATGAAGGTTTCCACTTCCATCCAGTATCCATGACGCGCAGCGGCCTGAAGCCCTGGAAAGAGCTGGCAACCATTGCGGCCCTGTTCCGCTTATATCGCAAACTCCAGCCCGATCTCGTGCATCACCTCCGCCTGAAGCCGGTTCTTTATGGCGGTGTAGCAGCTTACGGCGCCCGCGTTCCCGCCATCGTAGGCTTGCTTACCGGATTGGGCTATGTTTTTATCGCCGAGACCCGCAAGGCCGCGGTGATCCGGAAGTTGGTAACGCTCAGCTTTAAAGTAGCTTTCCGTCACAGCAATCAGCGTGTGATCTTTCAAAACCCAGACGATCGCCAAGTGTTCGTTGAAAATAAAATTCTGCCCGCTCATCAGACCGTGCTGATTAAGGGCTCCGGCGTCGACGTGAATACCTACGTGCCAACACCGGAGCGCCCCGGAGTGCCCGTAGTGGTCCTCGCTTCGCGGATGCTCCGCGACAAAGGCGTGGACGAGTTTGTAGAAGCCGCGCGCAATCTCCGAGCCGCAGGCGTCCGGGCCCGCTTCGTTCTCGTCGGCGAAACCGACCCCGGCAACCCCACCGCGATTAGCGCCGAACAGTTGCGCCAGTGGTCAGCATCCGGCGTTATCGAATGGTGGGGTCACCAGGCCAACATGATCGACGTGTTGGCGCAAGCGCACGTCGTATGCCTGCCTTCTCTGCGTGAGGGCGTCCCCAAAGTTCTCATCGAAGCCGCAGCCTGCAGCCGCGCCATCGTCACCACCGATGCACCCGGCTGCCGCGAAATCGTTCGAAATGGGGAAAATGGCCTGCTCGTTCCGGTACGCGACAGCCACGCATTAGCCGAAGCCCTGCGCTTGCTGATCGAGAATGCGGCCCTACGTGCCGGCATGGGCCTCAAGGGCCGCGAAATTGTCGTGCAGGAATTCTCGATCGAGCACGTCGTGCGACAAACGCTTGGCGTCTATCGCGACCTCCTCGGTAACGGATCAAAAAGTTCTCGCGAACTCAATGTTGTGGAGCAACAAGCCAGATGAACCCGCAAGCCAACTCTTTTTCGGACATGCTCAAGCGTATCTTTGACTTTCTTGTCGCGCTGATGGCCCTGCTAGTGCTGTCACCGGTTTTGCTAGTGGTCACCCTAATGATCAAAACGGGCTCGCCAGGTCCCGTCTTTTATCGCGGCGTGCGCGTCGGGCTTCAAGGCGTGCTGTTCCGCATCTACAAGTTTCGAACCATGGTCATCGATGCCGAAAAGCTGGGCGGCTCGGCCACCGCCGAAGACGATCCGCGGATCACGCCGATCGGCAAATTCCTTCGCCGCCACAAATTGGACGAACTTCCCCAATTCCTGAATGTCCTCGCCGGCGACATGAGCCTGGTAGGCGCCCGCCCGGAAGTTCAGAAGTACGTCGACACGTACAGCACCGAAGAGCGTGCCATATTGGAACTCCGGCCCGGAATCACTGACTGGGCATCCATCTGGAATTCGAATGAAGCGGCGGTACTAGAAGGTAGCAAAGACCCCGAAAAAACCTACGAAGAATTAATTCGCCCCACTAAACTGGCTCTCCAGCTCTTTTACGCGCGTAATCACTCGCTTAGCACCGATGTTCGAATTCTGTTCCACACGTTTTGCAAGTTGCTTATCGAGGATTGGACACCGCGCGAACTCGTGCCCTACGGCAAGGTTCGCCAATACAAAATGATTTCGCAAGTTCCGACCCAACAGTAGGCGCTTTAGCATTTCAGCGGCAATATCGGAAGCAGCTCCGCGAGAAGTCCCCGCCCGCGATTTCTGCCGCACTAAAAGGAGAACTCATGTCATCGAGTGAACGACTGGGAGAGAATAATCTACCGGCAATCCACGGAGGTCGCCCTCTGTTCTCTCAGCGCTTCCGCTTCATCCGGCCATCGCTTCCGCCGCTGGAATCTGTCATGGCCAACTATGGCCCGGCGTTCGACAACGGCTTGATCACCAACGCCGACGTCGTCGCAAAGTTCGAAGCCGCCGTCGCCGAACGCCTCCAAGTGCAGCATTGCATCGCGGTCTCCAGCTGCACCAGCGGCCTGATGATGGTTCAGCGAGCTTTCGGTCTGACCGGAGAGATCATCATCCCCAGTTTCACGTTCTTCGCCACCGGCCACGCCGCTCGCTGGAATGGCCTGACACCAGTCTTCGCCGATTGCGAGGCCGACACCTGGAACGTCGATCCAGCTGATGTCGAGCGCAAGATCACTCCGCGCACCTCAGCGCTTCTGATCGTGCACCTCTACGGCAACCCGGCAAACGTCGAGGCGTTATCGCAAATCGCCAGGCGCCACAATCTCAAGCTCATCTTCGACGGCGCACACGCCTTCGGCAGCCAATACCGCGGCCGCCCCGTCGGGCAATTCGGCGATGCCGAAGTCTTCTCCCTGTCCCCAACTAAGCTATTGGTTGCCGGAGAGGGCGGCTTGGTCACCACCAACGATGCCACTCTGGCCAAAGCCATCCGCGCCATGCGCAACTACGGCGATACTGGCTCCTACGACCCGGAATGGCTGGGCATGAATGCCCGCATGTCGGAATTTAACGCCTCGCTAGGACTAGCCGGCCTCCCAGATGTCGACCAGCGGGTACGCCGCCGTAACCAGATCGCCAAGCTATACACCGACCATCTCGCTTCCCTGCCGGGACTTCGCTTCCAGTCCGTGCATCTAAGTGATGTGAACACCTACAAGGACTATTCGATCCACGTCACCCCCAGCCGGTTCGGCATGAACCGCGATCAACTAGCCGAAGGCCTCCTCGCGGAAAATATCGAGACCAAGAAATATTTCTATCCGCCCATGCACATGCAAAAGCTCTACAAGTCCTTCTACGACGCCAGCCGCAACAACCTGAAAACGACCGAAGAAGTCACCGGCGGCATCCTCAGCTTGCCCATCTACGAAGCACTTGCAGATTCCACCATTGAAACCGTGGCTCGAGCCATTCACCGCCTGGCTCAACACGCCGCCACACGCAAAGAAGTATCACTCTCGGGGAGGCAGTAAATGTTGACGTCGGTTCGAAACTTCAAAACATCGCAAGCCCTGCCGCGCATGCTGGCCGATTTCGCGCTGGTCCAGGCCTGCATGATCATGGCCCTTGGCATCCCGGTCGTGTTCCTGCTCTCCCGAGGGAACTCGATCGCCGCCACTGCCCGGCTCGAGGAAGCCCTCTCGTACTACGTCCCTTACTTCCTGTGCATCTCGGTGGTGTTTCCGCTGATCTTCCTGCTCAATGGCTTTTACACCCGTTCGCGCGCTTACACCGGCCGCTACAAAATGGTCGTTGTGATGCGCGGCGCAGGCGTCGGCATCCTGACCCTTCTCGCCGTCAACTATCTCTTCTTTCGCGGCAACCTCGTTCCTCGGCTGGCCTTGTTGTTCTTCGCGATTCTCACCGTACTAGCTCTGTCGCTGACCCGGCTAGCGAAAGCCTTGCTCACCGAACGTTACGAAATTCGCGCCCGCGACAACCAAAATTCCGAAGGCACCGTTCTAGTCCTCGGCGGCGCCGGATACATTGGCTCTAGCTTGGTTCGCAAGCTTCTCGAATCCGGCCGCAAAGTTCGCGTGGTCGACAGCCTGGTCTACGGCGACGAGCCCCTCCGGGGCGTCTTCGGCCATCCCAACCTTGAAATGCGCATCGGCGACTGCCGCAACATTCAAGACATGGTCGCCGCCGTACGCGGTGTTGACTCCATCATCGACCTGGCTGCCATCGTCGGCGACCCGGCTTGCGAACAAGACAAGCAGACCGCGCTAGAAATCAACTACGCCGCAACCCGCATGCTGATCGAAGTAGCCAAAGGTCACGGCATCCAGCGCTTCATCTTCGCCTCCAGCTGCAGCGTCTACGGCGCCACTGACGTGATGATGGATGAAAACTCCGCCGTCCGCCCAATTTCGCTCTACGGCCAGACAAAACTCGACTCCGAGCACGCCTTGCTACACGCCCTCTCGGAAACGTTCCACCCAACGATCCTTCGACTGGCCACGGTGTTCGGCCTCTCCTATCGCCCACGCTTCGACTTGGTAGTGAACCTCCTGATGGCCAAAGCCTACAACGAAGGCGTGATCACCATTTTCAACGGCGAACAATGGCGCCCGTTCATCCACGTACATGACGTGGCCGCAGGCATCATTCGAACACTAAACGCTCCAATTCCGATCGTAAGCGGCCAGATCTTCAACCTCGGCGACACTCGCCTCAATTACACCCTAACGCAAGTCTCGCAAATGATTTTAAAGATGTTCCCAGAGACTCGGGTACAGCATATCGAAGACACCGACCGCCGCAACTACCGCGTATCGTTCGACAAAATTCAAACGCAACTCGGTTTCACCGCTTCCTGGCAACTTGAAGACGGCATGCGCCAGCTTCGCCAAGCCTTCGAAGACAAAGAAATCACCGACTACACCGACACGCGTTACTACAACCAGAAATTCCTAAAGATCGCCGGCAGTCCATCGCGGAACCTGCTGGACGAACACCTGATGGCCGCTTTCGCCAGCGCCCCCAAAGGCACAACTCCGTCGGAAAAGATCATCGTAAACAAGCCCAACGGACAAACCGAAACAATCCACCTAACTAAAAGAACCGCCGGAGACTGAACCCGCGACTGGCTAATCGGGGGTCCCGGGATGTTTCCTGTAGTGGCCGGTCTTCAGGCCGGCCACAGACATCTTGCTTTAAAACCGGTAAGCGTAGTCGGTATCAAGATAACTCAACGGCCACAGTTCAGGAACGGGCTCGCCCGTCTTCTTGCTAACGATGATATGCAACGGCCGGCGTCGCGGCGCAGCAACAAATTTCTTACTGCGCAGCAGCTCTATCAAACCCTGATCGAGCCGCGACACCAAGAACGAAAGCAGAAAACCGCCAGCGTCGTACACACGGCGAATCACGCTGGAAAGAAGAACTTCCATCTCTTTCTCAGCGCCTCCGCGCGACCATAACGCGAACCGCCAGAAGTCGGCCGAAGCCTTTTCTCTCCAGATCAGCGCTGCAGCTTTCGGCGTGGACCCGTCAGCAACGTAACAGGTCTCGGAATACAGAAACGGACAGTCCCCCACCTGCCACCGCGCATATTCGAAATCGTACCGGGAATAAATACCCCCGTGTCGCGCCGGCTCCAGCAGCAAACTCAAGACCTGCGAAACTCCCGTTTCGAAAGTCACCGACGCCGATCCCGCAGGACGCCGCGGGAATCGCAAAGGCAACCGGTTCACGAAATTCAATGCATCCACAGGAAGTTGGGGTGCCTTGCGCCGCGCCACTCGCAAAACCGCACCCACGCGCAGCGGCAAGTGGAACACCATCCCGGCCTCATTTGCCGTCATCGACGAAAGCCGCGAAATAATGCGCTGGGTAGCCTCGTTTCCACCCAGCTGTGTCAGGAACTCATACTTATTTTGAGCCTGCCGGATGAGCAGAATTCCGATTCCGCGAGCCGTTGGGTCCTGCACCGACCAATCGCAAGTCCAGGCAGCATCAATCACGCGATTCTGCGCTACAACTAAAAATGGAACCAAGCCCAGAAATCCACCGATTTTCCCGTCTTTTACCCAGGCGTAACCTCGCTCCCGGTCTCGGTTGAACCGCGAATCGAAATATTTCCACCTCACCGCCTCCGCAGCGTGGCCTTCCCGGCCGAGATACTCAACCAGGGATTCCGGATCAAGCGAACTTAACGGCTCGAAGCCTGACGCCATATCCGCAAAATTATACAAGGAACGCAACTCTTTCAAACCACTATGGCCCAAACGACGATCGATCCTCCCATTGACGCCAATTTCGAATCAAACAGCGCAAGTCTTCCTGGCGAAGCTATCCCCCCGTCAGGCCAATCCTCCAAAACGCGCTGGATCATCCCCACGCTGTTGTGTTTGCTCTTTGTCTTTCAATGCGCCTGGTTCATCAACACCCAATCTCTCACCAACGATGAACCCCTGCACATCCTGGCCGGTTCGGACGCTTGGAGATATCACCGTTTCGAGCGCTGGAACGATCATCCCCCGCTAGTTTTCCTGCTCTGCACGCTCCCGCTGCTGGTAACCCACGGTGACCTTCATTATGTCAATGACGCCCGCTACATGGACGGCATCACACCCAGCCCCGAGGTCGTAGCCTGGAGTACGCGCCCAGTCATCGTCCTGCTGGGCGTCCTGCTCGGCGTCCTCTTATGGATCACCGCCAGGCGCCTGTTCTCCGAGGGCGCCGCTAATTTCGCACTGGCCTTCTTGGCCTTTTCCCCATCCCTGATCGCCAATTTCTCCATAACCTGCAATGACGGCGCGGTAGCCCTAATCACCTTCGTCACTGCCATGCAAGTCCTCTATTGGAGGCGCACCCAATCCTGGGGCCGAACCATCGCGCTAGGCTTGGTTCTCGGGGCTTTGATCGCCACCAAGTTCAGCACTCCCCTGGTCTTCGTGATCGCCTTGGCGCTCGTATTAGTGCTCAAACCCGTCGGCGTCATGTTCGATCCCCGCGACTGGAACTGGCGCAAAGCGCTTTCGCTGGTCGCCATTGCCTTCGTCTTTGTCTGGGGCGTCTATTTCTTTCACTGGACCAAGATATCGGTGAAAAACGGCTTTGTAACGGTCACTTCGCCCAACCGCACCAAGCCCGCCACCGGCGACCTGCACCGTCCGCTAAACTTGACCGTCTACGTTCCCGCCGGCGAGTACCTCGAAGGCATGGGCCGGGTAGGCCGCCACCTCGATATCGGCCATCCCGCCTTCTTCCTGGGACAGGTTTCCACCGACAAAGGCTGGAAAGCATACTTCCCTGTGGTGGTGCTCCTGAAGTGGCCGATCGTAGTCCTGGCACTGTTTCTAACAGCCGTAGTTCTGATGCTCGTTCGGCACATACGAGTTCCGTCCGATTTGCTCCTGCTTTCTCTGTTTCCCGGCCTTTACTTTCTCATCGCCATCTTTTCCAAAGTAGATCTAGGAGAACGCCACATCCTCTTGGTGTACCCCTTCGCTCTCCTGTTCGTAGCCTCGCTGTGGCAGTTCGCACGCCAGCGCCGCGCCATCAAGATTGTCTTGCTAGTGTTAGTCGCCGTTAACGCCGCCGACACCTTGCGCTACGCGCCAGGGTACCTTTCCTACTTCACTCCCTTCGTGAATCCGGCCACCAGCTATAATCTCCTCAGCGACAGCAATCTAGACTGGGGTCAAGGTCTGCTCGCGCTCCGGAAATACCAAGCCGAGCACCCCAACGACACCATCCACATGGATTATTTCGGCACCATGAATCCTACTCTTTACGGAATTCGCTATATCCCGATAACTCCGAATGACCGCCCGACCGGAACCGTGATCATCAGCGCCACCTATCTTTCCGGCCAACTCCTGAAAGATCCCAACGGCTACCACTGGCTCTACAAATATCCAGAGACGGCCATCCTCGATCATTCCTTGCACGTGTTCCAGGTCCCGGATCAAACCAGCCGCGAACAAATCCAGCCAGCGGAAAAGCAATAGTTAACGAAAAATCATGGCCACTGAAACCTCTAAACTTTCGCGTCTTGCCCTAATCCCTTATGCGTGCTTGTTCCTGCTGCTCTCGGCCTATGCCCTATTACAGCCGGAGTACACTTGGGACTTGCTCGGCTATATCGGCGCCTCGGTAGACAGCACCGATGCCCGCACGGTCCATGACGCGGCCTTCGACTCCATCCGCCCATTCGCCGGGAAAAAAGACATCCAGGTCGACAATCCTTACCGAGTCGACGTCGCCGCCAATCCCTATCACTTCGCCGAGCAACTCCCGTTCTATTCCATTAAACCGGTCTACGTTGCCCTAATAAAGGTGGAACACCGCCTGGGATTACCGTATCCGCGAGCCGCCGTAGCCATCTCTGCCATATCCAATTTCCTTTTGGCTCTGCTCCTATGGCGTTGGCTCTCCTCCTATAGCAGTGGCCTGGCGCTCGCCGCATCCTGCACCCTTATCATGCTTTCGCCGAACATTCTGGAACTGTCCCGATGGGCAACTCCCGATTGTTTAGCCACTCTGGTAGCAGCGCTGGCTCTATTTCTAATCCTTGAGCAAAAACGCTATTTTTGGGGATGCTCCTTCTTGGTCCTCGACGTCTGGGTGCGCACCGACGTTCTGGTGTTAGCAGGAATCGTCTTCATGGTCCTGCTCCTGCGCGGCAAACTCGATTTCGTGCAATTTGCCTCACTCTCGGTCTTAAGCCTGGCCAGCTACTTCGCCATCAATCATTTCGCAGGCAACTACGGCTGGCCCGCCCTGTTCTACAACTCCTTCCAGGGCGGCCTGGCCGCCCCTGGCGAGACCATCATCCACTTCTCGCGTTCCGCCTACGTCCATCAGCTAGTCCGCGGCGCCTACCTCTGGCTCATCTCCGGCAGTTTCGCGCTCTATCTGCTCCTCGGCGGCTTGGCCATCTGGCTCAATCGCTCCTCCCTCTACTCCGACATAATCGCAGCGGTCTTGACCGCCAGGGCGGTCAGCTATGTCCTGTACCCGAATGGCGATCAACGCTACACGGCGGTGCTCTTCGTCCTGATCCCCACAGCCCTGGTCATTGCGGTTCGCCTTTCCCTGCTTCGCTCCTCTTCTCGCGTCCAGAACCCGGAAGGAACGACGACCGACCCTCTATCCACCTCGCAGCTTGGCCCAGATCCCGCAATCACCGGAGCGATGGCGCGCTGACGTCCTCCTAAACATCCCCGTGCAAACCACAACCGAACCCCAACCCAGCAACCGCCCGGAAAATGATCGGATTGGAGAATACCTGTTCACGGTATTCACTCCCTCCTTCAACCGCATGGGCACCCTGCCGCGCGTTTACCAAAGCCTTCAGCGACAAACCTGTCGCGATTTCGAATGGCTCATCGTCGATGACGGTTCGACCGATGGCACCAAGGCGCTCATAACCCAGTGGCAGGCCGAATCCAATTTCCCCATTCGCTATATCTTTCAAGAAAACCAGGGCAAACCCGCAGCCTTCAACCACGGCGTCCGCGAAGCCCGGGGCCGACTGCTCCTGACCCTGGATTCCGACGATGAATGCGTCCCCGAAGCTCTGGAGCGTTTCAAATATCATTGGGATAGCATTCCCGCGTCAGAAAAAGAAAAGTTCTCCGCGGTAACCGTCTTATGCAAAGACCAACACGGAAACCTCGTCGGCGACAAGTTTCCCCGCGACGTATTCGACTCCAACACCATCGAAGTCACCTTCAAATTCGGGGTTGCAGGCGAGAAGTGGGGTTTCCAGCGGGTCGACGTACTAAAGCAGTTTCCGTTTCCCTCAATTCCCAACGCCAAATTTATCTCGGAAAGCCTAGTCTGGTACGATCTATCCCGTAAGTACAAAACGCGCTACGTAAACGAAGCCCTGCGCATTTATCACGTGAACGACGGCGCCACCGATCATCTATCGACCCTGAGCCCGGGCGTGCTGTCGGGCCGCGCCTACCTCCATCGCTTCGTCCTAAACGAACTGATCGATTGGCTTTACCGCACTCCAAAGGGCGTTTTGCGCTCCGCCATCAACTTCAGCCGCTACTCCTTCGGCCTCGGTATAAGCCCGGCAACTCAAATCAATCAGGTGCGCTCCGCAACGGCGAAACTCCTGGTAGCAGCAGCTATCCCCCTGGGCTTCGCAATGTCGATAAGGGACAAGCGACGACGGTAGGGCCGCGCGCAATACGAGCAACCTGTAGGCGCCCTCGTAAAAGGGTGGGGTTTCGATGCGCACATTCCCACGCCATGGCGACAAGCAGTGCCGATCGCACCCGCCGCCGTTACCTCGATGCCCTAACTAGGTCCGACTTGAGCGGCCAAACGCACGACTGGGGAAACGAGCGATGGCTCATTTCCCCAGAGTGAAGGCAAGAATAAGTTGACCTACTGTCCGCTCAAATAATTTTCCAGCCAGGTGTACCCGTTGGGTGCGACGGTCTTGTATAGATTCGGATCAGAGGTGTTAAGCCCCTTCAGCGTCTTCCACTGGTCCGGAATTCCATCATGCTGCGATTCCTGGCAA
>Ga0182024_10003930_pt1 | contig 34771 bp, 27 predicted proteins | sample P32metaG_FD_120480 | JGI IMG/M metagenome (GOLD analysis project Ga0182024, IMG submission 120480) | Permafrost microbial communities from Stordalen Mire, Sweden - P3-2 metaG (Illumina Assembly) | ecosystem: Environmental > Terrestrial > Soil > Wetlands > Permafrost | place: Sweden: Stordalen...
ACAAGAGCTGGTCAATCACCACGATGATTCCGATCATCACTCCCATGCCCCACCAGATCGCGCGCGTGTTTCCCGCGTTCGCGGCGGTCTGCAGGTAAGATTCCAGCCCCGGCAGCCGCAGGTCGCGATCTCCCAACGTGAACATCTCGCAGGCCATCAGAAAAAACCACCCGCCTGCCACCGACATCATCGAATTCCACACCAGCCCGATGATCGAATAAGGCAGCTCCATTTGCGTGAATCGTTGCCACCAACTCCAGCGGTAAATTTCCGCCACCTCGCGCATCTCCTGCGGAATGCTCTTAAGCGACGAATAAAAACTGAACGTCATGTTCCACACTTGCCCGGTAAAAATCAGCAGAATGGACCCCAGCTCCACGCCCAGTTGTTTCGTCGGGGAAAAAGCCACCATCGCCACCATCACGCCGGGCAGAAAACTCAGCACTGGAATGGACTGCAGCGTATCCAGCAGCGGAACCATGAACTTTTCCGCTCGCGCGTTGTATGCCGCGACGTATCCATATACCAGCGTGAACGCCAGGCTCACCAGATATGCAGCCGCGATTCGCAGAACGGAAAACATCGCGTACCTCGGCAGCGCGCTCGGTTCCAGATGGATTTCCATCGGAACGCCCGCCGGCGTCATCCAGTAATGCGTCATTGAGAGCACCGCGTAGAAAAGCGCCAGCGCCGCCAGCAGGATTGGCAAATCTCGGAGGAGGGAAGGCACGGTGGACGGAATCGTTCCCCAGGCCAGCGTGCCAGTAGAAGTTTTCTGCGTTTCGCCGGCCATCAGTGCAGGGAAGCGCTTTCTGGGGAATTTTCGCCGCGATGGTCCGGCTGGTGCAGATGCAAGGTATCATCCTCCGCGTCGTAAGTGAAAAGCTCCGCGTAGCGGCCCCAGTTCAGCGCGGTGTCAATCTGCTGCTCCACTTCTACTTGCGCGAAGCGCTCGTCCAGCAGGTCGCGGAAAAATTCCACCGGCATGGTGTGATTTGATTTCTTCTCCAGCGCGGATTGAATTTGCTGCAGCAGGGAAACATGCGCCAGTACGGCCTCGCGAAACAATATTTTCCGCGTGGGTATGTCGGCCCGCGCGAAGGCGAGCCCCTTTTCCGTGATACGCACATCGCCCTCGTGCACCGACGCGAAGCCCAGCAATGTCGCCGCGTCGAGAATCGGCAGCAGGTCGTCGATCTCCAGCAGCAGTTCCTCGGCGATGTGGTACATGTCCTCCTCGCCGCCGCGATCGTCCAACAGTTCCAGCAAACCTGCGATCCCGCCCGGCCGCGAATGTGGCAACATTTGCGCCGCCGTTTTCTCCTTGTGCTCGGTTTTCGATGGTGGCGCCAGCTCCAGCTGCGGCTGCGTCATTACTTTGTAGATGTAGTCCACGTAAAGAACGAATGCTGCGGACTTGCGGTCCCGCGGATGTTGCAGCGGCACGCGAAAATCCGCGCGAATCTTCGCGGGGCTGCGCCCCAGTACGATGATGCGATCCGCCAGCAACACCGCCTCTTCGATATTGTGCGTAACGATGAAAATACTTCGCGGGGGGACTTTCTTTGCCAGCCACAGCTCCAGCAATTCACCGCGCAGGTTTTCCGCGGTCAGCACGTCCAGCGCGGAGAAAGGCTCGTCCATGAACAAAATCTCCGGCTCCACGGCCAGCGCCCGCGCGAAGCCGACGCGCTGTTTCATCCCGCCCGATAATTCCTTGGGATACGCGGATTCGAATCCGTGCAAGCCCACCGAAGCCAGCGCCCGCAACGCCTTGCGATGCCGTTCGAAATGCGTAATGCCCCGCGCGAGCAAGGGCGCTTCCACGTTTTCCAGCACCGTAAGCCACGGAAAAAGAGCAAAACTCTGGAACACGATCGCCACATTCGGGCGGCACCCGTGCATCGGCTGGCCGTGCCACAACACTTCTCCCGCGGAAGGCGCCGCAAGCCCGGAAAGGATTCGCAGCAGCGTGGATTTTCCCGAACCGGACGGACCGAGCAGCGCGATGATGGTGTTCGGCTCGACGGAAAAATCCACCGGAGCAATCACCTGAATTTGCCGCCCGTCCGGCTGCTGGTAACTTTTTTCAATTTGCCGCGCCTGAATGATCGGCTCGGTATCAATGGCCGGCGGCGCGACCTCCGTGGTCACTTCGCTGGCGTCGGCGTCGGTCACCGCGCAGTACGGCGCTCCCGTTCCGGCTTCCGCCAGTTCGTCCATCAAGCACTGCCAGGCCTCTTCCGGCAGCGCGTCCAGGAAGTGATTCCGCTCGCCCGGCGTCATCGCCTCGATCACCGCGCGCATTTCCTGCGACGGCAGCGAATGCAACAGCACGTAGGCGTGATAGTAAGGCAGATGCACGATCAGCGACGCCGCAAAATCCACCGGCATCGCGTGAAACAGCGCTCGTTGTTCGTCGTATGGCTCGCTCAGAAAAAAATCCGCCGCCGACGTGGGATCAGTCTTTCGCAGCAGCTCGATCGCCGGGCCCCACTGCCGTTGCGCCAGCAGGTTCCGCAGTTTTTGTGTTTCCTGATTGTTCATTTGCGCACGCAAGAGCCTACTACGTTTTCGCAAAGACTGCGAAGCCCCGCAAACGCATTGCACGCCCGAGTGTTACAGAATCGTGACAATTCGTGCCACGCATAGGCCACGATAAACTGCGGGTTCAGCGCGCGGATTCGCGCGACGCACTGCGCCGCGGCTGTGCGTTCAGGCATTCAACGAATATCAGCGAGTCACCAACAACTTGGGAAGCGAGGAGAGAAGACAGTTACTCTGTAATGCGTGCGCGATCGCTCCACATACACGCAACCGTCTGGCCGCCGGGGCCGACGACGGCAAATCGAATCCGGGGTTTCACAATCTGTTCCCTTCTTTATCATCGCGTTCACACGGAGCAGGACGCCGCCGCACATACGCCGCGGCAAACTCAAAACTTTCGCGACCATTCCTTCGGCCAGCGCTCCACCACAACCTTCTTATCCGTGTAGAACTCCACCGCATCGCGCCCTTGCCCGTGCAGCACGCCCAGAAAACTGTCTCGCCAGCCGCTGAAGGGAAAATAAGCCATCGGCGCGGCCACACCGATATTAATTCCAATGTTTCCCGCCGGCACTTCATACCGGAATTTCCGTGCCGCTGCGCCGCTGCTCGTGAAAATCGAAGCCATATTTCCAAACGGGCTGCGCGATAGCGTTTCGATTCCTTCTTCGAGCGTCTTCGCGTGCACCAGGCTCAGCACCGGCCCGAAAATTTCCGTCGTGGAAAGCGCGCTCGCAGCCGGCACTCCATCCAGCAGCGTCGGTTTCAAAAAATTGCCCGTGGAAGCAGGCGCGCCGTTTCCGGAGCGGCCATCGAGCAACAGCGTCGCGCCATCATTCACTCCCGCGGCAATCAATCCTTCAATCCGCTTTTTGCTCTCCGCGGTAATCACCGGGCCCATCTGCACATCTTTATCCAGACCATTCCCCACGCGGATCGAGCTGGCTACATTGGCAATTTCCCGCGTGAATTCGTTGCGCGCGTCGCCCACCGTCACTGCCACCGACACCGCCAGGCAGCGCTGACCCGCGCAACCGAACGCGCTGTCGCTCACAATGCGCGTCGTAGTTTCCAGGTCCGCATCCGGCAGAATCAGCACGTGATTTTTCGCGCCGCCCTGGCACTGCACCCTCTTTCCGAATTTCGCCGCCTGCGCGTAAATATATTTCGCCACGGGCGACGAGCCCACAAAGCTGATCGCCCGCACTTCGGGATGCTCCAGCAGCGCGTCCACCGCCGTCTTGTCGCCGTGGATCAGATTCAGCACTCCCGGCGGCAATTTCAGGCTTTCCATCAGTTCGAATGCGCGCTGCATCGTCAGCGGAACTTTTTCCGAAGCCTTCAAGATGAAAGTATTGCCGCAGGCGATCGCGTAAGGCAGAAACCAGAAGGGAATCATCGCTGGAAAATTAAAAGGCGTGATCGCTGCCGCCACTCCCAGCGGCTGCCGTATCATCGTCTCGTCAATGCCGGAAGCCACGTCTTCCAGGTTGTATCCCTGCATCAAAGTGGGAATCCCGCAGGCGACTTCCACGTTTTCAATCGCCCGCCGCAATTCCGCGCGCGATTCGCTCACCGTCTTCCCGTTTTCCTGCGTACAAATTTGCGCTAGTTCCTCCACGTGGTCTTCCAGTAGTTGCTTCAGCCTGAACAAATACTGGATACGGTCCTCGGGAGGCGTGCGGCGCCACGCCGGATATGCGGCTGCGGCAGCAGCGACGGCCGCGTTCACGTCTTCCTGCCGTGCGATCGGCGCGCGCGCCAGCTTCTCTCCCGTCGCGGGATTCACCACGTCGCGGTACTCCGCGGACTTGCTCCCGCTCCATTCTCCTCGATAGTAATGTTTCAGTTCGCGAACGCTGGCCATGTTAAATACCCCTCTCTCGTGCTCGGCGCCCGCCGAAAACATGCTCGCAATTGACAACCGGGCGCTCCTTTGCCATAGTCTCAAAGCGGTTAGACAAATACAATCCCCGAGGGGCATCTTGGGGTGGCTGCACGCAGCGGAGGAGAAAACTTGAGCGAGACTAGCTTTCTCGTCCATTCCAAAAACTTGCCAGAGCGAGCCGCAGGGGAGCTTCTGTCTTTGTCTCGCCAGCAAGCCGGATGGGAATGGATGGGTTTCTTTGTCCGCCGTCTGCAGCCGGGTGATGTCTATCGCGCGCGCACCGATCATGAGGAAGCAGCCTTCGTCTTGCTCGGCGGAATCTGCCAGCTGGATTGGGGCCCAGGCGCCACACGAATCGGAAAGCGCAAAAATGTCTTTGACGGTTTGCCGTATGCGCTCTACCTGCCCACCGGAAACGAGGCGGTTTTCACGGCGGAGACAACCTGTGAAATTGCGGAATGCCGCGCGCCGTCCGACGCCCGCCTGCAGCCTAAGCTGATCACGCCCAGCGATGTCGTCAGCGGCCTGCGTGGCGGCGGAAACGCATCGCGTCAGATTGTGGACATCATCACGCCCGCTTTTCCAGCGGATAAGCTTATGGTGATTGAAGTTTATACGCCCGGCGGAAACTGGTCGAGTTATCCTCCGCACAAGCACGACGTGCACAATCCGCCCGCTGAAGTGGATTTGGACGAAATTTATTACTATCGCCTGCGTCAACCGGATGGATTCGCCATGCAGCATCTCTACTCCGGCAAGCATGGCGCCGATCAAACTTTGAAAGTTAAAGATGGCGATACGGTGCTGGTGCACAGCGGCTTTCATCCGGTGGTCGCGGGGCCGGGCTACGACGTTTACTATCTGAATTTTCTTGCGGGCTCGGCCCGGGCCTTGGCCGTCACCGAAGATCCGCAACATGTCTGGATCCGTTCCACCTGGAAGGACACCGACCCTCGCTTGCCTCTCGTGAGGGAATAGTCGCGCCGGAAAAGGAAGCCCATGCGGATGTCCTGCGGCCGGAGCGATGGCGAACCCACAAACCAAGTAAGGCAAATTCCGCGGAAGTACGCGACGCTGCACCAGCCTCCCTCGGAAGCTATCCATTATAATCGCTTAGAATGCAGCCGCATGTTTCGGGCCGTCTACGCCGCAGCGCGCTCGTGTGTTTGTTTGCTGTCCGCGACGGCCAAGCCGCACAGCCACGTTTTCCCTGGCATCCCCAGCCGATTCTCTGTATCTCGGGCTTTCCTTTCACTGGTGCAAGTACGAAAATCGTGTCATAAGCAAGTCAGAGGCGCCACACCATTGAGATGGGGCATCGCGTAATGACGGTTCGTCTCACCGCGGCTCAAGCCACTATCGCGTTCCTGAAAAATCAATACTCCGAGCGCGACAGGACGCAACAGCGGTTCTTCGAAGGTTGTTTGGGAATTTTCGGCCACGGCAACGTCGCCGGCATCGGCCAGGCGCTCGAACAGGACCCGGGCCTCCGCTACTACCTCTTCCGCAACGAACAAGCCATGGTCCATGCCGCCACGGCTTTCGCCAAGACGAGTTTCCGGATGCGCGCGTTAGTCTGCACTTCCTCCATCGGACCAGGCGCGACCAACATGATCACCGGCGCGGCCGCCGCCACGGTAAACCGCCTGCCCGTGTTGTTGCTGCCCGGCGATATTTTTGCACGTCGCAATGTCGCTCCCGTGTTGCAGCAACTTGAGTCGCCATCCAGCCAGGATATTTCCGTAAACGATTGCTTCAAACCCGTCTCGCGCTACTGGGATCGGATCCAGCGTCCCGAACAGCTACTAACTTCTCTTCCCGAAGCCATGCGCGTCCTCACCTCTCCCGCGGAAACCGGAGCCGTCACCATTGCCTTTCCCCAGGATGTCCAGGCCGAAGCCTTCGATTTCCCCGAAAAGTTTTTCGAGAAAAAAGTCTGGATAATTCCTCGCAATCGCTGCGATCAAGATCTCCTGCAGCGCGCGGCTGAATGGATTCGTGCCGCGAAGAAACCGTTAATCGTTGCCGGCGGAGGCGTTCTCTATTCGCAAGCCTCGGAAGCTCTCGCGCAGTTCGCTCGAGCGACAGGTATCCCAGTCTGCGAAACGCAAGCCGGCAAAGGCTCGCTGCCCTTCGACCATCCCCAGCAGCTCGGCGCTGTGGGAGTCACCGGCACGCCCGGTGCGAATATCGTCGCGCGCGAAGCCGACCTGATCCTGGGCATCGGCACTCGCTACAGCGATTTCACCAGCGCTTCAAAAACCGCGTTCCAGAATCTCTCCGTGCGCTTCATCAACATAAATGTCGCCGAATTCGACGGCTATAAACACGCCGCGCTGCCGCTCACCGGTGACGCGCGCCTGACCATCACAGAATTGCAGCAAGCTCTCGGCAACTTCGCCGTCGAAGAAAGTTACCGCGCCCAGATCAACGATTTCCGCGCTCGCTGGGAAAATGAAGTGGACCGCATCTACGGAATTCACCAGCCCCCGCCCATCACGCAGGGCGAAGTCATCGGCATCGTAAATAATTTCACGAAGCCTTCGGACATTGTCGTCTGCGCGGCCGGCAGCTTGCCCGGAGACCTCCACAAGCTCTGGCGCACCCGCCAACCGGGCGGTTATCACATGGAATACGGTTTCTCCTGCATGGGCTACGAAATTGCCGGCGGGCTCGGCGCGAAAATGGCCGACCCCACGCGCGAAGTGTACGTGCTCGTCGGCGACGGCTCCTACCTCATGATGGCCCAGGAAATCGTCACCTCACTCCAGGAAGGCTTCAAGATCAACATCGTCCTCCTCGACAATCACGGCTTCTCCAGCATCGGCGGCCTCAGCCGCGCCTGTGGCAACGAAGGCATGGGGACAAACTATCGTTATCGTCGCGGCGACAAATACGATGGCGATCTGCTGCCCGTGGATTTCGCGGCCAACGCCGCGAGCTTGGGCGCGTGGATCGCTCGCGCGCAAACCGCGGACGAATTGAAAGCCGCCTTGACCGGAGCCCGCGAACAGCGCCGCACTTCGGTAGTCGTCATCGAAACTTCCTACGACGAAAGGGTTCCCGGCTACGAATCCTGGTGGGACGTGCCCATCGCGGAAGTTTCCGAGCGCGACGCCGTCAAAGTCGCGCGCCGCAGCTACGAAGAAGCGCGCAAGAAAGAACGCTTTTTCTTTTAACGAAAACTTTTCACCGTGGTTGTATCCGTGGAGCCTTTGCGAAAGTGTCCATTGAAACTCGGGGCACAGAGGGGTAAGGGTGGAAACATCCACAGTCTCAGCGCAAACCGCAGCACCCAGTAAACCTCGTCTCAAGCGCGCGTTGAGTCTCTGGGATCTGATCTATTACGGCATCATCCTCACGTCGCCCATCGCCGCGGTCCCGCTTTTCGGTGAAGGCCAGGTTCTCTCTCGCGGTCACACGGTTGCGACGCTCCTGCTCGCGATGGTCGCGATGTCCGTCACCGCCATCAGTTTCGGCCGCATGGCCAGCGTCTATCCCTCCGCAGGTTCGGTTTACACCTACATCAGCCGCGAACTGAACCCGCATTTCGGTTTCGTCGTCGGCTGGGCCATGTTTCTTGAGTATCTATTTCAACCCATCCAGAATGCTCTTTACGCCGCGCTGGCCATTCAACGCATGACGCCGCGTGTCCCCTTCGCCATTTTGGCGGCAGTCACTGTCGGCTTTATTACCATCCTCACAGTGCAGGGAATTAAATTCACCGCGCGCACCAACGAAGTCCTGCTCGGGTTCATGTTGCTCGTCACCACCGTGTTCCTCGTCGAATCTTTTCGCTTCGTCGTCTTGCACCAACACTTCACCGGACTATTCTCACTGCATCCGATTTACAATCCGGCCACATTCAATCTCCGCGCCGTCGCGGCCGGCACTTCGCTCGCCGCGCTGGTGTTCATCGGCTTCGATGGCGTCTCGATTCTCGCGGAAGAAGTCCACAATCCCAAACGCAACGTGCTGCTTGCCTCCGTCCTCGTCGTCCTCTTCACCGGGCTTTTCAGCGGCCTGCAAGTCTATCTCGCCCAGCGCGTCTGGCCGGACTACACCACGTTGCAAAATCCGGAGACCGCGTTTATGGACGTCGCAAGGATGGCCAGCGGCCCCATGCTATTCGCCGCGTACGGCGTCATGCTCCTCGTTTCCAGCGTCGCTTGCGGGCTTGCGGGACACGTGGGCGCGTCGCGCTTGCTCTACAGCATGGGTCGCGACGATGTTCTGCCGAAAAGAATCTTCGGCTACCTCAGCCCCAAGAAAAGCAATCCCGTTTACAACGTCTGGATCGTCGGCGTCCTCGCCTACATCGGCGTGATCACCATCCCGTGGGAGCACGCTGCGGAAGTTGTCACCTTCGGCGCGCTGCTCGCGTTCATGGGCGTGAACCTCGCGGCGTTCCGCCATTTCTGGTTTTCGCGCGAAGCGATCGGGCATCGAAACTTCTTCGTGGACGCCTTCGTCCCCGGCTTCGGCTTCGTTTTTTGTTTTATCCTGCTGATCAGCCTGCAAACCTGGACGAAATATGCCGGCCTTGCCTGGCTGGCAGTAGGAATTCTCTACGGCGGGTACAAAACGCGCGGATTCACACGCAGGCCAAAATTAATAGATTTCAGCGAATCGTAAGCTGTACTGCGCAAGAAAAAACGAACGCCGTTGCTACTATCGCAAATCCCGAACCGAAGCGCTCTTCGCTTTGCCTGGCTCGTGGTCCAGCGATTGTTCTCGCGACACATGCAGCGCAAACCCGCACGATTCGCGAATGCGCAATTCCGTTGGCAGCTTCTTCACCACCGCCTTGCTGCGATCCCCCGCAATGCGCCGGATCAGCAGCTCAGCTGCCTCGATACCCAACTGGTGCTTGGGTAATTCCACCGTCGTCAACCGCGGTCGAAAAACTCCCAACCAAGGATAATCGTCAAAACTCACGAGGCCGAAATCTTCTGGGCACCGCAAACCCATTTCTTCCGCCGCCTTCAGCAATCCCACGGTCATCAAATGATTCGCCACATAAATGCCGTCGGGCCGGTGCGAGAGCAATGCATGCCCCGCGCGAAATCCGGATTCGATCCGGTAATCTCCTTCGATGTCCAGCTCGGGTTCGTAAGGCAGCCCTTCCGCTTTCAACGCATCGCGAAAACCTTCCCAGCGCGCTGTCGCGTTGCTCACTTTTCGCGGACCGCCGATCAATCCGATGCGCCGGCGCCCCGAACGAGCCAGGTGGCACACTGCGTCGTACGCGCCCTGGTAATCGTCGGTGATCACCGCGTCTTTCGTCAGTTTAGGATACGTGCGCATCACCAGCACGAAAGGGATGTTAACTTCCTTGATCATCTGCCTCAGCGACGGCCGGAAATCCTCCGCCGCCTTCGTCAGCAGAATTCCATCCACGCGCTTCGAGAGCAGCAGTTCCACCGATTTCTCTTCCTTGGCTAGAGTGTCATCGCTGTTGCACAGCAGCAGATTGTACCCATGCCTCTGCGCGGCATCCTCGGCACCGCGAACCACCATCGGAAAAAACGGATTGGCAATATCCGGCACGATCATTCCGATAGTGTGCGTCCGCTGATTCGCCAGGCTTCGTGCAATCAGGTTGGGACGATAATTCAGCTTGCGGATCGCCGCTTCTACGCGCTTGCGCAGCTTTTCGCCGACGTGGCTCTTGTGATTCACCACGGCGGAGACGGTAAACACGGAGACACGCGACAACTTCGCAACATCATAGATGCTCGCGGTGGTGCCCGATTTCCTCCGCCCCGCTTTTTTCACGGCAGTCATCCGTATCAGCCTTGTACCATAAAAAGCCCGCTCCGCTTCACCCGCAAATCCGCGCAGCTCCGTACCGCGCGACTCTCAGTAGTTTATGACAACCGGCCGCTGTTTTCTTGCGGAGTTATAAATTGACTCAAGAATCACCATATCCCGATGCCCCTGCACACCGTCGCTTTCCACCGGCCGCCGGTTCTGAATCGCCGAAGCGAACTCGTTCAGCTCCAGTCCAAACTCATCCACCATCGCGAACGTCCGGTCAACCGCGCGCTTCCCGATTTTGCCCGTGAGCCGTCGCACCTCGTCGAACGGAAATGCAGGCGTCAGCGAAGCCCACCCCTTCGTCCCCTGGACAAATATAAAGGATGACAAAGCCGCCCCGTACGACGAGCTCCCCTGCACCACCAGCCCGCTCGGGAACTGCAAGCGGAACGAAATGCCTTCCTCGACGTCCCAGAACGTCACCGTGTCGCGCGCCCAGCTCTGCGCGCTCACCTTCACCGGATCTTCTTCCGCCAGCCAGCGCGTGGTGTTCACGCAGTACACGCCCAAATCCATCAGCGGCCCACCGCCCGCCAGATTCGAATCCACCAGCCAAGGCAACGACTTGCCCGGCGAATAGAATTCACTGAATGCGGTATGTATCACGTCAATTCGGCCCAGCTCGCCGCTCTGAATCAATTGCTTCAAGTAAAGAGTGCTGGGCTCGAGGTATTTCCGGTACGCGGTCATCAACAGCACGCGGTTTTGCCGGCAAGCGTTCACCATTCGTGCGGCCTGCTCGGCGGTGGCAGCCAGAGGTTTCTCGCACAACACGTGTTTGCCGGCCTGCGCTGCCTGCACCGTAAACGACTCGTGCTGGCCATTCGGAGTCGCCACGAAAACGGCGGACACTTCAGGATTCGCGAGGCACTGTGCGTACTCTTCGTTGCTGTAGTGCGCGCCGGCTTTGAATCTGCGCGCCACCCGCTTGGCCTTATCCTTGTCCCGGCTAACCACCGCCGCCAGTTTCGCGTTCTTGCACTTCGCGAAGCTCGGGAGGATAAATCCTTGCGCGATGTTACCCAGGCCCACCACCGCGAACCCAACCTTTTTCCCCACACCCATCGATTAGACTTCTCCCAAGAACGTGAAGCGCAGGCGCTGGATGCTCTTGCCTTTGTGAAACGCGGTATAGGGCGATTCATCCTGAGATCCCGCGGTGCGGGATCGAAGGGTAGCGGCGCACTTCAGTGCGCCATATGTGACGCGGCAACTACCGATGGCTCGCCCTTCACTCGTTCGCTACATCTAACTCTCGCGGTCCGCCCGCCCCAGCTTCTGATTTCGAATCGCCTTGTGATCCAGCCCGCGCAATTCTTCGCTCGCAGCCAGCACTTTCTCGATCGCATCCGCAATCGAGTCCACGTCCGCCGCACTGCCCACGAACAAATGATGCGGAAACCACACTGCCTCATGGTAAGCAGCGCGGTCTGCTTCCGGACACGAATACATGTTCCGCAGATCCAGAGGCTTCTCGCGCCCCCAACTCAGAGCAGGGAAGTCCTCAGGCTTCAAAGGGAACAGCGAACTCTTGTAAACAGGCTCGTAGAACAGACCATCGCAGGGAATGCCTTCCAGTTGCAGCGCAGCCACAAACGCCGCGCGTGGAATGTCCTTCGCCTTGTCCGAAAAATATTTGAACATGTAGCCGTAGGGCGCAAGCCGTGTAATCCGCGGGTCAGGCTTCAGCAATTTGATAGCAGCCGTATCTTGCAGCCGCGATTCGAAGCGCTTCACATTTTTTTCGCGCGTCGCGGCTTGTTGCGGCAGCCGTTCCAGTTGCGGCCCCAGCACCGCCGCCTGCAACTCGCTCAACCGATGATTGAATCCGATGATGCGGTGATGATATTGGTCCGTCAGGCTGGCACGCCCCGCGTTGATATAGCTCTGTACCAACTCCATGTATTCCAGCGTGTTCGTGATCACCGCTCCGCCTTCGCCCGACGTGATCAGCTTGCTGGATTGAAAGCTGAACGCTCCCAAATCTCCCATCGAGCCAGCGCCCTGTCCCTTCCACATCGCGCCGTGCGCGTGCGCGCAATCTTCGATCACTTTCAGGTTGTGTTTCTTCGCGATGCGCAAAATTTCGTCCATATCCGCGAAGCGCATGCCCAGATGCACAGGCAGAATTGCCTTCGTCTTCGGCGTAATGGCCTGCTCGATCAGTTTTGCGTCCAGACAATATGTTTCCGGATCCACGTCCACGAAAACTGGAACGGCGTTGAGAAGCAGCACGGGCCCCACCGTTCCTTCCCAGGTGTAGGCCGGCACAATCACTTCATCTCCGGGGCGAATCTGAATCGCTTTCAGGCACGCCTCGATGGCCACCGTCCCGGTGCTCACGCACTGGCCATACTTCGCGGTCTGGAATGCGGCGAATTTTTTCGCAAACGCATCCGCGTACTTGCCGGGAAACGGCTGACCGCCCCATTTCAAGCTTGTGAAAACGTCCTCCAGCGCGGCAAATTCCTCCTTCGTGGCAATCGGCCACGGCGTAAAAGGTGTCTTTCGTACGGGTTCACCACCGGTAATCGCCAGTTTTCCCACGTGCCAGTCTCCTGTTCCAAAGTTGGATTTAGACGATGCTTAGTACGCTTGCGCCGCTGCGTGCAGCATCGAGCGCCGTCACGCCGCGTCCGGATTAGGAATCAAAATATCGCGCACCACTCCATCCAAATCGTGACAAGCGGTGATGAACTGGCGCAAAGTCCGGCGCGTCGGCGCGAAGGAATCGAATTCCTCGACCGATAATCCGCCTTCCGTGTTCGCGCGCCGGAAATCCGCGAATTTTCTGGAAAGTTCATCCACGACCTCCGCGCGCACCGGCTCATCAATTCGCGAACGCACCTCGATGTCACTCGCGTTGAATCGGACTTGCCACGGGCACGGCGGTGAAATCACCATGTCCCCGCCAATGAACTCGCTCCAGTGCATGTGATTGCGAAATGCCGCCGAAAGCAGCCGGATGCGATAGCCTCTCTCGCGAAATATCCGGTACGCTTTCTTCAGCACTGCTACCCCGGCCCATTCCAAATACCCCGGATCGATCGCGATATTTTCTTTCTCCATCACAATCTTCAGCCAGTCGTCCAGACGCCCCACCATCAGCGTGCAGACCGGCCCCATGCTCGCGATCTCCTTTCCCTCCTTCGCGCGCCGTTGCAGGCCGCGCTCCACAGCTTCGGCCACGGCGATGCACTGCGGCAATGTGAACGACACCGTTGCGTTGATGCTGACTCCGCGATACGTAGCCTCTTCGATCGCCGGGATTCCTGCGCGCGTCACGGGAATCTTCACGATCATGTTCGGTGCGAGCTGGCTGAATTCCATCGCCTGCTTCACGATCGCTTGGCTGTCGCGAAAAAGCCGCGGGTCGGTCTGAATCGAAAGCCGCCCGTTCTTGCCGTGTTGCGCGTCGAAAATCGATTTCAGGAGGTTCGCGCCGCGAATGGAAATCTCGCGCACCAGTTGCCAGGCGATCTGCTCTTCGGTCGCCGTCGGCATCTCTTTGATCAATTCCTGAATGCGCCCCTTCCAGAAACTCATCTCTTTTTTCAGAACGCCCACCACAATCACCGGATTGCACGTCGCGCCCACCGCGCCATGCTCGATCGAATAGGTCAGCTCTTCGATGGAAGCGGAGTCGTTCCATAAACGGGTAGGAGTGGTTTGGGTCATTTTGTGCAGGGGACTCTTATAAGCAGTTTCAGTGGCGCGCGTCATATTTTCCGTCCATCAAATTCCGTCGGCATCCCGCGATGTCGCCCGGGTTTTCGTGAATCATCCCACAGGACGATTCAGCCTGACATCCCGCCGTGCAGGATCGAAGGGTAGCGCCCGCGTCCCGCCGGCTCTTATTCCATTTGCAGCATCACCGAATCTTGCAAGCGCAGCGACTCTCTACGTCAAGATGCCGCCCGCACATCCGTGAGCGCCACCTCGATCGGCTTCGCCTGCAGGTGCGATTTTTCGGCCGCCACCGCGATCGCCAGAGCTTTCAGTCCGTCGTCGCCCGTAACTCGCGGCGCCTGATCGTGCAGCATGTTGTGAACAAAATCACGAACCTCCGCTAGGTAAGCATCCGCGAACCTCGTCAGAAAATGATCGGCCAGGATCTGCTCGCCACCTCTCGCCGTCAGAAACACCGCAGGAACCTGTTGCAAGCTTCCGACAAAGATCGAGCCCTTCGATCCGACGATCTCCGTGCGCACGTCGTATCCGTAGACCGCCTGCGCGTACGACTCAACGTTTCCGATCGCGCCATGTCGGTACGTCAGGTTCACCACGCTCGCTACCAAGTCTCCAAAAGTCGCCAGTTCCGGCCGAATCGCGGTCGTCGTGTACGCATGCACCGCACTGACTTCATCCTGCATCATCCAGCGCGCCAAATCGAAATCGTGAATCGTATTCGTATAAAAAAGCATTCCGTTGATTCGCGACGCGTATGCCGCAATCGGAGCCGCATCCTTATCGCGCCCAACCGATTTGAAAATTACCGGAACTCCAATTTCACCGGCTTCAATTCGTTTCATCGCCGCCACATAAGCAGGGTCGTAGCGCCGCATGAATCCCACCTGCAGCCGCTGCCCCGCCTTAGCGACAGCGTCCAGCGCCGCGCACGCATCGCCAAGATTCAGCGCCAAAGGCTTCTCACACAGCACGTCTTTTCCGGCGCGTACTGCCGTCTCCACAGCCTTCGCGTGAAACTTGTCCGGCGTGGCAATCAGCACCGCGTCCAGATCCTTGCGCTCCAGCATCGCTTCCAGGCTGCTGTACCAATTCTCGAGCTCCAGTTCCTCCGCCACCAGTCGTGCGCGTTCCGCCGACGCGTCGGCAATCGCCACCAGCCGCGCCTCCGGCACCAGCCGCCGCAGATTCTCCGCGTGCCGCTTGCCCATCTCCCCAACGCCTAGCACTCCAACTCCCAAGTTACGCATCCGAACTTCTCCCCGAAGGAACTTGGCCTTCTCATCACAACAGCGCCGACGCAAATCTAAAGCGCCAATTCAGCGCCTAACGCGCACCCGCCGCAACTCCCAGATCATTCACGACTCCGCGCAAATATCGCAAACTCGCGGCCACACTCTGCGCCGGCGGAATCGGCGTCGCGCCGAATTTCACGTCCTGCTCCACGACGGACCATCCCGAATACCCATTCTTCACCAGGGTTCGGAAAAATGCCGGGAAATCGATGTTGCCTTGCCCGATCACCGTGAAGACCTTGTGCTCAATGGCCCCTTCAAATGTCCACTTGTTGCGCCGCGCCTCTTCTAGAACCGCCTTGTTGCAATCCTTGATGTGCACGAACCGCAGCTTGTTCTTATATTTCTCCGCCTCTTTCACGGAATCGCCATAACCGTAAACGCAGTGGCCCGTATCCAGGCACAAGCCCACATTCGTGTGCGACGTCGCGTCGTAAAAACGCTCGCACTCTTCCGGCGTCTCCACATAAGTCGCCACATGCGGATGAAACACCAAGTCCAGACCAAACTCGTTCGCCACCTTTTCCGCATCCGCGACAATCTTCCCGATGTGCTTCCACTGCTCCGCGCTCAACGTAGGGCATCCCTCGTCGTAAGCGCGCCCGGAAAATGCGTTGCGCTCAGGCGATTGGTCGTCCGCAATCACCAGGAACGGCGCCTTCAAAGTCGCTAGCAAATTTCCGACCTTGCGAATTCGTTCCATCACCGCATGGCTCGCCTCCGGATCCGTCATTTTCACCGGAACAAACGAAGCCAGCAGCTTCAGCTTGCGCTTTTCCAGCTGTGGCTGAAGAATTTTCGGATCGGTGGGGAAAAATCCGTACGGCCCCAGCTCCGATCCCGTGTAACCGGCTTCCACCATTTCGTCCAACATCTTTTCGTAGGGCTGCTCCCACGAAGGCCCGGGATAATCCAGCACTCCCCAGCTATCGGGCGCCGAAGCAAATTGAAATCGCTCGCTGATTGCGCTCATGCTTTCCTCTTTACAGATAAATTGAAATCCCTCGCGCAGCTTTTATCGCGACTACTGCCACGGCTCCAGCACCACTTTCATTGACTCCGCTTCCACGGATTTCCTCATCGCCGCATCCACATCTCGCAATCCATAGCGGTGCGTGACAAATTCACGCAACGGATAATTCTTCATATACCGCGCCATCTGCCGCATGCTCGGCCCGTATGCCGCCGGCTCTTCGCCGCCCACGCCCAGAATCCGCGCATTCTTCGCGCAGATATGCCGATGCGGGCTAATCGGCACCTCGCCCAAATCCGAAAAATTCCCAGCCTCCACCAGCAATCCGCCCACGCGCAACATCTCCAACGCCTCCGGCACCGCTTCTGGCACTCCGGCGCATTCAATCACCATGTCCGCGCCTCGCCCGCGCGTCAAATCTTTCACCATCTGCAGGCGATCTTCCTTCGACGTGCTACCGGCGTTCACCGCGCAATCCGCGCCGAGCCGCTTCGCAAAATTCAAGCGGTACTCGGATTTATCCACCGCGATAATGGTCCCCGCGCCCAGCATGCGCGCCTTCATCAGAAAACACATCCCCAAAGGGCCGACGCCCAGCACCACGACTGTATCGTCAAACCGAAATGACTCGTTCGGAAACGCGGACATCTGTTTCGCGCGGTCCAATCCCACCGAAACCGCGAAAATTTCCGTCAGCACCGCTACCTCGGAAGGTAATTCGTCCGGCACTTTCACCAGAAAGCTTCCCGGCACCACATACATGTACTGCGCCCATCCGCCAAAAAGATGCGGCGGATTCTTCGCGCTTAAATTGTTCCCGTAATCCGTCGCCTTCTCGCAGCAGTAATAAGGAAAATCGTGCCGGCAGTAGTAGCACTCGCCGCACGCCACGTTCGCGCCCACCACCACGCGATCTCCCTCGCGCAGCGCCGCGCCCTCGAAGTCCGCGTACTTTCCATCCCCGCCGATCGCCGCAATCGTTCCGACGTTCTCATGCCCCTGAATGATCGGAAATTCCAGCTGACGGCCGCCGTACTGCGTCGTGTAACCCTGAAAAGTGTGCTTGTCCGTTCCGCAAATCCCAGACATTTCCATGCGAATCAGCACACAACCAGCAGCAGGTTCCGGCAAAGGGTATTCGCGTATCTCGTACTTCCCGGGTTTCACTAACGTCGCTGCAAGAACGCCTGGGGCCGGCATAAATGTGTACTCTTCGCAGTGTCCGCATTCCCGCACGGACATTCGCCTACTTCCGAAGAAGACCGGACGGATGCTATCCGTCCGGCCTCCGCAGGGTGTCGGCCTTCGCTCTGTGTCGTCGTCCGTTCTGTCTAGAAATACAGTTTCAAAGAAAGCTGCCCGATGCGTCCCGGCAGAGTTCCCGGAACTTGTCCAAACGATCCCGAGGAAGCCACGCCGCCGGTGAAACCGGTGATCCCGCTCGGTGTCAAGAACTGAGCGTGATTGAAGAGGTTGAAGAATTCGCCGCGGAATTGCAAACTGCAGCGTTCCGTGATCTTCGTGTCTTTCAGCAGCGCAAAATCCCAGTTGTTAATTCCCGGCCCGTGGAAATACCGGCGTCTGGCATCACCCTCCGTGCCCAGAGCGGAAGGTCCAAACGCTGCGGGACTGAAGTATTGGCCGCCCGTATTTCGCGGATTCGTGATATTCAACGGACCCACAATTTGCGGCGTGTCCACCGGCAGAGTAATCGGTCCGCCGAATCCGGTCCCTAGCAACGATTGATCGTCTGTTTCAACAAGCGTGACGGGCAGGCCGGTCGCAAATTTGGTGATTCCGCTGATGGCCCATCCGTGTGTCAGGCGTGTCGGGCCGCCCAACTTATCAATGGGCAGCGAGTAGTTGTAGCTCGCCACGAAATTGTTCGTGCTATCAAAAGCGGAAAGCCCGCGGCTCAGACGGTGGTTATAAGGATTGATTTGCTCGCCGTACCCAGAGGAATCGTCGAACGATTTGCTGAGGGTATAACCAATCAGGGTCTGGAGACGTCCACTCGTGTGCCGGTAGTTAATCTGTAGGGAATTGTAAGAAGACGCGCCCGCGGTAATGAAATACGAATCGTTACCGAAAGGGATAATTCCCAGGTCCCCATTCGGCAGCACTGTGTCGCAACCGGGTGCGCACGGCAACACGGTGCTAGCAGGCAGAGCCACTCCGCTAAACGGTGTGCGCGTCCCCAGCGCATAGGTGTTATCCGCTTTAATGTACACGCCATTTTCGCCGCCGGGGCCACAGACGGTCTGGCCCGGCGCAAGATTGGCCGGATTGTTCAGCGCCAAGCATAGCGCCGGATTGCCCGGGTTTGCAGATATTGACGAGAGCAGCCGGTGACCTTGCGTCCCCACATAACTCAAGGTCAACAAATCCGACCTCGTTATCTGGTGTTCGATGGAAAGCTCATATTCTTCCGCGTAAGGAAGTCGGTTCTTGTTGTAAAAAGCCGGTGAGCTGCCGATCGTCCCGAAAGCACTGAAAAAGTCGGGCAAGTTATCAAACGGAGGACCGCTGGCGGGATGCTTGGCAGAAAACTGCAACGGCGGCTGGGTTACGGGGAAAAAGTTTGTAATGGACGAGCCGGCGGATCGGTTCGTGAACGGAGCGGCAAAAGTCGGCTCGTTCTGCCCCGTATAGTTTCCGAACGGAGCATCTCCAATTTCGTTGAAGTCGGTAGCACCTTCAAACGTGCTGTAGAAGATGCCCCAGCCGGCGCGGAGACTTGTGGTCCCGGACTTGCCCAGAATCTTGCCAAGCAAACCGTCATAGTCTCCGAACGAATAGGCCAATCCCAACCTCGGAGCAAAGTTGTTCCAACGGGTGGGCGCCAGCGTGCTCGGAACACCTGGATCACCGGGAAACACCCACCCTGTCGGTGAACCGGGGAAAACAACGGATTGTTCCCCGGGAATCAAAGTTTGAATTTGGTTGTACTTTTCTTTCCACGGCGAGCTGACGTCGTAGCGCAGCCCGTAGTTGAACGTCAAATTCGATTTCACGCGCCAACTGTCTTGGCCGTACAAGCCAAAGTAAAAATTGCGGCCGTACGAAGGATAGGATTGCCCTTGCACGTAGGAACTGGGTGCCCCCAGGAGAAAGTCCACAAAGTCAACACCAGTTTCGCTGGGCTGGCCGTTGAAATTGCTCCCGAAGAAGAAGTTCCCGTTCGAGACGTTATCAATGAGGTCTTCTTCCAGCTGGTCGTAGTGATACTGGCCTCCAAATTTGAGCGTATGGGTGCCCACGATTCTGCTGTAGTTGTCCACGATCTGGTAAATGTTATCGATCAGGCCGTTCGGACGGCTCGGCACTCCGATTACGAAGTCGTTGAAGTCAATTTCCGGCACGCCTTCCAGAGCAGGCACCAGCGGCACAATACCCGGGGCGCCGCTCGCGCCGGAAGCAAACCCCAAGCTGGATAGTGTTACTCCCTTTCCGCCTTGCGGTTGGTTGAACAAAGTATCCAACCGAAAATACCCCAAACGAAATTCATTTACCGACGCGGAACTGAAGGTTTTGGTGTCCCCGAGATTGACGTTGTATGTCTGCCCTTTCCCATCCACGTTGAATCCCGGATAAAGCGGTGCGTTCCCTGGCCAATACGGGTCAATCCTGGTGTAACGGTCCCAGTAGAAGTAGGCCGTGAGGAGCCCGAAATCGGTGTTGGCGTCCCCTCGCCCGCTGAACTTGTTATCGCTCAGATTCGTTGCTCCGGTATTTGTGGTAAAGGTCGGCAGGCCCGAACCATTTGTTCCGTTCGCCGGCAGAATAAACGGAAGCAGGTTTGCGGAGATTGGATTGAAGGCCGTGGGCGACAACGTAGCATTAGGCAGGACGCATTGGGTGTTGTTAGTGCAGCCAGGAAAATAATACTTCTCACCAGGCGTTACGGCGTATCCCAGTTGACTGGACAGTACGGACGCCCAATTACCGGGTCCGGCTCCGCTCACCACGGTGGTCGGATTGCCATGGGCATCAACAAGACTGCTTGCCACCGACGAGAGGTTGCCCGATTCCAGTTGTGTTGTAGGGGCGCCGGTAATGCGTTGGGTCTGTCCCTGAATCAGTCGGTTTCCTTGATAGTCAGCAAAGAAGAAGATTTTGTCGCGCTTAATGGGGCCGCCGAATGTGCCGCCGAACTGGTTCTGGTGATAGGCACCCCGCTGTCCCGCATCAAAATAGTTCGCGGCGTCGAAATCCGTATTGCGCAAGAACTCAAAAAGATTCCCGTGGTATCCGTTCGTGCCGGACTTGGTGACCACGTTAATCAGTCCGCCGCTATAGTTGCCGTACTCGGCGTCGGGATTGTTCGTCAGGATGCGAAACTCATAAATCGAATCGAGGTTGGGAATGGCTCCTGCGCCCGAAAAACCCAATTCCTGCACCAGCACGCCATTCAATATGAAGCCGTTTTCCGACTCGCGCATGCCATTCACGGATACCGCGCCAGAATTCAAATCGCCCGAAACTTGCGGTACCGCAAACCCCGCCGAGATGAATGGTCCGGCGTACGCTCCCGTCATCTGTGACGCCGTCTGCGCCACCCCGGGCTGCAAACTCAGCAAGTCGGTATAGCTCCGGGTCACCAGCGGCACATCCGTCATGGTTTTCCCGGTGATCACCTCGCCCATCTGCGTGCTTTCGGCATCCACGTGCAACTCCGTGGCGGATACCTCCACCTTCTCCGTCGTGGCGCCCACCTGCAATTGCACGTCAATCGTCAGCGCCGAGTTCACATCCAGGATCAGTCCCGTCTGCTCGTAACCCTTGAAGCCGCTCTGCTGCACGCCAATGGTGTAATTGCCGAGCGGCAAGGATTGGAAGGAATAAAATCCCTGAGAGTTGGTGGTCAGCGTGGTGGCTAGGCCCGTATCCACGTTGGTCGCGATTACGGTCGCGCCGGCGACCACTGCGCCGCTCGGATCGGTCACCGTCCCGGAAATGCTGGCGGTCACTCCGGCCAGCAGCCGTCCGCACGTGAACAGAGCCAATGCGAAAACCAAAACGCTCAAATATTTTCCAAGTCTTGTGAATCGCATTCCACACCCCCCAAGTTTGTTAACGCTCGATCGAATCGGACCCTGCGAGCCGGCGGATCTTCGGCTGATCCCCCGCGATTCCTTCTCCGATCTTGCGAGCGAAAGCGTTAAAACAGTCTAACCGGTTATTCCTTGCAAAGGCTTATAGTGTAGGCTCTTTCCTTTGTCAAGTTGTTTCACGGCTGCAGCGAGGCCGCTCGCGCTCGAACGCATGCGAAGCCAAGTCCATAAGTGTTTATCGTTCTGGTCTCCCGGAAAATCACTCCGTTCCTGCGCTTCCTCCTTGTTCCCCGTTCCCTCCCATTTACTCGCGGTTTCTCGGCTTGCGCGAGCCGCTCTCTTGATCCTCCACGCGCGCGGTTCCCTCCGCGATCGCCAGACTCGCATCCCGTCCAATGCCCTCGCCGCCATCAGCAGTCAGACCTATATAACCGATTAGAAATACAAATCGCACAGCGCAGGACGCTTCCATCACGTACAACGCGGCGGGAGTATGATTCCGATTAGGCGTGCGTGCGGCGCGTGCGGTAGTAAGCCAACGACATCGTGCTGACCGCCGACGCCTGCAGTCGAAACCAACCTCCAGCAGACCCGCAACGGGACCGGAAGGAATTTCAGCGTGGATGCAATTCTTGGGCGTTGGAAAGGGACCCTGCGACGTTATCGTTCTTCGGTCGGCGGAAGACGTCTGACGGCGACTGAGCGCCTCTACCGAGAGGTGTGAGCCGAAAATGCGGTGTAAATCAACGCGCTGGCGCGTGAGGAGTTGGTCGCGGCGAATGGATTTGAACCATCGACATCCTGGTCCCGAACTACAATCCAAGTATTATTGAAGCCTATTGAATTTGGGTGCTCTCGAAGCTGCAGATTTGTCCACAGCGGTGGATTCTGTCCCTTGCTGAACGCTCCGCTTGTCTTGTTGTGCGAAACCGTAAAGCGACCACGCCAAGTCTGGCGCGCGATGCCATCCGCGGTAACTATGCGAAGTCCAACTCCACGTCATCTATGTAACACCAGCCCCAATTTTCGCCCGGCTCAAACGACTTGATGATCGGGTGTTGCGTGTGATGAAAGTGCTTTCGCGCGTGTTTGTTCTTCGATGAATCGCAACAACCCACGTGGCCGCATTCCAGACACAGCCGCAAATGAACCCACGTGTCGCCGATCTTCAGGCACTCCTCGCAACCGCGGGAATGCGGCGTGACCGGCCGGATCTGATCGAGATGCGTGCATACCGCTGTGCTTGCCATTTTTTCCTCCCGCATCGCGCGACGTGCGATGTGCGATACAGCTCAAACCAAGAAACTGGGACTCACTTGCCGGCATGCGCCCCGTTATTGCGCCGCCTCGTCACCTATAGCATCGGAAGCTCGCGGCTCAGGCCCAGCGGAAAAGCTTGGCCGATTCGCGCGATTTCGGCGGCGGTCAACACAAGGCGGCCCGCTCCCGCGTTTTCTTTGGTGTGCTGCGGGTTCGAAGCCTTCGGAATCGCGAACACCGATGGCCGCCGCACTAGAAATCGCAGTGCCACTTGGCGGGGCGTCGCGTTGTGGGCCTCCGCGATTTCTTCCAGCACGCGCCCGCCCGGCATCTGCGGCCCGGGAAATCGGCCATGGCCGAACGGGCTATAAGCCACCACCGCGACCTCGTGCTTCTCGCACCACGGAATCACGCTGTGCTCGATCGCGCGCTCCTCCAGGTGATACAGCACTTGATTGCACGCCGGGTGTCCGGCGCCCGCGATCTTGCGCACCTCTTCGAGGTCCGGGACGTCGAAATTGCTCACGCCCCACGACAGAATTTTTCCGTCGCCGAGAAGCTGTTCAAACCCGGCGATCGTTTCCGAAAGCGGATGCCGGCCTCGCCAGTGCAACAAGTAGCAATCGAGGTAGTCGGTGCCAAGTCGCGCGAGCGAGCTCTCGCATGCCTCAATGGTCCCACTGCGCGAGGCGTTGCGCGGCAACACCTTCGACACCAGAAAAACTTCTTTGCGTCGGCCTTCGATCGCTTGTCCGACCACTTTTTCTGCCGCGCCCGCTCCATAGAGATCCGCGGTATCAATGTGATTCATTCCCAGGTCGAGACCTGTACGCAGCGCCGCGATTACGGCCGCACGTTCCCCGCTCTCGATGTACCACGTCCCTTGACCGATCACCGCGACTTCGCGCTTCGTCGGTCCGAATTCGCGTAGCTCCATGCACGCCTCGTGCTCCGGCTTCGCATCGCTCCGCTTAGTACTTGTACCTGTGGCTCTCACAAAGCTTCACTTTCCACCATGCAACCGGAGCACGAGGCGGCCGAGCACGTTACCCTCTGCGAGACGTTCATGAGCTTTCGCGGCCTGCTCTAGCGGATACACAGCTGCAATTGGAATTCGCAGCTTCGCCTGCGTCACCGCGCGGCCGAGCCTTGCGAATTCACGCGGCCCGACCTCGGCGTCGTACGCGCTGAAACGAATCTTTGACCGGCGACGGGGTTCCGGTTTCACTCCGTTCGGATATGCGACGCGGCCGCCCACGCGGACGTGATCTAGAAATCGTTCGAGGACATCGCTGCTGGCGAGCGCGAGCACCGCGTCAAGGCCATCTGGCGCCAGTTTGCGAAGCTGGTCGTCTGCATCGCTGCGACGCGCATCAATAACGGCGCCCGCGCCTAGCTGGCTGACCAGTGCAGCAGCATTTCGGCCCGACGCGGTCGCTAACACATGCGCCCCATGGTGCCTTGCAAACTGAATCGCGAGTGTGCCAACGGCGCCCGACGCGCCAAATATCAAGATGGTTTCGCCGCGACGGACATGTAGCGCGTCCTCGATTCCCTGCAGCGCTGTGAGTCCGGTGGTGACGGCAGCTCCCGCATGCAACAGATCAAGTGACTCGGGTACCCGTGCGGCATTCTGTTCGCGCACCGCCGCGAACTCAGCGTAAAAACCGCCCTTTGGATTGGCGTAGTCATATGCGTACGCTCGATCCCCAATTTGCAGTCGCCGCACGCGCGCGCCGCGAGCGACAACGACGCCCGCACCGTCGGTTCCCAGCACCAGCGGAAATTTTGGCTTCCCACCCGGTTGCCAGGAGCCATCACGAATCGAAGCGTCCCACACGCCAACTCCTGCGGAGTGGACCGCAATAAGAATTTCGCGCGGGCCCGGCACCGGAACAGGCAGCGTGTGGGGAGTGAGGACCGCCGGCGGACCGAATCGATCGATCGCGGCGGCCCTCATCGTTGCGGGGAGCGGGGATTTACGGGGTTTTGTGGCTTTCACCATGGAGAGAGTAGTCCTCGATTCATTGCGGCTGATTGCTGCTGGAACTCGGTTTCGTCTGAATGGCGTGGCCCACTTCGACTTCCTTCTTGTCCGGCGTGATCGCGGTTACGTGGGTGTGCTCGAGCGCCTGGAATCCCGGTGAAGTCTTGGAGTTCGTCGAGCTCGCCATTTGGCTGGTCATGGAGTTGGACATTGACGGAACGCTCTGGTGATTGGCAGCGGCCAATTCAGTCGCTTTCGATTTCGGATACACGAAAGCGAAGCCGTAGTCGTCGCCCGGATAAAACCACGCACGGATCGCGAGCGGAGCATTCTTCGCGCGTTCGGTAGACGTGATGATCGGCTTGTCGGAAGGAGTCAAGCGGTTGTCTGGAATGGCGAGAAGTGTTGCCACCAGCTCAGTCTCATCTTTGTTCCAGATTCGCCCTATGTAACGGTCCATCGTGGAATCGAACACCTTAAACACGTAGGTATCCGGCGTCAGTGCCTCACCGGGAATTTCCGCCGGAGCATTGAAAGTGAAGATGGTTTTTTTGTCCCAGTCGTCCGCGCGAGCAACGAGAACGCCCAATAGCACCAAGCAAAAACAAATCGCGATCCTTTTCGTAAGCTGCATTATAGGCTCACCTGCTTAGCTGATTCACCAGTACTGCCTGGGGATAGACATGGCATCTGTCGCGCCAAACGCCGCGGATTTTTCGCGTTCCTCGTAGGTCTGTGGGGATGAATCGGTTAGCGCGGACCGCCAACATCTCGCGGGAAATTTCCAGCGCGAAAACAAGGCGCGCAATGTCAGTTCGTTGACACCGCTTTGTCAGCCTTAGGCCGGAAGATACCCAGACGGCGCATTTTGTAGAGAAGCGTCGTGCGTTTCACTCCCAGCCGCGCCGCGGCGCCGTCCGCCCCACCAATCACCCAGTCTGTTTCCCGCAGTGTGTGGAGAATATGCGCGCGTTCAGCCTCAGCGAGAGTGCGGACTGCCGGAGCAGCGCCTGTTTGCGGACGGCTAGGATCGGGGAGCTCCGGTAGGCAAAGAATCGCGTCGGGTGAAAGTATCACGCTGCGCTCGATCGTATTCTGCAGTTCGCGTATGTTGCCGGGCCATTGGTAGCGAGTCAGAGTCTCCATATCTTCGCGGCGAATGATCTCAATCCTCTTGTTCATCCGTCGGGAGAACTTTTTGGTGAAGTGCCGCACAAGGTGCGGAATATCTTCCGGACGCTGGCGGAGCGGAGGAACTTCAATCGGGAATACGCTGAGTCGGTAGAAAAGATCGCTGCGAAATTCGCCTTCGGCAACCATGCCCGCGAGGTCCCGGTTTGTCGCGGTCACTAATCGAAAATTCACGCGAATCGTCTTGGTGCTCCCCAGACGCTCGAATTCCTGCTCCTGCAGGATCCGCAGGAGTTTCACTTGCAACTCGAGCGGAATATCGCCCACCTCATCGAGGAATACGGACCCGCCGTTGGCCAGTTCGAAGCGCCCTATCACTCGGGCAACGGCGCCGGTGTACGCGCCCCTTTCGTGGCCGAACAATTCGCTCTCGAGCAATCCAGCGGGAATCGAAGCGCAGTTGGTGCTGACGAAGGCGCGGTCACGCCGCGAGCTGAGATTATGGATCGCTCGCGCGATCAGTTCTTTTCCGGTGCCGGTTTCTCTTTGGATAATCACCGTTGAACCGGTTGGCGCCACCGTTTCAACTTGTTTCAATACTTTCTTAAGGCTGAGGCTTTCACCAATGATTTCCACCCCGAAATCGTTTCTGGATGGCAGCTCCAGATTGCCAGTCCACGGTCCGCTCGGTGCATCGATAACTCGGCGATCAATTGACACAACTCTGCCTAGATTTGCCATGAACTCCTCCCTTTATGAAAACTCGGGGCCTAGCCGTGTGAATTAAACCACCGCACTCTATAAAGGATTGCCGGGCATCACTACGCGACTCTCTATTTCCACGCGAGCTGCAGCGCTTCCAAAAGCGCTTTCTCGCCGAAGGGCTTTGTTAGATATGCGATGGCGCCTGCCGCCATTGCCGTGGCACGAATCCGCTGATCCACATGCGCGGAAGCAAAGATGATTGGGAGACTGGGAACTTCGTTGGCCAAGCGCCGCTGCAGTTCCAAGCCGGACATTCCGGGAAGGCTGATGTCCAGAACGAGGCAGTCCGTGTCCGCAAGATGGCCGGACTCGAGCAACTGTTCAGCCGATGTGAACGCACTGGTCTTGAAACCGATGGACCGGAGAAGCCTATCGAGCGAACTAAGCACCGGCTCGTCATCCTCCACGATGGATACCCGTGGCCTCGCAGCCGGTTGTTCCGATTGTTGACTCGCTCCGGAAAACGCAGTCGCCGTGACTCGAGTCGCGCCGCACTCCAGCGGCTGATTTGAATGTTCGCTTGAAATGAAGTCGGAATCCATGTTTGCCCTCCCTTACGTTGTCGGGCGCAAGATAATTCAGGGTTCGGGGGCGTGTCTATCGGACGTTGATGCTGGCGGTCTAGTGCTTTCGGATAGTAGTGCCGACCTTTACGGCAGAACGCGCCGGCTGGATGAAAGAGCCGGAACGGTCCGAAGCCCCGCTGAGGACCGGGTTCGTGGCTGCGGATTCGCTGTATATAAACGATAGCAAGCGCTGTCGAAACACTGTCGAAAGCTCGACGAAATCCGTGACGGCAACGGCCTCGGAGTTGATAGGCGGGATCGCACTTCCACTTCTAACCCCTTTATAGCCAGCTAAATAGTTCAAATCGCAGGGCCAAGTTCCCGTTGGAACCCAACGTGCCGGATGTCACCGTTGTGCATTCGCCAAGGGAGGCGGAAACTATGAAAAATCGATTGCTGGTAGCGGTGCTTTGCGTGGCGACAATGGCGGGGGTATTTGCAGTCTCCGCCCGGGCCGACGCGTATGACAAGAGGACCATTTTCACATTTAGCGCGCCGGTGGAGATCCCAGGCGGCAAAGTGTTACCTGCTGGAACATACACGTTCAAGTTGCTGGACAGCGCGAGCGACCGGAACATCGTGCAAATTTTTGACAAAAACCAGACGACCCTGTATGCCACGGTGCTCGCGATTCCGGATTACCGGCGCAATCCCACCAGTAAGACCTTGATCACGTTCTCGGAAACGACCCAGGGCGGACCGCCTGCGATCAAAGAATGGTTCTATCCCGGCGATTCGTTCGGCCAGGAATTTGTGTACCCGAAACCTCGCGCCGTGGAACTCGCCAAGAACTCGAACCAACCCGTGCCGTCAATGTCGCAGGAAGCTTCTTCCAATATTTCGCAGCCGGCCACCAGTTCCAGCGATGCCAGTGTTGTGGCGATGAAGGACACTCCTCTGAAAGCTGAACAAGCCAACGGCGACGAAGTCGAAGTGGCCGAAGTTTTCATCGTGCATGCGCCGGTGGTCGTTGCCCAGAACACTCCAGCGGAATTGCCGAAGACCGCGAGCATGCTGCCTGTGCTGTGGATGTTGGGCATATTCTTGATCGCTGCGGGCAGCGTCCTTTGGGTGATTGCAAAACGTCGCACAGCCTGAGAGTTCAGCGATACTAGACAGAGCGAGGAGTCCCGATCGCCGGTGACCAGCCGAAGACGAGGAAGGGCGCGGAAAATGCCTGCGGCAAGGAGCGCGACGGCAGTGGCTTGCGGGATTGTAGCCACTTGTCTGCTTCTTGCTGGATTCGTCCGCGCCCCCACGCTCATTTCTTCGCAACCACTCGGCGGGCGGCAGCAGTCCGGCTCCGGCGTCATCTCTCAAGACGTTCGACTCGTGCTGTTGCCCGTGACGGTAACCGACCGCAAGGGTGAGTTTGTTTCCGGCCTGGAAGCCTCGAACTTCCAAGTTTACGAAGACGGTCGCCTGCAGCAAATCTCACTGTTCCGGCACGAAGACGTTCGGGTAACAGTGGGTCTCGCGGTGGACCACAGCGGCAGCATGGCTGCAAAGGCCGATCAGGTAATCCAAGGCGCCGTGGCATTCGTACAGGCGAGCAATCCTCAGGACCGTGAGTTCGTAGTCAACTTTGACGAGACCCCTACGTTCAGCCTTCCCTCAAACGTAAAGTTCACCAGCAACGTGGCGGATCTTCGAGCCGCGCTTTCCACGGCGTACGCTTCCGGCAGGACTGCCTTGTTCGACGCGGTTGCGGCTGCCCTTGAACACTTCGACCAAAACGATCCCGACAAGAAAGTCATACTCCTGATCAGCGACGGAGGAGACAACGCCAGCAGACACACGTTTGCGCAGGTTCTGCGCACGGCGCAGAGCTCGAATGTGGTCATCTACGCGATCGGATTGCTCGACGAACACGACGCCGATCAGAACCCGGGCGTGCTCCGAAAAATAGCGAAAGACACAGGCGGGCAGGCGTACTTTCCCAACTCGGCCGCGGAAATCGTAAGCGTGTGCCGCCAGATCGCTGCGGACATCCGTCATCAATACACGCTGGGCTACGATCCGCCGCAGAACGGACGGTCCGTTTACCGCAAGACGCGAGTCACCGTCCATGCGCCTGGAAAACGCGGGCTAGTGGTGCGCACGCGCCCGGGCTACTTTTTTCCAGGGACGGCGACAACTCCAGAACCAGCGACGCGACACGAAGAGGGCCGGTGATTATCACCGCACCACTATCGAGCCGCCGCGGCAACTTCTTGACATGGTGTTCCCGCGTCTTTGTGGTGGTGGGGATTTCATTGATCGCTTGCTACGCGTACGTGTGGGCAGACGGGCGCATTTACGAGTCGGCCCAAGCGCAACGTTTTGGGTCCGATCCGGCTCTGGAACGCGCCCCCGCCGAATGCGCCGGCGCACCGGTTGAAACTGCGGATTCGGCGATCGGCCGTTTGGAAATCACTCGGCTCGGGCTTTCCGTCATCGTTCAGAATCGAGATGACCCGCGCCATCTGCGCCGTGGAGCCGGCCTCGTTCCCGGCAGCGCGTTGCCCGGCAGTACGGGAAATCTGGTCATCGCCGCTCACCGCGACACATTTTTTCGCAGCCTTCGAAATATCCAAAAAGATGACCTCATCCAACTCACCACTGAAGACTACGACTATGTTTACCGTGTCCAATTCACCAGAGTCGTTAGCCCCGAACACACCGAAGTCGTGGCGAGCGGAGCTGAGCCAACTCTGACCCTCATTACCTGTTTTCCCTTCTATTATGTCGGACCAGCTCCCGAGCGGTTCATCGTTCGCGCGCGCCAGGTTTCGGCGCAATCCAGAAAGGGTTCTACAGAATGCGTTTCCCCGCGCGCAAATAACCTGAACCCGCCTCCCAACGGCGCAGGGATTTAACTCAGAAAACTGGCAGCTCGACCTCTGTCGGAACGCTGTCGAAGGTCCGACGTAAACTCGCATTTTCCGCAGTCTGTTTTCGCCTCCCGAAGACGCGCACCATCCGCTAATCAATTCACCTTCACGAAGATAACCGAGGAATTGAGAGGCAGTTCCGCATTGGAACGGAAGGTGCTTACTGAAGCGCGTCGAAGATTTTTGAGACATCACGAAACATTCGAGGTGAGCGAACCATGGCTGTCACGCAATCGTTTGAGTGGGCGCGAAATGTAATTGCGGCAAACGGTATGGGCAATACGCAGTTGCCTCTCCCGCGCAGGCAATCGGCTCCGCGCATTGAACGGTCAAAGAGCACGTCGCCTCGCACCGCGCCGCAAACCGCGGGCGAGGAGTGGGTGATCGTCCAGCGGGCCATTGCCGGAGATTCTGAGGCGCTGGCAAGTCTCTTCGCCCGCGATAGGATGCGGCTTTATCGCGCCGCTTATTCTGTTCTCCGCAACAAGGAGGACGCTGAGGACGCGCTGCAAACCGGGCTTTGCTCCGCGTACGTCAACCTTCGTTCCTTCCAGGGGCGCTCGCGATTCTCCACATGGGTTACGCGGATCGTCCTGAATGCCGCGCTGATGTACCGCCGCAAACGCCAAGCGCTTACCCAATTGTCGCTCGACGAAGTCGTCGCCAGGAATCCGCATCACGTGATTGCGCCGCTGGTCGATGCTCGCCCAAATCCGGAGCAGGTATGCGCTTTGGCCGAAGCCAAGGACGTGGTCACGCAGGAAATGGGCCGGCTCTCGCCACTACTCCGGACCACTTTTCAACTGCGCTTTATTGGCAACCTCACCACTGCGGAAACCGCCAAGGAGGAGCGCGCGAATATTCTCACCACAAAATCGCGCTTGGCCCGCGCGCGCCGGCAGGTGGCGGAACTGGCGGCGGCAAGAGGCGTGAGTTTATAGGGCGCGGAGGCGACGTCCGGCATGGTTCGGTGAAACTCTGCGCTTCCGCCGCCGGCGAAGGCGCCATGTCCGTCATGTTCGTACATCGCTATCTGGCGCAAGGTTGAAGAACACGCCATTTCAGTTTGGGCTAAAAATTGTTTCGGCGAAGATTCGTCAGCGAGGATTCTCAGAAAAACTATTAGGCGCGCTGAATCCAGGGAGAAAACCTCAATCCGGCAGTCCTAGCTTTCCGGCCATGCGCACGAGTTCCGCCACAGACTCCGCCTGCATCTTTTGCATCACCTGACCGCGGTGTATTTTTATCGTCGTTTCGCTGGTACCCAGTTCCGCCGCGACCTGTTTATTCAGCATGCCGGTAACGACCAGCTTCATCACTTCGCGCTCGCGCTTCGTCAGTGCTTGAAACCGTTCCCGCAGGCTCTCTACTTCGGCCTGGTCTCTCCGCCGCGCGCGGTCCCGCTCGATTGCCAATTGAATGGAATCCAAAAGCTCTTGATCGCGAAATGGTTTGGTCAGAAATTCCACGGCCCCGGCTTTCATCACGCGCACCGCCATTGGAATATCTCCATGACCGGTAATAAAGATGATGGGCATGGCATTATCGCGCTTGAGCAATTCATTCTGGAGGTCCAGGCCGCTCATCCCAGGCATTCTCACGTCGAGGATTACACAGCTAGGAACATTGCCCAGCTTTGCGTGCAGAAACTCGTCCGCGGAGACGAACGTGCAAACCTTCAGTCCGACGGATCGGATCAGGCTATCCATCGCATTGCGCACCGCGGAATCGTCGTCCACCACGTAGATGATCGGTTCTTGGTATGCCATATCACTCGGCACTCTGCACGGGCAAGGAAAACTGGAAGGTCGCGCCATGGCTTCCGTTAGACGTCGCCCACAGCCGCCCCCCGTGTGCTTCGATAATTGACCGGCTGATGGCCAGGCCCATACCCATACCAGTAGCTTTGGTTGTGAAGAAAGGACGGAATAGCCGATCCATGTGCTGCGGATCGATCCCGATTCCAGAATCCTGCACCGCAACCACCACATCGTTTGTCCCGGCGCGTTGGGTTCTGAGCAACAGTTCCCTCGCACCGTTTACTGTGCCATTGGCCGCCTCAATCGCATTCAGAATCAGATTCACCAGGACCTGTTGTAATTGAATGGAATCGCCGGAAACCGGCGGAATATCCGCGTCTAGTTCGGTGCGCACCGCCGCGTGATTTCCCGCCAATTGCTGATGTGTCAGCAACAGAGCTTCCACGATCAATTGATTCAGGGCTACGTCCGAGAACTGCGGCGGCGTCTTTCGCAGCAGGGCGCGAATCCTCGCGATCACGTCGCTGGCGCGATGTCCTTGCCGCACCATCTCTTTCATCGTGATGCGCGCCTCGTCCACGTTGGGCGGGAGTTGGCTCAGCCACCGCAGACCAGCATCACCGTTCGTTACGACCGCTGTTAAAGGCTGATTCACCTCGTGAGCGATCGACGCGGCCAGTTCGCCCATGGTGGTTACCCGCGCTATGTGGGCCAGTTGCGCTTGCGTCGCTCGCAACGCTTCCTCGGCGCGTTTGCGCTCCGTGATGTCCTCCACCAATCCCACGAAATAATTTACCGAACCGTCGGCGTTCCGCAGGCATTTGGCCGACACGATGGAATCAATCACCCGGCCATCTTTGCGAATCCACCGTTTGTCCAGTGTATAGCCGTCAAACTCACCCGCCAGCACACGATTGAACTGCGCGACATCGGCGGCGAGATCGTCCGGATGCGTCAACTCAGCCCAGTTTTTCTTGAGCAACTCATATCGCTCATATCCGAGCATCCTGCAAACCTCATCGTTGACTTCCAGTATTCCCTTGGTGGGCGAGGCCATAGCCATGCCGATCAAGCCCAGCTCGAAGTACCGGCGGAAGCGTTCTTCGCTGGCGCGCAGCGCTTCTTCAGCCTTCTTGCGTTCACTCATGTCCCGAGTCATCTTCACAAAACCGATGGGGTGGCCGGCTTTGTCTTTCAACGCCGTAATAATTACGTTGGCCCAAAATCGAGAACCGTCGTTCCGGACCCTCCATCCCTCGTCTTCAAAGTGGCCCGCGGTCAGAGCTTCGCGGAGTCCGCGCTCAGGCATGCCCGCCTCAACATCGTGCGGCTCATAAAAGCACGCGAAATGACGCCCCAGTATTTCCCTGGGTCGCATAGCCTTTCATGCGCTCCGCGCCGACGTTCCAGGTAACCACGCACCCGTTGAGATCTAACATGTAAATGGCATGGTCCCTGACGCCCTCGACCATATGGCGGAATCGTTCCTCGCTTTCGCGCAGCGCCTCCTCGGACTGTTGGCGCTCGATCAATTCCCCGGCGAGATGCGCGTAGAGATCCGTGAAACGCAGTTCGCGATCGAGTGGCCTGTGCCGCTGGCGAAAGTGAGTGGAGATCATCCCCAGCGGCTTACCCCGGCGGCTGAAGATTGGCGTGGATTGCACGGCGCGAAAGCCCGCGGATGCCGCGATCTGGCGATGCCGCGCAAAGCCTTCGTCGGTTAGCACATCCTCGATAATCACCGGCCACCCTGTTGTAACGCTCTTCCGCACGTCGAATCCGGTTCGAAGACGCTTTTGAAATGGGCCAGGAAGTCTTCGCGGAAGCCTTTCTGCGCCACAATCTCCAGAGCTCCAGTCTCGGGATTGAATAGTTGAACATTACCGAAATCCGCGTTCTGAAGTTCGATGCTTTCGTTGAGAACGTCTTGCAGCACCGATTGAAGGTCTGGAGTGGCCAAAATGCAGGTGGTGAATTGGTGCAGTCGCGTCATGGCGTCGAGCTCTTCCGCCAGTTCGTCTTTCAACGCGAGGGATTCCTCCTGCGCACGCCTGCGTTGGAAGACTTCGTCGCGCAGGGATTCGTTGGCGATCGTCAACTGCGAGGTGCGCTCGGCAATTCGCCGCTCCAGCTCCGCCGCGGCCTGCTGTTGTTCTCCAAGCAGGCGCGATTCCTGCAAGCCGATGACCGCCTGGTTCACGGCCACGCGCAATAGAAGCATATCCGTCTTCGAGGGGAAATCCGCGCGCGCCGAACCAACCACCAGTATCCCCGTGTCATCATGGAGCCCCAGCCTGAAGCGCGCGATGGTGACGGTAGGCGCGAAGAATGTAGCGGAAATCCACGCGAGATCTGGACGTTGGGTGACGGCAATGATGCCGAACAACGCGCACGCATTGTGAGCGTAAGTAGCTGGATTTCTCAAGGCTCACTCCCCAAAATCAGGCGTGCCCAGAGCGAACTCTTGGCGTGCGACAGTTTGATGATGGACACTCTTTTCCAAGTGATTTTGCAATCGCGTGATCGAAAGAATCCGACTGCTTCTCAACTTCAGAGCTAAGGTTGACTGCTCATCGGATCTACGCCAGGCTCGCGTTAGCCGCTCGCCAAATATCGATGTACGAACATCACGGCCATAGCTCCTTCGCCCACTGCCGATGCACATCGCTTCACGGAACCACGCCGCACGTCGCCCGCCGCGAACACGCCAGGAACGTTGGTTTCGAGATAATACGGATTGCGGTCCAGAGGCCAACCATCGGGAGGCCGTCCGTCGCGAAGCAAATCGGGGCCCGTGACGAGATAACCGCCCTCGTCACGGGCAACGCCCGCACCCGTGGCCCATTCGGTGTGCGGGGCGCCGCCAATACAAACGAAGAGCCACCGCGTGTTGCAGGTCTGGTTCTCATCGGTCCGATGATTTTTGAGCGTAATCGCTCCCAGGATACCGTTGCCGTGCAGCGCCGTGACTTCGGTATTGGTGAACACTTCGATGTTTTTCGTGGAATTTATGCGATCCAGCAAATAAGACGAGAGCGTGCTCTTCAACGAATCGTGACGCACCACGATGGTCACCTTTTCCGCAAACCTCGAAAAGTGGAGCGCTGCCTGACCCGCCGAATTTCCGCCACCGACGACAAAAACATATTCGTTGCGGCAAAGAGA
>Ga0182024_10003931_pt1 | contig 34768 bp, 31 predicted proteins | sample P32metaG_FD_120480 | JGI IMG/M metagenome (GOLD analysis project Ga0182024, IMG submission 120480) | Permafrost microbial communities from Stordalen Mire, Sweden - P3-2 metaG (Illumina Assembly) | ecosystem: Environmental > Terrestrial > Soil > Wetlands > Permafrost | place: Sweden: Stordalen...
CAATTTCATGAAGGACAAGATGACGCTGCGGGTGCCGACCGCCAAGGTCGCCAATGTCGGCATGCGCAAGCTGTCGGAGCCCGCTTTGGTCAAGCGCGCGCTGGAAACCCTCAAGGGCCGCGCGCGGGTCAAGCGCACGATGTGGTCGCGCCGGGCCCAGGAATACGAAGCCAAGATCAATTCCGGGGACATCGTCGCCATCGCCGAAGTGGTGCGCGACCTGTTCCGGTCGGACACCCAGCCGGAGCAGTCCTACTCCGAGCGGCAGCTTTACGAAGCCGCCCTCGACCGGTTGTCGCGCGAGATCGCGGCGGTGCAGAAAATCACCGAGACCGAAGCGATCAAGGAAATCGAGGGCGCGCTGGCCAAGGGCCCTAGGCGTGGGCCGAAGCCCGCCGACGAGGCGGACGCAGAACCCGCCACAGAGGAAGAGGCGGCCTAACGGCCTGTTCCATCGCGGCGCATACGAATAGAAAAAGCCCGGCAGCGATGCCGGGCTTTTTGCTGCGTCTCAGTTGGCGGCCACTGCGATTTGCCCGCTTCGTTCTTCGGGCTACAATGCCTGCAATAACGCCAGCTGAGATTTCAGGGAGTAAACGATGACCGCCATTCGCGGCTATGTAGCGCCCACGACGGAGACCGGTGCGCTCGGCGTGCATTCGCTCGACCAGTTCGTGCTGGCGGTTCCCGACGCCAATGTCGCGCAGGAATTCTACGGCAATTTCGGTCTCGACATCGTGCGCGACGGCAACACGCTGGCGATCAAGACCTTCGGCGACGAACACCGCTGGGGTTCGGTGGTGGAGGGTAAGACCAAGGCGCTGCATCATCTCTCGTTCGGCTGCTACGCCGACGATCTGCCGCGGCTGAAAGCGCACATCGAAGGCAGCGGCGTCAAGTTGATCGATCCTCCGCCTGGCTTCGAGAGCAACGGCTTCTGGTTCCGCAATCACGAAAACGTCCTGATCGAGGTGAAGGTCGGGCCCAAGGTGTCGCCCAGTCAAAAGGCGGAAAGCCAATGGACGAGCGCACCGGCCGGCACCGCCGGCGCCGCCATCCGCGCCAATTGGCCGCCGGTGCGCCCGCGGCGGTTGTCGCATGTCCTGACCTTCACCGCCGATGTTGATGCCTCAATAAAATTCTATGAGCGAACGCTCGGTCTAAGACTATCGGATCGCGCCTCCGACCTGGTGGCGTTCATGCACGGCATCCACGGCAGCGACCATCATCTACTGGCGCTGGTGAAATCGAACGCGCCGGGCTTCCACCATTGCAGCTGGGACGTGGCCAGCGTCAACGACATCGGTCTCGGCGCCACGCGCATGCACGACAAGGGCTGGACCAAGGGCTGGGGCCTCGGCCGCCACGTGCTCGGCTCGAACTATTTCCACTATGTGCGCGATCCGTGGGGCAGCTTCGCGGAATATTCCTGCGATATCGATTACATCCCGAAAGAACAGCTTTGGCCTTCCGCCGACCACAAGCCGGAGGATTCGTTTTATTTGTGGGGTCCGGATGTGCCGCCCGAATTCACCATCAATTACGAAGGCGGCGAAACCTAACTGTCATTCCGGGTCCGCGAGCTTCGCTCGCGTCCCGGAATGACCCGAAAATCAATCCACCACGATCTTCACTTTCGTGCCCGGCTTCACCCCGTCATGCGGCCCGAGGCCGTTGAGAATACGGAAATGGTCGAGCGCATGATCGGTGAGCGCCATGCGGCGCGCCAGCGATTGCACCGTGTCGTTGGCACCGACGGTGACGATCTTTAGGCGCAACGGGTGGACCCGCTGGCTTTCCTGCAGGCTCATGCGGCGGAAGGTTTCAATCGAATCACGGAACGAGCGGTCGACCTGCGCGGTCCGGTTCTTGGCCGCGAAGATGAAGCGATAGACGTCGCTGCCGAAACGCACGGCGAACAGCCGGAACGACCATTGGTCGCCGGCGGCGGTCGCGGTCGCCGCCGGGAAGCCATTGACGGTGAACTCCTCGACGCTGGCCGGGTCGACCTTTTCCATCCAGCCGGATTTCAAATAATCGGGCAGCGACTGCTCGGCCGGCACGCTGACCACGTCGAGCCGCATCGCTTCATCGCCGCCTTTGAGGCCGAGCACGGCCTGCGCAGTATTGTCGAGCGAAAATCCCGGCGGCGCCAGGAAGGTGAAGCCGAGCTTGGGATGCAGGAAGCGGCGGCCGCGCGCGAAGCCTTCGCTCGGATCCTCGCCATAGGCCAAGCCGTCGAGATCGCCGAGATATTCGTTACGGTCGCGTTCGCCCGCGCCGGGCCCGCTGAACTGGCGCGCATTGGCGAGCGCATTCTTGATTCGCTCGGGCGTCGCCGGATGGGTGGTGAGAAAGTCCGGTGCGCGCGCTTCGCTGCCGCCGGTCGCCTTGAGATCGGCGGTGCGCTGCATGTCGGCGAGGAAGCGCGAGGCGCCGAACGGATCGAAGCCGGCGCGTGCCGAAATGCCAACGCCGATGCCGTCGGCCTCGAACTCCTGCGCGCGCGAGAAGGCCGCCAGCGTGAGTTTCGACTTGGCGAGCGCCAGTGCGCCCATCTGCGGATCGCTGAGCACATCGCTGACCACATGGCTGATGAGGGCGGCCTGCCGCGCCTGATCTTCGCGGATCGCCGCATGGTGCGCGATCACGTGGCCCATTTCATGCGCCAGCACCGAGGCAAGCTCGGCCTTGTCGTTGGCGAGCGCGATCAGGCCGCGCGTGACGTAAAGGTGGCCGTTCGGCAGCGAGAAGGCGTTGATGACCGGCGAGTTGAGAATCGTCACCTTGTATTTCAGGTTCGGCCGCTCCGAGGCCGCCACCAGCCGATCCACGGTTTTTTCGACCGTTGCTTGCAGCTTGGCGTTCTCGTAGATGCCGCCATAGGAAGCGAGGATACGCAGGTGCTCGTGTTGCTCGGCGGTCTGTAGCTCGGTCTGCGCGGCGACCTGCGGCACCTGCAGCGAAACCTGCTTGTTGTCCGGCATGCTGGTGCAGCCAGCCAACAGCGCGGCGAGCGTTATGCCGCGCAGCCGCGTCGCCGTTGTCCCTATCGCAGCCATCGCTGCCTTGCCCCAGTTGCCTCAATCCGCGAATTCGATCTGCTCGGGCGTCTCGGCCGAAATGATCGGGCCGCCGCGCTGCTCGATCCATCCGCGCACGCGAATGCGGCGGCCTTCGAGTTTCTTCGGCTCGACACCGGCCGTGGCAAAGGCGCGGCCCATGCGCCGGAAAATGGTCACAGTGAAATCCCGCGTCCAGCGTCGCCCGAAGTTCACGTATATAGTGGCTCCGCTCTCGTGAAACGACAAGACCTTGCCTTCCACCAGCGCGAACTCGCCCCGCATCGCTTGTAGCCGGGTGAGATTTTCTGCCGACAAAGGGGCGAAATTGGGATCGGCTCAGAGCCCGCGGCCGGCTGCCCGCGCCCCCTTTTCGGCGCTTAGAAGTCCCTCGGCGCAGGCCTTGTCGTCAACCCGCGCCGACACCCGCGCTTGGCCTTGCTCCAGCATGGCCTGCTGCACGGACGTCGCAGCGTCGCCAAGGAAGGCAAAGGCGACCAGGCGTCCGTAACGATCCTGCCCAGGCCCGAGCCGTTCAAGCCGCAGCGGATGCCCGGCGACCAAAGCCTGCAATGCGGCGCAGCTGTCGCCGATGACTTCGATGGCGGCGAGCCGCAGTTCGCGGCCGTCGGCGAGCAGCAGCGTGCGGCCGTCGCGCACGGCGGCGACGTTCGCCGTGCCGATGGCGGTCAGCTTGCAGGTTTCCTGCGCTGCCGCATTGCACACAAAGAGCGCGCCGACGGTGGCGGCGATTAAAAGATTACGGCGCGGTCGGCGTTTCATGATGGCGGCCGGTTGCCGGAAGTCGCTACAATGCCGGACCAGCATAGCCGTCATTGCGACCATCGGGGGAGGGGATCAATGCCAACGCGCCGCCCATCGCCAAATCGCCGGATGTTCCTGCGGTCCGCCGTCGCCGCCGGCATATTGATCGCGACCGGCGCGCGCGGCCAAACCGCTTGGCCCGATCGTGCGGTGAAGATCATCGTGCCTTATCCGGCCGGCGGCTCGACCGACGTGCTGGCGCGCATCTTGGCCGAGCGGCTGAACCAGCTCTACGGCCAGCCCTTCGTGATCGAAAATCGCCCCGGCGCCGGCGGCAATATCGGCATCGCCACCGTCACCGGCAGCGCGCCGGACGGCTACACCATCGGCGCCGCCACCATCGGCCATTTCGCGATCAACCAATTCCTCTACAAGAGCATGCCGTACGACCCCGAGCACGACATGATCCCGACGACGCTGACCTGGGAATTGCCCAACGTCTTCGTGGTCGCCAGCGATCACGTGCCGGCGAAGTCGGTGGCCGAGTTCATCGCCTGGGCGAAGCAGAAGGGACATGTCAGCTTCGGCAGTCCCGGCGTCGGCACCTCGCCGCACCTTTCAGGCGTGTTGTTCGCCAAACGCGCCGGGCTCGATGCCGTCCATGTGCCGTTCCGCGGCGCGGCGCAGACCATCCCCGCCATGCTGTCGGGCGCGGTGGATTTCGCGATCGACAACCTCGCCTCTTATATCTCGCTCATTCAATCCGGGAAGATGCGCGCTTTGGCGGTGACCTCGGCCAAGCGCTGGCCGACCTTGCCGGATGTGCCGACTATGGTGGAGGCGGGCGTGAAGGATTTTGTCGTCACCTCGTGGGCGGCTTTCGTGCTGCCGGCCGCTACGCCGCGCCCGATCGTCGACAAGCTGTCCGGTGCGATGAAACAGATCGCGGCCGACGTAGGGATGCAGAAGCGGTTCCTGGTGGCCGGCGCGCGCATTCTTTCCAGCACGCCGGAGGAGGCCATCGCGTTCGCCGCAACGGAGCGGGCGATGTGGAAGGGCGTGGTTGAGCTGTCGGGGCTGAAGCCGCAGTAGCGGGTGCGAACCGCGCCCGCTTGTGCTATGTCGCGCCGAACGGTCCCGTAGCTCAGCAGGATAGAGCAGCGGTTTCCTAAACCGAAGGTCGGAGGTTCGACTCCTCTCGGGACCGCCAGTCATTTTTCCGGAAATTCATGCGATTGTCTGGATCGCACCCTTGGCGGTGATTGCGCGGCGTCTGTCGCGCCTGTTCAGCCGGCGCCGGCTCCCGGCCCGGGTGGCGTTCGACGCGCGTCGCGCTGCGCCTTGCGATTGACGCTGCCGGCGTCCGTGACGCCCACATAAGTTTCCAACAGCGCGCGGTCGGCCTTGAGCGCCGCGCTGTCGCCCTGATAAACGATACTGCCGCGCTCGATGATGATCGCCTGATCCGTCACGCTTAGAATCTTTTGCGCGTTCTGTTCCACCAGGATCGCCGAAAGACCTTCCTCGCGGATGATCCTGCGCAAGGCGGCCAGCAATTCCGTGATGAGGATCGGCGCCAGCCCTTCGAGCGGTTCATCGAGCAATATGATGCGCGGGTTGAGAATGAGGGCGCGCCCGATCGCCAGCATCTGCTGCTCGCCGCCGGAAAGCTGGTTGCCAAGGTTGCGCCGGCGCTCGGCGAGGCGCGGAAACATCGTATAGACCTTGGCGAGCGTCCACGGTCCCGGCCGCGCGACCGCGGTCATATTTTCTTCCACCGTCAAAGAGCGGAAAATATTGCGCTCCTGCGGCACCCAGCCGATGCCGGCATGCGCGCGTTGGTCCGGGCGCAGGCCGGTGATATCGCGGCCGTCGAGGCTGATGGTGCCGCTGATGTGACGGGTGACGCCGATAATCGAATTCACGAGCGTAGTTTTGCCCATGCCGTTGCGGCCGAGCAGCGCCAGCGCCTGGCCTTCGGCGAATTTGAAGCTGACGTCGCTCAGCACGACCGCTTCGCCATAGCCGGCAGTCAGCCTCTGGATATTCAAAAGATCAGGCATCGGCCACCTCCTCGCCGAGATAGACGGCCTTGACGCGAGGATCGCGGGCGACCTCTTCGGGGCTGCCTTCGACGAACAGCGCGCCGTTGACGAGCACGGAAATACGGTCGGCAAACGAAAATACGATGTCCATGTCGTGTTCGATCAGCAGCACGGTGACGTCGGCGGGCAACGCCGCGACGGCGGCCAGAATTTCGTGCCGCTCGTCCTCGGGAACGCCGGCCGCCGGCTCATCGAGCAGCAGCACGCGCGGACGGCAGGCGATCGCGAGAGCGATTTCCAGGAGACGTTGCTTGCCGTAGGGCAGCACCGCGGTACGCTTGTCGATGACGTCGGCGAGATGAAAACGCTCCAGGATTTCGACCACTTCCGCCACGAGATCGGGCCGGCTGCCGACGATCCGCCACCAATCGAGGCCTTGCCCGCGCCGCTCGGATACCGCCAGCCCGATGGTCTCGAGCGGCGTCAGGCCGTTGAACAACTGATTGATCTGGAAGGTACGCACGATTCCAAGCCGCACCCGTTCATTGGTCGAAAGGCTGGTGATGTCTTCACCGTCGAGCAGGATGCGGCCGCCGGTCGGCCGCTGCACGCCGGTGAGCAGATTGATCAGCGTGGTCTTGCCGGCGCCGTTCGGCCCGATCAAGGCGTGCCGGGCTCCCTTCGCAATCTGCAATGAAACATTGTTGGACGCGACGATGCCGCTGAACCGCTTCACCAGATTGATCGTTTCGAGTGCCACGGCCATCGTCAGCGCCTTTCGCTGGATGAGGCGGCCACGTGGCGCGCCAAAGCCCGCCAATTCAGGTGCGAGGCGATGCGACGAAAGGGTGCCGTCCACGACGTGATGCGGTCGCGGCCGACCATTACGATCACCACCAGCACGAGGCCGATCCAAAACGGCCAGTATTGCGGGGTCAGCGCCGACAGATAGTCCTGCATGAATTTGAAGATGATGGCGCCGATCAAGCCGCCATAGAGGTAGCCGGCGCCACCGATGATCAGCACCAGCAGGAGATCGGCCGAACGGTCGAACGAGAACACTTCGAGCGACGCGAAAGACGTCGTCTGCGCCAGCAGTGCGCCGGCGATGCCGGCAAAGCCGGCGGCAACGGTGTAGATTGCAATCAGGCGGCCGTCGACCGAGATACCGATCGCCGAGGCGCGCAATGGATTGCCTTTCACCGATAGGAGCGAAAGTCCGAACGGTGAATTCACCAGGCGGCGCGCGATCAGGAACAGGATGAACAGCACGATCAGGCTATAGGCGTAGCCGGTGTGGCCGAACATATCGAACCGGAACATGCCGAGTACCGGCTTGATGCTGACGCCCTGCAGCCCGTCGGCGCCGCCGGTCAGCCAGCCCAGTCTGTTGGCCAGTTCGCGCAGCAAAAGCGCCACGCCGAGCGTCACCATCAGCCGCGTCAGATCGGAGCCGCGTAATACGAGGAAGCTGGTGACGAAACCGAGCGCCATCGCGGCAAGGCCGGCAACCAGCAATGCCAGCACTGGCTCGTTGATGATCTCGTATTTGGCGAGAAGTGCGGCGGTGTAGGCGCCCAAGCCGAAAAAGGCGGCATGCCCGAGCGAGATGATGCCGGCGTAGCCGAGGATCAGATCGAGCGAAAGCGCGAACAGGCCGAGCCAGGCGATTTCGGTGAGGATGAGATGGCGGTCCGGGAAAAGCCAGATCGCGGCAAAGGCGACAATCCAAAACCCGACTTCGAGCGGTTGCCAGCGGGCGCGGGCAGCCAGCCACTCGGTGGCGACGCGGATGGCAATAGGGGGCGGAAGCATTACCGGCGTCTCATCGCGACGCGGCGCGGGAGAACAATCCCTGCGGCCGCCAGATCAGGACGACGATCATGATGGTGTAGATGACGAAGGAGCCGAGCGTCGGCACGTAATACTTGCCGGCGACGTCGCCGATGCCGAGCAGGAGCGAGGCGAGAAACGGGCCTGTGATGCTCGATGTGCCGCCGACTGTGACGACGATCAGAAAGTAGATCATGAACTTGAGCGGGAAGGTCGGGTCGAGGCCTAGTATCTCGGCGCCGAGCGCGCCGCCGAGACCGGCAAGACCCGATCCGAAGGCGAAGGTGAGGGCGAAAACCCAATTGACGTTGATACCGAGCCCGCGCGCCACCCGGCTGTCGTCGACCGCGGCGCGCAGGCGGCTGCCGAAGCGCGTGTTGGCGAGGATGAATTGCAGCGCGACCGTTAACAGCCCGCAAATGACGATGATGAGCAGCCGGTAGCGGCCGATGCCGATTCCATAGATCTCGAACTGGCCTTGCAAGAACTTGGGAATCTGCACAAAAATCTGACCGGAGCCCATGACATAGTCGGCCGCGGCCACCGACATGAAGACCAGCCCGATGCTGAACAGTACCTGGTCGAGGTGGGGCTTCTTGTAGACATGGACATAGAGCGCGCGCTCGAACACGAAGCCGATAACGGCGCTCGCCAGGAAAGCAATCGGCAAGGAGGCGAAGAAAGGAACCCCGAGGCGATTGACCAGGATGACGGTGACGTAGCCGCCCGCCATGGCGAAGGAGCCGTGGGCGAGATTGATAAAATTCATCAACCCTAGCGTTACCGCGAGCCCGGATGCGAGCACGAACAGCAGCATGCCGTAGGCAATTCCATCGAACAGAATCGTTAGCATGTTAGCGCCGCGATATCGGCTCGCCTCCGGAAAAACGTGCGCGACCGCACGATGACATATCAGGCATTTCCGATCGATGACCTGATTTTTGATAAGAAGAGCGCGCGGCGGCGTTTCGGCCGCCGCGCGCAATAGGCCGGTCAGACTATTTCTTCATCGCCGCTTTCACTGGATCCTTGACGTCTTTGAAGGTCTCGAACTCGACGTTGTAGAGCTGGCCGTTCTTCTTCTCGACCTTGCGGATGTAGATGTTCTGGATGATGTCGCGCGTATCGGGATCGATCGAGATCGGCCCGCGCGGACTTTCCCATTTCATCCCCTTCATGGCGGCGATAAGCGAATCGCCGTCTGCCTTGCCGCCGGTCTTCTTCAGCGCCGAGTAGATGAGGTTCATGCCGTCATAACCGCCGACCGACATGAAGCCCGGGCGGAAGTGGTTGGCCTTCTCGAAAGCCGCGACATAGGCTTTGTTCATCGCCGAATTGTGGTCGGCGGAGTAGAAATGCGCGGTCACGGTCCCGATCGCCGCGTCGCCCATTCCCGGCAACAGATCGTCGTCGGTCACGTCGCCGGGCCCGATCAACTTGATGCCGGCCTTGTCCAGGCCGCGCTCGGCGAATTGCTTCATGAAGGAGCCGCCCTGACCGGACGGAACGAAGATGAAGATGGCATCCGGTTTGGCGTCGGCGGCGCGTTGCAGGAACGGCGAGAAGTCCGGATTTGCCAGCGGCACCCGGATCGCTTCGGCTACCGTGCCGCCGGCCGCCTTGAAGCGCTCGGTGAACGATTTCTCCGCGTCGAAGCCAGGCGCGTAATCGGAGACGATGGTGACGACCTTCTTGATCTTATTCTTCGCGGCCCAGTCGGCGATGATGACGCATGACTGCGGCACGGTGAAGCTGGTGCGCACGATGTAGGGCGACTTCTCGGTGATGATCGAGGTGCCCGCCGCCATGACGACTTCAACCACCTTCGCTTCGGTAGCGAGCGGAGCCACGACAAGCGCGGCCGGCGTGATCTCGAAGCCGGCGATGACGTTGACCTTGTCGTTGACGATCAATTCCTGCGCCAGCCGTTTGGTATTGTCGGGCACGCTGCCGGAATCGCGGAGAATGACCTGGATCTTTTTGCCGGCGACCATATCGCCGTGCTCTTTCATGTAGAGATCGACGCCGGCCTTGACCTGCTTGCCGGTCGAAGCTTGTTGCCCTGTCATGGATATGATGAGGCCAATCTTGACGGTGTCTTGCGCGAACGCGCCGCCGGCGGCGAATGTGCCGATGGCGAGCGCCGCAATCGCGCCGGTCGTGTATTTGAATATCATTGGGTTTCCCTCCGCTTCCTCGGTTTCGTTTTTTTGATTGCGCCGCCTTTTTTCTTGGCTGCAACCAGGCACTGAATAATGGCCAGTACAATATCTTAGTAAGTAGATTTGCCGGAGTCACCTGTCGCGATTGAGCCAATCGGGCTCGCCGGTTCGGCGTTCATGAGCGGTCCGTGACGGCACTAGACCGCTTCCGGGGCGCTCCTTGCCTTGATTGAAATCAAGCGAAAGCACCATGAAATGGGGCTATCATGCACGTTGGCGGGAGCGTGTTTCGCAGCTCCCCGAGCCAGGCCCTGCAATAAAGTGCAGCCATGAACGTTTACCAGTCTAGTCGGATATCCAACGATTCTGCCACGGCGGTGCTCAAAAGCGTCTGCCGCAGCTGCCACGGCGGCTGCGGCGTCTTGCTGCATGTGCGGGATGGCGTGCTGCTGAAGGTCGAGGGCGACCGGGAGTCGCCGCTCAATCATGGCCGGCTGTGTCCGATCGGGACGGTGACGACCGACCTGGTCTACCACCCGGGCCGGCTGAAATATCCGCTGCGGCGCAAGGGCAAACGCCAGTCCGGCGAGTGGCAGCGTATCTCCTGGGACGACGCGCTCGACGAGATTTCACAGCGTCTGCTTGCCATTCGAGACCGGCACGGACCGGAGGCCATCGCGCTTGGAACCGGCACCGGCCGCCATCATATTCGCTGGGTGTCGCGTTTCGGTCATGCGCTCGGCACTCCCAACTGGTGTGAGCCGGGTTTCGCCCAATGTTTCCATCCGCGCGTTAATGCCTCGATTCTGACCTTCGGCGATTTCCCGGTCAGCGATTACACCGGCGACGTTCCGCCGGCTTGCATTCTCTTTTGGGGTCACAACCCGGTGCTGTCGGGGCCGGACGGCGAAACGCGCTTCAATGTGATGGAGGCGCTCGCGCACAATCCACGGACCATCGTGGTCGATCCGCGACGCACGGCGCTCGCCGAAAAGGCGGACCTCTGGCTGCAGATCAGACCGGGCGCCGACGATGCGCTCGCGCTTGCGATGTTGAATGTGATCATCGGCGAAAAACTTTACGACGAGCCGTTCGTCATGCAGTGGACGCACGGCTTCGCCGAACTCGCCGCGCATGTACAGAAATTCACACCGGAATGGGCCGAGCCGATCACCTGGATCGCCGCCGACCGGATCCGCGCCGCCGCGCGCCTGTTCGCCCGTACCAAGCCGGCCTTGCTGGACTGGGGCTGCGCCATCGAGCACACGCCGAAATGCATCCAGACCGTGCGCGCCGTCTCCATGCTGCCGGCGCTCACCGGCAACATCGACGTGCCGGGCGGCTGGGTGTTCGGCATGCACGGCCTCGGCCGCTTCCCGAGCCTGATCGAGAATCTCACGCCCGAAATGAATGCCAAGCGGCTCGGCGCCGACCGCTTCAAGCTGCTGGGCGGGGAGGGCGCCGATTTGCCGGCCGCCCATATTCCGACGTTGCTGCGGGCGATGCGCGACGACGAGCCCTATCCGGTGAAGGCGTTCCTGGTATTCGGCAACAACACGCTCACCACTTATGCCAACACGTCCGACGTCTATGACGCGCTGATGAAGCTCGATTTCATGGTCTGCGCCGACCTGTTCATGACGCCGACCGCGGAGCTTGCCGATATCGTGCTGCCGGCGGCGTCATGGCCGGAGCTCGATCAGATCGTCGGCCTGCCGACGGTTGCGGCCAATGTCGTGCTGGCCCAGCAGAAAGCCGTGCAGATCGGCGAATGCAAATCGGACGAAGAGATGTTCGTTGCATTGGCGCGGCGGATGAAACTTCAGCTCTGCACCGAGCCAGTCAAGGACGTGCTCGACGCGCAGCTCGCCGCCGGCGGCCTCGGCATTACTTTCGACCAGCTCAAGCAAAAGGGGTTTGTCAAAATCCCGTTCAAGTACCGGAAATACCAGGACGGCGGCTTCAAGACGCCGACCGGCAAGATCGAACTCTACGCCACGCGTTTCGAACAGCTCGGCTATGCGCCGCTGCCCTCTTACGAAGAACCGCCGGAAAGCCCAATCAGCACCCCCGAGATTGCCGCGCACTACCCCCTGGTACTGACGACCGGCGGGCGGATTTCATTCTTCTTCAATTCGGAGCATCGCCAAATCGACAAGCTGCGCAAGGCGCACCGCGATCCGATCGCGGAAATCCACCCGGAAACGGCGGCGCGCTTCGGCATCGTCAATGGCGCTTGGATGTGGATCGAAACCAAGCGCGGCCGGATGCGGCAAAAGGCGAAACTCACCAAGGGAATCGACCCGCGGGTCGTCCATGTCGAGCACGGTTGGTGGTTTCCCGAGCAGCGTGGCCCGGAATACGGCGTGTGGACGTCGAATGCTAATCTCTTGACCGACAACAAGCCGCCATACGATCCGGCCATGGGGACCTATCAGCTGCGCGCGCTGCTCTGCCGCGTGGCGCCGGCGATCCTGCCCACAGTCGACACGAAAATAGTGGGCGTGTAAGAAAGTCACAGCACGGAGGAAACGCCCAATGCGCATCGACGCCTACACGCACTTTTTTCCGAAAAAATTCTTCGACACCATGCTCGAGGTTGCCGGGCAATACAAAGACATGGGCAAGCGCGTGCGCGCGATCCCCGCGCTGCACGACCTCGACGCGCGCAAAAAGATCATCGACACCCACAAGGACTACGCGCAGGTCATCGCCTATCCGCAGCCGCCGATCGAGAACATCGCCAAGAGCCCGCAGCAGATCGACGAGTTCATCCGCATCATCAATGACGGCTTTGCCGAATTGTGTGCCAAGGAGCGCGATCACTTTCCGGGCTGGATCGCGCAAATATCGCTCGACGCGCCGGACGCTGGTGTGGCCGAGGCCGAGCGCGCGATCAATGAGCTCGGCGCCCTTGGCGTGCAGATCTACACCAACGTCGCTGGCAAGCCGATCGACCGGCCGCAATACCTGCCGTTCTGGAAGAAGATGAACGAACTCGGCAAGCCGGTCTGGCTGCATCCGGCGCGCGGCGCCAACACGCCAGATTATTTCGACGAGAAGAAGTCGTTGTACGAAATCTGGTGGACCTTCGGCTGGTCGTACGAGACGGCGACCGCAATGGCGCGCCTGGTGTTCTCCAAGATCATGGACAACCACCCGAACCTCAAGATCATCACCCACCATTTCGCCGGCATCGTGCCGATGCTCGAAGGCCGCATCGGGCCGGGATGGGACGTGCTCGGTTCGCGCACGAGCGACGAGGACTACGTCGCGCTGCGTAAGAGCCTGAAGAAGCGTCCGCTCGACTACTTCAAGCAGGATTTCTACGCTGATACCGCGGTGTTCGGGGCGACGCCGGCGACCAAGTGCGGCCTGGAGTTTTTCCCGGTCGACAAGATCGTGTTCGCCTCCGACTGCCCGTTCGATCCGGAAAACGGCGCGATGTATCCGCGCGAGACGCTGCGCATTTTGGAAGAGCTCAAGCTCGACAAGGAAACCAGCGACAAGATATTCTACATGAACCTCGAGCGCGTCACCGGCAAGAAGCTGGTGAAGTAAGCGCCGGACTATCGCGCTTTTTCGTCCGCTTGCGGCTGACCGAGGGTTTCGGCGACGGCTTCCGACTGGAAATCGCCGGCCAGACCCTCGCTTTCCATCATGCTCGGATACGTCGCGCGGAAATCGGCCGTTATGGTGTCGAACGGCACGTCGGCAAACGTGCCGCGGTCGTCCAGGTATTCCATGTGCCGCCGGCCGGCCTGATCAAACGGCTGGAACAGCGAATCGGCGGCGCCGTCGAATTGCAGCGGCTTGATGCCGATACGATCGCACAGCGTCCGATCGAAGGCGGGTGTCGCCTTGACCCAGCGCCCCGACAGGTAGAGTTCCGTGTAGGAGTGCCAGATGAACGTGTCGGTTTTGGCCATTTCATAAAACCGCGGCGAGGTGAGATGGTTTCTCACGTCGGCGTAACCGACGCGCGCCGGCACGCCGATCACCCGTGCGCTCGCGGCCAATAGCGCCGCCTTGCCGATGCAAAAGCCGCGCCCAAGGGCGAGGACGCCGCTGGCGCGATAATTCGCCGGATCGGAGAGACTGAGATAGGGGTCGTAAATGATGCTGTCGCGGATGGTCGAATAGAGGCGCAATATCGCGGTGCCCGCGTCGGCTGCCCCTTCGACCGTTGACTTGGTGAAGGCGATCACCGGCGGCGCGCCGCTATCGACGAAATCGCCGGCGGCGAGAAATTGCGACATGTCCATCGTGCTTCTTTCCTAAATCGTCGCATCTCTAGCGCGGCCGCCGGTGCGGACCCTTGAGCTTCATCAAGGCGCGCTGCACGCGTGCTATTGCGGCGGCCGGAATGCCTTGCAGCGCGCGGGATCGGTATCGATGCGCGCCGCGCGGATCAGATCGAGGCAATAGGGGATCGCCTGCCGGCGATGCGGCCCAAGAAATCGTCGATTTTGAAGCCGGCGTCGTAGACAACGGCCGCAAGCCGCACGGTCCCCGTGGTCGTCATCGCCTTGCTCCAGCGGGCAGATTCCCGCGCCAGCGCCGCGCCACTATTCCGTTGGCCGTTTGGCGTCTGCCTTGAATTTAGTCAAGTCCGGGTTTCCGCAGCTCTGTTATGCATCGAAGCTAAAATTAATGCTGATAATAGGGGAAACTCATGAGGGCAGTGCAACATTTTACGGCGACTGCTGTGATTGGCCTTTGTGCCGTGCTCGGTGCCGCGCTTCCGGCCTCCGCGCAAATCAAGATCGGCGCCGTCCTGTCGGTGACCGGGCCGGCGTCGTTTCTCGGCGATCCGGAAAAGAAGACGCTTGAGATCTATGTCGACGAGATCAATGCGAAAGGCGGGGTGAACGGCCAAAAACTCCAGCTGATCGTATACGACGACGCCGGTAATCCCAACAACGCGCGCACCTTCGCCACCCGTCTGGTGGAAGAAGACAAAATCGATGCCATGGTCGGCGGCAGCACGACCGGCGCAACCCTGGCGATGATCCCAGTGTTCGAAGACGCCAAAATTCCCTTCATTTCATTGGCGGGCGCCATTCAGATCATCGAACCGGTGCGCAAGTGGGTGTTCAAGACCCCGCACACCGACAAGATGGCGTGCGAGAAAATATTTGCCGATCTCAAGCAGCGCAATCTCACGACGATTGCGATGATTTCGGGGATGGACGCGTTCGGCAAGTCGATGCGCGATCAATGCGTCGCCGTCGCGCCCAAGGCGGGAATCAAGATCGCCACCGAGGAGAGCTACGGCCCGCGCGACAGCGACATGACACCGCAGCTCACCAAGATTCGCAACACCGCCGGTGTGCAAGCGGTGGTCAACCCCGGCTTCGGCCAGGGCCCGGCGATCGTGACGCGCAATTACAGCCAGCTCGGCATCAAGTTGCCGTTTTACCAAAGCCATGGCGTCTGCTCGAAGGAGTTCATCAAGCTTGCTGGCCCGGCGGCCGAAGGCGTGCGGCTGCCCTGCGCGGCGCTGCTTATCGCGGACAAGCTGCCGGCCAGCGATCCGCAGAAGCCGGTCGTGGTGAATTATACGCACACCTATCAGCAGAAGACCGGACAGGCGGTTTCGACCTTTGGCGGTCACGCTTATGACGGCCTGATGATCCTGGTCCAGGCGATGCAGCGCGCCAAAAGCGCCGACAAGGCCAAGGTCCGCGACGAGATCGAGAAGACCAAGGGCTATATCGGAACCGGCGGGATCGTGAACATGTCGCCGACCGACCATTTGGGCCTCAATCTGTCGGCGTTCCACATGCTGGAGATTAAAGGCGGCGACTGGACGCTGGTCCCCGGCACGTGAAATAACGATCGGGCAAGCTCACCTGAGCTTGCCCGCTCCGCTCCGCGGCTATTGAACCAAAATCCTGCGAGGCCTTCGACGCGATGGCCGAGTTGCTGCAATTTGCCTTCTCGGGGCTGACCGTGGGCGCCATCTACGCGTTGGTCGCCCTCGGCTTTACGCTGATCCACAACGCGTCGGACATCATTAATTTCGCCCAGGGCGAGTTCGTCATGCTGGGCGGCATGACGACCGTTTTCATGGCGACGGCCGGCATCCCGCTGCCGTTGGCCATGCTCATCGCCATCGTCGTGACCACCGGCGTGGGCTTGGCCCTGCACCGCTTCGCCATCGAGCCGGCGCGCGGGGCAAGCCCGGTGGCGCTGATCATGATCACGATCGGCGCCTCGGTATTCCTGCGCGGCGTGGCGCAGATCGTATTCGACAAGCGGTTCCATAGTCTGCCGCCGCTGTTTGGCGCCGATCCGATCCAGTTCGGCGGCGCGGCCATATTACCGCAAAGTCTGGTCGTGCTGGCGGGCGCCGCCGTCATCGTGGCTTTGCTTTGGCTGTTCGTCGAACGCACGCTGCTCGGCAAGGCGGTGATCGCGACTGCCGCCAATCGTCTGGCGGCCCGGCTGATCGGCGTCGACACGCGGCGCATCGTCGATTTCTCGTTTGCGGTTTCGGCGGCCATCGGGGCCATCGCCGGCATTCTCATCACGCCGATCGCGTTGACCAGTTACGATGTCGGGACCTTGCTGGCGCTGAAGGGATTCGCGGCAGCCATGCTCGGCGGCATCGGCAGCCCGCTCGGCGCCGTGGTCGGCGGCCTGTTGATTGGAATGATCGAGGCTTTGTGCGCGGGCTATGTCTCGTCAAGTTACAAGGACGCCGCCGCTTTCCTGATCATCCTTGTCGTCTTGATTGCCATGCCGCAGGGCTTATTCGGCCGGGTTAAAGTCGAGCGGGTGTGAATTTGCGCGCGCTCATCGAAACGCGGTTGCTGCCGGCGATATTGGTCGCAGCCATCGTCATTATCCTGCCGATGTTCTTCCCGTCGGGATACTACTATCGCATCGGCGCGCTGGTTTTCATTTTCGCACTGGCGGTCGTGGGCCTCAATCTGTTGATGGGCTTTGCTGGCCAGGTCAGCTTGGGTCACGCCGGCTTTCTCGGTATCGGCGCCTATTCCGTCGCCATCGGTCCGACCCATTTCGGCGCGCCTTCGTGGCTGTGCCTGTTCGCAGGGGCGATCCTGTCGGGCGCGGTCGCTTTCGCTGTGGGCCGGCCGATTCTCAAGCTCAAAGGACACTATCTTGCCATCGCGACGCTCGGATTCGGATTGCTCATCGCCATCGTTCTGAACAACGAGGCGGCCTGGACCGGCGGTCCGGATGGGATGAACGTCCCCGCGCTTACGTTGTTCGGCTGGCGCGTGCACGGGTCGGATGCCTGGTACTGGATCGCCGGCGCAACATTCGTCGGCGGATTTCTGCTCGCGCTCAATCTGATGGAAAGCCCCACCGGCCGCGCGCTGCAAGCCATCCATGACAGCGAAATCGCCGCGCGCGTGCTCGGCATCGACGTGGCGCGCAAGAAGCTCACCGTCTTCATCATCTCCGCCATGTACGCGTCGGTGGCCGGATCCTTCCTGGCCTTGTTCAATGGCCTGGTCACGCCGGATGTCGCGGGATTCCTCGGCTCGATCGAATTGGTCGCCATGGTCGTGCTGGGCGGCATGGGGTCGATCTTCGGGTCGCTGGTGGGAGCGGCTGTGCTGGTCGTGTTGCCGCAGGTGCTCACCATTTTCCAGGAATACGAACAGGCATTGCTCGGGCTGATCGTGATGATTTTCATGATCTTCCTGCGTCAGGGCATCGTGCCGTCGGTTACCGCAGCGCTTGCTGGATGGCGGAAATGTTGATCCTGGAGGCCGATCGGCTGTCCATTACCTTCGGGGGCGTGCGGGCTATCGATGGCGTCAGCATCTCGATCGCCTCCGGCCAGGTGTTTTCGATCATCGGACCGAACGGTTCCGGCAAGACCACGCTGCTCAATCTGATTTCGGGTATCTACACGCCGCAGGACGGAAGCATCCGGCTCGCCGGCGAAACGGTGACCGGCTTTGCGCCCGACCAACTCGCGCGGCGGGGACTGTCGCGGACCTTTCAGAACCTGCAGATTTTTTCGCGTATGACGGTGCTGGAAAACGTGATGGTCGGCCGCCACCGTCACGAGCGCACCGGGATTCTGGCCGACATGCTGCATTGGCCGTCGGTCGCCCGCCAGAACGAGGCGACCCGGCAAGCGGCGGGCGTGGCGCTTGCGCGCGTCGGCCTCGCGGATGCGGCGGAGCGTCCGGCCGGCTCGCTCGACTATGGCGCCCTCAAGCGCCTGGAAATCGCGCGCGCGCTGGCCAGCGAACCGAAGGTGCTGCTGCTCGATGAGCCGGCCGCCGGCTGCAATCCAGTCGAAACTCAGGAAATCGATCGCGTGATCCGTTCCATCGTCAAGCAAGGGATCACGGTCGTGCTGGTCGAGCACGATATGCGCCTGGTGATGAATATCTCCGACCGGGTTCATGTGCTCGCCAGAGGCAAAACGCTGGCGGAGGGCACGCCGCAACAAGTGCGGTCCAACGTGGAGGTGATCGAAGCCTATTTGGGCGTTCACGGCTCGCAGGAGGCCGCGCATGCTCTCGATTGAAAACGTCACAAGCGCCTATGGCCGCATCGAGGTCCTGCACGGCGTTACGCTGCGTGTCGAGCCCGGAGAAATCGTCACGTTGATCGGCGCCAATGGCGCCGGCAAGACGACGCTGATGCACGCTATTTCCGGCGTGCAGCCGATTACGGGCGGCGCGATACGGTTCAATGGTGAGCCGATCGAAAAACGGCCAGCGCATGAGCGGGTGGCTTTCGGCATCTCGCAAGTGCCGGAAGGCCGGCAAGTGTTCGCGCCTTTATCCGTGCTGGACAATCTGAGGCTCGGCGCCTGGTCCCGCCGCGATACGGATATGGAACCGGAGTTGGCGCGGGTCTGCGCTCTGTTCCCGATGCTCGATGCAATTCTGGATACGCCGGCGGGCGCCTTGTCCGGTGGTCAGCAGCAGATGCTTGCGATCGGGCGCGCTTTGATGGCAAAGCCGCGGCTGCTTTTGCTCGACGAGCCATCGATGGGTCTCGCCCCCAATTTGGTCGACCAATTGCTCGCGGTGATCCGCGCGCTGCGGGACGACAGCCTGACCATCCTCTTGGTGGAACAAAATGCGCGCGCCGCGTTGGCAATCGCCGACCGCGCCTACGTGCTGGAGACCGGCCGCGTGACGCTGAGCGGACCGGCGGCCGAAATCCAAGCCGATCGCCGCGTCAGGGAAGCCTATTTAGGTATCTAAAACGCTCGCGGATTGACGTTGGTCAAGTGGATCATTCCGAATGTCAATCTAATTGTATCTTGATTGCGGTCCAATAATGAGGAGGAAGCGATGAAGGAGAGCCTTCGTCCGGGAGTGTCGCGGATCAATCGTGTTGAAGTCGATCGCGATCGGACAATCGGATTCATGGGTGAGGAAGGCCGCGTTTACGGCACCCCCTATCTGGTGCGCGATATTGAAATGACTTGCCGTCAGTTGCTGCTCGATCACGGCGATGCCGGTGAAGATTCGGTCGGCACCGACGTCGCGATCAAGCATCTTGCGCCGACGCTGCTCGGGATGTCGGTCGAGATCACCTCCAAGGTGGCGGCGGTGGAAGGGCGCAAAATCACCTTCGAGATATCCGCCAAGGACAACCTTGATCAAATCTGCACCGGAACGCATGGCCGTTTCGTGGTCGACGTCAACAAGACCGTCGAGCGCCTGAAGGCGAAGGCAGCCAAGCTCGCCTCCGCCAAATCGGGATAATCGATATGCCGGGCAAACCTACGCACGACGAACGAACCGTTGCGACCTATTGCTACCAGTGCGTCGCTGGGCCCGATCTATTAAAAGTGCGCGTCGAGGATAATATTGCGACGGAGATAACGCCGAACTTCGACGCGGCGACCATCCACCCGGCGGGCGGCAAGGTCTGCGTCAAGGCGTTCGGGCTGGTGCAGAAGGCCTATAACCCACATCGGATTCTCTATCCGATGAAGCGGACCAACCCGAAAAAGGGCCGCAATGAAGACCCGGGCTTCGTGCGCATCTCCTGGGAAGAAGCTCTCACGCTGGTGGCCGACAGACTGAACGCCGCGCGCGCGGCCGGCCTCACCGACGAAACCGGCTACCCGCGCGTCGCCGCGAGTTTCGGCGGCGGCGGCACCCCGACCGCCTATATGGGGACGCTGCCGGCGTTCCTGTCGGCGTGGGGCCCGGTCGACATGAGCTTCGGCTCCGGGCAGGGCGTCAAGTGTTATCACTCCGAGCATCTCTACGGCGAACTGTGGCATCGCGGCTTCACCGTGTCGCCCGACACCCCGCTCTGCGAGTACCTGGTTTCGTTCGGCGCCAATGTCGAGGCCTCCGGCGGGGTCTGCGGCGTGAAGCGCCACGCCGACGCCCGCAAGCGCGGCATGAAGCGAGTGCAGATCGAACCCCATCTCTCGGTGACCGGCGCCTGTTCAGCTGAATGGATTCCGATCAAGCCGAAGACCGATTCGGCTTTTCTATTCGCGATGATCCACGTCTTCCTGCACGAGCATCCACGCGACCGGCTCGATATTCCCTTTCTGGAAGACCGCACGTCGTCGCCTTACCTCATCGGACCGAACGGCCTGTTCATGCGCGATGCGGTGACGCGCAAGCCGCTGATGATCGATAGCGCGACCGGCCGCGCGGTGCCGTTCGATACCGTCGGCATCGACCCGGCGCTGGAAGGGTCGTTTGTCGTCGACGGCATCGAGGTGGACGCCGACGAAGAGATCATTGCGCACAAGGCGGTCACGGCCTGCACGGCGTTCACGCAGCTCGTCGCGCATGTGAAGGACTATTCGCCGGAATGGGCGGCGGCGATCTGCGACGTGCCGGCCGCCACCATCCGCCGCATCGCCGACGAATTCCTGGCGCACGCGCGGGTGGGCGAGACGATCGAGATCGAAGGCATGACGCTGCCCTTGCGGCCGGTGTCGATTTCGCTCGGCAAGACCGTCAACAACGGCTGGGGCGGTTACGAATGCTGCTGGGCGCGCACGCTGATCGGCTGCCTGTGCGGCGCGCTCGAAGTGCCCGGCTCGACGCTGGGCACTACGGTCAGGCTTAACCGGCCGGCCGACAATCGCTGGTCGAGCGTCAAGCCGGGTCCCGACGGCTTCATGCAGTATCCGATGAACCCGACCAGCAAGAGCAAATGGATTTCGCGGCCAACGGCGCGCAGCGCGCACCGCACGCTGGTGCCGCTGGTCGCCGATTCGGCCTGGAGCCAGGCGCTCGGCCCGACGCATCTGGCCTGGATGATGCAGAGCGAGGACTTCGACAAGCTGCCGGTGGCGACGCCGCCGGACGTGTGGTTTGTCTATCGCACCAATCCGGCGATTTCGTTTTGGGATACCAAGGCCGTCGGCGAGGCGATGGCGAAGTTTCCGTTCACCGTCTGCTTCGCCTATACGCGTGACGAGACGAACCACGTCGCCGACGTGCTGCTGCCGGACTGCACGGACCTCGAGGGCCTGCAGCTCTTGCGCATCGGCGGCACGAAATATGTCGAGCAATTCTGGGACTACCAGGGTTTCGCGCTGCGAGCGCCGGCGGTGCCGCCGCAAGGCGAGGCCAAGGATTTCACCTGGATCGCGACCGAGCTTGCGCAGCGCACCGGCCTGCTCGCAGCCTATAACGCGGCCATCAACCGCGGCGCCGCCGGCGTGCGGCTTTCCGGCAAGAGCTACGACTTCTCGCTGGCGCCGGAGGCCAAGCACGACGTCGAGACGATCTGGGACGCGAGTTGCCGCGCCGCCAGCGCCGAGATTACCGATGGCGCCGAATCGCAAGGGCTGGACTGGTTCCGCGAGCACGGTTTCCGCGTCAAGCCGTTTCCGCGGCTGCGATGGTACCTCTATCCCAAACTCGTCGAGCAAAAATTGCGCTTCGAGCAGCCTTATCAGGAACAATTGTTCCGCATCGGCAAAGAGCTCGGCCACCGTCTGCACGAGCAGGGCATCCACTGGTGGGACAAGCAGCTCGCAGAATACGAGCCGCTGCCGCGCTGGCACGACCTCAACGTCTTGTGGGAAAACGCGCTGGCCAAGCATTATTCGGTGCGCATCGCCGATTACCCGTTCTGGCTGATCACCGCCCGCAGCATGCAGTACTCCTGGGGCGGCAATGTCGGCATCCAGATTATCAAGGAAGTGGCGGACAACGTCGCCGGCCACGGCAGCGTCGTCATGAATCATGCCGCGGCCGAGCGGCTTGGGATCGGCGACGGCGACCTCGTGGAGGTGCGCTCCCCGCTCAACGACACCAAGGGTCGGGTGATGCTGTGCGAGGGCATCCGTCCCGATACGCTGTTGATGATCGGCCAGTTCGATCACTGGGTGACGCCCTATGCCAAGGATTTCCACGCCCCCAGCATGAACGCGCTGATGCCGATGCTGCTCGATCTGACCGACGCGACCGGGTCGAGCGCCGATCTGGTCAAGGTCAAGATCACGCGGCTGGAGGCGGCGTCATGACGCGCTGGGCGATGGTCGCCGATCTCGAACGCTGCGTCGGGTGTCAGACCTGCACGGCAGCCTGCCGGCACGCCAACGCCACCTCGCCGGCCGTGCAGTGGCGCAAGGTGCTCGATATCGAAGCCGGCGCCTATCCGAATGTCAGCCGTATTTTCGTTCCGGTCGGCTGCCAGCACTGCGCCGATCCGCCCTGCATGCATGTCTGCCCGACCACGGCGACGCGCCAGCGCGCGGACGGCATCGTGACGGTCGATTACGATCTGTGCATCGGCTGCGCCTATTGCGAGATCGCATGCCCCTATCAGGCGCGCTTCCTCGTGCATAAGCCGCATTTTGCTTTCGACGCGGAGATGCAGAACGAGGCTGAGCGTGCCGATCCGGCCCGCTTTGGCGTGGCGCAGAAATGCACGTTCTGCTCCGACCGGGTCGATTTCGGCCTCGCGAACGATCTCACGCCGGGCATCGATCCGCGTGCGACACCGGCTTGCGTCAATTCCTGCATCGCCGACGCGCTGCATTTCGGCGACGTTGACGACCCGGACAGTAACGTCTCGCGCCTGTTGTGCGAGCAGCGCAGCTTCCGCATGCATGCGGAGCTCGAAACCGATCCGGGTTTCCATTATCTCTACGGCAACGCGAACGGCGAGGAGCAGGAGTCAGTTCGGCCAGCGGCGGACTCCGCGATGGCCGGCGGGCAAATACGTACGCGTGGCGTCGAGCCTTCGCTGCAAAAGCATTGGGACTGGAAGGCGGCGTCCAATTTCATGTGCGGCGGCGCCGGCAGCGGATTGTTCATATTCACCGCGCTCACCAGCCTTTGGTATGGCGACCTTGTGCCGTTCGGCTGGGCCGCTCTCGGGATCGTTGCGCTCGGCCTGTCCATTTTGATGCTCAAGATCGGGCGGCCGCTGCGATTCATCTACGTGCTGCTCCAACCGCAACGCTCCTGGATGACGCGAGAAGCCTGGATCGCGGCCGCGTGGTTCCCGCTGGCGGCGCTGGCGCTGTGGTTCAAATGGCCCGCGTTGTTGATCGCGGCGGCAGGCTTCGCCGTCCTGTTCCTGTGCAGCCAGGCGATGATCGTGCAGGCCGCCAAGGGCATTCCGGCCTGGCGCATCGCCTGGGCCGTGCCGCTGATTGTTGTCACCGGCCTTGCGGAAGGCAGCGGCCTGTTCCTCGCCGCCACCGCTCCATTTGCCGCGCTGCAGCCGCTGGCGAAGACGGTCGCCGTTATCGCGGTTATTCTGGCGGTGCTGCGCGGCGGGATTTGGCGATCCTATCTTGCGGCGCTTAAAACCAGGGGCGCGCCCACCGGCGCGCTTGCGGTGCTCTATGGCTATCGGCCGTGGTTCTTTGCGATCGGCCTCGCTTTGCCATTGGTGCTGATCGTCGCCGGATTTGCGGTGGCAACGGCGGCCGCGCCATTGTTCGCAATGGCCGGTCTCTGCATCACGGCCGCCGGCGTCGCCTTCAAATTCATTCTGGTCACACGCGCAGCCTTCAATCAGGGTTTCGCGCTCGTCCACACGCCGGTGCGCGGGTCGGGCTATGCCGGACCGGCGGTCAAGCCGGGCTGGTCGCTATCGTGAGGGAACGGTCGAAGCGGGAGGACTTGCCATGAGCACACAGAAGTCAACCCAGGCGTCGGAAAAAAACTTCATGTTTGATCCCGACGCTGAGACGATGCCGCGCGAGGCGCTGACCGCGCTGCAGACGGCGCGCCTGAAACAGACGCTCGAACGCGTTTACGCGAACGTTCCGCATTATCGCAAGAAGTTCGACGCGGCGGGCGTCGGTCCGGCCGACTTCAAATCGCTGTCCGACATCGTCCGCTTCCCGTTCACAGTGAAGACCGACCTGCGCGACAATTATCCGTTCGGCATGTTCGCCGTGCCGCGCGAGCAGCTCTTGCGCCTGCACGCCTCGTCGGGAACGACCGGCAAACCGACCGTGGTCGGCTATACCAAGGGCGACCTCGATACCTGGGCGGATCTGATGGCGCGCTGTTTCGCCTGCGCCGGCGCGCTGCCCGGCGACATCGTGCACAACGCTTACGGCTACGGCCTGTTCACCGGCGGCCTCGGGGCGCATTACGGGGCGGAGCGGCTCGGCTGCACGGTGGTGCCCATTTCCGGCGGCGGCACCGAACGGCAGGTGACATTGATCAACGATTTCAAGGCCAGCGTGTTGTGCGCCACGCCGTCCTACGCGCTCAATATCGCCGAGATCGCGCGGAAAATGGGCGTCGACTTCGCGCAATCGTCGCTGCGCATCGGCCTGTTCGGGGCGGAACCGTGGAGCGACGCCATGCGCCGCGACCTCGAGGCCCGGCTCGGGCTCAAGGCGGTCGATGTCTACGGTCTGTCCGAAATCATGGGGCCGGGCGTCGCCTGCGAATGTCACGGCGTCCAGTCCGGGCTGCATGGCTGGGAGGATCATTTCCTGTTCGAGACCATCGACCCGGAAACGATGCAGCCGCTGCCGCTGGGCTCGACCGGCGAATTGGTCATCACGACATTGACCAAAGAAGCGCAGCCGATGATCCGCTACCGCACGCGCGACATCACGCGGCTGAGCAAGCAGCCCTGCGCCTGCGGCCGCACGCATGTGCGGATCTTAAGGGTCACCGGCCGCAACGACGACATGCTCATCATCCGCGGCGTCAACGTCTATCCCTCGCAGGTGGAAGCCGTGCTGGTCGGTTTCCCGGGAATCGCGCCGCACTACCAGATCGTGCTGACGCGCGAAGGCGCGCTCGATGCGATGACCGTCGAGGTCGAGCTGGCGCCGGGTTTTGCCGGTGATCGCTTCGGCAAGGCCGAAGAAGTCACGCACCACATCAAGTCGATGATCGGCGTGACCTGCAAGGTCGTGGTCAAGGCGGAAGGCGAGGTGCCGCGCTCGCAAGGGAAAGCGGTGCGGGTCATCGACCGGCGCAACAAGGCGAGTTGATCGCGCGGATTTCAGTTGCGGCAACAGCCGGCGCGGAGCCGAACGGTCCGTCTTATTCCTGCGACACCGGCGGATCGAGATCGTCGGCCCAATTCTTGCTTGGCTTGGGATAGCGTTGCAGCAGCCGATGCACGAGCTGGACGTGCTCAGCCTCTTCTTCGACCAGTTCCGCCGCCAGCGTCTTGACCTTGGGATCCTTGGTGTTTTCCACGATCGAGGTGAAGTAAGCGAGCGCGCGCTCCTCGCCGGCGAGCGAGAGCTGCAAGGCGTGCCACGGCGTCATCATGTAGTGGGCGGAACCGAGGTCGGCCTCTTCCGGGCTCTCGCTTTTCTCGAATTTCGCGATTTCGCGCGCGCGGGCGGCGACGTCGAAATCGCCGGCCATGCGGCGGATTTCCTCGCCGTGGATGCCCTCGGCGCGGGCCAGATCGCGGAAGATCTTGACCAAGTCCGGGTTGTTGTGGGTTTCCATCTGGTCGGCCAGCAGCTTGTAGCGGTCGACCGCGTCGATCTCGATCTGGTAGGCGACCGCCAAGAGATCGTTGAGGTTGGCGACTTTAGGGGCGCCCGCTGTCTTGCTCATAGCTCGAAGTCCTTCTCTAACTCGGACAGGTCGATATTGGTTGCGCCGGCCGCGGGCTGATAGGGCGTGCGCGTGCCGCGGTACAGAATGCCGATGTTGAAACCGTCGTCGGTCATCAGGCGGCGCGCCGCCTTGCCCTGATCCGAGGTCTCGGTGACCGGGGCCGGGTGCACCTGTTCCTTCCACGCTTTTTCGTCGGGGCGGAAGGTCACGCAGGGGCTGAGGATTTCGATGAAAGAGAACCCCGGATGCTTGATCGCTTCCGCCAGCACGTCGGCGGTCTGGTTGGGGTCGCCGGAGAAGCAGCGGGCAATGAAGTTCGCCCCCGAGGCGAGCGCGACCACCAGCGGATGGAACGGCCGCACCCGGGTTCCGCCGGGTGACAGCGCGGTGTCGAACTCCGGCTCGGTCGTCGGCGAGGGCTGTCCCTTGGTCATGCCGTAGATGTGGTTGTCCATGACGACGTAGGTCATGTCGATGTTGCGCCGGCAGGCGTGCAGGAAATGGTTGCCGCCGATCGAGTAGCCGTCGCCGTCGCCGCTCGCCACCACGACGGTCAAGTCGGGCCGCGTCACTTTCAGTCCGGCGGCAAGCGCCAGCGAACGGCCGTGCACGCCGTGGAAGCCGTAGCAATTGGTGTAGGCGGGAATGCGCGATGAGCATCCGATGCCGGAGATCACGGCAATCTGCTCGGGCGGCAGGCCCAATTGCGCGAAGGCGCGGCCAAACGACATCAGCACGTGATAATCGCCGCAGCCGGGACACCAGATCGGCTTCACGTCGGATTTATAGTCGGCTTGTTTGTAGGCGACGCTCGACATGGGTTATCTCCAAACCGCGATGGCGCGATGGATTTCGCCGGCGGTGATCGGCAACGGCCCGGGGCGATTGAACGCACGCACCGGCGCCGGCAGGTCGTAATGGGCGCGCAGGAATTTGTTGAACTGGCCGCCGTGCGTTTGCTCGACCACCAGTATGCGTTTGACGCCGGCAAGGGCGGCCGCCATCCGTTCCGGCAGGACCGGCGCCAGCAGGCGCGGCGCAACCATGCGGGCGTCGATTCCATCGGCGGCCGCAAGGGCGACTGCTTCGCGCGCGGCGCCGGTGAGCGAACCCCAGGTGATGACCGCGAGATCGCCGGCGCCTTCCACGCTCGCCCAATGGTCGCCGAAGTTGAAGCGGTCGAGCTTGTCGCGCCGCTTGTCGAGTTGGGCCAGATGATCGGCGGCGCCGCTGGTCGGGGTCGCGCGCTCGGAATGGGTGAGACCGTCGGCGGTATATTGACCGCCGCGCGTTCCCGGAATCGCCATCGGCGACACGCCATTGGCCGTCATGGCGTGGCGCATGTAGGGGCCGGAAATTTCGCTGGCGATGCTGCGTGCGCCGATGAACGCGACGTCGGCCGGCCGTTCGATGGCCGCGCGCGACTGTCCCATGAATTGGTCGGACAGAATGATGGCCGGGGCTTGCAATGCTTCGGCGAGATAGGTCGCCCATTGCGTCGTGAACACGCAATCGCCGACCGATTGCGGCGCCAGCACGAGGTGCGGCGCGTCGCCGTGCATGCCGTAGATGGCTATATTCAGGTCGCCCTGCTCGGATTTGGTTGGAATGCCGGTCGACGGTCCACCGCGCATGACATCCACCACCACGATGGGGATCTCCGCCGAGGTGGCGAGGCCGAGCGCTTCGATCATCAGCGAGAGTCCGGGGCCGGAGGTTGCCGTCAACGCCGGCGTGCCGCCGTAGGAGGCACCGATGATCATGTTGATGGCGGCGAGCTCGTCTTCGGCTTGCAGCAGCGTCCCGCCGACTTTGGTCAGGTTCGGCGCCAGCCATTCGAGAATTTCGGTCGCCGGCGTGATCGGATAGGCGGCGGCAAAGCGGATGCCGCCGCGGATGGCGCCAAGCGCGGTCGCCTCGTTACCCGACAGCAGCCAGCGGCGAACTTTGCTCGGCTTTGGCGCGGCGAGTTGCACGCCGAAATCGATGCCGGCGGCGGCGCCGAAGCCGACCTTGATGCCGGCGAGACTCGCCTCGATGGCGGCCGGCCCCTTGTCGGCCAGGCGTTTCGCGATCGGTGCGAAGGCCTGCTCGACGGTAAAACCCAGCAGCCGGCCGGCAATGCCGAGCGCGATCATGTTGGGGCGTCCGTCCGGGATGGCCTTGGCCATCTCCTTCATCGCGATTTCAACGACGCGGGCGCCGGATTGCGTTACCATCGGCGGCAAGTCACCGCCGCGCGGATCGCTGATCACTAAAGTTTGATTGCCGGCCTTGATTTCGGCGCCGAAACGGTGGGCGTTCAGCCAATCGATTCCGATCATGAGGTCGAACCGGTCGGGCAGACTTTCGACAGGGTCGACGGCCAGGCGCAGCAGCCCTGCCGCTTCACCGCCGCGGATCTGCGGGCCCAGGGTGCGGGTAAACAGCCCATGCCAGCCTGCGGCGGCGGCCGTTTCCAGCAGGGAATCCACGGTGGTCAGCGCGCCGGCGCCCCCGCTGCCAATGATCGCGATCGAAATACTCCGCGAGGCTGCCATGGCCGTTGTCCTCTGATTAGAGCCCATTCCACGGGCATCCGGCCCCAATGTGTATTTAAGTACTAGAATGCGTTTATTTGCCTTTCCTTGACCTTGATCAAGGAAGTCCACCGGTCGGCGACCGAAGAAAGAAGCCTAAGGCCGCGTACGGGTCCGGCGACGGGCTTAACGGTCATTCTGGAGGGCAACCCGATGGGCGCCAAGCCAATTCGTTGGATGATGACGGGCGCTGGCAAGCCTTTTGTGCCGATGGAGTTCGACATCGGCACGCTCGCCCCCGACGAAGTCCTGGTCGAAATCGCCGGCTGCGGGGTCTGCCACACCGATCTTGGCTATTATTACGACGGCGTGCGCACCAAGCACGAGCTGCCGCTGGCGCTCGGGCATGAGATCAGTGGTCATGTCGTCGACACCGGCACGGATGCGCTCTGGTACACCGACCGCGCGGTTATTATTCCCGCGGTGATCCCGTGCGGGCACTGCGACGTCTGCCAGCGCGGCAAGGCGACGATCTGCCCGAACCAGAAGATGCCGGGCAACGACATTCAAGGCGGCTTTGCCACGCACATTGTCGTGCCGTCGCGCGGGCTGTGTGTGGTCGACGAGCGCCGTCTGGCCGGCGTAGGGATCGACCTGGCCGATCTTTCGGTGATAGCGGATGCCGTGACCACGCCCTACCAGGCGGTCGTGCAGGCCGGTGTCACCAAAGGCGATCTGGTTATCGTCAACGGCGTCGGCGGCGTCGGTGGCTATGCCGTCCAGATCGCGGCCGCCATGGGCGGCGTCGTTGTCGCGATTGACGTGAACCCGGACAAACTTGCCGCCATTACCGGGCAGGGCGCCGCGCTCACGCTAAATTTCAAGCAGATGTCGGCGCGCGACCTCAAGACCGCCATCCAGGCCTTCGCCAAGGAACACGGGCTACGCCAGACCGAATGGATCATTTTCGAATGTTCCGGCACCAAAGCCGGCCAGGAGACGGCCTTCAGTCTGCTCAATCATGGCGCGACGCTCGCCGTCGTCGGCTTCACCATGGACAAGGTCGAGGTGCGGCTCTCGAACTTGATGGCCTATCACGCGCGCGCGATCGGAAACTGGGGCTGTCCGCCCGAACTTTATCCGGCGGCCTTGGAACTGGTGATGACCGGTCGCGTCAAGGTCACGCCCTTCGTCGAAAAGCATCCCCTCAGCGAGATCAATCAGGTGTTCGAAGCCGTACACGCCGGCGCGATCAAGCGCCGCGCCGTTCTCGTTCCCACACCGTCAGGAGCAACGCCATGACCGCTGATGCAGCGCGCGTCATCGCCAAACAAAATTTCGAAGCCAAAGATCACAATCTCGTCGCTGAGCAGGCGCGCGAGGCGATCTCGAAGGGTGTGCAATACGAGAAACGTCCGGTGAAGGGAACCGACGGCAAGCCGGTGGCCGAGCTGTTCAACGCCTGGATCACTCTCGACAACCCCAGCCAATTCAATTCCTACACCACCGACATGGTGAAGGCGACCATTCTGGCCTTCCGCGCCGCGAGTGCGGCGCGCGATGTCGTCGCGGTGGTGTTCACCGGCGCCGGCGACAAAGCCTTTTGCACTGGCGGCAACACCAAGGAATATGCCGAGTATTACGCCGGCAATCCGCAGGAATACCGCGGCTATATGCGGCTGTTCAACGACATGGTCTCGGCCATTCTCGGCTGCGACAAGCCGGTGGTTTGCCGCGTGAACGGCATGCGCATCGGCGGCGGCCAGGAAATCGGCATGGCCTGCGACTTCTCGATCGCGCAGGACCTCGCGCGCTTTGGTCAGGCCGGCCCCAAGCACGGCTCGGCGCCGATCGGCGGCGCGACCGACTTTCTCCCCTACATGATCGGCTGCGAACAGGCGATGGTTTCCGGCCTGCTGTGCGAGCCGTTCTCGGCGCATAAAGCCTATCGTCTCGGCGTCATCGGCGAGATCGTGCCGGCGCTGAAAGTCGACGGCAAATTCGTCGTCAATCCCACCGTCACCACCGACCGTTACCTCGACGAGTACGGCCGCATCGTGCACGGCGAGTTCAAGACCGGCGCGGCCGCCGCCGAAGGCCACGCGCTCTTGAAGCGCGGCACTATCGATCTCAGCCTGCTCGACGAGAAGGTCGAGGCGCTGTGCACCAAACTGCTCTACACCTTCCCGGAATGCACGACCAAGACCGTCGAGGAGTTGCGTAAGCCGAAGCTCGTTGCGTGGAACGCCAACAAGGAAAACTCGCGCGACTGGCTGGCTCTCAACATGATGACGGAAGGACGCGCGGGTTTCCGCGCCTTCAACGAAGGCACGCGCGAGACCGGGCGGGAAATCGATTTCGTGGCGCTGCGCCGCGCGCTCGCCGCCAACACGCCCTGGAGCGACGAACTCACCGAAAGCATCATGCCGCGGGCGAGGTCTTAAGTGGTGGATCAACCCCTCAAGATCTGGCACGCGGACGGGCGCTTGCTGCGCCTGCGGCTGAATAAGCCGAAGGCCAACCTTGTCGATGCTGCCATGATCGCGGCGCTCGATAATGCGCTGGCCGAGCATCTCGGCAACGCCCAGCTCGGCGCCGTGCTCATCGATGCCGAGGGGCCGCATTTCAGTTTCGGCGCCAGCGTCGAGGAACATCTGCCGGCGCAATGCGCCGCCATGCTGGCAGGGCTGCACAGACTGATCCTGCGCATGGTGGAATCGCCAGTGCCGCTGTTGGTGGCCGTGCACGGCCAATGCCTCGGCGGCGGGCTTGAACTCGCGCTTGGCGGCCATCTCATCTTCGTCGCCCCCGACGCCAATCTCGGCCAGCCGGAAATGAAGCTCGGCGTGTTCGCGCCGGCCGCCTCCTGCCTGTTGCCGGAACTGATTGGCCCGCAGCGCTCGCTCGATCTGCTGCTGTCCGGGCGCAGCATCACCGGCGCGCAAGCGGCGGCCATCGGCATCGCCCATGAAGCGGCCGCCAATCCGGAACATGCCGCGCTCGCCTATTTCGAAGAGCATCTCAAGCCGAAAAGCGGGAGTTCCTTGCGCCTCGCCGTCAAGGCGGCGCGGCTCGATTACGTCGCCCGCGTCAAGGACAAGATCCGCGCCGTCGAGCGGCTTTATCTCGACGAACTCATGGCCACGCACGACGCGGTGGCGGGTCTCGAAGCTTTTATCGCGAAGAGGTCGCCACAATGGCAACACCGTTGAACGCTCCGGCTACGGCCGACATCATCGCACGCGCAACCGCGCTGTTCGAGGATCTGTCCTTCACGTCCGCGCGCGAATGGAAAGCCGCCAAGCCTGGCCGCAAAGTGATCGGCTACATGCCGATCTACGTGCCGCGCGAACTCATCCACGCGGCAGATATGCTGCCGCTCGGCATCGTGGGCGGCGGCGATCAGCTCGAGGTCATCCACGGCGACGCATATTACCAGAGCTACATCTGCCGCATCCCGCGCTCGACTATCGAACTCGGCGTGTCCGGCCGCATCGATTTTGTCGACGGCATGCTGTTCCCGTCGATCTGCGACGTGATCCGCAATCTGTCCGGCATGTGGAAGATGATGTTCCCCCACGTCTATTCGCATTATTTCGACGTGCCGCAGAACTACCGGGACGACATCGGCGGAAATTTCTACGTCAACGAACTGGCCGAGCTGCGCCACGACCTCAGCGAGCTGCGTGGCAAGCCGATCACCGACGACGAGCTTCGGCACTCGATTAAGGTCTACAACGAAAACCGCCGCCTGGTGCGCGATCTCTACGACTTCCGGGCGGAGAAACCGTGGCAGGCGCCCGCGGCGGAAGTCTATCTCATGGTGCGGGCCGGCCTCGTGCTCCCGGTCGAAGAACACACCGTCATGCTGCGCGACTATCTTGCCGCGGCGCGCGCCGAGGAACGGCCGATGCGTGACAATTGCCGCGTCGTGCTGACCGGCATGTTCTGCGAACAGCCGCCGCTCAATTTGATCAAGTCGCTCGAATTGTCCGGCTGCTACGTGGTGGACGACGATCTGCTGCTGGTCACCCGCTGGCTCATCGGCGACGTCGAGACCGCGGGCGATCCGCTGGTCAATCTTTCCTCCGCCTTCTTGCATCACTCCGAATCGACGGCGGCCAAGTACGAACCCAATCAGAAGGAAAAGGGCCAGCACCTGGTCCACGCGGTCAAGCGCACCAACGCTGAAGGCGTGATCTTCGCCGCGCCCAGCTTCTGCGATCCGGCGCTGCTGGAGCGGCCGATGCTGCAGCACGTGCTCAAAGATGCCGGCATCCCCTACATTGCGTTTAAATACGCCGAAAATTCCGGCCAGATGCAGCCGATCAGGGAACAGGCCGGCACCTTCGCCGATTCAATCAAACTGTGGAGCGCAGCATGACGACGCAGACAAAGATTGTCACCTCCCGCGCTCCGGTAAAGGAGGCCGTCAAGGATGCTTCCATGCTGAAGCAGAAGGAGATGATGGCAGCGCATTACGATCGGCTGACCAGCGCACCTGAGACCGGCGACAAGGTGGCGGCCACCTTCGTGCCCGGTAATCTCAATGAACTGCTCATGTGCTTCGACCTTCTGAACAATCTGCCGGAGGTTAATGCCATCCAGAACGGGCTGCGCCGCGTCAGCGGCAGTTACGTGCTGGAAGCCGAGAAGATCGGCCATTCGGAGGACGTCTGCACCTATGTGAAGTCGGACATCGGCATGATGGCCAAGGGCAATCTCGCACCCAACGGCAAGAAATTTCCTAATCCCGATGTGCTGCTGCTGTCCTATACCGGCTGCTTCACCTTCATGAAGTGGTTTGAGCTCCTGCGCGAGCAGTACAAGTGCGAGACGATCATGTTGCATACGCCTTACATGGGCGACGGCAAGATCACCAAGAACATGACCGACTACATGGTGAAGCAACTGAAGGAAGAGGTCATTCCCACGCTCGAGCGCGTTTCCGGGGTGAAGTTCGACATCGACCGGCTGCGCGAATACCTGAAGAAGTCGACCAAGGCCGAGGACGATCTCGTTCGCGTGCTGCAAAGCGCCAAGTCCAAACCGTCGCCGATCGACGCTTATTTCGGCGGCATCTATTACATCGGGCCGATCTTCGGCGCCTTCCGCGGCACGCAAGACGCGGTCGATTATTATAAGTTTCTGCGCGAGGAGGTCGAAGACCGCATGGCCAAGGGCCTCGGACCGGTCACCCCCGATGGCGACATGGGCAAAGAGAAATATCGCCTGGTCGTCGAGGGACCGCCCAATTACACCAGCTTCCGGCAGTTCTGGAAAATGTTCTACGACGAAGGCGCGGTCGTCGTCGCCTCGAGCTACACCAAGGTCGGCGGCGTCTACGATTTCGGCTTCCGTCACGATCCAGACAAGCCGTTGGAGACGCTGGCCGAATATTGCCTCGGCGTCTACACCAACCGCAGCCTGCCGATGCGCATCGACATGTTGGTCAATTATATCAATGAATACGAGGCGGACGGCCTGCTGATCAACTCAATCAAGAGCTGCAACAGTTTCTCGGCCGGCCAATTGCTGATGATGCGCGAGGTCGAGAAGCGCACCGGCAAGCCGGCCGCGTTCGTGGAATCCGACCTGGTCGATCCGCGCTATTTCTCGGCGGCCAACATCAAGAACCGTCTGGAGAGCTATTTCCAGATGGTCGATCAGAAACGCGCCGGCGTGGACGCGGCGGCTTGAGGAGGAAGGCATGAAGACTTTCGTCGGCATCGACCTTGGTTCGACGACGACTAAGGCTGTCCTCCTCGACGAGGATCACAAAGTGATCGGCCACGGCATCACCAATTCGCGCTCGAACTACGCGACTGCCGCGCGCGTGGCCAGTCAAGAGGCGCGCGTCGACGGGCAGTTCACGCTGTTCCGGCGGGCGCTTACCGCCGCCCATGGGCTAATCGACCTCGACACGTTCCTCGGCACGCTCGAGCGAGCCTTTCGTCTCGAGCAGTTTCTCGAACAGCTCGACGATCTCGAGCAGACCTGCATCAGCCAAATCCAAGGTGAGCGCTTCGCCAAGGTCGCGTCCGGTGTGAAGGATTCGCTCGGTGAGGTTTTCCGGCGGTTGCGCACGGAGGCGCCCGAGCTTTATGCGCCTGGCGCCAAGCGCAAATCCGATTTCTTCCGGGACATTGCGGGATCGCGCTACCATGCCCATGCCGAAGAGGTCGCGCGCGATGCGAACCTTCCCTATGATCTGCTGCTCAACGTCTACGATAAATCGATCATCGAGGTGGAAAACCGGCCGCCGGCGGGCGAGCTGAGCGACAAATTCCGCCGCGCACTCGGGCGTGTGCTGAAAACGGACGATTCGGTTAAATCGGCGGCGGCCGACATCCAGAAGATGATCGAGGATGCGCTCGCCGTCGA
>Ga0182024_10003932_pt1 | contig 34765 bp, 32 predicted proteins | sample P32metaG_FD_120480 | JGI IMG/M metagenome (GOLD analysis project Ga0182024, IMG submission 120480) | Permafrost microbial communities from Stordalen Mire, Sweden - P3-2 metaG (Illumina Assembly) | ecosystem: Environmental > Terrestrial > Soil > Wetlands > Permafrost | place: Sweden: Stordalen...
ATGTTCGGTGAGAAGAAACCGCCCGCTTCCGATTATTCTTTGCCCATTCTTGGCCGACCGGGCATCGAACCGCTCCTGGACAGTCACAAGGCCGCCGCGCTGCTTGGAGTCCATCCCCGCACTCTTCAGCGCATGGTGCACCGTGGCGAAATTGCCGGTGTGCATGTAGGCAAACTCTGGCGATTCAAGCCTTCGTCCATTGCCCAATGGATAGAGCGCGAGATGGCGAGCTAGACCCCTTTTGGTGCCCGCGCAGCGCAAGTTTTCAGTGGTCATTCGGCGCGTACTCGGCTACCCTAAAGGTAGCCATTCGTGCCGTGATTCAAGGAGGAATCTTGATACCACGCGCACGTTATCAGTTCGGAAGTCTAACGCTCAGGAAGCGGGCGAAGGGTTCAGACGCCTGGGAGTTTCGGTACTACGAATCGGCGGAGAGCGGTCCACGTCTGCGAAAGACATGCACCGTTGGCTCCGTCGAGAAGTACAAGACCAAATCTGCCGCTCATAAGGCCGTCGAAGCTCTTCTCCTAACACTCAACTCTGAAACCCCGCAGCAGCGTATGGCGGTGGTGACCTTCGGTGCAATCTGCGACCGATACATGCAGGAGGAGATGCCAGAGCGGTACTCCACTGCGAAGTCGTATCGGTCCAACATCGTGAATCACCTGAAGCCACGCTGGGGTGACTATCTGCTCGACCGCATCCGTCCGATGGCGGTCGAAGATTGGCTGAAGAACCTCGATATGGCCCCGAAGTCAAAGGCACATTTGAAAAGCGTGATGCACCTGATGTATCAGTGTGCAGCACGCTGGGAACTCTTCACCGAGCGGAGAAACCCGATTGCGTTGGTTCGCGTTAAAGGCGGCTCCAAGCGCCGGGAACGCCCAACGATTCTGACTGCGGAACAGTTCCAAGCCATCGTGTCGAAGGTCAAAGAGCCTTACCGCACGATGGTGATTGTTGCCCAATGCCTCGGCCTTCGCGTAAGCGAGATCGCGGCGCTTCAATGGGATGATTTCGACTTTGAACGCAATCTGCTACTTGTTCAGCGCAGCTTCGTGAGCGGGCGAGTAGACGACGTGAAGACGGAATACTCCCATGACCACGTTCCGATACACGATTCACTGCTAACGGAACTGCTCGCATGGAGCAAAGACTGCCCGCCCACGAAAGAGGGCTGGGTCTTTGCAAACCCCATCACGAGCAGGCCCTATTTCCCGACCGAGATCCAGAAGCGGCACTTGAAGCCTCTGGGGATCAAACTCGGTCTGGGACCAATCGGCTGGCACACGTTCCGCCACACCTACCGTTCGTGGTTGGACGAGACCGGAGCACCGATGAAGGTTCAGCAGGAGTTGATGCGTCACGCCTCAATCCAGACGACGATGAATGTTTATGGACAGGCAATGCCGGCATCGAAGCGGGAAGCGAATGGGAAAGTCGTGGAAATGGTGCTCAAGCCGATGAAAGCGAGCGCCTAAACCACTGATTTTCCTTATTGGGAGTTTATGGGAGTCTGTCTGAGAAGCCGGAATCCTGTAAATTGTTGATTCGTTTGGTTGCGGGGGCTGGATTTGAACCAGCGACCTTTGGGTTATGAGCCCAACGAGCTACCGGGCTGCTCCACCCCGCAGTTACAGTTTATCAACTGCCCTGAGGGTGGTCAAATGACGCCTGCCCACACAGTTCACGCCCAAACGCCCGTGCCAAATTGCAGTTAAGCGCTGTCCACAAGTTCCGCCTGCCTACTCCATCCGTTACACTGGCGGGAACTCCGGCAGCGCCGGCGAGGAACCCCTCACATGTCTCAGCTCTACGTCGCCGTTCTGGCCGTCATCGTCGTCGCGTTGCTCGCGGTTGCCATCTATCGCACCACCCAGGTCAAAACCAAAGCCGACTATCTCGTCGCGGGCCGCTCTCTTCCGGCATTTGTCATTCTCTTCGCTTACATCGGCATCACCAGCTACCAGTTCAAGGGCGGCGGCAACGTGCTGCACCTCATCTTCTCCAGGGGCTACTTTGACCTTCTCCAAACGCTTCCACGAAATTCGCACTGGGTTTGAGCGGCCGTTCTGGGTTGCCAACGTCAGCGAGCTCTTCGAGCGGCTGTCGTACTACGCTGCGTTTGCCTCGCTGCCCCGATATTTGCATGAGAGCCTGAACTTCAGCGTCGAGCGGGCCAGCAGTTTGGCGGGATTGTTTGGCGGGTTGGTGTGGTTTCTGGCGGCGTTCGGCGGAGCTCTCGCGGACCGGATGGGCTTTCGCAGGGCGCTGTCGCTGGCCTACCTGATTCTGACCATCTCATACTTCCTGCTTGGCTCGATCGGATCGCCGTGGCTCGCTCCGGTTCGCGATGCCATGCCTCTGGTCGTGCTGGTGACGCTGATCCTGATGCTTCCGGCCCTTGGAATCGCGCTCGTGAAGCCCTCTGTCGTCGGGACCACGGCCCGCGCGTCCAAGGAAAACGTGCGCTCCATTGGCTACTCCATCTACTACACCCTCGTGAACATTGGCGGGGCTTTGGGGCCATTTCTGGCGGGATGGGTGCACCAGCATTTCAGCGTGGAAAAAGTCTTCAGGTTGGCGGCATTGAGCGTCTTTGTCATGTTCTTCGCTGTGTTGCTCCTGTTCAAGGAGCCTCGCCGCTCCGGCGAGGCGCAGACCGAAAGCCTCGGCCAGGTTGCAAAGAACTTTCTAACCGTCGCGTCGAACTGGCGCTTCATGCTTTTTCTGATAATTTTCTCGGGCTATTACATCGCCTTCTGGCAGGAATTTATTGTTCTTCCCATCTATATCCATGAGTACGTGAACGCAAAGAGCAATACTGAAATGCTGCTGTCTTGGGACGCACTGACGGTTATCGCACTGCAGATGGTGGTCAGTATTCTCACGCAGAAAATGCCGTCGTTTCGCGGCATCACCCTGGGCACCCTGATCTCGGGCTTGGCCTGGCTCCTGCTGATTTTGCACCCCAGCGTGACGATGGCGGTGGCAACGCTGATCGTAGTGGCGATTGGCGAGATCACGCAGCAGCCGCGCTACTACGAGTACATCTCGCGCCTCGCGCCCTCCGGGCAGCAGGGAACCTATATGGGCTTCGCCTTCCTGCCCATTGGGATTGGATCGCTCGTGGGCGGTTGGTTTGGCGGGTTCCTGATTCATCGCTTCGGGGAAGTTCTGCATCAGCCGGAACTTATCTGGTGGGCGGTATCTGGAGTGGGGGTGGCGACGGCCGGGCTACTCTGGGTTTATGACCGTCTGGTACGGCGGGACGCGGGCGGCACGAAGTAAATTATTGCCCGAAATTGCTTCTTTGGGCGGCAAGGGATGCCATCAATCCGGCATTGTTCGCTGCCGTTCTTGCGTTAATTGCAGTGAGCCTCTTCACCCCCAGGCCGGCTCTAGGGCAACTGGCGCAGTTCGCGGAATAGCGCCGCGACACATCCGCCCTTCTTAGGACGCGCGCCCTCACACCCAAAGCAGCGGCTGCCGGATCGGGTAGTTGCGAATGATCTCTTTGTCCGTTGGATCGGGGTTCAGCGTCTTCCACAGATCGATATACTTCCGCTCGTCAAAAGCAATCCCGCAGAACAGCAGTCCAGGCGAGCGCACCGGCAGCGCGTCAAAGTGTTCCACATCCTTCGCCCACTTCCATGCGCCTTTGTCTTTGAGATAGGGATACAAAAACTCGGCCGCTTTCGCGAGCCCGCGCCCATCCGGGAGATCGAAGCTCGGCGGATCGGGGGTGAGCCCCTTCAGCGACTGGCACAGCGAAGCCATCACATCGAAGTTGAAAATGGAATAGCTGTATGGCTTGGTGCGCGTCAACTCCCGTGGGAATGATCCATCCATCGCCAACTGATCCGGCAAGAATATGTCCCGGTAGCGACGGTACACGTCTCTTCTCGCCGCCTCGTCGCCAACCAGCCGCGCATACTCCGCCGCCTGCAGCGCCCAACACATGGCGTGGTTATTCTTTGCGTCGCGCTCGGTCTTTCCGGGGTCACTCGTGTTCAACCAGTCCAAATAGCTACTGAACCATTCCTTCACTTCCGCGCTGTCCTCCGCGCTCAGCATCTGCGGCGTCAACAAACTCGCGGCTCTGGCCACTTCCACCAGATGCAGCGAGTCAATGATGCCATACGATCGGCCCGTCGAAACCCCTTGCACCGCCTGCGCAAACTGCAGGTTCGGATTCATGCGCGTCGCCGGCGTAACAAACCAGGCGCGTAGATGATCGCATGCCCGCTCGCCAAAGCGGCGGTCGCCACTCAACAACCACGCGGCGGTCAGCGCGGGCATCTGAATCGAGAGCCTCACCATCACCTTGCGATGTTCATCGAAGTTGTCCGGATTGCTCTGCCCGTCGCGATTGATGTAGGGGCCGCCAGCGTCCGCCGGATTCGGCCAGAAGTAATCCGCCTGAGAATAAAAATCGTGCAGCCCTCCCGCACTCCGCTTGGTTGGGAACGCTGTAATCGTCATCGGCGTCTGTGAGACGTACTCAGCTGCGGCCCTGAGAATTCGATCGCGATCCGGCTGGGCCACCAGTCGAAAGCCGGCTGACCTTTCCGGCTCCGTCGGCATTTCCCATGCAACGCCGGCAACCGCCGCGCAGCCGATACCTCCTGTCCATTTCAAAAACCTTCGTCTGTCCATTGCAGTTACAAGATGCATTTTCCCCTTCAATCAGTTTGCACGCGAATCAAGCGCAAATCGCGCGCAACTGGATTCTTCATCAAATGCAGGAAAAAATCCACCCGGCCCCGCAAGCCCGGCTTACACTGTCCGTGATCAAGTGCGTACGCCATGCCCGTCGCCCAACTGACCCTCGAAATCCGCATCGAGCACGCCCGGTCGCTTAAAGACCGGCGTCAGGTGGTGCGTTCGCTTAAAGACCAGTTAAAGCAGGGCTTCAACATCTCCGTCGCGGAACTGGACGAGGCAGTCACATGGCAATCGGCCACCATCGGCGTGGTGGCCATCTCCTCTTCTCGCAGCTATCTCCACGGCCTCATCGAGGAAGTGGAGCGCGCCGCCCGCCGCATGCTCAATGAACTCGGCGCCGAACTTTCCGACTCGTTCTGGGAGTACATCGAAAGCTGACAGTAAAACCCGCGCAGCCAATGCGTCCTCTCGCGCACTGGCCTGCCCGAATGCTGGCCGAAGAAGAGTTAACGTGCATTGCCAAGAGCCGCATTGCGGAAGTCCACCTCAATTAGATTGCATGCTGCTTTTTTCGTAAATGCCCGCCCTGCCAAAGAATCAGGCTGCACTGGATCTCGCTCCAGAGCCCTGCAACACAACGAACCCCGGCTTGTCCTTTTCCTCCCTCCTACTGGACCCCGTATGCTAGATTCATCCTTCAAACAGAAGGGGAAATCGATGCGCCGCCAACCCGCCGTCGCTCTGCCGTTTGTCCTGGCCGCGAGCTTCGCCGCATGCCAGAGCGCCGGCCTTTCCTCTCCATCGCAGCAAGGGGATCCCCAGACCGCCGCGTCAGTCGTTTACTATGCCGGCCCCAGCATCACAGCCCCGGAAATTCTTCCCATCAAAGGGCTTACCTTCACCGAACATCGCTGCAAGAAGTTCGACGGGACGACGGAGCTTGCAGCGATTGTCGATGCGGCAGGCCAGCCACGCCAAATCACTTTTCTGCACCCGCTTGGCTCGGAGCTGGACAAGATCGCACTCCAGATCGTCTCCGCCGACCGGTTCAAGCCCGGCGCGCACGATGGCGTTCCAGCCGCTGTGGGCATTTCGCTGGAGGGCGCCTGCAAACCTGCATTGAACACAGCCGGAACCAAGCAGGCACAGAAATCTATACCGCGAGCCTGAGGTCAGAGCCGGCGCAAAGCCTACGGGTTCTTTCAGAGCCGTCGGACGGAACGAGACTCACCTTGAGTAAAAGTCCCACGACTGAACAGGGGATGGCGCGGGTCGGTGGTGGAGTTACCGCGCCCGTTCCGCTCAACAATGTGCAAGCAATGTATTCGGACAAAGGACGCACCGAGAAGATTAGCGGAAACTGTCTTATTTCCGTCATTGTCGATGCAAACGGCATGCCGCAGAACCCGCGCGTAGTCAAAAGCCTGGAACCGAGTATGGATCAGAATGCCATCGCGGCGGTCGGAAAATATCGGTTTAAACCCGCGATGAAAGCCGGCGTGCCCGTCCCGGTCCTGATCACAGTCCAGGTTGCCTTCAGACTCTATTAGATTAGGGGCCAATCCCCAGACCTCGATTCTGAGAGCAGGATTTGCCGACGTCTCAATCTCTTTCAGAAAGAGATCCTCCAGGTCTTCATTCAGCCGAGTCGGGCTGCGTATCTCGCTTGAGTCATGGAATTGTCACGCAGGCAGTTCACCAATACGTGAATCTGAATGCGTTGGTCCTGATTAGTCCTCGAAAACGCCATGTCAACGGGAATGGCGCTTAGAGAGTAAGCAATCCGTGCCATTAAGCTAAACATATAACTTACTCGGCGACGTTATAAGCGTCATAACTAATCCAAATCCACAATCTTCCCCGGATTCATCCGGTTCTCAGGGTCGAGAGCCAGCTTCAGCGTCCGCATCACCTCCAGCGCCTCGCCGTGTTCCGCCTTGAGATATTTTTTCTTTCCGTAGCCCACTCCGTGTTCGCCGGTGCACGTCCCGCCCATGGCCTGCGCGCGCTCCACCAGCCGCGCCGCAAAATCGTCTGCCTCCCCTTCCTGCTCCGGCCCCAGCATGCACTGCACATGGAAATTCCCATCCCCCACGTGCCCCACCATCGTGGCCGGAAAACTCAACCCGTCCAAATCCGCCCGCGTCGCCACAATGCACTCCGCCAGCCGCGAAATCGGCACGCACACGTCCGTCGTCAGCACATTCGACCCCGGCCGCAGCCCACGCGACGCGTAGTACACATCGTGCCGCGCCTTCCAAAGCCGCTCCCGTCCCGCCGGCGTCGTCTGCCAATTGAACCCCAGTTCCCCATGCTCCGCCGCCAGCCCCTCGGCCGCCCGCGCCGTCTCCTCCACGCTCGCCTCGCTCATCCCGTGAAACTCCATCAGCAGCGTCGGCCGCACCGCCAGCTCCAGTTTCGAATAACGGTTCACCGCATCCACCTGCGCGGAGTCCATAAACTCGATCCGCGCCACCGGCAGACCCAGTTGAATGGCCTCAATCACCGTCCGTACTGCGCCCTCCACAGTGGCAAACGCGCACACTGCCACGGCCACCGCCTCGGGCAACGCATGCAGCCGCAGCGTCACTTCGGTCATCACGCCCAGCGTTCCTTCAGCGCCCACAAACAGCCGCGTCAGATCGTAGCCCGCGCTCGATTTGCGCGCCCGCGTCCCAGTGTGAATCACGCGCCCATCCGCCAGCACCACCGTCAGCCCCAGCACATTTTCGCGCATCGTCCCATAGCGCACCGCCGTGGTCCCAGAGGCCCGCGTCGACGCCATCCCGCCAATCGTCGCGTCCGCGCCCGGATCGATAAAAAATGTCAGTCCCGTATTTTCAAGCGCCTTGACCAGCGCCAGCCGGCCAATCCCCGCCTCCACCGTCGCGTCCAGGTCCTCCACGCTCACCCGCAGCACGCGATTCATCTGCCGCATGTCGATGCAGATGCCGCCCTTGAGCGCATGCACATGCCCCTCCAGCGAAGTCCCCGCGCCAAACGGCACGATCGCCAGCCCGTGCCGCGCGCTCACCTTCACAATCCCGCACACCTCTTCCGTGCTCTTCGGAAAACAAACCAGGTCCGGCAGCGCCGGCGCATGCGTGCTCTCGCCGTGGCTGTGATGCTCCCGCGCCACCACTGCCGCCGTCACCCGCTCGCCCAGCAGCGCGCGCAACTCCCGCAGCGCCGCGTCAATGACAGTTCGGTTTTGGATTCCAGTGTCCATGGGCCCCTTCGGCGCCGAAAGAATCTTCCGAAGAGACAGAATACTCGCCGTATGGGCTGAACCAGGAGGTTCGATCATCTACGGCGAGCTTTTGACCGGGTGCGATCTCAGTTTCCTACGCGAACTTGGGGAGCGTCGACAAAAGAAAGCTCTGCGTCCTTACGCTTCTGAGCGCCGGCAACCAGCAACGCGGCCCCGCTCATGGCCAGCGTCTGGGCTACCTGATCCAGTTCCCCGCTGATCGCGATCGACGGATGAACCATTTCCATCGGCATGTAAAGGAAAACCAGCAGCACAAAGAACGCAATCCCCACCACCACCGCCGCTAACCGTGTCCGCCAGTTCAGCAGCATGGCCACGCTGCAAGCCACCAGAATCGCCCCCGTCAAATACGGCCAAACCATATGTCCGGGAATCCACGCCGGCGTCATCAAATCGGGCTCCGGCACAACCGGCGCAAAATTCGGATGCAGAAAGTTCTCCACGCCGAACTCTCCGATTGCAACCGCGAAGAAGGTGCGCCCCAGAACCGCAATCCAACCAAATCTGCGCCATCGGCCCTGCTCCGCCAGCGTTCCCGCCAGCGCCAGTGCTCCTCCGCTTAACGACAGGTCCCGCAGCAACGCCGTCACCGCGAGGTCTCCCGGATTCTGTATTAAGTTAGGCACATAAATCAGCAACACGAAGAGAAACAGCATCACGCCCACCATCAATGCCGCCAGCTCCGCTTTGATTCCCGTGATCATGCTCAACGAAGCGGCAATCAGGGCGGTCCCCACCAACACGGCCCAGAACAAATGTCCCGGCATCCACGACGGCACGCCGTTCACCACGTCATGCAGGAATATAAAATGCTGCATGCCGAAAACCGCCAGCGGCCACGCAAAGAACAATGGCCCAAACGCGATCAATCTCTCCAGGCCGCGCGTTCGCTTCGCCCCTTTCCTGAACATCAGGAAAACGCCGAACGCGAAGAGAACCGCGGCGGCGCAATGCGCCCAGAACGAGCTTCCCGTCAGCCGGGAAACCCCAACAACTGCACCGACACTTCTATAGGTAAAGCTCATGGAATCGAGGTCCGGCCCCCATAGCATTGCAAACTTTCGGCATGTATCCAACCTATCTTTCCATGTGCCTTAAACATGGGCCATAGCCACTCCAGCTCCCCAAGCCATGACCGCTTCGCCGCGCGTCAACAGGTCCCGCGTCGCCGCGCAACCGCCCAGAATGGACAAGAACCGCGTTCCCACTACTGCCACATTCGCTCTCTGCGATATATTCGTTCCGTGTCCCCGGAGGTTCCCGTTGAAGCCCCAAAGCCTCACCGTTTCTCTCTTGCTCGTCTCCGCCGCCCTGGTCGCAACCCATGCCCAGCAACCCCGTCTCCTCGTCACACAAAAGGGAGATACGAGCCTGGCCATCGTCGATCCCGTTGCCGGCAAGGTCATCGCTTCGGTCGCGGAAGGCGGCATCACCGGCCATGAAGTCATCGCTTCGCCCGATGGCCCCCTCGCCTACGTGCCTATCTATGGCAACTCCGGCGTGGGCCGTCCCGGCACCGACGGCCGCAACCTCGTCGTCATCGACATCGCCTCGCAAAAAGTCGTCGGCACCCTCGACTTCGGCCACGGCATCCGCCCCCACATGCCCGCCATCGGTCCCAAAGACGGCCTCCTCTACGTCTCCACCGAACTCGATCAGTCGATCTCCATCATCGATCCCAAAACCCTCAAGATCGTCGGCTCCATCCCCACCGGCCAACCCCAGAGCCATATGTTTGTTCTCTCTCACGACGGCAGTCGCGCCTACACCGCCAACGTCGGCCCCGGCACCGTGTCTGTCCTCGACGTGCCCGCCCGCAAGGTCCTCTCCATCATTCCCATCTCTTCGAACACCCAGCGCATCGCCATCTCCAACGACGACCGCTGGGTCTTCACCTCCGACCAGACCAAGCCCCAACTCGCCGTTATCGACACGGCAACCAGCAAGGTCAGCAAATGGATCCCGCTCGAAGCCACCGGCTACGGCAGCGCTCCCACGCCCGACGGCCGCTGGCTCCTTGTCGCTCTGCCGGCCAAGAACAAAGTCGCCGTCATCGACCTGAAAACCATGCAGGCCGTTCCCTCGATCGACGTCTGCGGCGATCCGCAAGAGATGCTGGTGCGCCCGGATGGCCAGTCTGCCTACGTCTCCTGCGTCGGCAGCAGCCAAGTCGCCGAAATCGACCTCGCCTCCATGAAAGTCAAACGCCTGATCGCCACCGGCAAAGGCACCGACGGCCTAGCCTGGGCAAAGTAGGTCGAAAGGGAGATTTATGGTAGGATAAAAGATATGACAACACAGGCGACAGAACGGAAGATGAAGAAGAGCTTCACGCTGACGCCAGAAGCAGTTGCCTTTGTGGGCGAAATTCGGCAGAAGCGCGGCGCAGGGTCGGACTCAGAGGCCCTTGATCTGCTCCTGCGCGAAATGATGCTCGAATCCAGGCGCCGCGAGATCGATGCGGCCTACAAGGAGTATTACGACACGGCCTCCGACGAAGAACTCGCTGAGCAGCGGGAGTGGGCAGAAATGGCCGGGCCGAACATGTTTGCCGACATTGACTCAGCCGAGGCTCAATCTTGACGCCACCCTCTGTGCGATTTCCGCTTCGGGGTGAAATCTGGTGGGCGCATTTTCCAACCGACCCACCCGACAAGGGGCAGCGTCCGGTTGTGGTTGTCTCTACAGACGGCCGCAACTGCCACCCTAGGTCAAATACAGTTCTGGTAGTTCCGCTTTCCACGTCGATTCACAAGTCCCGTCCCGCCGACCTTCTGCTGAGATCCGGAGAAACAGGCCTTCGGGAGGATAGCGCGGCCCAGGCGGACAACATCTGCGTGGTAAAACGGGAGCAATTGACCCAACCCATTCAAGGCCATCGCCCGATCACCGGCCACCAGATTTGCCGTCTGGCCGCGCTGGTCCGAGTGGCAATGGGATGCGTGGAGTAAACCACTCATCCAATCGCCCGATCCCAACCCTCGAGCGTCCTCTTAAACTCGCCCATAAATTTCCCCGCGTCCGCGCCGTCGATGGTTCGGTGATCGAAGCCCAGGCAAAAGTGCTGCATCGACCGGATCGCAATTGTGTCGTTGCCCTCCGCGTCGGTCAGCACCACAGCCTCTTTCTTCAGCGCGCCAATCGCCAGGATCGCCGACTCCGGCTGATTGATGATCGGCATGCCGAACTCCTCGCCGAAAATTCCCGAGTTGGTCAGCGTAAACGTCGAACCCGACGCCTCGTCCGGCTTCAGCTTCTTCGCTCGCGCGCGCCCGGCAAGATCCGCAATCGCCGCCGCCAGCCCGGCAAAGGTCTGCGTCTCCGCCTGCTTGACGACCGGCACAATCAGCCCCCACTCCAGCGCCACCGCAATCCCCAGATGAATGTGCTCGTGATACCGGATCGAACTGGTTGACCCGCTCGACCCGCCTTCCCCCGTCTCGCATTCCAAGGACGCATTCACAATCGGAAATTTCTTCAGAGCCTCCACGACAGCGGCGGCGATGAACGGCATATACGTCAGCTTGACGCCGGTCTTCTGCTCGAACGCGGCCTTCTCGCGCTCCCGCAGCCGCACAATGCGCGTCATATCCACCTTGAACACCGTATGCACATGCGGGCTGACCCTCAGGCTCTCCACCATGCGCTGCGCAATAATCGCGCGCATCTTCGTCAGCGGGACCAGTTCTCCGCTAAGCGATGAAGCAGCAGGCGCCGAAACCGCAGCACCGCCGGGCCCATGCTCGCTCAGGTGCCGCAGTACATCCTCTTTGGTGATCCGCCCGTCTGACCCGGTGCCCGCAACCTGGTCCAGGTCGAGTTGGTTGTCCTCGGCAATCCGCCGCACCAGCGGCGACGAACGAATCCGTCCACCCGCGTTCGCTGGAGCCGCCCCCGTCGCCCTGTTCGCAGTTGAATCGCCCGGTATCCCTTGAGCCGGCGCCGCGGCAGGGGCCTTTGCGGCCTTGGGAGCACTCGCGGCGAAGCCGCCGCCACCCGCACCGGAGGTGCCGCCGGAGCCGACGCCGCCAATCACCGCCACCACTGTATTGATCCCCACCGTCGCGCCCTCGGCCACCTTGATCTCGCTCAGCACGCCGGCCACCGGAGAAGGAATCTCCGCGTCCACCTTGTCGGTAGAAATCTCAAACAGCGGCTCGTCCTTTTCCACCGCGTCCCCAGTCTTCTTGAGCCACTTGGTAATGGTGCCCTCAAAGATCGACTCGCCCATCTGCGGCATCACCACATCCGTCCCGCTAGAACCCGCCGCGCTCGCCGCCTTTGCTTTGGCCGGCTCAGCAGCACCCACCGAACCGGCGCCCGTCACCGTTCCGTCCGCCGCCTCGTGAACCTCGGCCTCGCGCGCCGCTTCACCCCTCTCCGTCACCACCGCAACCACAGTGTTGACGCCGACCGTCGCGCCCTCGGCCACCTTGATCTCGCTCAGCACGCCGGCCACCGGCGAAGGAATCTCTGCATCCACCTTGTCGGTAGAAATCTCAAACAGCGGCTCGTCCTTTTCCACCGCGTCGCCGGCCTTCTTGAGCCACCTGGTAATGGTGCCCTCAAAGATCGACTCGCCCATCTGCGGCATGATCACGTCGGTTGGCATGAGTCCCTTTCATCGCGCACAGGCCGCAGAACGGCGCTCCCGGCTCCAGCCGGATTATAAATCGCAGCCCACATGCCAGTTGATCCCCGACCAGCCCGAAAAGTCAGGGTGCCCCATCCTTGCGCGTTTTCGGCGCAAGGGTGGGAGACCACAAACCTTCATCATGCGGCCTTCGGGTCCGGCTCAGGCTTGAACCGGCCGCTCTGCCACGCACCTCAGCCGTTCCACCTCCGCCGGCGCCCGCATCGGCGTATCCTCCGCCGGAAGCGCCGGAGCAGCGACGCGACCCGAAGCGGGAGCAGCCACCGCACCCGCCGCAGCCCGCAGCGTCTCCACACTCTCCACCTGCACTACCTGCTCATCGAACACCGCACCAAACAGTCGCGCCGCCTGGTGCGCCACAGGCTCCAGCCCCGGCAACGCCACGCCCGGCGCAACCTCCCGCTCCAGGCTGGTCACCGCGTGATCCGCAATCCCGCAAGGAACAATCAGCTCAAAGTCGCGCAGGTCCGTCGTCACGTTGAAAGCAAACCCATGCGACGTAATCCCCCGCGCCACATGAATCCCGATCGCCCCAATCTTTCGTTCTGGCCCGGCAAACTGAACCTCCTCAGCCGCACAACTTTCCACTGACGGCTGACAACTGACAACTGTACTTACCTCGCACCAAACGCCAGTCAGCCCCCCAATCCGCCCCGCCTTGACTCCAAACTCTGCGCACAGCCGGATCAGCGCCTCTTCCATCCCGCGCACAAAATCCACCGGGCCCATCCGCCCGCCGTTCGGACCGCGCAAGCTCCGCAAGTCAAAGATCGGATATCCCACCAGTTGCCCCGGTCCGTGATACGTCACATCGCCGCCGCGATTAATTTCGTGCAGCGCGACCCCGCGCCGCGCCAGCATCTCATCGGAAGCCAGCACATGCGCCCGTTTCGCATTCCGACCCAGCGTAAGCACCGGCGGATGCTCCAGCAGCAGCAGCACATTTTCGACGCGCCCCGTGAGGCGCAGCCCAGCCATCTCCGCCTGCAACCGCAGCCCCTCGTCGTAACCGACCCGCCCGAGATAAAGGTACTGAATCATCGCTACCTTGATTGTAGCCAGCCGTCCTGCACGTTCATCGGGACAGCCTTCACTCCTCAAGCCGCGCCGCAAACAGCCTTGCAAACACCACTCGGTGTTGCCACGCCACCAGGAACCACAAGAGCGTGGCAAACGCGCCTAGGCCGATGCCACCCGGCAGCATGAGGAGGTGAAAGACGAGAATGTTGAACAGCACCGGGCCCAACAGCGTCAGCCCCAGCCCCACATAGCGGTTCGCGAGCAAAAGAACGGATGAGATTACCATCACCGTTCCAACCACAATGACGTAATGGGTTGACATGAGCAACGCTGAAAACTGCCCCGCCGGACCAGACGGCAACTGTCCCATGGGTATGAATGGATGCAGGTTGTTGAGCCCGAAGACGAGGAATATCAGCCCCAGCAGGTAACGCGCGATCATTGCAACAATCTTCATGGAATCTCCTCAAGTTGAAGCTTGGGTCTGCGAACAGGCCCTCAGCTGATTGGTGTCAGGCCGCCTTAAAAACGGCGCGAATAGAGTCCACATGCGGTTGGAGGAAGGCACTGCGATCGATCTTTCCAGACCTGATTGCTGCTGCTCCGCCGGCGTTGATGAACATGGCATCTGTGACACCGAGAAAGCCAAAGACCGAACGAAGATAGGGCTCTGCAAAGTTGAACGACGCCATCGCCGTATCCGCATTGTAGACCCCGCCCGAAGCGACGAGGAAGGTGGCTTTTTTGTTCTTGAGCAGGCCTGCTGGCCCGTCCGCACTGTACGCAAACGTCTTGCCGACCCGCACGATCTGGTCGATCCAGAGCTTCAGCGTCGAGGGAATGGAGAAATTGTGCATCGGAACGCCGAAGACATACTCGTCAGCCTCTTCAAGCTCGGCGATAAGCATGTCGGAGAGGGAGAGAACTTCCTCTTGACGGAGAGTGCGGGCGTCTTCGGGCGTGTAGGCTGCGCCAATCCATTCGGCGTCAATGGCGCTCAGTCTTAATGCGATCAGGTCGCGTTCAATGACTTTCCCATTGGGGTGCGCCTGCTTCCACTGTTGTGCGAATTCGCGGGAGAGGTGGCGGGAGATGGAAGACCCTGCCAGCGGGCTGGAATCAATATGAAGCAACGTGGACATTGAATAATCCTCCTAACAATCGATGCTTAAACGACAGTTGTCGATTCACCAATAAACGACAATTGTCGTCGAAAGGAAGCGCCGATCGGAGACTTCTGTAATCTAATAAAAGAGCTGCCATGAACGAAACCACTCGCGAAACCCTTGACCCACGCGTCCGGCGCACCAGGCAACTTCTTCAGTCTGCCTTGAGTAAGCTATTGGAACAAAAAGAATTCGAGAAGATTTCCATACAGGACATTGCCGACGCCGCCACGCTGAACAGAGCCACTTTTTACGACCACTATGACGACAAGTTCGCGCTGCTGGAGTGCATGGTGGGCAGCCGGTTTCACGAGTTGCTCGCGGAGCGCGGGGTGCGGTTTGATGGCTCGTGCGCCGGTGCGTTGGGGGCGATGGTTCTGGGGGTATGCGACTTTCTGATGAATTCGCCGGGGGCGGAAGATGAGCATCAGCGGCTAATGGGGCCGCATTTGGAGTCGGCTGCGGTCGCAGTGGTACGAAAGATGATCCTGGACGGGCTCAAAATGCACCCCGGTCAGAGTGCCGCATCTCCCGAGATGATGGCGTCAACGGTGAGCTGGGCTATTTTCGGAGCGGCTAAGGAGTGGGTTCGCACTCCAAATCGCTGTTCGTCGGAGGAGATTGTGGAGACGGTGACGAGGCTGGTGACGCCGATCTTCGGTCCGGCGAGCTCTGGCGGAGTGTTTGGGGAATAGTGCTTGTCCAGCCGTCTTCCCCCTGCCATCTTCCGCATCGATCCAACTCGGTTTGAGGGTCGGATCAATCGGATTTGTTACCCTGTTCCTACACGGAGCGCCGCTGAGCGATCTTGTCTAGCTCGTCCTCTCACACACTGCCCCGAACCGGTTCGGTTGGGGTGTGTCTCTTCGCCGCAACCAGGAGAGGATAGTTCCCCGTGCATCCAGAATCACCGGATTCCGCATCCCCGAATCCCGCCCCGCCCCGACCGGAAGATCCATCTCTGGAACCGTTCGGCTGGTCCACCTTTTTCGCCGGCCAGCTCACAGCCACCGACGGTCTTCCCGGCCGCGTTGCCTCGTCCAACCACGGCCGCTTCCTGGTCTGGACTGAAGCCGGCGAAATCGATGCCGGCGTCAGCGGCGCGCTGCGCAAATCAGGATCGCTGTGGCCCGCCGTCGGCGACTGGGTCTTGCTCCGCCCCGACGGCCCGGTCATCGACCGTGTGCTCAACCGCAAAACCAAGCTCTCCCGCAAGCAGCCTGAGCGCGAAGTCCGCGAACAGGTGCTGGCCGCCAACATCGACGTCCTGTTCATCGTGAGCGGTCTCGATCGCGACTACAACCCGCGCCGCATTGAGCGCTTCCTGGTGATGGCCAACGAAAGCGGCGCGCGCCCCGTCGTCCTGCTGAACAAATCCGACCTTGCCGCCGCGCTCAGTCTCGACCTCGATGCCATCGTCGCCGGCACCCGGCAGTTGAGCCCCGGCATCACCGTCATTCCGATCAGCGCCTTGTCTGCCACTTCCTTTTCGGGCCACGGTCTCGACGCCATCCCCGCCCAGCTCGCGCCCGGCCAGACCGCCGCCCTCATCGGCTCCTCCGGCGTCGGCAAATCCACCATCCTCAATCGGTTGCTTGGGGACGAGCGGCAGGCCACCACCGCCGTCCGCGCCAGCGACCAGCGCGGCCGCCACACCACCACCACCCGGCAGCTTTTTGTCATGCCCGGCGGCTGGCTGCTCATGGACCTGCCCGGCCTCCGCGAAATTCAACTTTGGGCCAACCCCACTGAACCAACCGACAACCTGGAAGCCAGTTTCGAAGACATTCAGGCCCTGGCCGCCAACTGCCGCTTTCGCGACTGCACTCACACCGCCGAACCCGGCTGCGCCGTCCTCGCCGCCCACCTCGACTCAGCCCGCCTCGCCAATTACCAGAAGATGCAGAAAGAGCTGGCTCACCTTGAACGCAAAACCAATCCCAAACTCGCGCGCGAAGCCAAGTCAAAAGCGACAGCCCCCGACAGGCCCGTCCGCCATCATCCCAAGCGGGATTCGTCCTGAACGGCGCGATCTCAGGCTCACTCCCCCACCAAGGCCCCGTGCCCCATCCTTTTCGCGCCCATCGCGAAAAGGGTGGGAGACCACGAACCTCAATTGCGGATAAACTGGAAACACGCAAGAGGTTGAGTTGAATGCGCCCATCCGAGGTTTTGCCGCAGCATCGAGAAACCATCCGCCAGCTAGTTCTTCAAGCCGGCATGGCGAACCCGCGTGTCTTCGGCTCTGTGCTGCACGGCGAGGACGAAGAAGGCAGCGACCTCGACCTTCTTGTCGATCCCTCGCCGCGCGCCAGCTTGCTGGATATGGCGGCCCTGCAGATCGAGTTGGAAAAGGCGCTTGGGGTCAAGGTCGACGTCCGCACGCCGGGCGAAATTCACCCTCGTTTCCGCGAGAGGGTCCTCTCCGAGGCAAAATCGTTGTGAATAAGCCCGAATTTCGCGCCAAGGACTATCTGCTCCACATGCTGGAGGCTTCAGATCGCGTTCTTGAGTACACATCGGGTGTGACCGAGGAAGAATTCTTCGCCGGTCAGATGTTGCAAGATGCTGTCGTGCGCAACATTGAGATCATCGGCGAGGCCGCAAACAACCTGCTTGAAGTCGGCCCCGAGTTCGCAGCGCGGCATCCGTCTATCCCCTTCGCTCGAATCTACGGGATGAGAAATCGTGTCTCACACGGCTACTTTGCCGTGAGCACAGCGATGATCTGGGATTCCGTGCAAGTCGACCTGCCTGACCTGCGCAAACAGATTGTGAAGGTTATCGGGGAATTGGAATCGGAGGGGTGAAGATGGGAGAGCAAGAGCGGCAACAATCTGCAGACCAAAACGAGCCAGAGTTGCTCTACCATTACACAGACCAAAAGGGCCTACTCGGGATTATCGAAAACAAGTGCCTATGGGCGACCCACTCGCAATTCTTGAATGACTTAAGCGAGTATCGAATTGTTTTCGATGCATTACAGAAGAAGATCAAAACCGAGAGAAAAGATAACTGGGCATACATGCAAACTAGGTTTCTCTCAGCTCGTCAAATGAAGGGCATTTTTGTCTCCTCGTTCTCAAGCGAGCAGCAAGGTGATTCACTTGCGATGTGGCGAGGCTACTCCGCCATCGCAGGTGGGTATTCAATTGGCTTCGATCGACTCGCACTGAAAGTCATTGCATCTGCGCTTTTTCCATCTGGAGAAAAGAGCTATGTAGACCTGGGCAAATGCATTTACATCGATCCAGAGGATTTGAGCATCGCAGAAAACCTTGAAAGTAGGGTCGAGTCAGCTTGGAAAGAAAGCATTGAAAGGACGGTCGAGTCAGCTTCGAATGACCTTACAACTGCTCTCAGGAGTTTACCGATTAATATCATGGAATATGTGAAACTTGCCGCTCTCGGAAAGCATAAAGCTTTCAAAGAGGAAAACGAGTGTAGGATTGTTATCGTCGACGAAGAGGGGTCGAAATCCAGGCTGACGAAATTTCGGCAAAGCAAGTCCATGATGGTTCCTTATTTGGAGATTCCATGGAGAGAGAACGGCCTTCCAAACCCCATCCGCCGAGTTTTTGTGGGTCCAACGCCAAATATGGATGAGGCCGGGAAAGCAGTCGAGATGCTGCTTGAAAGAAACGGGATTCCGGTTAAGGCCGAGCATTGTCCCGACGGCGTCGAAGTCGTTCCCTCCAAAATCCCCTACCGCAACTGGTAAACCCGCAACTGCGGTAAACTAGACCCTGGCAGGAGGACCGGGCGGTCGCTGCCGGCAGCCTTGCGCAAGCAAGGTCTGCCGGGAGAGGAAAGTCCGAACTCCGCAGGGCAGTGTGCCGGATAACGTCCGGGACGTGTGCTTCAAGGCTCACGGACGGCCAGTGCCACAGAAAAAATACCGCCTCGGCTACCCCTCCCACGTCTTTTGAGACTGGCAGGGCTTCCCGGAAAGGCCCGACGGGTTCGCCTGGACGGCCAGTCCGCGCCGGGGTAAGGGTGAAATGGTGCGGTAAGAGCGCACCGCTCGCGCCCGTAAGGGCCGGGGTCAAGGTAAACCCCACACGGAGCAAGACCAAATAGGGAGGGAAGCACGAGTCCGGAGCAAGGCTCGCGCACGGTGCCTGCCCGGCGCCGCAAGGATGCTCCATTGCCCGTAAAACGGCGCAAGGTCCGAAACCTCCGGGTAGGTCGCTGATGAACGTCCGCGGCAACGCGGCGTCTAGAGGAATGACCGCACACGACAGAATTCGGCTTACAGGTCCTTTTGCCGATTGTTTTGTCGTATCCAGACAGCCCCGGCCGGGAAAATTCCCTGCCGGGGCTGACCATTTTCTGTCCAGAGAATATCCGTCGCGAAGGTTATAGCGGTTCTCCAATTGCTGTACTCAGAAACCATTGCCCTCAAGTGGCTTTTTCCTTAAGAAAAAGCCACCCTGCACCATGCGCCAAGGGCACGTTAATTGGAGAACCGCTCTAGAGACACACCCCTAGTCGAGCTTGTCGAGTTGGACTGTATCCATGGTCATTTCAGGCGTGCCCTCTTCGGTGATCGATGGAGGTGGGACCAAGTCGGCAGGCTCGTGAGCTTTGTCGATTTCGGCCTCGGCCAGCTCGAAGGTCTTGGTCAATTCAAGGTCGGCGATGCGGTTTACAAGCACGCGTTTGAGGACGGCGATTGAAGTTTCGTCCTGGCCGGGGTCGCTTGTTTGCTCCAGTTTCTGGAGGGTCACGTGGAGCGACTCGAGGCTTTTGGGGGTGGGCCGTTGGGGCATTAGGTGGCGCTCCTGCAGTCCATTTTGATGACGAAACAAAATAAAAGGAGGCCCCAGGTGGTCGAAAAATTCTGCCCGGTTCTGGCCGGCGTCATGAATATTCGGAACCGCTGACCCCGCTCCGCTACCATCTATCCATGCTCCGCGTAAAACTGCTCGACCCCGGCGCCCGTCTCCCCGCCGTCGCCCACCCCGGCGAGGACCTGGGCTACGACCTCTTTGCCCTCGAAGCCATCATTCTGGCTCCCCAATCCACGGTCAGAGTCCGCACCGGCATCGCGGTCGAGGCCCGCCACCCCGTCACTGGCGCGCCGCTCGGCCTGCTGGTCCGCGACCGATCCTCCATGGCCGCCAGGGGCATCGCCACCACGGCCGGTGTCATCGACGCAGGCTATCGCGGCGAGATCCTCATCCTCATGACCAATCTCGGACCCAACGCCGTCGAACTCAAGCCCGGCGAAAAAATCGCCCAGATGATCCCCGTTCCCGTGCTCACCGGCGCCGTCGAGCAGGTAGCCGACCTTGAAGACTCCGCCCGCGCCGGCAAGGGTTTCGGCAGTTCCGGCGCCTAGAGCGGAACCAGGGTTACTGTGTCCTGTTGAGGTTCGAGGAGGGCTGCCGCTCCCTGACGGTCGCGTCAACTTGAATGCGGTGGTTCCGGGATACATCATCCCTGGTTCCGCCGTAGCTTCGCCTCTATCACGCGACAGCCAAAAAAAGCCTTTGCAAACCAATATGCGGCCTGAAGCGCCTCTGCTCCGTCAACAGAATCACCGGAGCGAGTCTCAATCTCATGTGACCTTCCGCACCGGCGGGGTGGCCCTTGGCCTTCACCCCTGGCGGCGGTTGCTTCTTGCCGGGGGCCCCGGTTTTTTTGGAGCGGAAAGGAACGCGAGCGGCGATTCCGGCCCCGTTTCTCCGTTCATCCCCGCCCGCTCCGGAACTGCATCCCGCAATTCTGCGTATCAAAAAGAGGCAAATCCGCTCGGTTGGGGCGGCTTTTCAACGCAGAACGCGGCCTCCGTGCCCTGTCTTCCGTCCATAAGAATATCCACCCGGCAATCGCGGTGAGCGGCGAAACCGTACACTAGGGTAAGCGGGCGGGAGCCCGGCGACGCTCCTGGTCGCGAACACGGCATCCCGCACTGATCTACTGTCGCGTTCCGGTGTCAGGTCCGGCCACGAAAGCGAGACCATGGAATTCACTGAAGGCTTGAAACTCGCGCTGCAATCCTTGTGGGGCAACAAGCTGCGCTCCATCCTCACCCTGCTCGGGGTGGTCATTGGGGTTGCGTCCGTCATCACCGTCGTCACGCTCACCAACGGCGCCAAGGAATTTGTCACTTCAAAAATCAACACCTACGGCGCCAGCGTAGTGACCGTCACCAAAATGCCGCAGACCTTCATCACCATTGAGGAATATCTCTCCTTCCAGAAGCGCAAAGACATTAGTTACGACGACTACAGGGCCATCTTGTCCGATTGCAAATCATGCGTGTCGGTTGGCGCGCAACGCACGACAACGGGGAAAGTCGTTTACCAGACCAAATCCACCACCGACACCAACATTCGCGGCTGGACCTGGACCATGCCCCCCATTTCAAATCTCAACATTGACCAGGGGCGCTCATTCACTGAGGTCGAGGATGACCACAGCACCCACGTGGCCATCGTGGGCTACGACGTGGTGGACAACGTGCTTGGCCCCGGCGACCCGCTCGGCAAGGAGATTCGCGTCGATGGAACGCCTTACACCGTCATTGGTGTGGGCGAACGCCAGGGCAAAATGCTCGGCCAGAGCATGGATAACTGGGTCGCGATTCCCCTCACCGCGTTTCTACACTCTTACGACGCACACCACACGTTGGATATTTACGTAAACGCCGGCGGCGGCGGCGTAATTATGGACGAAGTCTCCGGCGAGCTGCGCACCATCATGCGCGCCCGCCGCCATCTCGCGCCCGCCGTTCCAGACGCCTTCTCCATCGATACCAGCGCCACTTTTGGCAACCTGCTCAGCAAAATGCTGGATAACTTCGGAGCCGTCGTCGTCGCCATCGCCGGCATCTCTCTGGTCGTCGGCGGCATTGTCATTATGAACATCATGCTGGTCTCGGTCACCGAGCGGACCCGCGAGATCGGCGTCCGCAAGGCCCTCGGCGCGCGCCGCAAAGACATCCTCTTGCAGTTCCTCATTGAGTCCGCAACCTTGTCTTTGGCCGGCGGCGTTATCGGCGTCATCCTGGGCATTACCGTGGCCAAGGTAGTTACCCTGATTATCGCGTTCCCCTCGGAAGTGGAACTCTGGTCCATCCTCATTGGCCTGTTCGTTGCCACCGCTGTCGGGCTGTTCTTCGGAGTTTACCCGGCCCACAAGGCTTCGGAACTCGATCCCATCGTTGCCCTGAGGTCGGAGCTATAACCATGAGGCTTAGCGACTCAAAAGAATCCGTAAGAATGGCGCTCGAGACACTGCGCAAAAACAAATTGCGCTCCGGCCTCACGGTGCTTGGCATCTCCATCGGCATCGCCACCGTGATTCTCATCTCTTCGGCCATCAACGGGCTTAACAGCAACATCGACACGTTCGTCAAATCTCTGGGAACCAACGACCTGTGGGTGTTCCGCTTTGAACCCTTCGGCAAACGCCCCACCACCGAGGAACTCAACCGCAAACAGATGACGTATGAGGACGGCATCGCCATGCGCAGCCTTCCCTATGTCGTCGCCGTCGATCCCGGCTTGACCTATCAGAATTTTCAGACTGGCCTCGGCAGTGTCTCCATCAAAGCCGGCACCCACAAGATTTCTAACACCATCCTCAATGGCAGCACTTCGCAAGTCAAAGAGACCCAGGATATCGAGATGCTCGAGGGCCGCATGTGGACGGATGCGGAAGAAGAGCGCCGCGCCAATGTCGTTGTCCTCGGCCATGATGCCGCCGAAGATCTCTTCCCTGACGAGTCTCCGCTTGGAAAGGACATCGATTGCGAGGGCGACATCTTTACCGTCATCGGCGTTCTCGATGTCCAGCCGCAGCCGTTTGGAAGCGGCCGCAACACCCAGGACAACTCCGCCTATTTCCCGCTTGAAACTTTCCTCAAGATTCATCCCGAGCTCAAAGACTTCTGGATCACTGTGAAGTACGACGATCCCGCTCACAAGGCGCTGGTCATCGACGAAATTCGCGAGCTGCTCCGCCGCCGCCGCAATGTTCGCCTGGAACAGGAAGACAACTTCGCCATCTTCGGCCCTGACTCCCTCACTCGTTTGTGGAATCAGCTTACCGGCGGGCTCTTTCTCTTCATGGTCGCCGTTTCCTCCGTGGGCCTCATGGTGGGCGGCGTGGGCGTGATGAACATCATGCTGGTCTCGGTCACGGAGCGCACGCGTGAAATCGGAATCCGCAAAGCCATCGGCGCTACCAAGAAGAACATCCTTCTCCAGTTCACCCTTGAAGCCGTGACTCTTTGCATGGTCGGCGGCCTGTTCGGCATCATGGCCGGATCGTTATTCACCCTCATTCTGCATTACGCGGTAAGTTTCCTGCATGCTTCTCTATCCGCAACCTGGGTCGTGATCGCCTTCGCGGTGTCCTGCGCCATCGGCCTCGTCTTCGGCATTTACCCCGCATGGAAAGCCGCCTCCATGGACCCCATCGAAGCCCTCCGCTACGAGTAGAGGCTCCGCTTCCGCGCTAGGAGCTGGTGTAAGGAAAAATCGCCCGGTATCTCTCCTCCTGCAGCTTGAAGCAATCGCAGGAGTGCTTGAATCCCTTGAGAGACGCAATGGTTTCCAGCAGCGTCTTGCGCATGGACACCGCACAGCGCTGCATATCAAGATCAGAAATCATCGGCACATCCAGCGGGCGCAAGCCCTCGCCATAGTTCATTACCTGCATCATGGTCGCATAGTGAATGCCCGCCTGCCTGGCGTAGACAATATAGGTTCCGTCCAGCGTGCAGGTCAGGTCAGCGCCGACTGTCTTGAGCATGCGCACCTCGGCCGGCGTCTCCCAGCGATCGGTGTGAGTTTGCGCCAGCGTCCCGCCATAATGCACCTTGGCAAAGTGATAAGTCAGCGCCTGGTCGTAAATCGCGCGACGCAGATCCGGGCACAACACTGGATTCATGCGCGTCCCCCAGCGCTTCCAGCTCACATCCGCTTTTCCTTTGAAAAAATAAGGCAGCACGGATTGCGGATGATTCGGCTTGAAGTCGATAAAGTCGTCCACCACCGCTGCATCCGCCAGCGCATAGTCCGCGTTGACCGCGCCAATCAGATTGCCGTGCAACACATTGCGTACCCCGAGCGTCATCAGCGTGACCCAAATCTGAATGGAGCGCTGGCCGGGAAATTCTTCGTCGTCGGTTGCCGCAATTTCGCCGCTGTCCGCGTCTCCGTAGCGCGGCAGATAATAGAACGGCATTTCCTTGTAGCGCAATTTGCGGATCAGCGGGCTCGGCCCGATCGGCGTATCGATCCTGAAGCTTTTTTCTAGTGTGGCCATCGACTCCAGATCAAGCCATTTGCGATCGCGATTGATGATGGCGAATTCCACTTTTTCTTCGTCCGGACCGGGCACAGGCGTCGTGACAGGAACTGCGGCCTGCGCCTTCTCACCGGCGGCGGACGCTTGAAGAAAAGCGCCGCCCGCTGCCAGAAAGGCCGTGCCTGGGATGCCGAGAGCGATGGCCTTACGGCGCGTGATGGTTCCCTTCAGTTGCTTCATGGGCATGGCTTCCACTCCAGGATTTCCTTGTGAAAGTGCGCGCTTGTGACAGCCCGCATGTGTGCTGCATCTAGCGCATCGCCGCTTCGAAAATTGCGAACCGGCGCTCCAGTTCCCACTGCATTGCCGCTTTCTCACTAGCACTTAGCAACGCGGCGCAGTCTGCGTTTGGTTTGCTGGCTGCGGCGATAAGCGCGGCGCACGCGGACTTACGATGCGTAAAGTCGTCCGGCGCGGTCCACAGGCTGACGCCGGAAAGAAACGCATGTTCAAACGAGGTGCGCGCCATCTGCTTTAAGTCAACATAGGTCAGGCCCTGTTCCTCTGCCCCCTTCACATACTCATGCGTAAGATCGATGCGCGAATTGCCCTCGTCGTCGGTTGAGAGCGCCACAGGAACATGGGCCGCGCGATAGCCCGCCAGCGGATGGTCTGCGCCCGTCACACCGAGAATGCCGTCGTTGGAGGTAAGGTTGATCTCCACCATGATGTGTTTCTCTGCCATCTCTCGCAGCAAGCCGGCCGCGTCGTCCTCATAGAACACGTCCACGCCATGGCCGATGCGCTGCGCATGGCCAAGCTCAATCGCCTCGCGAATGTGAAAGCGAAGGCCCTCGGGTGGCACCAGGCCCGGCGCAAGTTCGCCGGCATGCAGTGTGATGTTCACGTTCGGATAGATGGAATGCAGATAGTCGAGCATCTGCATATGCAGATGGTAATCCTTCATCGCGATTCTTCCGTCTTCGGGAGCGGCGATGTTGATGCCCGCAAATCGAGGATCCGCGCTGTTGAGCGCAAATCCAATAAGCGCCTGCGCGAAAACTTGCACCGGCGGTTGGCCGCGCCCAATCGTAAAAATATAATGGATCTTGATTCGGCAGGCAGGCGGCTCCACGGCCTGCCCCGAACACTTTTCAATCGCGCGCTGCGCAGCCTCAGCGTCATCCATCTCTTTGCGCCCTGCTGGAATTTCGTTCAGCACTCCTGCGCCCATGAGCGCATCGCGCAGCTTCGCGAGCTGGTCTCGCGTAATTGAGTCTTCCGCGTCCGCTGGCCAAGGAACCGATGCGCTCAGCGCGATCGATTTCCTGAAGTTGGGAGACGTCATGATCTCCAGGTAAAGTTCATTCTGGTCGGCGGCGCGCGTGGCCACTTCCGCCAGCCACTCGCCCATGAATCCGGTGGGCCCGTTGACGCGATTCCCTGAAAAAAACTGATCGTGACCGCTGACCCCGGAGCTGGGAAAAAAGCTGCGCATTGACAACGCATCGACCAGGCGGTCGTAGAGCTTCTGGTCTTTGACGGCTTCGCTGGCGGGCACAGTGCCGGGGCTGCAAGGCTCTGTTTGTGCGTGCATCATGCCCGGGCCCGGTTGCGCAAACCGCGCCGCCACCGGGTCAATGCAAAGCCCCTGCTCGACGGCTTCGGCCAGGAAGGTCTCCGCATAAACCCCTCCCGACAAGTGATAGTGCAGCTCCGCTCCCTTGGGCATCGGTTTTAGAAAAGCGTAGAGCTCGGGCGGACCGAGTTTCTTCGCCGTGTCAAAGGCGCGCGAGGCGCGGATTTCGCCGGATGTAAGCGCCGAACGGGTGACCGAACTCGCCGGGCTCTGCGCGATCCCGGGAGCCGACGCAACCAGACCCGCTAACAATGCTGCAAAAAATGTCCGAGTCTTGATCGTCGATTTCATTGCCATCCGGATTCTCCTCCCTGGAGCTGGCTCATTCGCACGGAATAGGAATACTCATGTTTATAGCGCACCGGCCGCCGATTGCTCCCGCAACCCGGCTTGATCTCTGATTTCTCTCACCTGTTCGCTGCGTTAAACTACCCCCTGCGATGCCCCACCCTTTCGCCCTATCCGTAGAGATTTTCACCACGGTGCTGACCCTCGCCGGCATGGGCTACTTTGTTGCGGCCTTGATCGCCGCCCGCGCTTTTCTGGCCGCCTCGCGCGCCCCATTAGCCCCCTTTGCGCCCGGCGTCAGCATACTCAAGTCTCTCAAAGGGCTTGACCCCGGCATGATCGACGCTTTCCGCAGCCACTGCCGCCAAACCTACTCCGGCGAATACGAGCTCCTCTTCGGCGTCAATTCCCTTGCTGACCCCGCTGCCGCGGCAGTCGAACTACTCAAGCACGAGTTTCCCGCTCGTTCCATTCAATTGATTGAGTGCCCCGTCCGCCTTGGAACCAATGGCAAGGTCAGCACCCTCGCCCAGCTCCTGCCCCACGCCCGGCACCACTTCCTCCTGATCAACGACTCCGACATTACCGTCTCTCCCCATTACCTTGAACGCGTCATGGCCCACTTCGGCTCGAAGGGAGGCGGGGATTTCAATCCCCGCGCTCAGCCGACAGAATTGGCAGGGGCTTTAGGCCCGAAGATTGGCCATTCTTCTCCCCAAGCCCAGTCCGCACACCCGGTCGGCCTGGTCACCACGCTCTATCGCGGTCGCGCCCACGACACCCTTCCCTCTCAGCTCGAAGCCCTGGGCATCGCCACCGATTTCCATGCCGGCGTTCTACTCTCCAAAATGCTTGAGGGCGGCCTCCATTACGGCCTCGGCTCCACGCTGGCCGTAAGCCGCAATGCACTGGTCGCGGCAGGCGGCCTGGCTCCGTTGGTGGATTATCTCGCCGACGACTACGAACTTGGCGCCCGCGTCGATCGTGCAGGATACCGCGTCGTGCTCAGCGCCGAAGTAGTCGAAACCGCCGTCCCCGCCTATCGCTGGTCCGGCTTCATCGACCATCAACTGCGGTGGTACCGCACTGTGCGCGACGCCCGCCCCAGCGGATACATCGGCCTCGTGTTCACCCACGGCCTCGCCTGGGCTTTGCTCAACGTAGTCGCCAGCGGCTTAAGTCCACTCAGCCTCTGGCTGCTGGCTTTGAGCTTTTTTCTGCGCCTCACCCTGGCCATGACGGTCGGCGCAGCCGTCCTCGCCGATCACCAGGTCCTCCCCAGCCTGTGGCTCCTGCCGCTGCGCGATCTCGTCGCCATGGGCATCTGGATCGCTGGCTTTGCCGGCAACACCATCCTCTGGCGCGGCGAGCATTTCGTGCTCAAGAACGGAAAGCTCAGCAAATCGGAGTGAAGAACGGCTGGCACGCCAATCCCCCACAATGCTATCGTCAGTCCCAAATGCCCTTCGTAACCACCACCGAAACAGGCGCATCCATCCAGGGCCCCACCGCCACGCTCCTCTACGACGACTGGTACCCGGCGCTGCGCACCTCAACCCTGCGCCACGGCAAGCTGGCCACCGCCATGCTGCTCGACATTCCCCTGGTCCTCGGCCGCCGCAGCGATGGCCGCGTCTTCGCCATGCGCGACAGTTGCCCGCACCGCGGCATCCCGTTGAGCTACGGTTGGTTTGACGGCCAGCATGTCACCTGCCGCTATCACGGCTGGCAGTTTGAGCCATGCAGCGGCCAATGCGCGTCGATCCCATCGCTCTCAAGCCACGACCACCTCGACGCCACCCGCATCTTCGCCACCGCTTTCTCCTGCGAAGAGCGCGACGGTCACGCCTGGGTTTTTATCCCGAGCTCAGGATCTGGACGAAAAAGTGAAAGCGCGGAGCGCCTCAAGGCAGTCCCCGAGCTGGCGAAATTTGGCCCGTGCTTCCGCACCGCTCACCTCAGCGCCAACCTGCCCTGCAACGTGGACCACGGCATCATCGGCCTGATGGATCCGGCGCACGGCCCGTTCGTGCATCAAGCCTGGTGGTGGCGCAGCCGCGCCAGCATTCGCGAAAAGACCAAGCGCTTCGAGCCCATCCCCGAGGGCTTTCGCATGAGCGCCCACGCCCCCAGCGGCAACTCGACCCCTTACAAGCTGCTCGGCGTCTATGGCCAGCCGATCGAGACCACCATCGACTTTGTGCTTCCCAATCGCCGCACTGAAATCATCCGCTGCGGCGGCAAGTGGTTCTCCTCGCTCACCACCGTAACCCCGGTCACCGCCTCCACCTGCCGCATTGACGTGGTCGCCGCCTGGAACATCTTCTATTACGTTCCGCTGGTGACACCGATTGCAAAATTTTTCGGAGCGAAGTTTGTACGTCAAGATCAGATCACCATGATCCAGCAGTCCGAGGGCCTGCGCCACAACCCCAGCCTGATGCTGATCGACGACGCCGACAAGCCCGCCAAATGGTATTTCGCGCTAAAGCAGGCGCGGCTTGATGCCAATTCTTATGTCTCAGAAGCGAGACCTGGGGCGCCCGCGCCAAAGCATCCCATGGATGGACCCGTCGATCTGCATTGGCGCAGCTAAGATCGCAACTGGATAAGGATCCATTCATCGGCGCGAGAATGCATTGCCCATTCTTCGCTGCCTTGCGTTAGAATCATCGCTCATGTCGACCTATCTGCTCATTCACGGCGCATGGCACGGCGGTTGGTGCTGGCGTAAAGTCGTGCCGCTGCTACAGGCCAAAGGTCACATGGTTCTCGCCCCGGATTTGCCAGGGCACGGAAAAGACAAAACGCCCACCGCCACGGTCACGCTGCAAACCTATAGCGACCGCATATGCCTGATCGCCGACGCTCAAGTTGAGCCGGTGATTTTGCTGGGCCACAGCATGGGAGGCGTCGCCATAACCCAGGCTGCCGAACATTGCCCAAAGCAGATTCGAGCTCTGGTGTATATGTGCGCGTTTTTGCCGAGCAACGGCGACTCGCTGATGACCTGGGCATCTCAGGACAAAGAGAGCATGGTCAACCCAACCACCACAACCCCCCTTGCGGATGGAACTCTCGGTTTCAAGCTGGAATCTACCCGCGAAGCGTTTTACGGAAATTGTGCGGAGGACGACATAGCGTTTGCCCAGTCGCGCCTGGTGCCCCAATCGACTGCGCCCTTTGGGGCTTCGGTAGAAACCACCGCAGAGCGCTGGGGCCGCATCCCGCGCTATTACATTGAGTGCGCAGCCGACCGGGCGATTACGCTCAATTTGCAGCGGGAGATGCAGAAGCAGTCACCCTGCCGGGGGACGTTTTCGATCGACACCGATCATTCGCCATTCTTTTCCGCGCCGCGGGAGCTTGCGGATATTCTTTCGCAAATCGGAAGCTTGTAGGGACAGAGTAGGCGATTCTCCGCCTGATCTTCGCCGCCGCGATCACCGGAAGATCGTCTCGTCCCCTGCGACTTCCCCGCGGCGAAGTCCTGTGCGGCGGCCACGAACGCGAAGTTAATCTCCCGTGGTGACCGCCGTGGGCTCTTCCACGCTGATGGTTGCGACGTCGATAGAGAGGCAAACGCCCAGCGCCCGAAAGCTCTTCTCCCAGCGCGGACGGTCCTCCGCCGCCAGCCAATTGAGTTGATAAGACGAGGTTCTCAGAATGTCAAACCAGATGTTCTGCGCCTGCCAGAGGTTCAGCTCAAAAGGAAGTTCGTCCAGAGCTTGCCCCAGCGTCAGCGCCCTGTCAAGCATCTCCAGGGAGCCGGGCGATTTTTGCAGCTCGATCATGGCCCGTTTCATGCGCTGATCGGCGATATAGGAAAGCGCGGCGGTCTCCAGCGGAATCTGGTCGTATTTGGCCAGCGACAGAAATGAACGAAGCATCGCCTCATCGATCGGATCGCTTTCCAGCGCCCGGCGTAGCCCCGCATTGACGGCAAATCCCGCGGCCAGGGTCAGAGCCGGTGGCTTGGGCAGTCCGGACTTGGAAAGATAGTGCAGCAGGTTCGAGTGGTCGTGATAAATCCTGGTCAGCGTGTTCTCGATATCCCAAAGTGTCGACTTGAGAATGAGCTTGATGATGCGCCGCTGATCGTCGGTAAAGAGCGAAGTCAAGGAGTAGTCAATGTGTCCATAGAAGCTGTCGAGCAGGCGGATCACTTCGGGAAAATCGGCGCGCTGCACGTGTTCCGCGGCAAGTTTGGCAAACGCTTCAAACTCGGTTGCATCGGACTCCTGGTAGGCTTTCATCGCGGCGGTGATGTTCTGGTCGCCGAAGTGCAACACTGCAAACGAGAAGCTCTGCTGCTGGCCGGTGATGGCGCTGGCGATGTGTGCCCGGCCCAGCGCCACGCGTCCGCTGCCGGAGGTGTAAATGTCATAAGAGATGCGGCGCACGCGATAACAAAACAGTTCGGCCTCTTCGGCAAACGAAGTGAACACCGAGCTGATTGCATAATGGGCCGCCACCTGTTCCAGGCCCAACTCCTTGCTGGCCCCGCATGCCTTGTAGATTTGTGCGCCATCGCCCGCACTCGCCACGTTGGAGCGAGCCTCAGCCATGCGCGCCAGAAACGCGGGCTCCAGCGATGCCGCCTCCAGCCCAAAGACGGTCTGCGCCAGTTGCAGCACGCGCGCGGCGTAAGCAATGATCTGCACCGTCTCAAGGCCCGCAATGTCGTCAAAAAACCAGCCGCAACTGGTGTACATCAGCTGCGTGTGGCGCTGCATCTCCATCAATTCCAGGGCGCGCACCCGCTCCGGCTCTGACAGGTCGTGGCTTTGATGCGCGCGGAAGAAGTGATCCGTGGATTCCGTGCTGCGATCGAGCATTACATCGATATAGCCGTCGCGGGCAGCCCATACATCTTTGAATAGTTCTTTGCCCCCTTGCTCGGTCAGCGGAACCAGCGCGTCGCGCAGTTCGTCAAGTGCCTGCCGCAGCGGTGCGCGCCAGGCCTGGTTGAAACCCGGCTTGCCCCCGTTGCAACCGCAGTTCGAGCGCCACCGCTCCACTCCGTGTTCGCAACTCCATGAGGTGTCGTCCACAATCTCGCACTCGTATTCGGGCGGAAACTGCTCCAGATAGCTGCCGTAATTGGCCAGTTTCACGGTTTTGTCCGCTTCCAGCAGCCGCAACGCATAGACCAGCGCCATTTCGCCGTGTCTGTGGTGATGGCCATACGTCTCGCCATCGGTAGCCACATGCACCAGCTGGGGCTCCGTGCCGTCTTTAAAGCCGGCCTTCAGCCGGCCGGCAAGTTGCTCGCCGGAGTTCAACAGTCCCTCGAACGCGATCGCACGCGATGCCGGGCCATTGTAAAAGAACACGGCAATCGAGACCCCGGACTCAAACCGCACCAGGTACGGCCGCGTGGTGTCGACCGAAGCTCCAGCGGTTTCAACCCAGCCGGCGCCATCTGTCCCCGCGCCATCCTTTCCGCCACCATCCCTGAGCAATGGCCGGATGCGCTTGCACTGGTGCGGAGCCAGCACTGTGAACCGGATGCCGTGCTGAGCGAGCAACTCCAGCGACTCGGTATCGGCCGCAGTCTCTGACAGCCACATGCCCTCCGGCGCTTTGCCGAAATGCTGCTGATAATCGGCGATGCCCCAGCGGATCTGCGTAATGCGATCCCGCACGCTCGCCAGCGGCATGATGATGTGGTTGTAAACCTGCGCCATGGCCGAACTGTGGCCGTCAAATGTCTTCGAGCTGCGATGTTCGCCATCCAGAACCATGCGGTAGGTGCGCGGCGCTTTCTCTTTCAGCCAGCTCATCAGCGTGGGCCCGAAGTCGAAGCTGATGCGCCCGTAGTTGTTCACAATGCGCGTGATCTGGTTCTTGACGTTCACCATGCGCGCCGCCCCGTTGGTGGCATAGCACTCGGCGCAGACGCGCTCGTTCCAGTCGTGGTAGGGTGCGGCTGAGTCCTGTGTCTCTACCGTCTCCAGCCACGGATTCTCGCGCGGCGGATGATAAAAATGGCCATGAATGCAGATGAAGCGCTTGCTTGGGGGCATAAAGTTTCCCATCGTTTGCCGGCGACAGCTCCCGGACCTATTGAATTATTGCAGGCTCGACCGCCCTGAGGGCGTCGTGCCCTTGGCCAGATCGCAGGCCCGCCAAAGGTACCAGCTGGCCACAGACCGGAACGGCGCCCACCGCTTGCCCCGCTTGAACACAACGTCCGGTTTGGGCAAATCGTCAGATGCAAGTGCCCGCGATTTGGGTAACCGCTGAAAGGTAAGCGCGTAGCCCTTGCGCACCCCATAATCGGTGACCGGCAGCACGTCCGGCCGCCCCATGCGAAAAATCAAAAGCATTTCCACGGTCCATGGGCCAATGCCGCGCACCTCCGTCAGGCGTTCGACAATATCCGCATCGGACATTTTTGAAATCATGGCGTGCGTAGGCACCGTGCCATCGAGCGTGCGCGCGGCCAGGTCGCGAAGCGCCTTGATCTTGTTGCCGGAGACACCCGCTGCGCGGATCCGTTCATCGGGTGTGTCAAGCAGCGCCTGGGGCGCGGGATCGCCGCCATATATTTCCCGCACCCGGCGATGGATGGTGGCCGCGGCCTTCCCATGCAGTTGCTGGTAGAGGATCGACTCCAGCAGCGACTCGAAGGGCGACGGCAACGGATCGAGTCGCAACGTAAATGCGCCCACTCGATCGATCAGCGCGCCCAGCTTCGCGTCGCTGGCCTTCAAATGCGCCACCGCTTCCGCAGCGTCAAAGGGAAGTTTGCGGCTCCGCCCGTCGTGAATCATAAGCAGGAGTCTATCGCAGGGCCCCCAGCCTCAACGGCGATTCCCATCCCAATCGGCGACCGGGAGAACTCACACCCAATTCCCCATTTGGGCGCACCGGGCCGCCCGCTTGCTGATCGCCCTGGCTCGCGCCCTATCCCCAACCCACCTCGCCTCTGTACCATCAAGGGCAAAGCACCGGAACAGGAGCATCAACGCAATGAAGATGCGTGCGGGCAAACAGACCGGATTCTTGCTGTGCGGCAAAGAATGGACCGACGGCGAATCGTTTGAAGTGCGCTCACCCTGGGACCAGGGCCTGGTTGGCCGGGTCACCGTCGCCACCAGGGCCGACGCGCGCCAGGCCGTGAATCACGCCGTGGCCAGTCTGCGCCGCACTCGCTCTCTCCCCAGCTGGAAGCGTCGCGAAATCCTCGAAGACGTGGCCGCCGCCCTCCTCGAACAGAAAGAACGCTTCGCCCAGCTGATTGTCGCTGAGGCCGGCAAGCCCGTGCGCCTGGCGCGCGCTGAGGTGGACCGTGCTGCACTCACTTTCAAGACCGCCGCCGAAGAGTCGGCCCGGATCGGCGGCGAAAGCCTCCCCCTGGACCTGACCGAGGGCAATGAGGGCCGCTTGGGACTGGTGCAGCGCTTCCCGGTGGGACCGGTGCTGGCCATTACCCCGTTCAATTTTCCGCTGAACCTTGTGGCCCACAAAGTGGCCCCCGCCCTGGCGGCCGGTTGTCCGGTCATTCTCAAGCCGGCTCCGCAGACCCCTTTCGCCGCGCTCGCCCTCAGCGAATTGATTCTAAAGGCCGGCTGGCTGCCGGAAGCGCTTGCCGTTTTGCCGTTGAGCAACGCCGATACCGCCTGGCTGGTGGAAAAGGAAGATCGCGTCAAACTGGTCAGCTTTACCGGTTCGGCCAAAGTTGGCTGGGAGCTTAAAGCCCATTCCGGTCGCAAACGCGTGATTCTCGAGCTTGGCGGCAACGCCGCGCTCATCGTCCACAGCGACTGGCAGGATCTTGACCAAGCTGCCCGCGCAACTGCGGATGCCGCCTTTGGCTATGCCGGCCAGTCCTGCATCAGCGTCCAGCGCGTCTTCGTCCATCGAAGCATCTTCCAGACCTTCCTTTGGAAGGTGGTCGATCACACCGCCCTGCTTGCCACTGGAGACCCGTCCGACGAGAAAACTGAGGTTGGTCCGCTCATCCGGCTCAGCGAAGCCGAGCGCGTGGAGGCCTGGGTCAAGGAAGCGGTAGAGGGTGGCGCAAAGCTGGTTGCCGGCGGGGAGCGCAACGGTTCGGTGATCGCTCCAGTCATCCTGACCGGAACCAAACCGGGCATGAAAGTCCGCGACGAAGAGGTCTTTGGCCCGATGGTGGCCATTGAGCCATACGAGGACTTCGAGCAGGCGCTGGCCGATGTGAACCACTCGAAATATGGTTTGCAGGCTGGCCTTCTGACCCGCGACGCCGGGCACATCCTTACTGCCTACCGGGAACTCGAGGTCGGGGCGCTGATCGTCGGCGACACTCCCAACTGGCGCCTGGACCCCATGCCCTACGGCGGCGTCAAGGACTCCGGCCTGGGCCGCGAGGGAATCCGCTCCGCCATCCAGGAGATGACCGAACCGCGACTGCTGGTGATCTTGGGGCTCAGTTAAAGCATTTTCGGAATTGATGTAGACCGAAAGCACACACTCAAGTGGCTTTTTCCTCTCCGGGGTCCCCGGCGACACGGGGTCCCCGGCGAGCGATTTTTGCTCGCTGGGGTGGGGCGACAGGTCCTCGTCGCTGGGGTGGAAGAAAAAGCCACCTTTCACTGCTCCCAAAAAGTCTACGTGTATTCCGAAAATGCTCTAGATCCGGGAGCAGAGGTCTCCAGGCAAAGCATAGGGCCTGTTAACACTACCTGGGCGGATGGCGTTGCGGACGAAAATCCGGCCAGACGAAGCCGAGGCCGAAGGCTGTGGCGGGTCCACCGTCGAGGACGAGAATGAAGTATGGCCGGATTTTCGCCGCAACCCGAAGGGAC
>Ga0182024_10003933_pt1 | contig 34762 bp, 42 predicted proteins | sample P32metaG_FD_120480 | JGI IMG/M metagenome (GOLD analysis project Ga0182024, IMG submission 120480) | Permafrost microbial communities from Stordalen Mire, Sweden - P3-2 metaG (Illumina Assembly) | ecosystem: Environmental > Terrestrial > Soil > Wetlands > Permafrost | place: Sweden: Stordalen...
GCGGCCTGGGAACGGGAGCGGAACGCGGCGCGGACCAAGATCGAGTGGTCGTTTCGCGTCGCCGACGCACGCCGGAAACTCCACTGGATTTATCCTTCATAACTTCCGGCGGCGTCCACTAGTCAACTCTCCCAGGAGCTTCTCCAGGTCGCGAAGGTTGACCGGCTTCACCAGATGGCCGTCGCACCCGGCCTCTCTCGATTGAGTACGATCTCCGTCCTGGCCCCAGCCGGTCAGCGCGACGATGACGACGGATCGGCCCCACGGTTGCTCCCGGATGCGGCGGGTGGCGTCGTAACCGTTGAGCCGCGGCATCCCCACGTCCATCAGGACCACTTGCGGTCGAAACGCCTCCGCGGCCTCCACCGCTTCGACGCCGTCGTGGGCCGTCCGCACCTCATCGCCCAGGAGCCTTAGCATCATCGCCATCGAGGTTGCCGAGTCCCGGTTGTCGTCCACAACCAGCATGCGCCGCTTCGTCCCGGAGGCGCGTCGGCCGTCGTCAACCGCGGCCTCCGGCGGCGACTCCGTGCCCTCCTCAAGTACCGGCAGGCTGACCGTGAACGTGCTGCCCTTCCCCTGGCCGGCGCTCGCCGCCTCCACCGTTCCGCCGTGCATCTCGACCAGACCCTTGACCAGCGCCAGCCCGATGCCGAGGCCGCCGGTGGACCGCTCGATGCTCCGGTCCACCTGGGAAAACATGTCGAAGATGTTCGGCAGGGCGTAGGCGGGGATGCCGATGCCCGTGTCCCGCACCACCACCGACGCCCGGCCGCCTTCCCGCGCGGCGGTGAGCCAGATGCGCCCGCCCCGCTCCGTGTATTTGGCGCTGTTGGTGAGCAGGTTGCCGAACACCTGGGCCAGCCGGGTGAGGTCGGCGTCGAGCCAGACCGGTTCCGGCGGCAGCGACACGGTGAGTTCGTGCCCCGCGGCCTCGATCGTCGGGCGCGAAGTCTCCACCGCGCCGCCCACGACGTCGGCGAGCGGCACCCTGGAGCGGCGGAGTTCCATCTTGTTGCTATTGATGCGGGAGACGTCGAGCAGGTCGTCGATGAGCCGCACCATGTGCCCGAGCTGTCGATCCATCATCCCCCTGGCCCGGGCGACGGCGTTCGCGTCGCCTTCCGCGAGCCGCATCACCTGAAGGCCGTTGCGCAGCGGGGCCAGTGGGTTCCTCAGTTCGTGGGCCAGCAGCGCGAGGAACTCGTCCTTCCGCCGGTCCTGCTCCCGCAGCGCGTCCTCCATCCGCCGCCGTTCCGTGACGTCGGTCCCGGTGGCGGCCAGGAACAGGACGCGGCCCGCGCTGTCGGTCACGGGGGCCAGGATGAAATCGACCACTCGCTCGGCCCCGCCGGCCACGAAGTAATGGGTCTTCGTCTGGAACAGCCGGCCGCCGGCCGCCTGGAGACAGGCCGCCCGGACCATGTCCATCAGGGCCGGCGACCGGTTCCACCAGCCGCACTCCCAGAACGGTTTGCCGATGACCTCCTCCCGCGCGAACCCGCAGGCGTCGAGGCAGAGCCGGTTCGCCTCGACGACCGTACCGTCGAGGGCCAGGACGCCCGCGAAATTCGTCCCCTGCTCGAAGAAGGCCCGGAACTTGGCGTTGGCCTCCGCCGCCCGGGCCGCCTCCGCCGCCGCCCGCCGGTAACGCTCCTCGCTCTCCCGCAGGGCGTTCTCGGCCCGCCTCCTCTCGGTGATGTCGCGGGCGATCTTCGACGCCCCGATGACGTGGCCCGCGTCGTCGCGGATCGGCGAGATCGTGAGCGAGATATCGAGGCGGCGGCCGTCCTTGGACACGCGGATGGTATCGAACGGCTCGATCCGCTCCCCGCGGCGAAGGTGTTCCAGGATCGCGCGCTCCTCGTCAGTGCGCTCCGGCGGGACGATCAGGGTGATCGGCCGGCCGACGGCCTCCTCGGCCGTGTAGCCGAAGAGCCGCTCGGCGCCGGCGTTCCACGACCGGATAACGCCGTCGAGCGTCTTGCCGACGATCGCGTCCTCGGACGACTCGACGATGGCCGCCAGCCGCGCCCCGACTTCCCCCGCCCGCTGGCGCTCGGTGACGTCGCGGAAGACCAGGACCGCCCCGATTGAGGCGCCGGACTCGCCCCGCATGGGCGCCGCGCTGTCGTCGATGGGCCGTTCCGTCCCGTCCCGCGCAATGAGGACGGTGTGGTTCGCCAGGCCTACGACGGCCCCCTCCCGCAAGGCACGGAGGGCGGGGTTCTCGACCGGCCGGCGGGTCCTTTCGTTGACGATGTGGAAGACGTCCGGCAGGGGCCGTCCCACGGCTTCGGCCTGGGGCCAGCCGGTCAGGGTCTCGGCTACGGCGTTCATGAACGTGACCCGGCCCTCGGCGTCGGTGCTGATCACCGCGTCGCCGATGCTGGCGAGCGTGACCCGCAGCCACTCCGACTGCTTGCGTAACGCCTCTTCCGCGCGCCGGCGCGCGAGGAGGATGCTCTGGGCGTTCTGCAAGGCGACGCCGCGGAGCCGCTCCTCCTCGTCGTCTTTCGCGGCCATTATCCGCCCCCGAGTCTTTTCGACGCGAGCGCGACGCCGTCCACGCGCGCCCGGATCTTTGCAAACGCCGTTTCCCGGCTCGTCGTCGTGTCGTCGCAGAACGGCGAGAACCCGCAGTCGTCGCAGGCGCCCAGCTGCCCGACCGGGATGTACTCGGCCGCCTCCAGGACGCGATCCCGGACTTCCTCCGGCGACTCGACGCGCGGGTCGATCGGCGAGACGACGCCGACGAATACTCGCTGGTCCGGCTTCATGCGATCGCGGATGATCTTCAGGACCCGGACGCGGTCCTTCTCGCCCGCCAGCGCGACGTAGAAATTCCCGACCATCAACTCGAACAGGCTGGGCAGCAGCGCGGCATAATCGACATCCCCGCTGTGGGTCGAGTCGAGGTCGCTGCCGGGGCAGGTGTGGACGCCGATGCGTTGGCGGTCCTCGGCGGAGAACCGCGCCAGCGCCAGATTGTTCAGGTCGATGAAGCTGTGCAGGAGTTCCCCGGACGGGTCGATCTTGACCGCCAGGCGCCCCTCCGTGAAGTCGATCTGTACCTTGTGCGCTCCCTTGCGCAGGCAGTTGCGGACTTCGGTCTCGTGCTCGCGCAGCAGGTCGTCGATGAACCGCTCGCGGGGGTAGCCGGGGACCTCGTCGGCCGGGTACATGAGGCTCAAGGCCGAGGGCGAGATGACCGCCTGCTTCACCGGCTTGTGGGCGTACTTCAGCGCCGCGTCCAGGTAGCCGTCGGCGCACCTCATGTAGCGGAACGGGCCGGCCGTCAGCCGCGGCATCCGTCGGACGTGGCCGGCCGAGAACGGGATCTTGAAGCCGTCGGGGGCCGTGTTCGGCATCCCGTGTACGCAATAGGTCCAGAAGTTGTGGTACTTCCGCTGCTCGCCGTCGGTTATGACCGGCGAGCCGGTGGCCTCGAACCGCGCGATGGTGTCCCGGATCGCCTCGTCATAGAGCGGGTCCAGCGCGGGGTCCGTGCCGTCCGTGGCCGCGACCGCCTCGATCAGCCAAAGGGGTCTCGGGATACTGCCGATCGGCTCGGTCGGTATTTGCATCCCCGTTCCTCCCTATTGTCCTTTTAGGCGCCTCGGGCTGGCGATACGGATTCGAGACGACCGCCGGTCAGATGGTGATTTTACGGAAGTGGGGAAGGCTGGACATCCGTGCGGGCGGGGCCGCCGGCGTCTTTCGGTAGCCTTCCATGCGCCCGGGGTCTACAACGAAGCTGGTTAGGTGCCACCGCCGTGACCCGCGCCAAGGCGCGAAGAATGGCGGCCGGGCGCCCGAAAACAGGGCAAGCCATCGCGCGTCTCGGGCCGTTGACGCGCATAAACGCTTTGAATACGAGGATTTGTCGTCGTGAAAATTGGGATATGTGGACTCGGTTTTATGGGCATGATCCACGATCTAAAAGCGGTGTCGCCGTAAGTCCTGAAACAGCAACCGACATAGACGTGGCACAAAGGAAGTGATACACTACCAGCACAAAGGTTGGCACAAAGGTTCCGTGGGAGCCATGCCATCCCCGACGCTGGCAGGAGTCTCGCCGTGCCCGGTCCCAAGCCAAAGGTCAATTTCACCCCCTTTCTCGGACAGTACACCTGCACGATCGGCGGCGTCTTCCACCGCCTCGGCAAGGACGAGGAAGAGGCCGAGACGCAGTTCAAGTTCCTGATGCGTCAGGCGGAACGCGGCGTCGAGGCCGACCCCAATGTCACGTTCGGCGAGGTGGCCGACGCCTACCTCGATTTCGTCCAGGAGAACTTCTGCGGCGACCGCTACCGGCACTGCAAGGAGCGGCTGCAAGAGTTCAAGGACTGCATCGGCAACGGCATGAAGGCGAAGGACGTGCGGCCCAAGCACGTCGATGGCTGGCTCGCCAAGAAAACACTGACCAGCGGCTCGGAGCGGCTCTACAAGTCGATCATCCTGGCCTGCCTGAACTGGGCGGCTCGGCCCCGGACCAGGAAGGGCGGCGAGCTTATCCACGAGAACCCGCTGCGCGGCCAGCTCCATCTTCCGCTCGGCGAGAGCCGGGGCAAGGACGCGGTCTGGACGCAGGAGACCTACGAACAGGTGCTGCGCGTAGCCAGCCCCGCCTTCGCCGACCTCGTGCGCATCCTCGCGTGGACGGGTGGCCGCCCCTCGACGATTATCCGCATCGAGGCCAGGCACTACAACAAGAGACAGAGCCGGTGGGATTGCGAGGACCTGTACCGCGGCCGGAGCACGACGAAGAAGTACGTGAAGCACATCCGGCTGCTCAACGAGGCGGCCCGCGCCCTTGTGGAACGCCTCAACGCCCAGCACCCGGAGGGTCCGATTTTCAGGAACTCGCACGGCGACCCGTGGGAGCCAGACGCGCCGCAGATTTACCTGACGAATCTGCGAGTGAAGTTCAAGGAGACGAAAAAGCTGAAATGGCAGGAGGGGCTGGTCGTCTACGGGCTGCGACACACCTTCGCGACGAACTTCCTGCAACAGTACCCAAACGAGATCGAGTACCTGCGGGTCCTTTTGGGACACAAGGACTATAAAATGCTGTTCGAGCACTACGGTCACTTGATCGACCAGCACCAGGCGGCCTTCAAGAGGCTGGAGGGGTTCGACCCGTTCAAGAGATGAGTCAGGGTGCGAGGTGCCGGAACTTCTTCTGAGGGGCTGGGCGGACGGGCAGCTCCCTCGGCTCCACCTTCAACGAGGCCATGAATACGTCCAGGTCCGCCGGCTCGATGAGGATCTTCCCGCGCTTACCCACGCCGCCGACGCGATAGTGTGCCAGACGCCTCTCATCGCACCATTCGTAGACCAGGGCGGACGACACCCCGGCCCGGACTGCCGCTTCCTTGACCGTCAACCTCTCCATGACGCCCCTCCGCTGCTACACCACAGATGCGGCGACTGACCTGCCTGGCTTCGTGCCGCGACCGGCCGCCTCAGTTCCTGCTCCTGTACGTCATCCTCGCGATCCATTCCTTGTTGCGGGGCAGGCGCATCAAACACTGGCAGAACGGGCAGCGGACCTTGCGGCCGTGCCATTCGTGCTTGCCCCGAAGTTTCTTCCCGCACCGCAGGCAGTGAAAGATCATGCGTCACCTCTCGATGCCCTGTCTTTGCCCTTCTCAGCCGCAGGAGGCGATTACGCGGGTTCTTTGAATAGGAAGCAACATCCCGCTGGAGCCAAAGCCCACGGCTCCAGCGGAAGTGCTGGGCCCGCCTAATCCTTGGGCGGGGCTTCGCCGGACGGCAACGACTTCACGATGGCGACCGAAGCCGCCAAGCCCAGAAGCCACCCCACCGGACCCAACAGCAGCACACCGGCGATGGAAGGCCCCCACATAACGGCCTTGCCAACCAACGCTTTGCCCAACCCGCTGCTGAATTCCTCGCCAAAACTTCTTTCGGACACACCAGTTCTCCTCTTGTGACCGGGATGTAGTTATGCCGGTCATTGCCACATTGACAGTTTGACAATTCCGTGTCCCCAAGCTGCCTCCTTCAGTCTCCTCGCGGCGACGCACACATCGAAACAGGTCGGCCGGGCGAGCAACTCGCATATCACAATCCCTATCGCTTATGCTGGCCGCCGGTTTGGTAACAGACCCTCCCGCTGATACCGTAAAAGTTCCGAATTAGGCACTACCCAGCGGGCATAGGCCCCACGCCCTGACAGCTTCTTCTCAGCCCGGATACGACCGAGGCGGGCCCATTCCCGGCAAGTGAAGCAGGATTTGCCGACGAGCCTGGCGAACTCCTCGATTTCGTAGAAGTCCTTGACCGTCTGGCGCTCGACCAGAGCCACGAGGAGCGATTCGATTTTTTCAAGCCGTTCTTCCACGGTCATCGCCACATCCTACCTTTCCATGCCCCGATCAGACGAGCTCCTGAGAAGTGACCCGGCTCACCCGAAGCTCTTGTAATTCATCTCTCTTACGGGCAAGCACGGCATCGAGGGCAGCCACCGTCATTGCGGCCATCTTCTTGCCGTCTTCCGTCGGGCCGCCTGCGTCAATGGACACCCGTAGCCGGGCGTTCTCCGCCATTGCCAGGAAAAGCAGTGTTTTCCATAGCCCGTCTCCGACCTGTTCCTCAGCTGCCTTCTCCAACTTGCGAATATCTAAGCACCGGAGGATAGCGCTGATAATTGCACTAGCCCCAACAAACAGGCCCAATAGAAAAGGAGCAATGAGTTCCATGTCGTGATCCCTCTTCAAAAAGTCGGGCCTTGGCGCGCCCGGCCTGGTTACTCGACGTTCTCCGCGCCAACGATACCGGTACCGAAAGCGGCCATTGTCACTGCGGCCACTTTCTTTGCGTCCTCCGTCACCTCAGCGGCTGCGAGAGCCACCCGCAGCTTGACGTTCTCGGCCGCTACCTTATGGGCGCACGTGTAGGCAGCTTCCATCTCCCGTTTTTGTTCCTCCCACCACTCACGCTCTTTCACCTTGAAGTACGTGAAAATGACCAGCAAGGTGAACCCAGCACCGATGCCTGCACCGATCAGATATGGCATTAACATTTGCATGATCCTTTCTTGAAAGAGAGGCGGGGCTGGACGCACCCCGCCGTCCACGTAACTCAAGCCAGCCAGGGACCAATCAGGCTGGCATCCACCGCCCCCTGGCCATCTCCATCCACCCCCTGGGGGCGTCCTTCGCTGCGAACAGCAGCTTGTCCTTGCAGATCCGCGCTCGATCCTCATCGTGACCCGTGTCGAGCTTGATCTCGATGAACTCCTCCGTTTGCTCGATTTGACGGCCCGTGTACGGGTCCTCCTTGCTGCCGCCGGTGACCTTCAGGACCCAGCGGCCACCGCCGGTGTCGGTGAGGATGTAGCGGCGACCGTCGGTGTCCCTGCCGACCCAGTACACCCGCTCTGTGGGCTTATCGCCTGGCGACAGGGCGGAGATGATTGCTTCCTCAAAACACGAAAACCAAGATTCAGATTTCATGGCTTCTGACTTCTCCTTCCGTTGAAACCAACGTGAGACACCATTGACACTGGCCCCTTGCAACAGCCACCCCATGCTGCTTTGGGGCACTTTCCCTAAAGCAGGGGCGGGGCTGGGCACCCCGCGTACCTGGTTACTTGAACAAGCGCTTGATGCACGCGGCAAACCCCTCGCTCGCGGTTTTCTTGATCTCGCCATCGTCATCGACGGCAGCGACGATCTTGACCACGAAGAACACCAGGAGGCAGCCGACCATCAAGAGGTTGATGAGATGATCGCCGATGGTGTCTGCGAATAGCATTGGATGCTCCTTTACTTTTTGAAGAGATTGCGAAGGATGGCAACGCCACCCTTCTTGGCCGCGCCTCTCAGGGCGTCATTGCCCTTGAGCACCTTGCAACACTGCCTGGCTCCCAGCGCCATAATGGCGAGGAAGATGATGAACCCGAAGCCGAAAGACGATTCTGCGAACAACATGACGAACTCCTTGAAAAAGGGCGAGGTTGTGGTTGACGGTCACTACTACATTCCAAGGCCGCGGCTTTGCTCCACCTCCGGCTGCTTCATCGCCTCGATAGGCAAGCCGTGGTCGGGGGCATGCTCAGGCGACGGTGTGTACTGCCCAGGCCCGTAAGGCACGAAGCCATTCCCGTTGAACAAGGCCGAGGCCATTTCCATTTGGCCCTGCACACCGAGCCGCCCCAGCTCCGACCCGATATCCGACAGGATGTTGCTGAGGGATAATCCAGGCGCGATGGCCTGAATCGCCTCCTTGGCGGCCCCGATAGCCCCCATCGACTGATCGGGCTGGGTGCCCTGCTTGAGCATTTCTGACAGTTGCTGCTTTTCATTGGCCATGACGAACTCCTAAACAGGAAACACGGGCGATGGATGGTTGTCGTGATGCTGCGTGGCGCTTATCATCGCTTCTCCTGCCACTGCTCAGCGGCCGCCGGGAAGAATCCCTCCGCGCTGGACAATTTCCGGTTGACTAACACCGTCATGAGGACGGCGAACAATCCCATGCCGGCGAGGATGAACACCGACTCAACGAACGCCCTCACCGCAGGCCAGAATTTGCCGGGTCGCTTGGCAAACGATTCCTCGTAATACCGGACCAGCGTAGTCCAGATAGGCGGTACGCCGGGCGTGAAGCTGATTGCGAGGCGCCCTGGCAAATTAAGTATCTCGCTTGCCTGGAGCAGCTCGCGACCAGACTGAGACCAGTTGTCGTTGGTGCTCTTTGAGTAGCTCGCGGACGACTGCCCCTGTTCCGAACGCTGGTGCGACGTACTCGAACTGGTGCCGCCGCTTTCGACGATAATGGTGGATTTACCCAGTCTTTCTTCGATGTATTTCGCCGTTACGACATCGTTGACAGCGAAAAAGACCTGTGAACAGTTGGCGAGGAGTGTCTGGTCGGCACCGTCGGGCCAACATTTTTTCAACTGGCCGCAGTCCTGGTAATACAGCTGCATGCGAAGGCCGAAGCCGCGTCCGATGGTCAGTGCGTCAGAAATCTGGTCCATCTTGCCGAGAATGTTCGCCTCATCGCACACGAAATGGACCTTGCGTTTTTCCTGCAATCCACCCCTGACCACCCCTCGCAGCAACGAGCCGATCCACAGCCTGAGAAGCTGCGACAGCGCCGATGCCCTTTCCGGAGGGAGAATCAGATAGCAGGTCATCTTGCGGCGGGTAAGATCAGCCGGGTTAAACGTGCTGGTCCGAGTGGACGCCGCAATGGCCGGTGTGGACAGGAAGCGCAAGAATCTCGCGATAGTGGACATAGTCGATGCCAACTCGCGCTCTTTCAGGTGCGTCAGGTTCCCGCCCATCCTGGCCAACATCCCCTGCCATGCGTCCGATCCGCACATCAACTCGGTGGCCTTCGCCCACTTCTGCGGGTTGCTGACGATGTCACACAGGGCTTGCAACGACTTATTCTCCTCCTCGCCGAACTGCACCAGCAGCGCGGCGACTGCGGCAATGCCGCCCTCGGCGTTGTCGAGAAAGTGAACGCCATCGCCTTTCTCCTCTTTGCGTTCCACCATCGCCGCCGCTGTCTCCCGGCAATCATCGATGGCGTAGGGCGACTCCTTATCGATGAATTCCAGGGGATTCAGGGTATCCGGATGATCCGTAATCTTCTGGAATGGGTCCAGCAATACGACGCGGTGCCCCATCTTGCGTCGCGCATTGGCTGTAATTCTGGCCAGTTCACCTTTCAAGTCCACTACGACACAGGAATCCTCACAGGTAAGCAAAAACGGGATAACGAAGGACACGCCTTTTCCCGCACCTGTGGGAGCAAACACTGCCGTATGAACGGCGCTGTTCAGCCTCACCAGCTTGTTCGGTTTCTTCCGGCGGCAGCCGAGAAACCGCTGGCAGGCGACTTCGGCAGGAACCGATGAGTCGAACAGGCCCCGCGTGGCCGCAATCACCCCGGTCGTATCCTTCATCTTCCCGATGATCAGACCGTCGCCGCCGTCCACCATGCCCCGCAGGTCGTTGATCTCAGCCCAACGAGCGGTCCCCATAGCATGTAAATGGACTCGCTTCTTGCCCAGGGCGATGAGCACGCCGATGCCGAGGACGACCCACATCCACGGGAACAGAACGGCGAACAGCACGACGCAGTAGGCGGTCAGCAGCGTGGACGCAATCAGCATCCATCGGATGAGTTTCATGAGTTGTCTCCTTTTTCTGGTTGACACGGACACGCGGGGCTCTAGTCCCCAACACATTCACCTTGCTCACCGTTCACGCCTTTGGCGTTCACGGATTCGTTTCTTGACCGGCCGCCTACGTCACGGCGGGCACTTATTCGGCCTTGCTCTTCCTCTCCTGCAACTGCTCCAGCAACTCGTGCAACGAGCGCCGTTCTTCCCTCTCCCAAAATGCCTCGGCATCCTTCATGGGCGTTGCGAGGTACGATTCGATCTCTGCAATCATCCGGTCGATGGTAGCCATGTTTACCCTCTGGCTTTCGCCTTTTTGTCCCTCATCATGCTTTGAAACGTCTTCACGTCGTACTGCTCGGCGGCCTTGCGGGCTGCCGCCTCCGGCCAGCCGCGATCTTTCGACTCATCCTTCGGATGCATTCCCAGGCGAGGAAGACAGGACCGAAGCCGAAGACGACGCAGTAGGTCGCTGCTGCGATGGCCATGAGGCCGTAGGTGATCCAGTGATGCATGTGACCCTTTTCCTTTCGTTGAGTTACGCATTGAGTGCTGGAGTGCCGCTTCACCGTAAGGCTGCGGTGGCAGGGCGAAAGCCCTGCCGTTACCACCCCGGTATTTAGCCCTTCGCCTTCGCCTTGTCGGCCAGGACGCGAACCACGGTCCTGGAATCGAGTCCCTGGTCAATGGCCCGCTTCAGCTCGGCGGTCAGGTCCTTCATGGCGTCGATGGCGAGTTCCAGGGTGATCCATGCGCCGGTGAACTGCACCGCAACGCCGCTCGGCAGGGCACAGCGAAGCCGGGCAACCTTCACCGTAGCGGTGGTGCCATTCCGCTTCTTCCGCCCGGCCTGCTCGATGGTGTCCCGGCTGGCACCGGACAGCTTGAGGGCCAGCAGCGCGGCCTGCTCCTCGGGCGATTCGAGCTTGCTTGCGGCATAGCAGTCACTGATACCGGCCTTGCCCTCTTTCAGTGCCTCTTGCCACGCCGGCGAACAACGTGATGGACTCAAGATCCGCGTCCCCATCGAGGAATCGATTGAAAGGTGTTGTGCGAGGTCTTTCATCTGCCATGTCGGGTTCAGGTACATCAGCTCTGAGCAGGCCAGCCACTTTTCGTATCCGGAGAGGTCGGCCCGGTGCATGTTTTCGGTCAGCTGGATCAGGCGTATTTCGCTGTCCGACATCGGGCGGTCGGTGATGATGACCTGAAGCGCGGCGAGGCCCACCAGCTTTGCCGCCAGAAGACGGCGGTGCCCCCACAGCACCGTGCCGTCCGGCTTCGCCCCCACGGGCTGGAGCTGGCCGAGGGACTTCATCGACTCGCCCAGCCGCCGCAGATCGTCATCGTCGTAGTTTTTGCGGACCTGCGGTGCCAGGATGAACCAGGCCAGCGGCTTGGTGGCTATCTGAGGGCCGCTTGGCGAGACCGCCGTGGCGACGACCATGCCGAGGAAGACGATCCACGGCAGGCACAGGCTGACCACAAGACACGACGCGGAAATGGACATCGGACTTCTCTCCTTCTCGGCCATGCCCCGAGCGCGGCGGCGTGCCGCACGCGACGTTGCCGGGGCAGGAACAGTGTGTCACTCAACTCGGGTAAATAGCCGGTTGCATTTCAGGCACTCGGCGCGGAAGTCGGCGATGGCGACGCGGACGTTGGTGCAGTCGCACGACCATTTCTTGAGCTTCGATTCGCCTCGCTGCGGAGGTTTCACGGTCAGTTCGGGGATCGCCGGGACCACGATCCCCTGTTGCCGCAGTAGGTCCATGAACGGGCTGTCGGGCGCGTACTGCGTATAGCCCTCTGCCGTCACGATCAGGCCGAACGTGGCCGCATGCTTCTGGAACTGGACATTGTGGTAGTTGTTGCGGCCCGGCTTGCCGTGGATCTGCTGCCACAAGTGCAGATGCTCGTGCAACAAGGTTCCGAGCACTCGCCACCACTCGCCTTCGGTGCGGCACCGTTCAATATGTCGGGTGCTGATGGCGATCTCGTTTTGCAAGCCGAACCGGTTGAATCCGCAGTCATAGTGACCAAGCGTGGTGATGCGCAACGCGGACAGACGCAGGGCCGGCAGCGGGATTTCGAGTTTAAACTGCAAACGGAACAATTCGCCCCAGCGGTGCAGCTCGGCGGCGACGGTTTGCATATTCCAACCCTGGGCCGCCTGCTGGTGGTCCGTCAACGCCTGGTAAACCCTGTTGTCACTCATGCTGCACCTCGCCCGCCAGCGTGTCGCAATGCGACCGCGGGCAATTGATCGTTCGGGTTGTTTGATGGCCACTCCGGGCGAGCAGCAGGTCTGTCTCTACAACGCACCGGCCTTTCCTGTGCGCCGGGCCGGCACCGCGTTTTTTCAGGAGGCGCTGGACAGCCGCTGAACCTCGTCTCGCAGCCGGCAGATGGCCTTGTCGTGCCGACGCCGGATTGTGGCTTCACCGACATGCCGCAGATCAGCGTATTGCCGCCTGCTCATCCCCGTGAAATGCACGGCAACGATCAATTCCTGATCGTCCGGGTGCAACTGGTGCAGGGCCTTCTGAAGGAGTTCTTGCTCATGCAGGTCGGGCGATGGTGTCGAGGCCGACTCCTCCAGGTCGAGCTGGGTCAGGGAGTACATGCGCTTCCGGCGCATAAGCGAAAAGGTGGCGTTCCGGGCGGCGACATAGACCCATCGGCGCCAGGCGGCGGGGTGCATTTTCTCGGGTGGCGGATTCATCCTGTCATGCAGGGGACCACAGATTGCATCGATGCCGGCACCCTCGGCTTGATCCACACCATCGAACACGAAGTACGCAGGGTAGTGCTTTTTCAGCAGCCGGTATTTCGCCATTCTCAGCGCGACCTGGAGGTCGTCGAACAGCTTTTCCTGGACGTGGGCAGACAGTTTCTCCTTTCTGGGTGCCGGTGGTGGAGCGTCATGGGGCCGCTCGGGATTGTGCCGTGGGTCGAGCGGCGAGGGCGGCATCGTCGCCGGGTTGTCGTCGTCAGGCTGGCCTTTCTTGGTGGGCCAGTTCGGTCGCGGCGTTCTTTCGTCCGGCCGCGGAAAAGAGTCCTTCATGGGTGTCTCCTTCGTTTGAATGGACAATGCACGGCCGTGGGCGCACGCCGGAAGCGTGGCCAAAAGACGTAAACGTCTGTCGGTTCAGTGGTCAGTGAAACAGAAGCCAGTCACCCGCCAGTTATCGCTTCGTTTGGGTTCGGGTAACCACCAAGCATGTATCCCCTTTTTGGGAGTGGGACAACTTGCCTCGCAGTTGTTCAGGTGCTAATCTGAGCACATCACTCTCCAGTGGAGCCCTTCCGGTCAGAGGACGCCCAGCGTTGATAAGCGCCGTCTTGCCGCGATGACATGTCCGGAACGTGGGGCAATTCCAGTACAACCGCTTCAAGTCCCGAAGGCGCCACGCGTTGCGGAAGATGGCGGCCGCCCCCTCCACGGCCAACTGGCCCATCGTACCGACCTTGGACAGCACTACGCCGCAAACCAACAGCACCCCCGCAGCAGTGCCGCCTACACCGGGGATTGCGCCGATCTTCGCTCCCGCCTCGTCCAAGTAGGTCTTTCTTCATCACCGGGATTTGAAGAACGCCAGGCCAGGCACTTCGCCCTCGCCCTCGTAAATGCACGGGGCCAGAAGGTCGCAACGGCCAGGTTTCCATCGCGGCGCTTGGTCAGCGGGCTGCGTTGCTGACCCGCTCAAACGCTTCCAAACCGACTGTCAGAGCCATTTTCATGAGGACACAATCCCTAACATGTGCTAGGATGTACAGTAATGGGCTTTGATATGTACGATATTCCTGAAACAGGGTTTTTACGATTGCCGCAAGTATTGAGCGTCATTCCCCTCGGCAAAACCAGTTGGTGGGAAGGAGTCAGGTCAGGACGCTTTCCGAAGCCAGTTAAGTTGTCGGCGCGATGCACTGCATGGCGGGCTGAGGACATTCGTGAGTTAATCAAAACCCTTTCCCAGCGAGGAGCGCCGGTCAATTAGCACTGTGATTGTCGGGGTACAAAAGCGGGGTACATGGTTTTATGGCAACAAAACATCTACATCCAATACAATCATTTACATGGCAAATGTGAAGACCGTAGGGGTCGCCATTCTCTTGGACGCCTTCGTTCGCCAACGTCCGACAAAATGATACTGAGAGCCAATCACATCGTATCAGGCCGCCGTTAGCGTCCGGCGAAAATCGTTGACATCCGGCCGAATTTAGGGGTACAAATCTCATTCGATACCCCACTGGATGAAAGATTGTACCCCATGCCCAAGTCGCTTTCAGATGCAAGAGCCCGCAACGCCACGCCAAGAACAAAGCCCTACAAGATTGCTGATGGTGAAGGGCTATTCCTCTTAATCATGCCATCCGGAAGCAAATACTGGCGGCTGAAATACTTCTTTGCGGGCAAAGAAAAAGTGCTTGCATTGGGTGTGTATCCTGAAATCAACCTGGCTGATGCACGCGAGCGGCGTGCGCAAGCACGCAAGGTACTCGCCGCCGGGAACGATCCTGGGGAGGTGAAAAAAGAGGCCAAGCGCGTGAAGACCTTGAAAAGCGCCAATGCATTTGAAGTTGTCGCACGCGAGTGGTTTGAAATGCGCAAACACGAATGGGCGTCAAGTTCCGCCAATACCATGCTCGCCCGTCTTGAGCAGCATATCCTTCCGACGCTGGGCCCAAGGCCAATTGCCAACATCACCGCGCCGGACGTTCTTGCCATGCTGCGCGTAGTCGAAACCAGAGGTACACTGGAAACTGCACGGCGCGTGATGCAGATAAGCGGGCAAATCTTCATGTATGCCATCGCCACAGGACGGGCCGAACGAAATCCGGTCCCTGACCTGCGTGGCGCGCTGAAAACCCCGGTCACCAAACATCACTCCTACCTCAAAGCAAGTGAGCTGCCCCTTTATATCAAGAACCTGGACGCCTATGACGGTAGCCTGCAAACCAAGCTGGCCCTCCGCTTCCTGCTGCTTACCTTCGTCCGCACGACAGAATTGCGGGGGGCACAATGGACGGAGATTGACTGGGACAAGGCTGAGTGGCGAATTCCTGCGGAACGCATGAAGATGAATGAACTGCATATAGTCCCGTTGTCAAGGCAAGCAATCGGCATCCTTCGAGAATTGGAAATGCTTTCTGGCAATCAGCAGTATATTTTCCCAAACCAGCACAACTCGGGCACCTTTATGAGCGAGAACACCATGCTCTATGCTCTTTATCGCATGGGCTATCATTCACGCGCCACTGGGCATGGATTTCGCAGCACCGCCAGTACCATTTTGAATGAGCACGATTTCCGTGCAGATGTGATTGAACGTCAGCTTGCCCATTGTGAACGAGACACCGTCCGGGCTGCTTACAATCATGCGCAATACTTGCCTGAACGCCGGAAAATGATGCAATGGTGGGCCGATTATCTTGATAAGGTTGCAGCAAAGAAGCAGTCGCCGCGTTCATCGATCCCCGGCTCCTCAAGCCGGAGCCCCGGAAAGAGGCGCGTCAAACGGACGGACGAAGATCGCGTATAGACGGCGAGTGAAGGAGGACTCGGGGACCCCCGTCTGCGAACCTTATGCCGCCCTTGCAGGTCCCTACAATACAGGAATGCTGACCGACACGTGTAAGCGTCTAGGCCCGCCGTGCGTCTAGGCATGTAGGCCTACCGCACGAACGCAGGCGCATGCTCACTCAGCCATTCCTTGAGAGCGGCCTGTGATTCAAACTCAGCTACCTCGATGCTGTCGATGGTCGGTCCTGTCTCACCTACCTGCTTGATGTCCGCTTCCGTCATCTCGCGAATCCACATCACCCGATGCCTTTGCAGTCCCCCGGTGGTTAAATTCAGGGTTCCTTCATTGAGCGGCATGTCGAGGTTGCTCCCGCGAATCAGCACCAGGTAAACCAGGTCCCCGGAGAATTTTAGCAGCAACCCCTCGCTCGGATTGTACCGCCAGGGTCCCATCCAGCCGTAAGGGAACCAGGCACTATTGCCGTCGCGGAAGCGGAACTCGACCGACGTAGCCCGGTCGGCAATGCCCCGCAGATAGCCAAAAGCTCCGCACGAAGCTTCTCCTTCGTCGGCTTCTGCCTCTTGTTTCTGCGGTTGCGCCGCTTTCCCCTCCTGACTGAGGATTCCCTTCAACCGGTCCCGATGTGTCGGCTTATCGGTCATGGTCCATTCCCCTTTCCGGCGTCGAGCTTCTTTCATTACCCTGCCGGGTTAAATGGTGTTGCAAGGCAACCGCAGCCAGCTGCTGAGCGGTCGTCAGGTGTTTCGCAAGCCTATTCCGCAACGTCGGTGTGTGTTTCGCTGACTCGGCAAGTTCCGTGGCCGACAGCGGTTCGTCCGGCCGGCAGACCGCCTTGAGCAGTTCCTTCCTGTCGTTGGTGAAAATCTGGGCCTGTTCCCTGCCGCGCGTCACCGCGACGTAGGCCGTCCGCTGGTAGGTCGCCGGGAACGATTCGCTGGACATCCCGATGAACACCTTATCCACGGTCACGCCCTGGCTGGCATGGCTGGTAACCACGTAGCCGTGCGTCAAGTGGCCAAACTCCCGGTCGATGACCAAGCCGTGATCGACGATGATGTCGCCACGCTTGGTGAATCCCTGGACAGTCAGCAGCGACCCGTTGCTGAGCCGATGCTGGCCGTCTTTCGTCTTGCCGCCCGCTGTAACGCGGACACGGTCCCCGGCGGCCAGGGCGATCTGCGTCGGTCGGTACGCCTCAAAGCGATTGGCAAGCTCCGTCGGGGGGTTGTCCCCTTCGCCCACGATCAGGCGCGATCCCTTCTTGTGGCCCGGCGCGTTCTGGTGGAATTGGACCAGGTCGCCAGGGTCATACTGGGTCGGGTCCGCTTTCTGGGCGTCCGTCAGGTGAGACGGAACCCAAGCCTCGACCAGGCGTTCCTTGCCAAGCTTGCCCTGGGCCTTCAACCCGGCACGGATCGCTTGCGTGATCCGGTCGCCTTCGGCATGCGTCGGCGACACGACGAGTGCGGACTTGGCCACACCACCCCGCTTCTTTTCAGCAACGGCGGCGAGGTAGGCCGTAGCCAGTTGCTTGTCGCGCTTACCATCCTCGACCTGCTTGATCCAGCCGAGCTTGTCCAGTTCCTCGAACCCTTCCTCCGTCCGTCCATCGCTCAGCGCCTGCGCCGCTTTCTTGTAGTCACCCTGTTGCCGCAGGATTTCCGTTACCTCCGCCACCCGCAGCCCCGCCTTTTCCTCCAGCAGCCTGAGCGGCTCGCCAGCGGCGACACTGCGGTGCTGACGGCGATCGCCGACCAGGATCACCCGAGCGCCGACGGCTTCGGCCACCTCGAACAGCTTGCCCATGTCCCGTGTGCCAAGCTGGCTGGCCTCATCGATCAGGAGGACGCCATTGCGGGCAGATTCCTGCATATCCTGGTCCTTCAGGAACCTCGCCACCGTGTCGGCACTGGCGAAGCCTGCTTCCTCACGCAGCACTTCCCGGGAGGCTTTCACCGACTGGGCCAGAGCAACGACCGGCTTGCCCGCTTCGGCCAACGCCTCGCCGATTTCCTGTTCGAGCGTGGTTTTCCCGGTTCCGGCAACGCCCCGGACAATCATCACCCGGTCGCGGGAGCCGAGTACGTGGCGAACGGCCGCCGTTTGTCCGTCGTTGAGCCAGTCCCGCGAGCAGGGCCTGTCCGGGTCCCCCAACGGCCGGAATCGCCCCCGACCCTGGCGGGCGAAGTCAATCAGCCGTGACTCCAGCGCGACCATCTCTTTCGTCGTCGCCATCTTGCGTCCCTCGGCATCACTGCGGATGAGAGGCCGCTGGCCCATCTCGTGAGTAACATCCTCGACGGTGACAGAGCCAATGCCCCGTTTCAGGGCTTCGGTCAGCAGCTTGCGTTCCGGCACCACCGCTTCACGCACGAAACTGTGCTCAATTGCGTGATCGACCGCTCTTCTCTCGCCACGTTCCGGCCTGGCAAAAGCACGCTCGCGACGATGAACCGCCGCCAGCGCATCGCGTTCCTTGCCGGTCAGGCGGGCGTTCCATTCCTTGCGTAAGCGTTCCCAGCTGAGCGCGGAGCCTTTCTTTTCACGGGTCTCGGCCCCGAGTACGTCCTTACGCTTGGGGTCGGAGATGCCACGCTCCTCGGCCACCTTCTCGATCAACGCTGTGCGCCGCGAAAACCGCCCGAGCACATCGGCCGGTATCCCGGCGATCTCGAAATCGTCGCGTTTCCGCTCAACTCCGAAGCCGATGTCCTGAAGCCTGTTTGCCAGCCGGACACGGAATGCCGCCTGGAAGTACGGGGCATCCCGCTTGACCTCTGCAAACTGACCGGCTTTCCAGCGGTGTTCCTCCTCGTCCCAGGTGGTGTTGAACACGAAGACATGGGCGTGCAACTGCGGGTCGGGGAGACCGTCCACGGGCCGGGATGTAGTGTGGATAAATTCCGCCCAGACCATGTTGCCGGTGACTCGGTCTTCATCCTTGCCCCCCATGCGGACGCGGGTTTTCATCTCCGCTTCGATCTCGCGCATCGTCTCATCGACCGCCCCGCGAAACGCATCGAGGATGCCCTCGTCGCCGCTCATGGCGTAGAGCAGCGAGACCGACTTCGGCACCGAGAACGTAAAATCGTAACCCACCCTCCGCTCGGTGCGTGTTCGCACCGTCAGCGGCGTCCCGGTCCGTGGGTCGAGGTTATCGCACAATCGTTCAAAAGAGAATTTGTCCACCGTCCCGGAGAGGCCGAGCCGGGACGCGCCTTTGCCGCCCCAGGAACCGACCAGTTCCTGTCCTTCGCTGTAATAGTCCGCCGTCGCGTAATATCGCTTTGCGGAACCGGCACTGTCCTGTTGCGTGATACGGATCATGCCTATATTTTAGGCTACCGCATTTTGGTTAATTCTTCGTTAACGCGCCTGCTATAAGCCCCAGCCACAGCCTGTTAGGGCGTATTTTGCTTTTCCCAATATCACCGATGCGCCACCGAAATGTCACGCCTCAGTCCCGAAACGAATCCATGCCGCCGTTCTTTTTTTAAGAAAAATCGTCACATGCCCTTGACGGACACATTGTGCTTATGGTCGCCGTCCGAAGCGGAGCGGTCAACCGTGCGGGCCGGGTCGATCTCGACGCGATCCACCGCCCGCCCGACACGCTCGTTTCCGATTCGCAAGCCCGCAGTACCATGACTCCCCCGTCGCCCCATCGCCTGTCGTTGCTACACGGCCTTCCCGAAGAATCTCCATTGTTCCCGCCACCCATTCGCGGACAAGGCTGAACCATTGCTGCACGTCGATAGCCCGTTCCATGCTGTTGGGCACATCCGACTGGCCTTACTCTTCCTCCATTCCAGCCCACACAGGGCCTTATTGGTGGGAATCTGCACCCGCCGTCGTGCCAGTCAATCTTGCAGCGGGACCCTACCCCCTTCGATTGACAGTCACGCCTATGGCCGGTGCGGGCGATGTCCCACAAGGCCCCGAGGTGGGGCCGGTAACAGAAAAAAGGAGCAAGACCATGAACGATAGCGTAACCACCCCAGCAGGCAACGGCACCAACAAGCCCAGCCACGTCGCCTATCAAGTCCGCGAGGGCAAAGGCGACAACAAGAGCTTCTGGACCCGGATCGGCGTCGCGTGGACCAGCAGGGACGGAAAGGGCTTCGTCATCCAGCTCAACGCGGTTCCGCTCGATGGCAAGATCATCCTCCGCCTGCCGGAACCCAAGGATAACGCTTAATCACAGATCAACCACGGCGGGCCATAGCGCCCGCCGCCACCTGAAAGGATTCAGACCATGCAACACCGTACCGACTTCCATTCCATTACATCCCGCCTTTACCACCTGGCCGATGAACTGACCTCCGGCTGCGATCCGGACTTCGATGATCCCGAATGCGACCTCTCCCGCGAGTTCGCTGAACTCCGCCTCACCCTGAATCACCAGTAACCGGAAAGGAAGCAGCCATGAACCTCAAGATCATCAACTTCGCCACCCATCGTAACGGCATCACCGGCGCTCCCTTCGCCGTGGTGCTTTTCGAGGACCAGGGCGAGGAAGGCAGCCGCAAGGTTGCCATCCTCTTCGACGCACCGTTCCACTGTGCTGTCCTGGACGTGGACAAACTGGCCAAGGGCGATATTGCCTTCGGCTCGAATTCATTTCGGGGCGACTGCTTCGAGGAATCTCTCCGCAAGGCCATTCGCATCTCTTCCGCAACCACGAACACGGAAGGAGCCTGACTATGGGCAACAGAGCTTGCATCGTCTTCTTCGACCGGACCCGCGTGTCCCCAACCGTCTATCTGCACTGGCATGGCGACGCCGTGCCGGAGTGGCTGGACCAGCTCAAGGACCGGATGAAAGGACGGTTCTCGGACGCTTCCTACGCCGCCGCCCGGTTCGTCGGTATCTGCCATGCCAACATCGAAGGCAACCTGAGTCTCGGAATATCGTCCAATGACCTCTCCCAGACGGACGTTCGGAACAAGGATCGGATGGAATCAGAAAGCCCCGGAAATGCGGGCATGGTGGTGGTCGATACCACCGACTTCAGCTGGAAAGCCTATGGCGGCTATCTCGCCGGAAGCGACAGGAGGCAGCCATGACGCTCAGCAACCGGCAACGGGCAGATCGCTGTGAGCAGGCCATCACCGCCTACTCCGGCGACGACGCCGGCACCAACCTCGTCGATTTTCTCGCCGACGCGATGCATTTGTGCCACGTCCAGGGACTCAGCTTCCGTGACGCCCTCGACACGGCCGTGATGCATTTTGAGGCCGAGATGACCGGCGACGACATCCCGGACGACCTCAACCAAGAAGCAACCAACGAAAGGACTCAGACTATGCCACCCAATGACGACATTGATATTGACGCACTACTCGCTGATCGCAAGCAAATCGCTCTCATCTGGTCGATTGAAGACGTACAGGAAGTCCGCCCCGACCTCACGGATGAGCAAGCCTGGGAAGTTCTGCAACAGGTTAAGAACGACCATGACGCGACCCTCGGCGTCACCTGGGACACCCTGGAATGGGTCGCAAAAGACCTGTTCGGCAATGCCCCACAACAGGCAACGCATAGGAGGCAATCATGAGAGCCATCTATCTGCCCGCCATCAACCGCCGTGTTTCCCTCTCTGCATACCTGTCAGCGGTACGCAGAGCCAAGGCGAATCCCAGCACCGTCTTTACGCATGGCCTGACCTGCTGGTGGCCATGCACAGGCGAAGAGATCATGCGACAGTTTTACGAGGGCCTGCAAGACCGTATCAACCAAGCCGTGCCGTATTCCCGGCGCGGCAGAAAGGAGTAATCACCATGCCATCACTCGCCATCAATCCCTACTACGCGGCACGCACGAAGCGGTTCGCACCGCCCAGGCAGGAATCACCCGCCCAGGCAGTTTACGCCAAGCTCCCGCGAGCGCCCATCAACGCCAGCCCGGTGCCGGGCCTGACCAGCCTCTATCACAACGCCGAGGCCGGCAACTACGGTAATCGTGGATACCCCGGCAATTGCGGCGGCAACCTCATCAAAGACCTACTGCGTTATTTCCGCGTGCATTCGTGCTTCGATCCAATGACTGGCAGTGGCACTTGCCGCGACGTGTGCAAAGAGATGGTTATCTACTGCTGGTCGAGCGACCTGCATCAGGGCGCGGACGCCTGCGATGCTTCGCAGTTCCCGCGAGGATGCTTCGATTTCTGCTGGATACATCCTCCCTACTGGCGGCAGAAATTGTACACCGAGGACGCACGCTGCCTGTCGCGGACGCCAACCCTGGAGGCGTTCCTTGAACGCTATCGGCTGCTGATCGGCAACTGTGCCGGTGCGCTGGTGCCGGGCGGGAAGCTCGCCATCCTGATGGGAGACTATTCCGACAAAGAGGCCGGGTACGTCCCGCTGGTGTACCACACCAAGCGGATCGCCTTCGAGGCGGGGTTGCGGCAAAACTGTACGGACATCATCCGATTCAGTCACGGCGCCAGCAGCTCGAAGAAGGTCTACCGATCCTCCTTCATCCCCGGCCTGCACGATGTTTGTGCCGTCTTTGAACGCCCATAACCAACCACCTGAAAGGAGATCACTGCCATGACGAAAACAGCAACGAAAACCTACCTGGTCGGAGTCATCGAACGCGCCATCAGCTACTTCAAGGTCGAAGCCCTGGATGCTCGAACCGCCGCCGAGAACTGGCAGGAAGGCGAGTTCCGGGATCGCGACGACGAAGCCCTTGAAGCCGAAGGGCCATGCAACGTCCGTGAGCAACAGCCCGACGGCACATTCCTAAAGCTCCCGAGGTCGCAATGGGAAGCCGTCCCAACCGACGACGACGACTCCGCCAGAAAACCCTACTCAGTCTTGCTGCTCTATCCCGACTACGCCAACGACAGCGGCACGGAGACCTACTACGCCTTCGTTGAAGCCACGGACCCGATCGAAGCCGTCGCCCAGGCGCAACGGGAGGCGCTCACGGTGCAAGACGGCATGGGCGGTGATCCGGAGGACTTCGCCCCGCTCCTGGTGACGCCGGGCCACCATTACAGCGAACCGTTATTTAACAAATGAACCAACCACCAACCGAGAAGGAATCCCGCCTATGAAACCACTGGACCAACACTTTGCCGACATCGCCCGCGAGCATCTCAATATCGAGACGCTAAAACCACGCAGGAGCGATGCACTCGACTTCCACGACGTTGCTGTCTGGCAAGTTGTAGCGGCACTGAAAGCCGCCTTCGACGCTGGCGTACTGTCCACCGACAAGAACGCCGAACCCCAAGGTGTGCGGCCAGCACAACCCGTCCCCGCCACGAAGCCAAGCCCACTCCTGGTCCCCAAAGGTACGTCGCTCGTGCCCGGCAAGATGTACCTGCGGCTGTATCACGGCCGAACCCATCCCGGTCAGGAAATGGACGAGTGGGGCTTCGTAGGCCCGACGTTCGGCCCTCTCTCCTGCTACGTCCACACCTATTGCTGCACCTTCCGCATCCACGGAGACGGCGACACCAGCGAGGTCTGGCTGGAAAAGCACGACGACATGATCCGGTGGAGCGGTTGCTTCTACGGCGATATGGAGGTATTCATCGCCGGGACTGACGATAAGGCATAGCCACCATGACCGATGACGACATCCTTGACGACCTCTTTCTGGGCTGCGCCTTTGCCGCGTTCATCGACCAGTCGATTGAAAAGCGCGGCCCGCCCGACATGGAGGCTACCCGCCGCCGGGCGTACCGGATGTACGAGGAAGCTCTTGCCGAGAGATCCGCAGATCGGCCACTCGCCAAGCCAACATCCTGAGCGCCTCCTGACAACACCCGCGATGCCATACTCTGTTTGGCCAGGCTACTGGCTCTCCATCCGCTTGCACTTCCGATGCGATCTCCTGTTGTCACATGCTCCCTTCCATTTCCGTCCCTGCCGGGCCTTTAACCCGGTGATGCTGAAGCCGCAGCCTGCCCGTGCAAGCTGCCAAGGCCGCTTTCCGCAAGCGGAAGCCTTCGGCCTTTCGCTTGGCACGGACGCTGCGCTGCCGTCTCTCGCGGCTTCGGTCGCACACCGTAAAGGCCCTGGTTGGCAGGGCTTCAGAACTGAAAGGAAGCGCGACATGACACAACAGACTGACATCAATGCACCGTGGAGCGATGCGATACCATTTGACAATTTCGAGGTACGGGGCGTCATCCGTCGCCGTTGGTCCATTCCCGTGGACGACGCCGACGCGGAGTATTGGACCATCATCGGCTACATATCGGGAAAGCAAATCGGTGGCATTGGCCGCTTCGCAAGCCGGGCCGAAGCCGAGGAACTCTGCGGCCGACTTTTTCGGCACGGGAGGCCGGCATGACCGCCCCCACGCATTCTCCGGGCCCCTGGAGCTACGAGTACAGCCCATACCGCAGCCGTCGGGGCGACGACGGTATCGAATCCGAATTGGCCGCCTTTGAAATCTTCGATGCCGAGTCCAACAAAATCTTCGACACCAACGAGGACACCGACGCCGAGTTGCAAGAAGCCAATGCCCGTCTGGGGTCAACGGCACCGAGGATGCTGGCCGCACTGATCGTGTGTGCCGATCTGCTCGCTGACTATGACGAGGCCGAAGGCGAAGAAGGCGACGCTTACCGTGAGGCAGTTGCTGCCATCATGGAAGCGACCGGGAGGGCAGCATGACCGAGAACCTGCCGCCCGATCCAGACAACATGAACGATAGCCGTGCCGGGTGGGCAGAAGCCGCTCTGTCCACTTTCATGCGGGAGACTGGAACCGACCAGGAAGACGCCCTGGGGGACCTTCTGGCCGACCTGATGCATTGGTGTGACCGTAACAATTATGACTTCGAGGCGGCACTCGACCGTGCGCAGGTACATTACGAAGCCGAGACGACCGGGGAACGGTCCCCTTGATCTACGGAGCCGCCGGGGGCCTGCCCGCCTGGCAGCGCCTCGGCGTGCCCCCCCTGCCTGATTGACATGGCCATGCCGAGGCATTATACGATATGAGATTCAAACATGAGGCTCCATGCTGGATTCCCGTACCCTATCGGAAGAAGTCGAGGTCGGCGACCGTGTCGGCTACAGGCTGAGCACGGGCGAACCCGCCCCAGGTGTCCAGGGCAAAGTGATCGGCATTATTAAAACTCAGGACGGACAGACCCTGGCCGATGTCGAATGGGACAATCTCGGCTCGCCGAAGCGGCTTAACATCACGAACCTCACCAAGACGGAAACCGCCGCATTCACAGAATGACCGGCATTACTAAGTCGCTCGCATCTGCGAAGATTTGATTCCCCCTTCCTGATACTTTTTTTCCGTATACAGCCCACGTCCAATTGAATCAATCGACGGGCACCTCGCGAGTACGCGACCGGGTGACTCCGGGCTCCGCTACGCTCGGTCGGGGTACCGATGGCTATCGCCCCCTGCGGCCCCCTGGTGCAAATGCTGGGGGCAATCTCCCGCACTGTCAGGGTATCCCCACCTGGGTTCATCGCGATACTCACTATCTTCTGCTTTGAAACCCTACCTACCAGTCATCCGTGTTATGCCGTTACACGGTATCCATCAACCATCAGTTTCCGAGTGCCGGTAACACCGACGCTCGGCTGCATTATCCCCAGCCCTGCAACGCGACCGCCGAGATTGGCGTCGGCGGGTAGCCTGACCGGAGGCCACAGCTTTCGGCAAGGCTCGCACCTCCACGCCACCAGGTGCTACACACAGCTCCTTCCAGGCCAAATGGCCACAGGATAGCTGCAAATTGCAGCACATGGCCATCACACATTTCTGCGAGATTGACATACAAACATTGTGTACAGGCATCTCCCCTATGCACTGCATAGGCCAAATGGAACCGTTCCAGCCGGTTCCATCAGCCAGCAAGGCCAATTTCCGGGCCTTCCTTGTATGCTGGGCCGGCTTCTCGAATTATCGGCGCACCCAGACCGCAGTCTCCATGACCACGCTCTGGGACGCCACTGACCTGGCTTATATCAGAATGCCGCCCCTTCGTGTCTTTCTAGGGCACCGAACGCTACTGCCCAAGCTGGCGTACCAGTTCCCGTACCACAGTAAACATGCCCGCGACGAAGAACCAAACAATGACGCACATCAGGACAACGCAAAACACTGGGACGGCAATGCAGTCCCATATTCCCATCCGCTGTCGAGCACGGCGCTCTGTTCCCCTCTGTGCAATAACCAGCTGAACTATAGTCATGTCACTCATTTACCCTGCCCCACAAATTCCTAACCGCTCAAGTACACCACCCTGCCGCATAGTAGGCGACCACTTTCATAGCTAATCGCGGCATTGCTTAATGATGAAAGTTATGGCATGAATTGCACAGCGCGTGTTAACACGCAAGGACCTTTTAGGGAAAGATCTTGATTGACTGATTTGAGTATCATCGTATGCACACTGAACCGCGCCCAGTCACTAGCGATTACGCTGGCCTCGATTGCCGAGGCCATCCGCAACGTGCCCGATCTGGCGGTGGAAGTCGTCCTAGTCGATAATGGGTCAACCGATGATACCCACAGAATAGTAGAAGAGTGGGCACGGCTTATGCCATTCCCCGTTAAGCAGATATATGAAGGACGCAAAGGACTGGCGCTTGCACGTAACGCTGGCATAGCCGCTTCTGAGGGGGCAATACTAACCTTTACCGATGATGATTGCACCCTAAATAACGATTACCTAATCAGGATGCGCGAGCACTACGCCAAGGATGTCACACCCGTTGTGCGCGGCGGGAGAGTTGAATTAGGCGATCCAACCGATCAACCCTTCACTATTCTGCTTGGTGACCAGACCGCCCGCATGACTGATGTTAGCTTTCCGGGCGGGTTCATCATCGGTGCCAACATGACCATGAATCGTGAGGTTTGCGAACGACTGGGACCCTTCGACACCAGATTCGGGGCCGGTGCCGTTTTCATGGCGGGGGAGGAGACTGACTATGTTTACCGCGCCCACCGCGCAGGGATTCCGGTGGAATACGTCCCGGACATGATAGTGAAACATTTTCATGGACGTAAGGATAAAGCGTCCATAGCCCATCTGAGCTATGGCTATGATATAGCAAACGGTGCGCTCTACGCGAAGTACATTCGGGATGGGCGTCTGTTAAGGCACTTTTATTGGAACTGCAAGAACTGCCTCCGCCGCGTCATATCCGGGCGCAGCATATATGACGAAGCACGTAACGGCACCCATACCAACTTGATTACTGCGACACTTAAGGGAATGATGCTATATTGGTATCAATTGGTCCGTCTTAAAAAGACTCATGACGATGCAAGATAGCTTCTACCCGATTACCAGGCCACAGTCACTATCCATGACGGGCTGGGGCCTTTGGTGCCAGCCTGGGCGCTTTGCCCTACCGCCGCTCTATGCCCTGCACATATCCCGACACGGCCGACCCCGGGTGAAGCACGATTCGGCTTGCCGATAGCGACCTGGGGTGACCAGCTTTGCGTGACTGACCCGCCACCGGATCAAGCCGCGCCGCTCGGCAATGACAATACCGCCAACAGCTCACGGCGCTGAGCAATCAACGCCACGGCACCCGCGATAGTTGCCAGCGTGGCCGCCAAGCATACGTTGGTTACATCGTGGCCCGGGGCGGTGGCACTTACGATCCGATAGAGGACTGTTGCGGCGGCGGTGAGTGCGATCGGCCACAATAGTGTGCGCGCGTAGATTGTGAGGGAGCAATTCACCAGCGGCAGGCAGACCCGCAGTGACCAGACGGAAAAACACAGGGCGCAGGTCGAATACGCGGCGGCGACAGCCTCGATGCCGTACCAAACCGACAGCATGAACCCAACAAGCCATACTGCCGCGAACTGGGCCGCCAGGCGCATTTGGACGTCGGTTCGGCCGAGTGCCATCAAGAACGTGCCAAGGATCGCCGTCACAGGTTGCAATGCCGCCGCCGGCGCCACGAGGACGAAAATGGGGGCCGCCTGGCCCCATTTCTTCGACAACAGCAGATGAAACACTGGCTCGCTTGCCACTGCAACCAGGCCGACGGCAGGGAAACACCCCATCGCCAATACTCGTGTGAGCAACAGGAACAGGGCCGTTAGCTTCGTTTCGTCGTCCCGAAGCGCGGCGACATGAGGATAGAGCACGTATTGAAGCGGGCCTGTAACGAGCATGAATGGCAGCCGTGCAAACTGGAAGGCCATCGAGTAGATGCCTACGGGGCCAGGGCCATGTATCTTGCCTATCCCCAGGTTTTCGAGGGATCGGGTTGCGGCCGAAATGAGTGCAGCCCCGAGAAGATTACGGCCAAAGAGGACGTGCTCCCAGGCATCACGCAGATCGAATACCAGACGCGCACGATATGGTGAGCGCGTCAGCGTAAGCGTAAACCTCACCCCATAGAACACTATTTGTTGCCAAATGAGGGCCCATACACCGAAACCCGCGACCGCGCAGGCCACCGCCGCCCCGATACTTGTGCCCATCGCCACGACTTCATTCGATGCGATGGTCTTGAACCTTCCCTCCCGCTGAAGAGCGGCCCCAGGCACAACGGTCAAGGTCTGCAACGGGATGATCGCTGCAAGTGCCAGTATGATTGACGTAAGGCGCGGTTCCTTCAGCAGGAGCCCGACTACTGGGGAGAGCGCGGCGACCCCCGTTGCAAGTACAGTTCCGAGCCCTACCGAGAGCCAGAAGCACGTATGCCACGCTGGCTCATCCGCTTTGTCAGTGCGGACGAGTGAGGCGCCAAGCCCCGCGTCAGCAATCATCATCACAAAGAGAATGACAGGCATTGCCATTGCAGCGAGACCATAATCCTGCGGCGAGAGCAAGCGTGCCAGGATCGGCACCGAGAGCATTTGCACAAGCAGTCGGAGCACGTTGACCGAAGACATGGTGAGCACGCCTGACGCAAGCGAGCGTATGGATGATCTCGGCACACTCACGGCCGATAAGACCCGAGCGAGTACGTCACCATAATGCGCAAGAGGGAACCCGTAAACCACACCAGGAACCAGCGATCGGCCTTCGCGAGGTGGCACGTCTCCTCGGGGAGCTTCCCCTTGGTCTTGAGCGTGCGGCGGATCGTGTGAAACACGAAGTCAGTACGCAGCTTCCGCAGCCGCTTGGCGTTATAGGCTAGGGTATGCGGCGACAGGTCAGGTAGCTTGGCGATCAGCGTGTGGCAGCGCACCTGGTCTTGCTTGATTGCCATAAAGGACGGGTTATCCCAGGCAAAGTGCCCGAAGAAGATATTGACCCCGTGTCCGCACTCAACACGGGTTCGCGCATTGAAGCAGGTATTCTTGGCTTTCGAGGCTAACGCGACCATGAACAGCACATCCTCACCGCACGCCGCCAGGTCTGTATTGAACCGAAGATCAGGCGCGATGGAGCGTTGATATACGACGGTCGATGCTTGCACCGGGAATTCCTCGATGATTAGGCTCGGCATTTCGCTCCGTGGCACGGCAATGAACCCGCCGTCGTTCCTACTCTGCGTAAGAACCATCATCGTTCTGGGGGCGCAGTCTTTCATATAGGAATCGTGATGAGGCTCCCGCCTGTTGTCTGTAAAGATGAAGTCAAATCCGCGCTCGCACGCTTCCATCGCATTTGCAATATGGTGTTGCGGCCAACTGTCGTCGGAATCGAGGAAGGCGATAAGCGTGGCGAAGGGGTCCACTTCGTCGAGTCCGCGATTGCGTGCCACCGCGACGCCGGCGTTTTCTTGGCACACCAGCTTTAGGCACAGCGGATCGCTGAAATGCAAGGCGGCCAGTTCATCGCGTGCCGGGCACGGTGAGCCGTCATCCACGACGATTACCTCAAGGGACCAGCCGTCGGGGATGTCCTGCGACGTGATTGATGTAAGCGCCCGGGCAAGGATGCCGGGCTCACATTGAAAAAACGGTATTATCACCGATACCTTATGCACGAATATCCGATCTGCACGGTGGATGTGCTTGTTGCCAATAGAGTGCATTTGGCACATTTTACGGTAACGTGCAAGGGTTTTGGTTCTTACGTACTGCTTTGCTGTTGGCTAACGTGCGTAAGCCGAATAAGGCGGACGGTCAGTCCATCGCCGGTAATAAGCCTGTAATTCCGCGCCTCACATGGCACCTATAGCCTTGTGAATGGCAGAAACCGGCTGTTTCTGTCCGTCCAATCCTCTGTAAACCGCAGTCAGCCTATTGCGCAGGCTATTACAATTGTGCTATACTCCTTCTTAATAGGGGTTAATCTTTGGCCCCATAAAGACAGGAGGATCGTATGTCACGTAAACGCACACCAGATCAACAATTAACAGAAACCACTACCACAGAAGTCGCCGAAACACCAGCGGCCGAACCGCCGGCAGCCGAAGCCAATGCAGACGGCCAGGGCTTCGCCGACAAGGTTGGACAAAGGAAATGGGTAGCCGCCCCCGATCCCTTTGGCATAGCGACAGACAAGCTTGCCGGCGTCCGCCTTTTCGAGAGCAAGCAGGACCGCCAGATGGCGATCATGTTTGGTGAAGGCCGACCCGAGGATAAGCCGAGCCAGGCAGTCATCGACAGGATGAAGGAGGCAGGGTACAGGTGGAACCCGGCAGACAGGATATGGGCATACCCCGTCAGGTCTGAATCCGCCATGAGCACCCGGATCGATGCCGAAAGCCTCTATCAGGAAGTGTGCAAGATGATCCGGCAGGAGAAGGGGATCGAAGCCGGACCAGAAACGTCCCGCTAATCAGCAGCCCGTCATGATCGTCCCATGAGCTTCTCCCCAACCTTTCCTTGCGGTAACTGACTATGGCACGGAAGCCACGCCCCCCACAACAGCCCTCACTGCCATTCCCACCCGACGCAGACGAGTCGCTTGTTACTCACGACAATTCATCTTATAATGCCAAAGGAGGCCAACATGCAGTACAAGACAATCGTTCTTCAACTCCTGGAACAGAACCCGGAGATACGCGACCAGCTCAAGAGACAGCGGCAGATTCTGCCGACGTTGGAGCGCTTCGCCCAAGAACTGAAAACCCGCCACGAAGCCTGGAAGGATCAACTCTCCCAGGCGATGCCGGGCAGCGACGAGAACCAGATAGCGAGCGAGGCCCTGGAACTGGCCCTCAAGGAACTGGAGGATCGTTTGCCGTCCGGCTCTCCTCGGGGCGACCAGGAACCGCTGTCCCTGGAAGGGGCAATGGCGTCCATCCGCCGTCATACGCAGCGCGGATAACGGCGACGCGGGGCAATCGGCAGCCGACGCTGTTTGACTCCCAACCACACCGTCCGATCAACGGCGAGCCAGAGCCGCCGCCACCGCCAGAACTACCGGAAGCAAAAGAAACATCGCAGCCGGCGGTCACAACATCACCGCTACCCACCAAAGCCCTCAATTCTTCCGACCCGCCAACTTCCTCTTCTGAACACGCCTCGCCAGCTTCACCCGTTTCCATCGCCAGCGGCGAAAAAGCCAAAGCCCGCGACATCCTCGCCGCCATCCGCACCGTCCAGCACATCGAGCAGGAGCAGCGGCCAGCCACGCCGGAAGAGAAGCAAACGCTTACCCGCTTCGCCGGCTTCGGGCCGGTCGCCCTCTCGATATTCCCCGACCCGGTCACTGGCCGCTACAAGGATGCCAGCTGGCAGGCCCTCGGCGAGGAGCTGAAGTCGCTGCTTACGCTCACGGAATACGACAGCGCCAAGCGTACCACCTTCAACGCCTTCTACACGTCGCCGACCGTCATCACTTCCATCCACGAGGCTATTTCCCGCCTCGGCGTCCCCAGCAATGCCACGATCCTGGAACCTGGCTGCGGCACGGGCAATTTCATGAGCCACGGCCAGAAGGGGACACGCTTCATCGGCGTCGAGATGGATTCCATCTCCGGCCGGATCGCCAAAGCGCTCCATCCCGATGCCGATATCCGCATTGAAAACTTCCGCGACACTCGCCTGCCCGAAATCGACGCCGTGATCGGCAACGTTCCCTTCGCCGACGTAAAGCTCGACTATCACGGCCAGAAACTTTCGCTCCACGACTTTTTCATCGCCAAGTCGGTGGACGCCCTGAAGCCCGGCGGCGTGCTTGCCCTGGTCACTTCGCACTACACGCTCGACAAGCAGAATGCCGGCGTCCGCGAATACCTGGCCGCCAAAGCCGACTTCGTAGGCGCGATCCGTCTGCCCGCAGACGCCTTCAAACGTGAGGGCACCGCCGTGGTTACCGACATCCTTTTCTTACGCAAGCGAGCCTCCGGCGAGATCGCCCGCCATGCCGATCCGCAATGGCTGAGCGTCGCGCCGCTTTCCATTGAGGGCGCGGAGGTCGGCATCAACAGTTATTTCCACCACCATCCCGAGATGGTCCTTGGCACCTGGACCCGCAAAGACACGCTTTACGGCGAGGGCTACAGCGTCGTGGGGAACGGCGATCTGGCCGGGCAACTCACCGAAGCTATCCACCGCTTGCCGGAATTCGCTCCATCGCAGGCATCTTCGCCCGAGGAACCACCCGCCGCTTCTTTCACACCACCCCCCGCGGAGCGGCACATCACGGAGGGCAGCTTCTTCGTCTCTGAAAACAAAACCATTTGCCAGTCGCAGGACGGACAAGCCGTTCCAGTGGTTTACGGCGGCACTTCCTTAAAGGCCGACGGCACGCTGACCGGCAAGCGCCTGGCCGCCCTGGTGGGACTGCGTGACCGCGCCCGCCGCGTCCTGCAATCGCAGAATGAAGGCTGGCCCGATTCGCACCGCGACGAGGCGCGCCGCGAACTGAACTGGGCTTATGACCGCTTCGTTGCTGCCTACGGCCCCGTCAACAAGACCACCTTCGGCGAGACGGCCGATGGCGGCGTCATCCGCCGGATGCCAAACCTCGTCAAGTTCAAGGAGGACCCGGACGCCATGCTCGTCATGTCCCTGGAGGACTATGACGAGGTGAGCGGCAAGGCCGCCAAAGCCGCCATCATGAAGAAGGACGTGGTCGGCAAAAACCCGCCCATCACGCACGTAGCCAGTGCCGAGGAAGGGTTGCTGGTCTCCCTCAATCAACGCGGTGCGGTCGATCTGCCGTTTATCGGTACGCTCTACGGCAAGCCCCGCAAAGAGGTCATTGCCGAACTCGGCGACCTCATCTTCCCCGACCCCGAGGCCAAAAAGTGGCAGACGGCCGACGCCTACCTGTCAGGCAACGTCCGTGCCAAGCTCGCAGCCGCGGAAGCCGCCGGCCCGGCCTTTGCCCGCAATGTGGAGGCGCTGCGCAAAGTCCAGCCCGAGGACGTGCTGCCCGGCGACATTGACGCAGGGTTAGGCGCGCCGTGGATACCGGAGCGCGACATCCAGGCATTCGCGGCCGAGCTTTTCCGCATCAATCCCTCCAGCGTCCCGGTTGCCCACCTGAAGAAAGATGCCGTCTGGAGCATCGAGGCCGACTACGCTGCGAAAGCGTCCGTAGGGGCCACCTCCGAGTATGGCACGGCACGCGCCAACGGCACCTGGCTGCTGGACCTGGCACTGAACATGAAGTCGCCGACCATCTACGACCCCGATCCCGACGACCCCGACAAGCGCGTGGTCAACCAGGGGGCGACGATGGCCGCCCGCGAGAAGCAAAAGCTCATCAAGGAACGCTTCCGCTCCTGGGTGTTCACCGATCCCGAACGCACCGAGCGGCTCGTTCGGATTTACAACGACACGTACAACAACCTCCGCCCCCGCCTGTTCGACGGATCGCATCTCGACTATCCGGGCATGACCCAGACCATCCACCTGCGGCCGCACCAGGACGACGCCGTGTGGCGCGGCATGAGTTCGGGCAACACGCTGCTGGCCCACGCCGTCGGCGCGGGCAAGACCTTCACAATGGCCGCGACCGGCATGAAGATGAAACAGGCCGGCCTCATCCACAAGCCGATGTACGTCGTCCCCAACCACCTGCTGGAGCAGTTCTCCCGCGAATTCATGCAGCTCTATCCCAATGCCAGGCTGCTCGTCGCCGCCAAGGAGGATTTGAGCCGCGACCGCCGCAAGGTCTTGACCGCCAAGATCGCCAGTGGCGAGTGGGACGGCATTATCGTGACCCACAGCAGCTTCGAGCGGATCGGCATGTCGCGCGATTACCAGGAGAAGTTCCTGCGGGAGCAGATCGCCGAGTACGACCAGCTGCTGCGCGAACACGCCGGGGCCAAAGGCGCGGGCCGCAATCTCATCAAGACCATCGAGAAGCAGAAGGCCGCGAGAAGCGAACGCCTGAAAGACCTGCTCGCCGAGGACAAGAAGGATGACGGGCTGGTGTTTGACGAACTCGGCGTCGATCACGTCTTCATCGACGAGGCCCATTACTTCAAAAACCTGGAGACGCCGACCAAGATGGATCGCGTCTCCGGCATCCAGAGCGGCGGCAGTGAACGGGCTTTCGACGTGTACATGAAGGCGCGTTACCTGGGCGAGCAACATGCCGGCCACGGCGTGACGTTCGCCACCGGCACCCCGATCAGCAACACCATGATGGAAATGTATACCATGCAGCGCTTCCTCGACCCCGAGGGCCTGAAAAGCCGCGGGCTGGAGCATTTCGACGCCTGGGCGGCCACGTTCGGCGAAGTCATCGACACCATGGAAATCTCCCCCGACGGCGCGGGCCTGCGGCCGCGAAGCCGGTTCGCCCGCTTCACCAACCTGCCGGAACTCCAGCAGATGTTCCGGGCCTTCTCCGACGTGCAGACGGCCGAGATGCTAAACCTGCCGCGTCCGACCTTAGAAGGCGGCAAGCCCATCATTGTGGCCTGCCCGATGTCCGACGAGCAGCACGCCCTCCAGCAGGAGCTGGTCGAACGCTACGACCGCCTGCGTTCGCAGAAGGTGGACCCGCGCGTCGATAACGCGCTCAACATCACCACCGACGGACGCAAGCTCGCCACCGACGCACGGATGCTGTTGGCGACAGCACCCGATTTCCCGGAATCGAAGGTCAACCGGTTAGTAGAAAACGTCGCCGCCGTCTGGGACCGTACAGCCGCAACACGCGGCACGCAGATGATCTTCGCCGACATGGGTGTGAATCCTACCCCATGGGGGTATTCTCC
>Ga0182024_10003934_pt1 | contig 34750 bp, 34 predicted proteins | sample P32metaG_FD_120480 | JGI IMG/M metagenome (GOLD analysis project Ga0182024, IMG submission 120480) | Permafrost microbial communities from Stordalen Mire, Sweden - P3-2 metaG (Illumina Assembly) | ecosystem: Environmental > Terrestrial > Soil > Wetlands > Permafrost | place: Sweden: Stordalen...
TACGGGCAGGATCGCGCCAGTGTGATGACGGCCATAGCTTGCCGTGTCTCGCTTCCACTATTCTCGCGGAGTTTCTGGCTCTTGCGACGGCGTAGCGCCGTTAGGTACTCGTGTGAACGCTGACTGGTTGACTACGAGCTGCCGATCAGCACTCCGGTCGCGAACACCAGAATCCCGCCCAGCCCCACCTGCAGCGCCGCGGAAAAAGCCGGGGTCTCCATGTAGCGATGCCGAATCCACGTGATCGTGCCTAACTCCACCAACACCACGATCATGGCCGCGATCATGGCTGCATGAAATTCTGAAATCAGGAACGGCAGCGTGTGCCCGATTCCGCCCAGCGCCGTCATCAATCCGCAGATTCCGCCCCGCGCCCACGGATGGCCCCGTCCCGTGAGGCTTCCGTCATCCGATAGCGCCTCCGCAAAACCCATGCTGATTCCGGCGCCGAGCGATGCCGCCAGACCAACCGCAAACGCATCATGAGTATTGTGGGTCGCAAACGCCGCGGCGAATACCGGCGCGAGAGTCGATACCGAGCCATCCATCAGCCCAGCCAATCCCGGCTGGACGATCTGCAGCACGAAAAGCCGCCGGTTGGCCTCGTCTTCTTTGCCCTTCACGTCCGGACCAAGCTTGGTTTTCTCCAACTGCTCGGCCCGATCCTCATGGGTGCGTTCTTCCTGCGCCAGGTCGTCCAGCAATTGCCGGACGCCGGAGTCCGTCGCGCGTGAGGCGGCCTTCTCATAGAACCGGCGGCTCTCGACTTCCATGGCAGCGGCCTGATTGCGGACCGTATCCAGCCCCAGAGGCTGCACCAGCCACACCGGCGTTCGGTGCACGAAGCCGCGCACATCCTGACGTCTGATCAACGGGATGTGTTCGCCGAACTTCTGCCGGAAAAGCTCAATCAGCCGGCGCCGATGGCCGGACTCTTCCTCTCGCATGCCGTCGAAAACGGCCGCCGAGGCGGGAAAGGTCTGGCGCAGGCCTTCTCCGTAAACCCGTTCGTCTTCTTCTTCCAGCGAAATCGCAAGCGCCAGGACTTCACGTTCTGTCAGGCTGTCGAAGCTCCGCATGCTGTCCCCGTATGTTTAGATTCGCGGCCCGTTACTCTAGGCTCGCAATCGCAAAAAAAACCACACCATGCCAACCGTCAGCAATAGCGATGCCGCCACTGGAACAACGCGCCGCATCCATGCAAATCGCGCTAATCGCGTGACTATTAGGGCCAGCAGGCCGATCAGCAGCAGCTCCGCCAGGGCTACTCCCGCCAGAAAGGTCGCGGCGTTGTATCCGCTCTGGGCAAGGAAAATCGAAAAATAGGCGCCGTGAAACAGGCCCAGCACTCCCACCACCAGCCAGCGGAACGACGAATGCGGCAGCAACACGATTTCGAAGGCAAGATAAGCGATTGTCAATGCCGCGGCGGCTTCGATGAATCGCGGCGATAGCGGAAACGCAATGCGAGGTGCGAACAAACAGGCCAGCGTTTCGGCGATTAGGAAGGCGCCCGTCAGCGCCGCCAGTTCGCTCCAGTTTCGCGCGGCCAGCACCAGCGCCACCAGGAACAAGAGCGGGGCCAAGCCCCCCGCGGCCCGCATGAACCCGGACGCAAGTTCCTGGAACGCGATCTCGAATGGAGTGGGCGGACGAAAACGAATCTGGGCGTCCGTGAATGAAAAATCGAAAATCGCCTGGTCGACTTTGTCGCCGAGATAAGCGTGCAACAGATGGACATGATTGGGAACGGTTACCGAAGCGAAGGTGCATTGCGCCTCCAGTTCTTCTACTGGAGCCGGAAATTCGTAATCGGCCGCGCAGATGTAAGTGCCCTGGTCCTGATGGCACGATTCATTCGAGGCTTTTGCCCAAGCTCCGCCACTCTTGAAGCGGATGTGTTCGAGTAGCGTTTTCGCGGGATCGTTCACATGCGCTACTTCGTACATCGGCATGAATAATTCGTAGTGCGCGCGATTCCCAGTCACTTTCAGCTCGCCAGTACTCATGCTCACCATGTGCGCGCCCAGTGGCAAAGACCACAGCAGCCAGGAAAGCCGTTTCATGCTTGAACCTTGGCCGTGACGATCTCCCTGGTGCGCACCCGTTGCAGCCGGACGAAGACCACCCGCAGAGTCGCGATCACCGGCACCGAGAAGAACATGCCCGCCACGCCGGCGAGCTGTTCGCCCGCCAGCACGCCGAACAGGACCAGCAGCGGATTCAGCTCCACGCCCTTGCCCATGAGATAGGGAGTGGCCACGTAATCCTGAAACATGCGGAACAGAATCCAAAAGAAGATAAAGGCGATCAAATGCGTGTAGCCGCTCAATCCCGTGACGGCCAGAACGATGGCTGCGCCGGCAGCGGGGCCAACTACCGGCAGGAATTCTCCGAGCGCTGAAATGCCGGACAGCAAGATCGCGTAGGGCGCGCCCGTCAGGCCGAGAAAAACGCTGTAAGCGATGAATCCAGAAACTGACAGCAACACCAATGCCCGAATATATTGGCCCAGCAGCATGTTTATATCATCCAGAATCTCTTGGACTACCAATTGATTTCTCTGGTCCAGGCTGTTGATGACGTCGCGCCGGATGGTGCGCCCATCCTTCAGGAAAAAAAATGCCAGGATCGGCACCAATATGATGTACAGAACATAGCGCGCGCCCGTTATCAACTGGCCTCCGAAGCTCTTGACATACGGAAGAATATCTTTGCCCCCGTTGTCAATCTCTTCCTGCAGCCACTGAACCATGCGAGCCCGCGCCGGCTCCAGCCAGTAGGGCAACGGAATTTTATCGATCCACTCGCGATTCTTTAACAGATCCGGAAGCCTGACGGCCAGACTGTTGGCCTCGTCGGCGATACGCGAGCCCACCGTTAACGCCAGTGCGACGATGAAACCTACCAACATCAGGTACACGATGGCCAGCGCGAGTGTGCCCGAGACGCGCCGAGGCGTGTAATGATCCACGGCATCCACGAGCGGTATCAAGAGATAGGCGAACAGCACCGCGATCATGAAGATCGCGAGAGTCGTGCGTATGGCGTAGGCGGCTGCGACTACGAGAGCCAGCAGCAGCACGGTCCACGCGGCGCGGGCAGCCCGCGGGTCGATGCCCAGCATGGACCCAGAATAGCAGCGCGCTGGTCGTCAGACTAATATCGTTTAGGGCTTGAACTGAACGGTCACGCGTAAACCAATGGGAAACACGTTCGCGGCCTGGTCGAGTCGTGCGGTCACCTCTAACACGTCCCGATCTTCTTTCTCAGCCGGATTGCCGGTTAGCACGGTCTTGCGTCCCATGATGGAGGCCAGCTTTGTCACCGTTCCCGAAAAGATTTTACCGGAGTAGGAATCCGAGGCTACGGTCACTTTCTGCCCGACATGCACGCTGCCGACGTCGCGTTCATCCACCTCGGCCCGCACCTTGCGTCCGGAGATGTCCGCGATGCTGAAAAGAGGGCGCGGCGCGAACGTAGTAAAGGACTCGCCTTCGCGCAGATGCACGCGTAAAATGGAACCGCTGCTAGGCGCGCGTACCACGCATTTGCTCAGCTTGTCTTCGGCCAGTTTTATCCGGTTTTCCGCCGCGTGGACATCCGCATCCGCGCGCGCAATCTCTTCGCCCAGCGGTCCGGCATTTACCAGTTCTTCATTGCGCTTGGCTTGTTCGAAATTTGCTTTCGCGACGTCGGCATCGCGCCGCGCCTCGTCGTAAGCCTGCTTGGATACCGCGGTGGCCTCGCGCAGTTTCTCCATCCGGTCCAGTTGGACCGCAGCCTGGTCCACGACCGCTTTGGCAGCGGCCGATTTTTGAGCCGCCGCCTGACGTTCCTCATCGCGGCTGCCGCGCAGCAAACGTACGCGCGTCTGTTGCAGGCTCTCTAATTCGGAGCTCGCCACCCGCAAAGCCGATTGCAAATCGTTGCACTCCAGCTCGGCTAGTATCTCGCCTTGTTCGACCTGCTGGCCTTCCTTGACATGGATGGTCTGGATCACTCCGTCGATTGCCGCGCCCACCCCTACCAGGTCCGACAGACCCTCGATACGCCCTGGAGAAGCGAGCACCACCGATTCCGCGCGAACTAGTTCCGCACGCACTGGACGGACAACGTCGGCGCCGATGTGCGCCGATGCTCCGGTCTTGGTGGCGAACGAATAAACAATCAGAATCGCCACACACAGACTAAAAACCGCGACGACAACCCGGCTGATTCGAACTCCCTTTGACTTTACGCGAACTTTCATTAATTTCTCCTATCGTCCACCACGCGGCCGTCTTCCAGCACGACCGTCCGGTGAGCAAAATTGGCCCAGCGATGGTCATGTGAAACAACCACGATGGTTCGTTTTTGTTGCACGGCGAGATCTCGAAGGATTTCACCGATTTGCCGCCCGGCCTTGGCATCCAGCGCCGCGGTCGGCTCGTCGGCCAGCAGAATTTTCGGATTGGGCAGTAGAGCGCGGGCAATCGCAACCCGTTGCTTTTCGCCTCCACTTAGTGCATTCGGTTTCAGATGCAGCTTATCGCCCAACCCCAATTTCCCGAGTGATTGATGAGCGGCGTCCGACCTTTCTTGATCGCGCGTCCCCGCGATCTCGGCCGCGATCATGACATTTTCGAAGGCCGACAAGGAGTGAAAGAGCCGGAAGGCCTGGAAAATAAAACCGATCTGGCCCCGTCGCAGCTCGGTCCGCTCGTGCTCGTCGAGGGATGTAACTTCAGCGCCGTCCACAAAAACCGACCCATTTTCGGGGGTCATCAAGCATCCCAAAAGGGACAATAACGTGGTCTTTCCGCTGCCTGACGGCCCCATGATCAAAGTCAAGTCGCCGGTGTCGAAGGAGAGCGAAACGTCGTCTAGCGCCCGCACCTGAGTCCCACTCGATCCATAGGACATGCTTACGTTCTTAGCTGCCAGGATGGCTTCAGGCACGGAATACCTTCGCGGGTTCCACCGCCATCGCGGCTCGGACGGAAATAATGGAGGCCGAAACGCACATGGCCAGCGTCGGAAGAAAAGTCGCCAGCGGCAGCCAGCTGGGGGCCGACACCCATGGAATGTTGGTTTGAGCGGCGCGTATCATCGGGCTGGTGATCAGGAGGCCCAGAATATAACCTCCGATGCCGCAGACCACGGCCTGGCTAATGATCACTCGCCGGATAAAGCCGTTGGAAGCACCCAACGCCTTTAGCGTCGCGAACTCTTCGATATTTTCCATTGTGGTGGCGTAAATCGACTGTGAAACCACCGCCAGGCCGATGAAAAAGCCCAACAGCGCCGCGGTCAGAATCGCTCCGCCGGCGCCCGTCTGGGTGATCCAATAAAAACGAGCCTTGCGCGAAAACTCCTCGCGCGTCCACACATCCACATTGGGCATGCGGGCCTGCAGCCCACGCCGCACGTTCTGGATGGAAGCCCCAGCTTGCAGCCGCACCAGGATGAACATGGTCTCTTCAGGGCGTAGGTTGATGTAGCGCGACGCGTCCGCGTAGGACGTGAAAACATAAGGGCTGCCCAGAAACGAGCTGAAGCCCGTGGTCTCGCCTACCACGTGCGCCCGCTGCTCGTTTACCTCCACGTCTAAAGGCAGATGCACCGCCACATTCAAGAGCTCGGCATTGCTCTTATCCACTACCAGCGCCTCGGGTTCGATAGCGCTCGAGTCGCCGGCCATGCGCGGGATCGGAAACTGTGGGCCGACATCGGTATCCGCCCCCACCAAGTCCACCAGTTGATGGCTGCCGTCCGTCTTTCGGAACTGTACCAGCCTGGTGCAGATCCGGCTGGTACGATCGACCCCCCGGACACTGTGCGCGATCGCGCCCAAACGCCTCTCCACCGAGACCGGAAATTCGAAGCATTGCACGCCCCGTCCCGTGATCCACAGGTCGGCATCCGTCGAATCGATGATTCTGGAAGAGGCCTGCAGGAATCCCAACAGGATGCTGCCTTGGAAAATCATCAAAAAAACGGCGCATGTAATACCGAGCACCGTCACCAGAAAGCGTGTACGGTCGTGCGCTATGTTGTACCAGGCTAGCCGCATGCCTTTTTGCTAGATCCTCATTGTAAACGCCGTGCCAGCAAGAGTTTCATCGGGTTTGGAAGCAAGCAAGCAGTGCGTTCCCGATATTTTTGATACTCCGCGGCCAGCGAGCTGCGCGAGAATTTCTCTTCTTCGCCGCGGGCGGCCTTCCAATAGATAATCACCATCACAGCCACGGTTGGAAGCAGCCACCAGCGCGCCGTCGCAATTGTCCCCGCCAGCCACGCGAGAAGATACGAACAATAAAAGGGATGGCGCATAAATCGATACGGGCCGCTCTCCACCAGATGGACGGGAACATCCGGAGAAAAGGCAGCCGAGAGCCGCGCCGAGGAGTTGGTCCGGATTGCCCACCAGAACAATCCCAACGAGCATAAGTAAAGGAACGCCGCCAAGGATCCGCGTTGTCCGGTTATGCTGTTCGTTAAGAAAATCGCCATAAAGTGGAGCGCCCCGAAAAGTAAACCTAGAGCGCCGATGATTCTCATTCCAGTAGTGTTTCCGGCCGGCTGGACGAAGAACTTACGCATACCCCAGACAAAACTGGCCAAGCAAGCCAGCAGCAAGAGCGCCGAAGCCCATTGCCATCCCGACAATGTCATTCTTAAAAGTCCTCGTTTGATCGGCAGCGCCGAACGCGATCAGTCATCAAGCCACTCCGGTTGACCGCTCCCAAACCGGATCAGCGGAAGCTACTTCTACACTTGAGGTCTGGCCAGTATGCTGGAAACGCTTCCCCATTTCAACCCGAATTTGTTCCAGGGAAAGGTCCGCGGCGTGGGCGCTAATCACCGGCGCTGTTTCGAGATACTGCCGGCAATCATCCACCCAGGGGCGATAGCGTGGATTAGGGCGGGATGAATCAAAACGGAGGATCTCCATTTCGCACTTATACTGGGGTTCGAAGTAGGACGGCAGTTCGGTTCCCCGCGCCATTACCGATTCCCCTCCGATTCGCCGGAGAATGGAAGACGACCCTTTCCGTGTAGAGGCCGTGCTGATGCCCAGCGCACCACCGAACATTTGAGCTAAGCCATAGGCTGTCAGCACCATACGAACTGCTTCCGTGGTGCATCGCAGCTTTTCTGAAATAACCCAGCCGCCCATTTCCACGTACGACCATCGACGCTTCCGGGCCAAAGCAAGGTCTGCTTCGATAGCATTCCGGAACTTCCTGCCCCAGATTTCTGAGGTAGCCAAAGCGGAATGCGCCACGGTGAGGTCAGAGAATGAAACACCATTGGAATGCGGAAGATATCGAGTGCAAGCTCCGACGTGACCATGCTCGTCGAGCGTCAATAGATGCCAACTCTTGTCATCAGCAGGCTGAATATGGCGTCCATCGCTGGACAATTGCCACGTCTCGACAGCGCCTTCTTCAAGAGCAATCCTCCCACGGAGCTTTTGAGCCTCGATCAGTAGCCGGTGATGCAAGGCCGCATCCACAGTGGGATCAGGGAAACAAGTCGTATGAGTGCAACGAGGCGCTAGGAGCACGAATCTCCGGCGCAAACGTTGGCCTCTACCTGTAATCAATTTCACGCTGACGTACCTCCATACGGGAATCGTATGAGCCTTCCGGGGGGAACGTACTGAGTGATCGTGAAGTGAATTGAGCGAGCAAAGCCCAACTTCCAGTTTGAGAATACAGTACTACGAGAACCGCGGATTTCCCAGCTCTAAGCCCAAGTGCAAATCACCGGGCCCAATCAGCGTATGCTGAACCCGGGGCAAGTACTAATCTGAAATGTCAAAGGTCGATAGTACCATCGGTCACTCAGTACTTGCAAGAACAATCTTTCATCTTTCGAAATCCGCCCACCCATTCAAAGGCTCAATATCATAGTCGGTAGATCGCTCGCAGTACTTTAGGCGCTGGCGTACCACCAAGTGCATTAACGCAATTAAATCTTCAGACGTAGTTATAAAAGGTGACAAACCGGAAACGCGCTCCTTAACGCACTTCCTTTATGATTGTGTGCCTGGCTGCCGTAGGAACTCTCCATTAATCGATTCCATGCGTTTCTGCAGCCCTCCCCGCGTCGCTCCGATCAGTCTCTTAATGGATTCAGGAACATAGGCTTTTGCCTCCAGGGAGGCTGGAATTCTTTCCAGTTCCAGAATCAGAGGGGTAGCAGTAAACTCATCTTGTCGGCTTCGTTGAAGCTGAGCTTTAGTGGGCTCAACGCGACTCAATGGGCATAGCGCTTAGGTTTGTGAAAACCTTAGTTTTGTGCCACTTGGTAAGGCGATGAAACTAAAGTGCTAAGTTAAATATGCAACCAAGAGCAAGTAGTCATCCTACTTGTCGGAGGAGATGAATGAAGAAGATTACTTATCTGTTTACGTTTTTCGCGGTGCTTATCGCTTGTACGTCGATAGCATCCGCGACGATTATGGGCGATCTAAAAACGGGGTCGGGCGGAACCGTCACCGTAACCCTTACCAGTCTCACTTTCAATGCTGATACGAGCTCCAGCCCTGCGGGCCCTCCGTGGAACGCTGAAGTCGCTTCGGGAACGGATATTACATTCGCGGGCTGCCCGTCGGGTGTGCTCGGCACCGCTGGATGTCTGGATTCCGGGGCGTTCAGTCCTAACGAGGCGATTCAGGTGGCTAGCCCTCTCACCGCCACTACCCCTCTCCCGATAGCCGACTTCTTGACGTTCGCGGGGAATGGCTCCGCTCACGCAACGCTGATTTACAGCTTGACTGGCTTGGGACCGGGTTCCTCGAACACGAACTGTCAAGGTTTGACAATCGGCGAATCCTGTTCGGTATTTGCCGGCGCGCCTCTCGTTCTGACCGATACCGCTAGCGGGACGGAAGCTAACCTCTCCGTCGCGGGTATGGCGAGTGACGGGACAAGTTCGGTAGGGTATGTCGGTGAGTTTCAATCGCCGATTTCCGGATTGAGCCCTGGCCAGATTCAACTCTTGTTCTGCCCGAGCGGCACCTGCACGACGGCCGACTTCTCTTCAGGCACCTCCATTACCAGATCGCAATCAGGTGACTTTGTGGCGAATGTTGTTCCGGAGCCTCAAACCACCGCTCTGGTGCTCGGCGGACTCCTCGTATTGCTGGGCCGCGTCGGGATGCGTCGCTATAACCGGAGCTAAGTCGTTTCGGTAGGCAGGCGGTAGATAGAAGTTCAGTAATTCCGTAAGAGAGGCAGCAGTAGGTGCAGTAATGAAGAAGCTTGTGTTGTGTGCGGGCCTTCTGCTCGCGTCCTCGGCTCTTGCGACGACAACCAATTGTCAGAGCGGGTCGTTGAGTTCCTATCTGGTGTCGAGCTTCTCTTGTCAATCCGGTAGTCTAATCTTTAGCGATTTTGACTACCGGGGGGCAGGGGATGCCAACTCGATTGCCGTAACACCCCTCACCGTATCGGACGATGAGGGTTTCCAATTCTCCGGCGGGTTGAGCGCTCAGTCCCTGAGCGGAACTTCCAGCTCGGAAGCGTCAGAGATCGTTTATACAGTCGAGCACACGGGCGGCATGATCGATAGCTTGAGCCTGTCCTTCGGCAGCACTGTTACTGGAAACGGGGTCGCCGGCGTGACGGAGTTTTTCTGTCTGGGGGGCTCGATCACCAGTTGCCCCCAAGTTGATGAAGGGTCCGTTGCCGTGACTAATCCCGGTAGCGGCTTCACCGACAAAGCGTTCTTTGCCGGTGTCGAAAGTGTCGGTGTTGAAAACGCGATTACCGTGACTTCCGGGATGAATGGAACTGCCAGTATCAGCAGCGTCACTAATACTTTTTCCGCACCTGAGCCACTGTCGTTTGTGTTGCTCGGAACCGGCTTATTGGGCATTGGATTGATGCTCAGACGGTTGCGTCGGCGCTAAGACAAGTTTGCAAATCGCTAAGCACGGGACGTCCGGAGGCGTTCCGTGCTCTTTTTATTAGCAGCCGAAGGTGCAAAGGTGTGGTGTGGGCAAGCGGAGGAAGGAAGTTGGTAAGAAGATGGACCGGAGCGATGGAAACCGGTCCACAAAAGCGAGGGCTGCCCCCCTAACCCCCGAGGGCAGCACCCTGACCCACGAGCAGAGTCGGAGGCAACACGCTCGCGCGAAAAACTCCGTTAACTTTCGCTGCGGCGGAAGCGGCAGAGGCCTGCCAGCGCCACCATCCCAAGACCCAACATAAGTGCCGAAGCCGGTTCAGGAACTTGGGAAGAAGCAGTCGGCGAGAACGCGCTGAAATTCGCTGTACCTCCATCGAGAACTGACGCGCCCCCCGACGTAAAGTACATTGCATTCGTCTCGATTAGAAGAATGTTGGAAGTATCACCCGGCACGATCGCAGCGGTAGGGCTGCTCTCAAACTGAAATCCCACGGTGTCAAGGGTGTTCCGATCGACAAGTCCAGGGGCATCTGTCCCGTCGACAAAAGGCCCGCCGCCGCTACCGGGCGCCGTCGGTGAAAAACCGGCGTCAACGTCCCAACCTGCGAAGTTGAAAGCAGTCACGCGGCCGACGCCGTCTGTCGAACTTGAAGCATTGCTTACCTGGTAGACGAAGTCCAGACAACCGGCGCAAAAGGTGTTTGAGGGGTCCGAGTAAACGGCCGCGTTCAAAGTAGCCGTAAATAACCCGTTGCTACTGATTTCAGTGCCAGACGTGGACGCGAGTAGCGTACAGCCCGACGCGCAATAACCCGTAAAAACGTCCGGAAACTGGCCCGATATGGGGCGACCAGAATCGCGGCATGGATGGGGACGAAAGCTAAACAAACTAGCAGCGCCAGCAAAAGCGCTCGCATCGATTCTCCTTTTCTACTATTCCTGGCTCCCGAATTAGTATTCTTAAGTCGTGCAGACCGCTAGCGCCAGCCACATGAAACAATTGGTGGAAAGCCTCCTCGAGCTGGAAGATCGGCTGCGGCAAGGCGGAGGTGCGAAGAAGGTAGAGAAGCAGCATCGCGACGGCAAGCTCACGGCCCGCGAGCGCATTTCCCAACTAATTGATCGCAGCTCCATGTTTCTCGAGATCGGCCTCCTGATCGCATACGACCAACACGAGGGGCAGGCGCCTGCCGCTGGAGTGGTCACCGGCCTCGGTAAGATTGAGGGCCGGCCGGCGGTGATTGTCGCCAATGACGCCACCGTGAAGGCTGGGGCGTGGTGGCCCGAAACCATTACCAAAATCCTGCGGGCCCAGGAGATCGCCATGCGCAATCGCGTGCCGATCGTTTATCTGGTCGACTCGGCGGGCGTAAATCTTCCGTTCCAGGATGGAATATTTCCGGGCCAATACGGGGCAGCCCGCATCTTCTATTACAACTCGCTCATGCGCCGGAAACTACATGTGCCCCAGATCGCCGCCGTCATGGGCCCCTGTATCGCTGGGGGCGCATATCTGCCCGCGCTGAGCGACGTAATCATCATGGTGGAGGGCACCAGCTTCATGGGGCTCGGCGGACCGAACCTGGTGAAAGGCGCGGTCGGGCAGGTGGTGGATGCCGAATCGCTCGGCGGCGCGCGAATGCACACCGCATCCAGCGGCGTTGCCCACCTCATGGCCAAGGATGATTCGGCTGGCCTGGAGATGATCCGGCAAAAGTTTCGAAACATGCCTCCAGCTCCGCCCATGCTAAAGGGTTCGCCACCACCCAAGCCCGCCGAAGGTCTCTATGATCTCATGCCTTCCGATCATCGGCTTCCCTACAATATAGAGGAGGCCATCGAGCGGATCTTCGATGGCGACGACTATCTCGAATTTCAACCGGACTACGCACCTGAAATGCTATGCGCCGACGCTAAGCTCTCCGGCCGCGCCGTAGGGTTGATCGCCAATCGCCGGGGTTTTCTCAAGACCGGGAGCGGCGCGCGGATCGGCGGCATTCTCTACACCGAGTCCTCGCGCAAAGTCGCCTACTTCGTCGAAAACGCCGAGCGCAATAATGTGCCGCTGATCTATCTTCAGGACGTCTCGGGATTCATGGTCGGCGTCGAGGCGGAGCGAGGCGGCATCATTCGAGCCGGAGCCGAGATGGTTGAAACAATGGCGTGCGCTACCATACCCAAAATCATCGTCACTCTCAATCACGCTAGCGGCGCCGGCTACTACGCCATGGCTGGCCAGGGCTTCGATCCCAACTTCACGTTCGGATGGCCCACCGCTCGCATCGGCGTCATGGAAGGCGATTCCGCGGTCCAGGCAGTGCACGGGCCGGAGCTTGAAAAACTGAAGTCCGAAGGCAAGCAGGTTCCCGACGAGCTCCAGCAGCGGATCGAAAAAACTCGCGCCGATTACGAGCGTTGGCTGGATGCCCGCCACGCCGCCGAGCGCGGTCACATGGACGCCATCATCGATCCTCTGGAAACTCGCCGCGTTCTGACATTCGCACTGGAGGTTGCCTGCGCTTCCCAGCATCGCCAGCATCTCGTGCTCGAAACGCTGTAAGAGGCGGCGCCGGTCTAATTGGGGTTTGTTCTGATTTCAGAACAGGAGGCTTCGCCGCGTTCGCGTTTCCGGTGGTCTGGGGGCCAAAAGCAGTAGGTTTGCCGGCGTTCTGTTCGGGAAACAGAACAAATTGAATTGCCGTTTAGGCTGCCTAATGCCTCTAGGGTATTACCTTAATCCTCTGTATTACCTTAATCTCTAAGGATATAGGGGGTGATCGCCGATATTAGGATGAGCCTTCCTATGAAAACACTTTTCCGCGCTCTGGCACGCTGCTGGGGTGATCTCCCGGTTCGCACTAAGGGATTCATTGTCATAGCTCTGCCTCTATTTGCTTTCGTCGCTTCGACACTGCTGATTCTCGTCACAAGAAAAATGCAGGCCGACGCCACATCTTGGGTTAGACACAGCCAAGAAGTTCGCTTAGAGATCAGGGATTTACGAGAGATGCTCCTTGAGGCCGAAGATTACGCGCGAGGATATGGGCTCAGCGATGGGCAGGACTGGTCGAGTGTCTCCGAACGGATTCGAACCACGCTGCTTAATAAGGCAGCAAGTCTCACACCCTTGGTGAAAGACAATCCACAACAAACTGAGCGAATGAACAGGGTGACGACGCTCCTCTCGGACCAGTTAACCGCTTTGGACGGCATTCGACGCACGCAGAGCGCCGAAGCATCCATGCAGCAATTTTTGACGTTGGAAAAAAAAGCGGGGGATGGAATTCGGCAGCAGTTAGGTTCGATGCAGGAGACCGAACAACTACTGCTGGATAAACGCAGGATTCAGCTTGTACGCTTCGGCATAATTGTGCTTTACGGTTTGTTTGGCAGCCTCGGAATTGGCTGCTTCGCCAGCATCCTGGGAATCATGCTCTTCACCAAGGGCATTAGTAATCGAGTTCAGGCGTTGGAGCAGAACGCATATCGGTTGCGCGACGGTCTTGCATTGCCGGATGAGGATCACTCCAACGATGAGATCGGGCGAGTGGCTCGAGTACTGCTTCAATCTAGCGCGCTAATCGCCGAGAAAAACGCTCGGCTGCAGGAGGCGAAGGAGCAGTCGGAGAAGGCTGACCGGGCAAAAAGCGAGTTCCTTTCCCGCATGAGCCACGAACTACGAACGCCCTTGAATTCCATCCTGGGCTTCGCACAAGTACTCCAGATGGGCAGCGGCCTGTCGACCCGCGCCGCGGATTGTGTCCAGCATATTCTTAAGGGGGGACGTCATCTTCTTCGTCTGATTGATGAAGTTCTGGACATCGCGCGAATCGAATCAGGACGACTTCCCCTCTCGGTTGAACCCGTGCAGGTCAGTGACGCGGTCTCTCAAACGCTCGAGATGGTCCGGCCAATTGCTGAATCCCGCGGCATCCAGCTTGCCAGCGATATGTCACGGCACGGTCAGCAGTATGTAATGGCTGACCGTCAGAGGCTTCATCAAGTGCTGCTCAATCTGCTGTCCAATGCCATCAAGTACAACCAAACCAATGGATCTGTCCGCATCAGTTGCCAGGCGGAGAATAAAAACGCGGTCCGGATAAAGGTGGAGGATACCGGCAACGGCATCGCGGCCGAAGATCAGTCTCGCCTGTTCGCGCCTTTCGAGCGTCTAGCCGCTGCTCAGTCCGATGTCGAGGGAACAGGCCTTGGGCTGGCGCTCTCGAAACACCTGATTCAAGCCATGGGTGGAGGCATCGGTGTCCTCAGTCAGGTCGGCCAGGGCAGCACATTCTGGATAGAGCTACCAATGGCAGAGGCGCCCGTGGAGCGAGTGCGCCGCCAAGAAGTGCTTACGGCCCGGCGAGCCGATTCAGATCCGAGGTCGCTTAGAGTGTTGTACATCGAAGACAACGTGGCGAACGTGCAATTGATCGAGCATGTACTCTCCTTTCGGTCGCAGGTTAAGCTGCTGACCGCGATGCAGGGCCGGCGGGGGCTGGAGTTTGCCATCGAAAATCGTCCCGATCTGATCCTGCTGGATCTCCACTTACCGGATATCAGGGGCGATGTGGTTCTCCGTGAACTCCAGGCGGACCCACGAACCCGAGCGATTCCGACGATCATGATCAGCGCTGATGCCACCCCAGGTGAGATACGGCGCTTGCGGGACGCCGGGGCGACGGACTATCTGACGAAGCCGTTGGACGTCGAGAAGCTGCTGCACATACTCGATGAGCATCTTCGACGCGCTTCAGAAAACTTCGAACAGGTCCCCATGGGAGGTGCTTGATGCGAGAGGTGGACCTCTCTTCTTCCAGCATTCTTATCGTCGACGATCAACGAGCCAATGTGGATTTGCTGGAACAGATCTTGGAAATGCAGGGATATCGGATGGTCAACAGCACCACCGATTCGCGTCAGGTTGAAGCCATCTGTTCGGAACTGAATCCCGACCTGATCCTGCTCGACCTCCACATGCCTTACCTGACAGGCACAGAAGTAATAGAGAAGCTTCACGGTCTCATTCGGGATTCCTATTTGCCTGTTCTGGTCTTAACAGCGGACATTACTCCAGAAGCCAAGCGACAAGCTCTACAGGCCGGCGCGAGCGATTTCTTGAGCAAGCCTTTCGACGTGACTGAAGTCCTGCTGCGGGTTCGAAATTTACTGGAGAACCGCTTTCTGTATCTACAAGTTCAGAATCACAATAGCCGGCTTGAGGAGACCGTTCAGGCGCGCACCCGGGCGCTTGAGGCTGCTCAAGAGGCCTTGGTGTGTAAGAACGAGGAACTGTCGCTGGCGCTGGCGAAGGCGTCGGAAGTGGCGGAACTAAAAAGCCAATTCTTGTCAAATATTAGCCATGAGATCCGCACCCCGATCAACGGTATCCTGGGTCTGGTCAACCTCCTGACCGACTCAGAACTCAATGCCGAACAACGGGAGTGCGCCGAGATGTTGAAGTCGTCCACGGATTGGTTGGTCAAGGTCATGAACGACATTTTGGACGTATCGCAGTTCGGCTCAGGGAAAGCGAGAATCGAGCGCCGCGCCTTCAACCCGCGAATCCTGTTAGAGGAGCTGTCCGCGGTCTATCGAAGCCGGGCTCATGCGAAAGGTCTTAAGTTTTGTAGCGCTGTGACTCCGGCCATTCCGCGCCTGATAAGTGGGGATGCCGGGAAGCTGCGTCAGGTGTTAGACCAGTTGCTCGGAAATGCCATCAAGTTTACCGAGAGCGGCCGAGTCGGTCTCACTGTGGAGCTCTTGCACGAGAAATCGGATGCGCTAACCGTCAGATTCGCCATCGAGGACACCGGAATAGGAATCACAGAGCGGCAGCGGAGCCGTCTGTTCGAACCCTTCGTTCAGGGCGATGGCTCCTCGACTCGCCGGTATGGCGGCACCGGTATCGGTCTCGCCCTCTCTAAAAAGCTGGTCGAATTGCAAGGTGGAGAAATTGGATTAGACGCCAAACCCGGAGGCGGTACGACGGCGTGGTTTACGGCTATGCTCGAAAAGCTTCCGGCGGAGAACTTGTTGGAAGAAGGGAAAATCCCAACCCTGCAATAACATGCGCTCGAGCGAATATTGGTCGCGCTCTGGACCGACCGAAATCCGGAGCGGCGGGCAAAGTGTTAGTCACGCCGTACTTCTAATACCTTTTTGCCGCGCCCTCTACCCAAAAGCATTGCCGCAGTCGCATTAGGCCCATATAACGAAGAGCTACGGAGAAAACCATATGAGGCGGACTATTTTACTAAGCGCTGTTCTGGGTGTTTTGATGTTGGGCGGCATGGCGGCACGGGCGGACACTGTAATCACGTTTGACGATCTGACGGCCGGCAACCCGATCCCTAACGGGTACAACGGTTTGAACTGGACAAATTTCTACGTATGCAACGCTGGTTGTGGAGGGGGCACGCGAATGGCGATGTCTCCGCTCCCAACGTGGCGTTCAACGGGGGTGGCACGGCCGCGATGACCATGGGTAGTCCGTTTACTTTTAACAGTGCATATTTCACTGCCGCCTGGAACGATGGCCTCACGATCGATGTTACAGGCAAGCTCGGAGGGGTGACAGAGGATGCGACGTCTTTTGTGGTGAACACTTCGGGTCCGACGCTCGAAACCTTCAACTGGACCGATATCGACGAACTCGACTTCTCGTCCTTCGGGGGTGTCAACCACGGTTATACCGGCAACGGCACGCAGTTTGCCATGGACAACATGACTATTAACGGGCCGGTAACCGCCACTCCCGAGCCGCGTCTGTTGCTGTTCCTGATCGTCGGCTTGGCCTGCATTGTAGGCGTCCAGAGGTTGAACACCGCGAAGAACTGACCCGCTTACCGGTGATTCTGTAAGTAAGTAGTGTCGGTCTTCCCGGCGATAAAATCAGGCTCGGCCAGGATACGCTGGTGCAGCGGAATGGTTGTATAGATTCCCTCGACCACAAACATGTCGAGCGCGCGGCGCATGCGCGCGATGGCCTCGGTGCGGTCTTTTCCATAGCTGATCAGCTTGGCGACGAGAGAATCGTAATAGGGCGGAATCACGTAGTCGGTATAAGCGGCCGTGTCTACCCGGATGCCGATGTCGCCGGGTAAGTTGAACCCGGTAATGCGGCCTGGCGACGGCGCGAAGGTATCCGGATTCTCGGCGTTGATGCGGCATTCGATGGCGTGGCCGCGCAGAGTCACGGGACGCGGAACGATCTCGCTCAGGCGGTGACCGGCGGCGATGAGGATCTGGCCCTTCACCAGGTCGAGCCCGCTGATCGCTTCCGTCACCGGATGCTCCACCTGGATGCGCGCGTTAACCTCGATGAAATAAAGCTTGCCAGTTTCGTCCATCAGAAACTCGATGGTGCCCGCGTTGGTATAGCCGATGCTGCGCATAGCTTCGCGCAGTCCGGCCGTCATTTTTTCGCGCAGCGCGGGACTTATTGCCGTGGACGGCGCTTCTTCCAATAGCTTCTGATGCCGCCGCTGGATGGAGCACTCGCGCTCGCCCAGAATCTCGATATCGCCATGTTCGTCGGCCAGTACTTGAAACTCGATGTGCCGGGGCGCTTCGATCAACTTCTCCATGTAAATGTCGGGGCAAGCGAAGGCGCCCTGCGCTTCCTGCTGGGCCTGGGTGAGCAGCGCGGGCAGATCCAGCTCCTCACGCACCACTCGCATTCCGCGGCCGCCTCCTCCAGCCGATGCCTTGAGCATCACCGGGTAGCCGATCTGCTCGGCGATAGCCTGCGCCTCTTCCGCGCTTTTGAGGATCCCTTCCGATCCAGGAAGAATCGGGACGCCGCACTTGGCCATCGCCGCGCGAGCATGCTGCTTCAGGCCCATGGCGCGGGTCACCGACGGCTTCGGCCCGATAAACTTGATCTCGGACGTTTCACACACCTCGGCGAAATCCGCGTTCTCGCTCAGAAAACCGTAGCCGGGATGAATCGCATCGACGTTGGTAATCTCGGCGGCGCTGATTACCGACGGAATGTCCAGGTAGCTGCGCGCGCTCTTGGCCGGCCCGATGCAGATGGCTTCGTCGGCAAAGCGCACGTGCAGGCTGTGGCGGTCCGCCTCCGAATAAACGGCCACCGTCTTAATGCCCAGATCCTTGCAGGCACAGATTACTCGTACGGCGATTTCGCCGCGATTGGCGATCAGGATTTTTTCGAACATGTCAGCGCGGACGAATCGCGAACAGAGCTTCGCCGTACTCCACGGCGCGTCCGTTCTCCATCAGCTTGGCCACCACAGTGCCGGACACTTCCGACTCGATCTCGTTCATCAGCTTCATCGATTCGATGATACACAGCACCTGGCCCGGCTCCACGGAATCACCTACCTTAACGAACGGTGGATCGCCCGGCTTGGGGCCTTCATAGAAAGTCCCGACGATCGGGCTCTTCACGATTATTTCGTTGGCAGCGGGCGGCGCTATGCCGGCTGAATTCGAGACCGGCGTAGACTGTACCGTGGAGTCTGTGGAATTCGCCGAATGCCCGGTCATCGTCGAGGGAATCGTGATGTCCTGCATCATTCCCATCGACCGGCGAATGCGAACGCGGTTGTCGCCCCGCTGCAGCTCCAGCTCGGCGATCCCGCTGTCGACCACCAGCTGGATCAGCTCTTTGATCTCATCATTCGACATCTAGAGAACTATTAACTCCTTGGAAGTGGGTGTCAGGATTTCGCACCCGTTCTTGGTCACCAGCACGGTGTCTTCGATACGGATGCCGCCGAAGCCCTGGATGTAGGCGCCAGGTTCAATTGTAATCACCATTCCGGCCTGAAGTCTCGTCTTGTCGCGGCGGCCCACCCGCGGCGGCTCGTGGATCTCGAGGCCCAGACCATGGCCGGTGGAGTGTACGAAGGCCTTTCCAAGCCCTTCGGATTCTAGCACTTGGCGGGCCTTCTGGTCCACTTGTCCGGCCGTAACGCCTTCCCGAACGGCGGCGATCGCGGCCAGTTGAGCATTCAACACAGCATTGTACATGCTTCGAATCCGGTCAGGCGCTTTACCGAAGAAGAGGACCCGGGTCATGTCACTCATATAGCCATCCTGGCACGAGCCCATATCTATTAATAATAGTTCATTAACGCCGGCTTTCCGGTTGCCGGGGCGTGCGTGCGGCAGAGCGCTGCGAGGTCCCGCCGCCACTATGGTTTCAAAGGCAGGCTTTTCCGCGCCCAGCCGCCGCATCTGGAATTCGAGCTCGGCGGCGATATGGGATTCTGACGCGCCCGGCCGAACCGACTGCACCGTTTTCTCGAACGCCTGCGAATTAGTCTGGACGCTGCGGCGGATGCGCTCGATCTCTTCTTTGGATTTGACCATCCGCAGGTTTTCGATCACCGGACCGATCGGCTTAAGCGTAACCCCGAGCGGCAGAGCCTCCTTCAGCCGGCGGTGGACATCGTAAATCATGCGCGTGGCTTCGAAACCTATGCGCTTCAGCTTTCCGTGTTGAATGGCTTTGACAGCGTAGGGATCGACCGGCCCGCGCGGAGCGATCTTGACAGCGCAGGTGCATTCCTCCGACGCCTGAATGGTGAATCTCGGATCAGTGAATAGAGTTTGCGACTCCGGAGTGACCAACAGCAGGCCATTGTCGCCCGTGAATCCGCTCAAGTAGCGGATGTTCGGCAAGGCGGACACAAGCAGAGCATCGATCTTCAGCTCGGCGAAGGGAATCACGGAACCAGCAGCAGCTTTCCGCTAGACTGGCGGCCTTCCAAGTCACGATGCGCTTGGGCGGCTTCAGAAAGGGGATAGACCTTATAAATATGGAGCTTCAGCTTCCCTTGGCTGATCCAGTTCAAAAGATCGCCGGCGCGCCAGGCTAACTCTTCCGGAGTGGACGAATAGTTCGCCAGCGATGGACGAGTCAGGAAAAGTGAACCCTTCTGGCTCAGAATGAGCGGCGCGAAATCCGGGACCGGGCCGCTGGCGTTGCCGAAGGTCACCATCATGCCGCGCGGGCGCAGGCAGTCGATGCTCTGCATAAAGGTCGCCTTGCCGACCGAATCGTAGACCACGTTCATCTTGCCTTTGACTTTGGCGACGAAATCCTCTTTGGTGTAGATGATTACTTCGTCTGCTCCGGCTTCCTTAGCTTGCCGCGCTTTCTCCTCAGTGCCGACGGTGGCGACCACGTGTGCTCCACGCATCTTAGCCATCTGCACCAGAAGTCGTCCCGTGCCGCCAGCCGCGGCATGAATCAGGCATGAATCGCCGGATTTCAGCGGATAGGTGGAGTGGGTGAGATAGTGCGCCGTCATGCCTTGGAGCATCACCGCCGCGGCAGTCTGGAAATCGAGGGAATCGGGAATCTTCACCAACTGCCACGCGGGCACCACGGCATATTCGGCATAGGAGCCGCGCGCCATCGCATAAGCTACGCGATCGCCGGGGCGCAGATTCGTGACATCCGGACCGACCGCTTCGACGGTACCGGCGCCCTCGTTGCCAAGCACCACCGGAGGAGTTGCAGGATAGAGTCCGATGCGGAAATACACATCGATAAAATTGACGCCCGCCGCGGCGATTTTGACCAGCGCTTGGCCGGGGCCTGGCGCGGGCTTCGGAAGGTCGCTATATATCAGGTTCTCAGGGCCACCGAACTTTTCAACATAGACTGTTTTCATAGTGTTCGTAGTTTTCTCCGGAGGTGGATGGTTGCCGCGTACAGAATCAGGTACAGCAATGTGAAAGGGAACAGCACCAATCGCGCAAGTGCACGGACGGCGCCGGTGCCGATGAGTCCCGCGCGAAACAGGGCGAAATGGCGGATCGCTCCCAGGTGTCCGCGATCCAGCCAGAAATAGTCGCCGTTTTCGTTCAGCACGAAGACTTTTCCCGAAAGGCGCGCGGCCAGCATCCACTTCCATTTGGTCATGATGGGTTCGGCCGAGCAGATGATCCCGACGATGACGTAGCGGTTGGCGGCCAGCTGTTTGTAAAGGCGCTGGCGCGATCGGCCATCGGGATATTCGGTGACGCGATACACGCCGCCAAGGTCAGTGCGGAAATTCTTCGGGACGCCGGCGTAGCAGGTGATCAGGTCGGCCCTCATTTGGGGATGGTGCTTGTAGAGGCCGCTGAGCAGCTCTTCGAACAGGTCACGGCTGCCGCTTTCGACAAGGAGAACGCGGGAGAAGGGCGGGACGGATCTCGACAGGAAGTAGCGCATTCGGTGGAGCGCTTAGGTCAGCTCGAAGAACGAGGAGACAGGAGTGGAAAAGCCGGGAAGCAGCGCGTCTTCGATTTTCTGGTCGGCCTTCAATTCGTGAACTGAATCGGCTGTGTGGACCATGACGGAGCGAGCGTCGGGGAAGACTACCCAGACCGATTGTGAGCCGCCGGCGAGGTAGGTATCAACCTTGCCCTTGAGCTGCGTTGCTTTGTCGGTTGGAGAAACAACTTCGATGGCGATTTCCGGGCCACCGCGCAGGATTCGATCTTTGGCGGACAGTCGCTTTCGGCTTACGATGCTAACATCGGGGACAAACGTATCGTGTTTACTGACCTCGGCGCCCATTTCGACGAAACACTGAAGCCCGAGTTGCTGGTTGCTGAGCAGATATACGAACAAGAGTTCGTTGATTTTGTTCTTGATCAGGTCATGTACGAGCGAAGGAGGCGGCATCCGGACGACCTCGCCTCCGATGAGTTCGTCCTTAACGTGATTTCCGTTTTTGTCGAACTCGTCCGGCAGAGCGAGGTACTGCTCGGAGGTCAGGAGCGCCGTGGCGGGCATGTCTATATTCTAACTAGACACCCCAGCAGTAGTCTTCCACAACCTTGTCGATGTTTTCGTCCTGTTCGGTTAGCCGCATCAGCTCCAGGCTGATGGCATCGACCAGGGCGTGCCAACTGGCTTCGATCACGTTGTCGGAAACCCCTACTGTCGCCCAGCTCTTGCGATGGTCGGACCACTCTACCAACACGCGCACCTTGGCGGCCGTGCCTTTTTTCGAATCGAGCACGCGAACTTTGTAGTCCGTAAGCCGGACGTCTTTGATGTTGGGATAGACCGACGAAAGGCACTGCCGCAGGCACAGGTCGAGCGCGTTCATCGGTCCTTGGCCGGTGGCTGTGGCGGTGTGGACGCTATCCTGAATCCGCAGCGTTACGGTGGCGGTGGTGCCGCCAATCAGCCGAGTGGTGACGTCGTAGTTCACCACTTCAAACAGGCTGAAACCGGGATGCAGCGCCTGGCGGACCAACAGCTCGAAGGTGCCCTCGGCGGCTTCCAGCTCATAACCCTGATGTTCCAATTGCTTGATGCGTTCGAGCAACTGCCGCCTTGCGTCTGAATCCAGCCGCTCGGCCAGGCCATGCTGTTTGAGCTTATAAAGCACGTTGCCACGCCCGGACAGATCGCTCAACAGGACGCGCTGCCGGTTGCCGACGCCCTCCGGCTTGATGTGCTCGTAGGTGGCCGAATCCTTCAGCACCGCACTCACATGTACGCCGCCCTTGTGGGCGAAAGCGGAATGGCCAATGTACGGCTGATCGTTGCGAACCGGGAGATTGGCGATCTCCGCTATATAGCGCGCCACGGTAGTCAGATTTTGCAAATTATCCCTACCGATAGTTGTGTGGCCCAGTTTCAGCTCGAGATTAGCGATGATCGAAACCAGATTCGCATTGCCGCAACGCTCGCCATATCCGTTAATGCAGCCTTGCACATGCGTACAGCCGGCTTCCACGGCCGCGAGCGTGTTAGCTACCGCGACGTCGGCGTCGTTGTGGGTATGAATTCCGAGAACGCCGTCAAAGCGCTTGCGCACCTCCGCGACTACTTCGGTGATGCGATGGGTCAGATTGCCGCCATTGGTATCGCACAGGCAGAGGATATCGGCGCCCGAGCTCTGGGCCGCTTCGAGCGTCCGCAGCGCGAAGTCCGGATTGGCGTTGTAGCCGTCGAAGAAGTGCTCGGCGTCGTAGACCACCTCGCGGCCATGGTCTTTCAAATACTTCACCGTTTCAGAGATCAGGTTGAGATTCTCTTCTTCGGTAATTCCGAGAGCCCGATGCACATGCAGATCCCAGCTCTTGCCGAAAATGGAAATCGTAGGCGTGGAAGCGTCCAACAATGCGCGAACATTGGGGTCCTGATCGACCTTATTCTTGGAGAAGCGCGTGGATCCGAAGGCCGTCAGCCGGGCGTGTTTCAATTTCAATTCGCGCGCCCGCTCGAAGAACTCCTTGTCCTTGGGATTGGAATTAGGCCAGCCGCCTTCGATGTAGTCGATACCCAGCTCGTCGAGTTTGGCGGCGACGACCATTTTATCGTCGACCGAGAAAGAGACGGATTCGCCTTGCGTGCCGTCCCGGAGCGTTGTATCGAAAGTCTGGATACGCATAAAATGTCCTTCTTTGCGTTCACACGAATGTGAACGCGGAACGCACGAGTGCGTGCGCTACTTATTGCTGACGGCCGCGGCCTCCTGCTCCTGCGGCACGCCGGTCTCCTTCCGTTTCTTCAAGAATGTCATCATCTCGCGCAGCTCGCGGCCCACCCGTTCGACGGGCTGATCGCGCGCCGCTTCCCGCATGGCGAGAAATTTGTGCCGGCCGGTTTTGTTCTCGGCAATCCATTCGCGCGCGAACTGGCCGGACTGGATCTCGGATAGAATCTTTTTCATCTCATCGCGCGTTTGCTGGTTGACGATCCGCGGGCCGCGCGTGTAATCGCCGTATTCGGCCGTGTCTGAAATCGAATAGCGCATGTAGCCCAAGCCGCCTTCATAAATAAGATCGACGATCAGCTTCAATTCATGTAGGCACTCGAAATAGGCGATTTCAGGCGCATAGCCGGCTTCCACCAGGGTTTCAAAGCCCGCCCGGATCAGTTCGCTGACGCCGCCGCACAAAACCGACTGCTCGCCGAATAGATCGCTCTCGGTCTCTTCCCGGAACGTGGTCTCGATGACGCCCGCCTTCAAACATCCCAACGCCAGCGCATAGGCCAGCGCATTTTCGAGCGCGTGACCGGAGGCATCCTGATGGATTGCCACCAGCGCCGGCACGCCCACGCCTTCGGTGAATAGCTCACGCACGCGGTGCCCGGGCGCCTTGGGAGCGATCATCGAAACATCGACGCTGGCGGGCGGCTTAATCTGTCCGAAATGGATACTGAAGCCGTGCGCGAACATCAGCGTCTTGCCCTTGCCCATGTGCGGGGCGATCTCTTTTTCGTACAGATCGGCCTGGATGTGATCCGGAACCAGGACCATGATGACGTCGGCCTCCTGGGCCGCGTCGCTAACCGGCAGCACTCTCAAACCCGCCGCCGCGGCCTTGGCGTTGCTCTTACTCGTGCCATGCAGTCCGACCACGACCTTCACGCCGCTATCGCGCAGATTGAGCGCGTGGGCGTGACCCTGGCTGCCATAGCCAATGATGGCCACGGTCTTGCCCTGGAAGAGGCCCAGGTTGCCGTCTTTTTCGTAATACCTTTTCGCCATAGTTCTAGTTTCTCGTTTCTGGTTTCTAGTTTCTGGTTTGTAGTTTTTCGGTCACGACTTCTACCGGGGCGTTCTTGGGCACCGGCGGCGACAAGCGCAGTTTCTTGAGTTCTAGAGAAACGGCTACGGCGCCCGAGCGAGTCACTTCGATGTCGCCATAGGCGCGCATGACGTCGATGAATTCGTCCAGCTTTTCCGAGTCGCCGGTGGCCTCGAGCGCGAAGCCTTCGGTGGATGAGTCGACTACGCGAGCACCGAAGATCTCCGATTCCTTCAAAATTGCCGCGCGATTCGAGATCGCGCTCCGAACGCGCAGCAGCGCCATTTCCCGCTTCACCGACGGGGTCTCGGTGAGGTCGGCCGCCTGCAGGACGTTGATCAGCTTGTTCATCTGTTTGATCACTTGGGTTCGTAATTGCGGATCGACGTCGACGGCGATGGTCATGCGCGAAAGGGTCGGATCGAGCGTGCGCGCGACTGTCAGACTCTCGATGTTATAGCCGCGCGCGCTCAATACGCCGGTGATGCGCATCAAGGCGCCGGGTTTGTTCTCGACCAGGAGTGAAATTACTTGCAGCATAAGAGTTGAGTTATAAGAAAGGCGTTCACATGAGTGTGAACGCGGCACGCAAGAGTGCGTGCGCCACACCACGCAAGAGTGCGTGCGCCACGCCAAGCAAGGGTGCGTGCGCCACACAGTGCGCCACGGCGCTTCATGCCACCACCGGTTGCGGAGGCCCCAGTACCATTTCATTGATCGCCCCGCCCGCCGGCACCATCGGATAAACATTCTCGAATGGCGAGACCCGCACGTTCAGCAGATACGGCCCATTCTCGTTAACGGCTTCTTCGAGCGCCGAAGCAAGCTCCTGCGGCTTCTCGATGGTTCGTCCCTTGAAACCGTAGGCTCCGGCCAGCATCGCCGCGTCGGGGAAAGAATCCAGGGTCGCCTGGCTGACGCGATTGTTATAGAACAGCTCTTGCCATTGCCGGATCATTCCGAGATAGCCGTTGTTCATGACCACAATCTTGATCGGCAGCCCATGATTGACGACCGTGGCCAGTTCCGGAAGCGACATCTGGAATCCGCCATCGCCCACCACTGCGAATACCAGCTTGTCGGGGCAGGCGAACTGCGCGCCGATCGCCGCCGGCAGACCGAATCCCATGGACCCCAAGCCGCCCGAATTGATCCACAGCCGAGGCTCATTGAAGCGGATGAACTGCGCCGCCCACATCTGATGCTGGCCGACGTCGGAGCTCACAATGGCCTTCCCGCCCGACAGCCGGTCGATTTCGCGCATCAAATGTTGAGGCTTGATTTCCGAATCTGATGTCTCGGGCGTCAGCGGGTGCTCTTCTTTCCATTCGCGAATCTGCCGCCACCAGGCCTCGCGTCCGGCTGCGTTTCGATCACGATGGGCGGGAGCGAGATCGTGCAATACCTTGTTGAGTTTTTGCAGCACGCGCTTCACATCGCCCACGATTGGCAGATCCGGGACGCGGTTCTTGCCGATCTCCGCCGGATCGATGTCCACATGAATCACTTTGGCGTGCGGGGCAAAGGCCGCCAGGCGCCCGGTTACGCGATCGTCGAACCGCACTCCCAGCGCGATCAGGAGGTCGGCATTGCTCATGCCCATGTTGGCGGCATAACTGCCGTGCATTCCCGGCATGCTGACGAAATTGGGATGGTCGGCGGGCAATGCGCCAAGGCCCATCAGCGTGTTAACTGCCGGCGCATCAAGCAGTTCCACGAGTTCGCGCAGCTCTTCTGACGCATTCGCGGCAATGATGCCTCCACCGGCGTAGACGAACGGCCGCTGAGCGTCCCATAGCATTTGCGCCGCGCGCCGGATCTGGCCAGTGTGTCCTTCGGTGAAGACCTTATAGCCGGGCAGGTGAATCGCGGAAACCGGCGTGTAATGCGTCTGGGCCTGAAACACATCCTTGGGGATGTCAACCAGCACCGGACCGGGCCGCCCGCTGGACGCGATATAGAACGCCTCATGAATTGCTTGAGGCAGTTCCGCGATGGTCTTGACGAGAAAATTGTGTTTTGTGCAGGAGCGCGTGATGCCGAAAGTGTCGGCTTCCTGGAACGCGTCGCTGCCGATCAGTTTCGTGGTCACCTGGCCGGTGATGGCGACAATCGGAATCGAATCCATCATGGCGTCCACCAGGCCTGTAACCAGATTCGTGGCGCCGGGTCCAGAAGTAGCGCAGCAGACTCCCACGCGCCCGGTGGAGCGCGCATAGCCTTCGGCCGCGAAGGCGGCGTTTTGTTCGTGCCGCACCAGAATATGCCGGATCGGATGGTCGTACAGAGCGTCGTATAGCGGTAGCGTCACGCCGCCCGGATAGCCGAAGAAGCAATCCACGTTCTCGCGAACCAGACACTCCAGCAGAGTCTGGGCTCCGGACATCAGTTTGGATTCCACGGTTCCACTCGCTTTATGCGCGGTAGTTGTCGCCATTTACTCCCTCAACCTTTCTCTTACACCGAACAAATGAAAAAGGCCATCGGCTGGGTTTGTCGCCCCCGCCGATGGCCTTTCGGAAACTGTTGTCCGAAGCCCTTCAGGCGGGGCCGGGTACGGCGACCTGAATAATAATGGGCAAAAGCCTCGGAAGCTGACCAAACCGGAGAGTCGCGGAAAGGGGCACGCCTGGTTGGGCGGTAACCACGCCTGCGGTGCTCTCCAGAACGATCATTGAATCTAGCTTAGCCGACCATCGCCGCAAATGCAAGAGGGTGTTTTTATAAATAATTTTAATGACAGGATGCACTGGATCGCGCTATGTTGCTCATCAGGGGCGCCATATGAAGATCCTGGTTCTCGGCGGGACGGGTTTTATCGGACCATTCGTAGTCCGCGATTTGGTGGAACGGGGGCACCAGCTGACCGTGTTCCATCGAGGGAATGCGACGCCTGTTCTGCCCGAATCGGTTCAGAGGATCGTGGGAGACCGGAACGACCTCGGGGCGCATCGAAGCGAAATCGAGCGATTGGCGCCCGATGTTGTCGTCGATTTCCTGTTGAGTGATGCACGGCAAGCCCAGGAGCTGATGGACGCGATTCGGGGCGTGATCTCTCGCGTAGTCGCCATCAGCAGCCAGGATGTCTACCGGGCGTACGAAGTACTGCTGAGAAAGACGCCGGGTCCGCTGCAAGAGCTGCCCATCACGGAAGAGTCGGAGCTGCGTACGCAATTGCATCCCTACGACCGGGAGCAACTTCGCCGGACTCAGACTGCCTTCTCCTGGGTGACCGAAGAATACGATAAGATCCCGGTCGAGAATATTATCCTCGGCGACGGCCGGGTACCCGGCACGGTGCTCCGGCTTCCCATGGTTTATGGACCGGGCGATCCACTGCACCGGTTCTTCGCGACGGTGAAGCGCATGGACGATGGCCGCCCGGCCATTCTAATCCAGGAGGATTTCGCAAACTTCATCCCGCCGCGCGGATATGTGGAGGATGTCGCCGCGGCGATTGCCCTGGCTACCGTTTCCAGCCAAGCCGCCGGGCGCGTCTACAACCTCGCCTCCGTGCAACATATCTCAGAGCTCGAATGGGCGCGCAAAATCGGCGATGCCATTGGATGGAAAGGCTCGCTCATCGCCGCCCCGGCCGGCCAGATTCCCGAGCACCTTCGCATGCCGCTGAATGCCGAACAGAATTGGATCGTCAGCAGTAAACGTATCCGCGACGAGCTGGGATTCGTCGAACCGGTTTCACTCCAGGCCGGCATCGAGCGGACCATTGCGTGGGAGCGTGCCAATCCGCCTGTAATCGATGCAAGGTTATTCGATTACGCCGCAGAAGATGCAGCGCTGCGGCAATTCACTTCAGCCCGCGCCTAAGCCTTCGGCAAGAATCTGCGGATCCCCAGGTCGTAAACCAATCCGCCAATCAAGCCGCCCAAAATCGGCCCCACAATCGGAACCCAGAAGACCAGCTTGCCATCGGTAAGTCCATTGTTCTTGAAGCCGGCGACCACCGTCAGCAGCCGGGGGCCGAAGTCGCGCGCCGGATTGATCGCATAGCCATGCATTCCGCCGAACGACATTCCGATGGCCACGACCACCAAGCCGATCAGGATCGGGGTAAGGTTCGCAGGCGGCTGATTGCGCTCGTCGGTGATGGCGAAAATCATCATTAACAGGAGCGCGGTGCCGATGGTCTGGTCGAGCAGTCCGGCGGAAAGGACATCAGGGAAGGCCGGGAAGGTGGTGAATACTCCGGCCGTGTGGTCGAGTTGCGGATCGGCGCGCAGGAAGGCCAGATGATAGTTCCAGAACACCAGCGCCGCCGCCACGAATGCCCCGGCGATCTGCGCAATCGAATAGGGAATCACTTTCCACCACGGAAATCCGCGGAATGCCGCCACGGCGACTGTTACCGCCGGATTGAGATGCGCGCCCGAGATCCGGCCGGCGACGTAAACGCCCATGGTCACCGCCAGTCCCCAGGCCAACGTGATATTGGTGAAGCCGCCGTTGACGATTTCGCCCGGCAACCCGTGGCCGAACAGCACCACCATGGCGACCACGCCGTTTCCAAACAGGATCAATACCATCGTTCCGAGAAATTCGGCAAGCAGTTCAGCGACGAGGCTCTGTTTCATGTGAAGCGTGGATTTTAGCACTAAAGAACCGAGGAACGGGCGTGGCATTGCGGACGATGGCATTGGGGACAGCTACGGACGGCTATGCCGCGGGTTCACTCGGTGTTGGGCGAGGGCCGCGGAGTTGATGGCGATCGCCGCGCCGCCAGTACACGGGGCAGGCCGGCGAGGTCGTGCTCGACGGCAATATCGGTCCAGCTTTGATCGAGCATCGTACGCACGGGGTCGAGGGAATTGTAGCCGAGCTCGACGAGCATCCAGCCTTCCGCGCGCAAGATGCGCGGGGCGCAGGCGATGAGGCGCCGATAAATCTCCAGGCCCGTTGGCCCGGCGAATAATGCGAGGTGAGGCTCGTAATCGCGTACTTCGCGCTGGAGCGCGGGATGGTCGGTTTTGGGGACGTACGGAGGATTTGAGACCAGAACGTCGATGCTATGATCTGCGATGGCGTCGACCAAATCACAGACGATGAGGGTGACCGGAGCCGAAAGGCGGCGAGCATTGGCGGCGGCCACGTATAGCGCGTCGGTCGAAATGTCGGCCGCGAGAAGGCGGGCCTTGGTTTCGAGCGCTAACGTGATGGCGATGGCGCCGGAACCGGAGCCGACATCTAATACGATGTTACCGGGCCGGATTCGGGCCATACTGGCCTGAATGAGATGCTCGGTTTCGGGCCGCGGGATGAGGACATCCGGGGTAACGCGAAAATCCCGGCCGTAGAATTCCTGGCGGCCGGTGATGTACTGGGTCGGTTTGCCATTGAGGCGCTCGTGAAGGTAGCGGCCGTAATGGATCCAAGCGACTTCGGTGAGCTCTTCTTCCGGATGAGCATAAAGATAGACGCGTTCGCGATGCAATGCGTGGGCAAGCAGGACTTCGGCCGTGAGGCGCGGGGCTATGATGACGCCTTCCTCGAGCAACTGGGTGCCTTGCAGGAGGGCGGTATGGATGGTCATCGGAGTAACCGGGCGTCGCGATGAGTCGCGACGCGGCACGCATGAGTGCGTGCGCTACGCGGCTTCGCCTTGATCTTTTAGCTTCTCGCTCTGGTAGTAATCGGTGGCGGCGGTGATCAGCGGATCGAGCCGGCCTTCCATGATCAGGTCGAGCTGATGCAGGGTCAATCCGATGCGATGGTCGGTCACTCGATTCTGCGGGAAATTGTAAGTCCGGATCTTTTCGCTGCGATCTCCGCTGCCCACCTGGCTGCGCCGCTCGGCGCCAATCTGCTGGCGCTGTTTATCGAGCTCGATTTCATATAGACGCGACCGGAGCACGCGCTCGGCCTTGGCGCGATTCTTGATCTGCGATTTCTCGTCCTGGCAGGAGACCACCAGGCCGGTGGACAAATGCGTGATGCGCACCGCCGAATAGGTTGTATTCACCGACTGGCCACCGGGTCCCGACGAGCAGAAGGTATCGATCCGGATATCCTTGGGGTCGATCTTGATTTCCACTTCATCGGCTTCCGGCAAGACGGCTACGGTGATGGCTGAGGTATGCACACGGCCTTGCTGCTCGGTGGCCGGCACGCGTTGCACGCGGTGGACTCCACTCTCGTACTTCAGCCGGCTGTAAACCTTGTTGCCGCTCACCAGCGCAATCACTTCCTTGAGACCTCCGATGGAGGACTCACTGCTGGAGGTGATTTCCACGCGCCACTTCTGCGATTCGGCGTAGCGGGTATACATGCGGAAGATCTCGGCCGCAAACAGCGTGGCTTCGTCGCCGCCAGTGCCGGCGCGGATTTCGATGACTACGTTCTTTTCATCCAGGGGATCTTTGGGCAGCAGCAGAATTTTCAGTTCTTCTTCGATGCGGACCAATTGGGGCTCCATCCGCTGTATTTCGTCGGCGGCCATCTGGCGCAATTCGGGATCGGGATCATCGAGCATCTGCCGGCCTTCGTCGTAGTTGTGCTTGACCTGCTTGTACTCGCGGTATTTGTTGACCACCTCTTCGATGTCGCTGCGCGACTTGGCGGTCTTACGGTAATTGTCGGAGTCGCCGATCACGGCCGGATCGGTCATCTGGCGCGTCAATTCCTCGAATCGCGCTTCGATGTCGTCGAGTCTTTGCGAGTATTGCATGGAAGGCTCCCGATTTGAGCCCGCGCGTTAAGCGATTACCAGCTCGCCGCCCTGAGACTTTTCAAGATCCATGGCATGCTCCAAGGCATGGATGGCCACCGCGGCCTGCTCATCGGCGGGCGGCTTGGTGGTGATGCGCTGCAGCCAGAGACCGGGGGTCACGAGAGTCGCGAGCAGGCCTTGCTGGTGCTTGGAGGCGAAACGAATCAGCTCGTAGCTGACGCCTACGATCAAAGGCAGCAATGCGATGCGGGCCAAGAATTTGAGCACGAACGAATCGAACGGCAGGAAGGCGTAGATGGGGATCGCGAGCAGCATCAGAACGATGAGGAAACTGGTTCCGCAGCGCGGATGGAAGGTGACGAACTTCTGGGCGTTCTCGACCGTGACGGGCTTCCCGGATTCAAAATTGAAGACAACCTTGTGTTCGGCGCCGTGATACTCCCACACCCGCCGCATATCTTTCATGCGCGAGACCACCAGCAGGAACGCCAGGAACAGGAACATGCGTATGACACCATCCATCAGATTCACCGCCAGACGGCTATGGACAGCCGGGATGGCGTCGCCGATCTTGGTTGCCAGCAATAGCGGCAGAAACTTATACATGAAAAGGAAGAAGAGCAGCGAGAATGCGAGATTCATGCCCATCATCCAGGGCGACAGCTCGACTGGTTTTTCGCCCTTCTCGGCCATCGTTTTGTTAATCTCCTCCAGGCCGACGTTGACTGAAAAGCGCAGCGCTCTTACGCCCAGCCACATGGCATGGCCAAGGGTGCCGACGCCGCGAAAGATCGGAAGTTTGAAGATAGGATATTTTTCCGAGACGCGCGGCAGGGGGCTCTGCTCGGTGACGATTTCGCCGTCCGGCTTGCGCACGGCGACACAGTAGCTATGCGGAGCGCGCATCATAACGCCCTCCATCACGGCCTGGCCGCCAACGAGGGTTTCCTCGCCGCTTTCCAAGATAGGCAGCATCTGCAGGTGCGCGTTTAGGCGCAAAAAGCTTTTTAATGACAAGAGGATAGACTCCTTTCCGATTATAAACCCTTTGGCGGTCAATGCGGAACCCCGCCAGGCGGGCCTCACCGTTAACTGGGCATAGTGCCAGCTTTCCAAAAAGCCGGAGGCTGTTTATACTTGGGCCGGAGTACAAACATGGGTCGTCGTCGACTAACAAATGTTCTTGCAACGATAGCGTTCTTTGGTTCAACCGCAAGTCTGCCAGCCGACGTCTTGGCTTACGTCAGCGCCGAAAACAGCAGCGACACGTCATCCAGCTTCGGGGTATTGGACCTCACCACCGGAGCCTTTTCTCCAATCGCAACGCTCAACAATATTTTTGTGAATGATTTGGCTTTGTCCTCGAACGGAACGCTGTATATGCTCGACGTTCCGATTAACGGCAATGGTTCGGCCGAGTTCGGCACGATCAACCCTTCCACCGGTGCGATTACCGATATTGCCGCCAATACAGTGAGTTTGAACTCGATGGGGTTTAACAGCAGCGGGATGCTTTACGGCACCACTTACACCACCAGTGGGCCGGAAGCGCTCTACAGCGTCAACCCGGCGACGGGGGCGGCTTCTTTCATCGCGGATTTGTCAGGGCCGATCTCAACGGCCGCGAATCAACTCCGGTTCATAGGAAATACCGCCTATACAACCAGCTACACGACACCCAGCGGGCTTTATACGATCGATCTCGCGACGGGCGCCGGGACACTGGTCGGCAACACTGGCTTGAATCAGGTCAATGGCCTGGGCGGCGTGTTGAACGGACAATTAGTGGATATCGCCGGGACAACTTCGGGCGCGGGGGTCTTCGACATCAATCCCGCAACGGGCGCAGCGACCGCGGGCGCCACGACCGACCGCTTTTATGTCTTCACTTTCTTGGAGACACCCGAGCCCAGTACAGCGGCGTTAGTGGGATGCGCGCTGGCCGGTCTGTTGGCGCTACGCAGGCGCCGATCGGTTTAATGCGGCAGGTCACCGGCCGGCTTCTGGCTGGTGATTTCGTTGAAGGCGTCCTTCACCTGCGAGGGCAGCGACTCGGCACTTACCCAATTCTTCACGCTATCGGGAAGTTGGAGGGCGGCCATCTGCTTGCCGTTCTGGGTTTTGACCAGATCGTCGATTTTCATGCCGCTTTTGACGGCCGCCGCTACCGCCTTGTGGAGTTCGATCATGAAGGCGCGCTGCCCCACCAGCACGTCTTTGCCGCCCGAGGGGCCGTGTCCAGGGAGCACATGCTCGACATTCAGCTTCATCGCGGCGTCCACCACCTTGGGCCAGTTGCCGATGTTGGCGTCGGCGGTGTAATTGTACGGCCCGTTGACGACCGCGTCGCCGGTGCATAGGACTTTCTCGGCGGGTAAATAAACGAAGCCGTCGCCGCGGGTGTGCGCCCAGCCGAAGAAGCGGAATTCCACGCGGCGCGAGCCGTCGGTCATGACGTGCGGGCTATCGGTGAAGGTCTGCTTGGGCGGCTCGGGATGATCGGAGTGCATGTCGGCGACGTCCTTACGCTGTTTCATGGTGGCCTGCCAGCGAGCCGGCTCGTAGCGTTTCATTTCGTCGGCGACGCCTTGATAGGCGATGGTGACGGCTCCCATCTGGGTCCAGACGGCGTTGCCATAAGAATGGTCGCCATGGTGATGAGTGTCGAAGACGAACTTGACGGGCTTTTTCGAGACCTTCTTGGCATCCTCAAGCACCTTGCGAGCGCCGCTGGGGAAATTGGCATCGATGACGATGAGGTAATCCTTCATCTCGATGATGGTGTTGTTGCAGTGGCCTTCGTTTTGAATGTCGCCTTCGCGGAACCAGACGCCGGGGGCGATTTGCTTGACGGAGTTGGGTTGGGCGTCGCCTCGGGTGAGGAGGAAGCCGAGCGAGAGCAGGATGAGGAAGGCGGTGAGCAGCAAGGGGCGCGTTTTCATATTGTGGAGATTGTATCGAATTAGGTGGTGGGAAGTGGGAAGTGGGTGGTGGGAAGTGGGCCGGCAATTGACTCCGGTATCCTGAATTAGATGCTCCGATATCATGTGGCCTACTACTTACCGCGCGGGGACGATCGTATGGTCGTGGCGGAGGTCTTGGACTTTCCCGGCGTGGTGAGTCAAGGTTTCGATTTAGCCGACGCGCGCCTGATGATCGCAAGCGCGCTCGAGGATGTGGCGCAAATGCATCTGGAGCAAGGGAAGGCCCTGCCTGTCCCGAAACCGGATGCGATGGAAGCGGACGCCGATTTGATTGAACTCCTGCCGCTGTCCGTGGGTGTTGGCGCACAGAAATTGTGAAGCGCCACGAGTTAGTAGCTCACCTTCAGCGCAACGGTTGTCGGCTTGACCGCGAAGGCGGCAGACACTCAATTTTCATCAATCCTCTGAATCGCGCCAAGGCTCCGGTTCCACGGCATGCGGAAATCGACAATCGTCTCGCGGTGAAAATCTGCCGCCAACTAGGCGTGCCTTCAATTAGGACATAAGCTCGGCATGTGGGTAATAGGCAAGGAGAAAAGCGTTCACACGAGTACCTAACGGCGCTACGCCGTCGCAAGAGCCAGAAACTCCGCGAGAATAGTGGAAGCGAGACACGGCAAGCTATGGCCGTCATCACACTGGCGCGATCCTGCCCGTA